>Ga0102590_1001927_pt1 | contig 27287 bp, 22 predicted proteins | sample AraplaMF_Col_mMF_FD_76859 | JGI IMG/M metagenome (GOLD analysis project Ga0102590, IMG submission 76859) | Arabidopsis root microbial communities from the University of North Carolina, USA - plate scrape MF_Col_mMF | ecosystem: Host-associated > Plants > Roots > Endosphere | place: USA... | reverse complement strand
CAGGCTGCGGTCGCCTTGAGCCGGCGATATTCGGTCGGGGTAACGCCTGTAATCGCCTTGAACGCGCGGTTGAAGGGGCCGAGCGACTGGAAGCCGGCGTCCATCGCGATCGTGATCACAGGGACCTCGGCCTGGCTCGGATCGGCAAGCGCGGCCTTGGCTTCCGCGATCCGGTGCTCGTTGAGGAACACATTGAAATTGCGGTAACCGAGCCGCTGGTTGATCAGGCGCCGCAGCCGGTATTCGGGGATGGCAAGCTTGGTCGCCAGCGTGCCGATGGTGACGTTGTCGTGGCGGTAGATGCGCTCGTCGCCCATCAGCCGCATCAGTGCATCGATCAGTTTCTGGTCGGCAGCGCTGGATTCGGTAGCCGCCGCGTCGCTCGTGTCGGCCCGGACCTCAGGCGGCGCCGGGAACAGATCGGCGCCATCGACGCGAACCATCGCATGACAGATGGCAGCCACCACACCGGCCAGAACGGCCAGATTCACCGTGTTGGCGATTTCAACGCTGCCACTGCCGGACAACGCGATCTGTAGAACCGCATTCAGCCCGCCATAGAGGGCCGCGGCGCTGACGATAAAGACGCGGACGCTGCGGCGGCGTTCAACCAGATCGGAGGACCAGGAGACGACGGTCCGCGCAACGGCCAACGCGATGAAGCCCAGCGCAATCAGATTGATCGCAATGATCGACAGCCGCGCGCCGGATGCCGGCGCAATCCACATGCAATTGACGAAACTGAAAGCGACGACCGCTGCCCAGACCAGCCCGTGCCACCAGCGCAGCTTGAACGTCTCGTCGAACAGCGCCCGTGTGAACAGCCAGAACACCACGACATTGCCCGTCGACAGCGCGATCAGAGGCGCATGGGCTGGCGCCACCGGCGGCGTCGTGCCGATCGAATAGCTCACCGCATGCGCCGCCGATCCCAGCGCGAAAGCCGCTGCCAGCCGTCCCGCAAGCACGGTGCCGAAACCACGAAACAGCGATGCCGCGAGCACCAGCAGCAGCGCCACGGAGGCGCCGCGCAACGCGATGTCGATCGTGGAAAGCATCATCCTGTCGGGTCCGTTCGCACAGTCATCCGCGCATCGTCAATCTAGGGTGAATCCTGACGCGATTCAATTTGCGTGGATCAGCCTTGCCAGGTGGCGCGCGACGTTACCCAGCGATCGACAGCCTTGCCTAACAGATCGATCTCGCCGTCCTTCCGCGCGCCCAAACGGTGGGCAACGCCCTGCGACGGCGTATTGTCGGACCGTATGCAGTGGATGACCTCGCCAATATCAAAGGTCGCGAACACCCAGTTGATCGACGCCCTCGCCGCCTCCACGGCATAGCCCCTGCCGCGGCGTTCCCTGGCGATGGCCCAGCCGACCTCAAAGCCGGGCCACTCGGCAGGCTGCCACGGCCCCACGCGGCCGACATAGCGGCCGCTCGATTTTTCCTCGACGGCGAACATGCCGAAGCCATGCAACGCCCAATGCCCCGATATCATGGCGGCGTTGCGCCATCCGCCGATCTCGGTCGTGACCGGTTTCCCGTCGGGCGTGATGAAGCGCGCGGTATCGGGATCGGACAGCATCGCCGCGTTGGCGGCGATGTCGTCGCTGCGCCATGGCCGCAGCATCAGGCGCGACGTTTCGATGATGGGACCATCGACCTTCAAGAGGCGGGCGCCGGGCTTGAGCGGGGGGATCATCGTCCTGCCTCCATTTTTCTGTAATTGCCGCCTGTACGGTCGCCGACCGTCATCATTGCGAGGAGCGAAGCGACGACTTGTCCGCCGAAGCTCGACGAGCGTAGGCGGGCCCGCAATTCCTGCTATGATCGCACAAAACTTCAAGGAGTTCCTCGATGAGCTGGCAACCCTCCAACGATCCCGTGCTCGGCGATCCCAAAACCTGCGATGCGCTCGACCTCATCATCGTGCCGCGCACGCGCGACCTCGGCGATGGCTTTGCGGTGCGGCGCGCGCTGCCGCATGGCAAGCGGCAGATGGTCGGCCCCTTCATCTTCTTCGATCATTTCGGCCCCGTGCAGTTCATGGCCGGCAAGGGCATGGACGTGCGGCCGCATCCGCATATCGGGCTTGCCACCGTCACCTATCTGTTCGACGGCTCGATCATGCACCGCGACAGCGAGGGCAACATCCAGGAGATCCAGCCCGGCGCGATGAACCTGATGACGGCGGGCCGCGGCATCGCGCATTCCGAACGCACGCCCGATGTGCAGCGCCGCGACGGGCAGAAGATGCTGGGCCTGCAAAGCTGGATCGCGCTGCCGGCCGGCTCGGAGGAGATCGCGCCGTCGTTCCAGCACTACGCCGCCGAGGCGCTGCCGACCGTGAAGGAGAGCGGCTTCACCGCGCGCATCATCGCCGGCAGCGGCTTTGGCGTGAAATCGCCGGTCAGCATGGTCTCGCCCTGGTTCTACACCGAGGTGACCGCGCAGGCTGGGACCAGCGTGCCGCTCGATCCTGACCATGAGGAGCGCGCCATCTACCTGGTCGACGGCGAGGTCGAGATCGCCAACGAGCGCTATGAGGGCCCGCGCCTCCTGATCTTCCGGCCCGGCGACCGCATCACCGTGAAGGCGCTGCGGCCGACGCGGATGATGTTTCTCGGCGGCGACGCCCTGGAAGGGCCGCGCCATATCTGGTGGAATTTCGTCTCCTCCAGCAAGGAGCGGATCGAGCAGGCCAAACAGGACTGGAAAACCGGCCGGTTTGCCGCCGTTCCGCAAGAACATGAGTTCATTCCGCTGCCGGAGTGAGCTATTGCTCCGCTTTCCCGTTTCTGCGCGCGCTTACCCCGCGCGCGCCTGCTCGAAAGCCTGACCTGATGAACGCGATGCTCGCCAGCGATTTGCCCCTGCCCCGGATCGGCCGCGGCAAGGTGCGCGATATCTATGCCGTCGGCGACGACCGCGTGCTGCTGCTCACCACGGACCGCATCAGCGCGTTCGACGTCGTGATGGCCGAGACCATCCCGATGAAGGGCGCGGTGCTGACGCAGATCAGCGCCTGGTGGTTCCGCCAGCTCGAAGGCGTGGTGCCGCATCACATGATCAGCGCCGATGCCGACGAAATCATCCGCCAGGTGCCCACGTTGAAGGATCACCGCGCCGATATTCTGGGACGCGCGATGCTGTGCAAGCGCACCACCGTCTTCCCGGTGGAATGCGTGATCCGCGGCTATATCTCCGGCTCGGCCTGGAAGGAATATGCCACCTCCGGCACGCTCGCCGGCGAACAGCTCAAGGCCGGACTGGTCGAGAGCGAGAAGCTGGACGCGCCGATCTTCAGCCCGGCCACCAAGGCCGAAACCGGCCATGACGAGAACATCACTGTGGCGCGTGTCCGCGAAATCGTCGGTGGTGACGTCGCCGAGAAGCTCGAGAACATGGCGCGCACGGTCTATAATTTCGGCGAGCGGATCGCCCGTCATCACGGCATCATCATCGCCGACACCAAGTTCGAGTTCGGCCGCGCGGCGGATGGCCGCATCATCCTGATCGACGAGGTGATGACGCCGGACAGTTCGCGCTTCTGGGCCGCCGACGTCTACAAGCCCGGCCGGCCGCAACCCTCCTTCGACAAGCAGCCGCTGCGCGACTATCTCGACGCCGAACGAAAGGCGGGCCGCTGGAACGGCGATGCGCCGCCGCCACCGCTGCCCGACAGCGTGGTGGATGCGACGAGCAAGCGCTATCTCGAAGCGTATCGGCGCGTGACGGGGGATGAATTGCAGATCTAACCCCGTCGGCCACGGCCTCGCCCATTCCTATGCTGTCGTCGCCCGGCTTGACCGGGCGATCCAGTATTCCAGAGGCAGCCGTGAATGAATCGAGAAGCCGCGGCGTACTGGGTCGCCCGGTCAAGCCGGGCGATGACAACTGGAGACCTTACCGTCATTGCGTCACCCCTGTGTCTAATGCCAAGCTTCCGGGAAACAATATCCAGGGAGCGCCGACATGACCGAAACCGATACCGTGCTCGTCGAACGCGATGGACCCATCACCATCGTCTCCATCAATCGCCCCCATTGCCGCAACGCCGTCGACGGCGCGACCGCGCGCAAGCTGTATGACGCCTTCCTGGCCTTCGACGCGGACGAGAGCGCGTCGGTAGCGGTATTCGCCGGCACCGGCGGCTATTTCTGCGCCGGCGCCGATCTGAAGGCGGTGGCGGCGGGCGATCCGAACAAGAAGCGCGAGCTCGGCGGACATGATTCGATCGCGCCGATGGGGCCGAGCCGCCTGCGGCTGTCGAAACCCGTGATCGCGGCGGTCGAGGGCTTTGCGGTGGCCGGCGGCATGGAGCTGGCGCTATGGGCCGACATGCGCGTGGTTGCGGAGGATGCGACCTTCGGCGTGTTCTGTCGCCGCTTCGGCGTGCCCTTGATCGATCTCGGCACCATCCGCCTGCCGCGGCTGATCGGCCATTCGCAGGCGATCGACCTGATCCTCACGGGACGCCCGGTCGGCGCGCAGGAGGCGCTGCGCATGGGGCTCGCCAACCGCGTGGTCGGCCGCGGCGAAGCCGTGGCGCAGGCGATTGCGCTTGCGCGAGAGATCGCAGCGTTTCCGCAAAAATGCCTGCGCGCCGACCGCCTGTCGGCGCTGCGACAATGGGACCTTTCAGAGGAAGAGGCGATCGACAACGAGATGCGCGGCGGCCTTGCCGTCATCGCCTCGGGCGAAACGCTGTCGGGCGCGACGCGCTTCGCCTCCGGCGTCGGACGTCACGGCGCGTTTGCCCGTGACGCCAGCGATTGATGTCGGCTATATCCCCGCCATCATCACATATTTGATCTCGACATATTCCTCCATGCCGTGATGCGAGCCCTCGCGGCCGAGGCCACTCTCCTTCACGCCGCCGAAGGGCGCGACTTCTGTCGTGATGAGGCCGGTGTTGACGCCGACCATGCCTGATTCCAGCGCTTCGGCGACGCGCCAGACGCGGCCGAGGTCGCGGGAATAGAAGTACGACGCCAAGCCAAATGGCGAGTTGTTGCACATCGCAATCACGTCGGCCTCGTCCTTGAAGCGGAACACCGGCGCCAGCGGCCCGAACGTTTCCTCATGCGCGACCAGCGCATCGGGCTTCACGTTCGACAGCACCGTTGGCTCGAAGAAGCTGCCGCCGAGCGCATGGCGCTTGCCGCCGGTCACGATCTTGGCGCCGCCCTTCACCGCGTCCGCAATGTGCTTCTCGACCTTGTCGACCGCTTCCATGTTGATCAGCGGGCCCTGCACCACGCCTTGCTCCGTGCCGTCGCCGATCTTCATCGCCGCGACCTTCTTGGAGAGCTTCTCGACGAACTCGTCGTAGATCTTGTCCTGGGCGTAGAGGCGGTTGGCGCAGACGCAGGTCTGGCCCATGTTGCGGTATTTCGAGACGATGGCGCCCTCGACCGCCGCGTCGATATCGGCATCGTCAAACACCACGAACGGCGCGTTGCCGCCGAGCTCGAGGCCGAGCTTCTTCACGCCGACGGAAGCCTGCTGATAGAGGATCTTGCCCACTTCCGTGGAGCCGGTGAATCCGACGAAGCGCACCGCGGGATGCTCGCACAGCACCTTGCCGATCGCCGACGAATTGCCGGCGAGAATGTTGAACACCCCCTTCGGCACGCCGGCCTTTTCGGCGAGCGCGACCAGCGCCAGCGCGGTCAGCGGTGTTTCGTTGGCGGGCTTGAGCACGACGGTGCAGCCGGCGGCGAGTGCGGGCGAGACTTTTCGGGTGATCATCGAGCACGGGAAATTCCACGGCGTGATCGCGCCGCACACGCCGATCGGCTGCTTGATCGCGAGCAGCCGCGCGTCAGGCCGCTGGGTCGGGATGGTCTCGCCATAGACGCGGCGGGCTTCCTCGGCGAAAAATTCGACATAGGCGCCGCCGATATCGACCTCGCCGAGCGCTTCCGCCAGCGGCTTGCCCTGCTCGGAGGTGAGGATCAGCGCGAGATCCTCGCGGTTGGCCGCGATCAGCTCGAACCATTTGCGCAAGATGTTGGAGCGCTGCTTGGCGGTGTGCTTGGCCCAGGCCGGGAAGGCGCGCTCGGCGGCTTCGACCGCCTGCGTGGCCTCGGCGGTGCTCAAGGCCGGCACCTTGGCGAGTTCGACGCCATTGACGGGATTGGTGACCGGGCGCGAGGGCGTGCCGACCCAGGCGCCGTCGATATAGCAGCGGTCGCGCAGCAGCGAGGGGTCTTTCAGGCGATCGTGCAGCGAAGGCTGGCCGGCTTGGGCGCGAGCGGCGACGGGCGGGTTCATGGCGGTACTCCCTTAAGATTTTCTTGGGGTTCGCCAACAGTATAGGCCTGGACCGGCGGCAATGCACCGGCCGCAGACGCAGCTCTGCTTCAACCAATGTTGAGAGCGATGCGCATGGGGGACCTCGTCATTCCGGGATGGTCCGAAGGACCAGACCCGGAATGACGAGATTCCGGGTTCGCTTCGCGCCCCGGCATGACAAACGCAATCAGGCCGCGCCGCTCATATAGGTCTCGCGGCGGCCGATCATGCGCTGGGCGGCGGCCTTGGCGTCGGCTTTGGTCGAGGTGGCGCAGGTCCGGTATTCGAGGTCGGGCAGTTTCGCCGGGTCGCGGCGGCCGAACCAGGATTTGGAGCCGACCGGCAACAGCGCCAGCGCCTGGGCGACGTTGTCGACGGCCTCGAACGAGTGCAGCGCGCCGGTGCCGGCATAGCGCACCTCGAAAATGCCGGGCGAAATCGGGGCTTCGATATTTTCGCCACGCCCGACACGGGGATAGCGCTTCCATTCACTCCAAGTCGAAATCATTGCGCACCTTCGCAAAGAAGAAAAATGACAGGTATTTTGGTTAATTTTGACCCAGCCAACGCGCAACGTTTGTGCTGGAATCTGAACGCCTTACTGTAAAAAATCGGCGGCGGGAATCGCAGTGCAATCACGTTATCGTGGATGGTTAAACCGGTCACGGGCGTTGTCCGCCGTCCGCTGCTGAAAGCGGCGAGGTGTTGCAGATTTGTGCCTGACAGCCCCAAGAGACTTTCCAAAATACCCGCCCGCCCCCATTGCCCATCACGAGATCGCGACAGAAGCCCCAGCGCCCGACGCCCGCTTGCAGGACAAGGCCGCCGGGAGGAAGATCGTTCCACTTCCATAAAAATCAAAAGCGGGAGGAGACCCATGCAGAGCAAAGCTGAGATCGATCAGATTCTCCGTCAGAAATGCGAGGCCAAGGAGATCCCCGGCGTGGTCGCGGTGGCGGCGACCGGGAGCGACATCATCTACCAGGGCGCGTTCGGCAAGCGTGACCTCGGCAAGGACGACGCCATGACCGCCGACAGCGTGTTCTGGATCGCCTCGATGACCAAGGCGGTCACGACCGCCGCCGGCATGCAATTGGTCGAGCAGGGCAAGCTCTCGCTCGACGAGCCGATCGGCAAGCTGCTGCCTGATCTCGCAAGCCCGCAGGTGCTGGAAGGCTTTGACGCCAGCGGCGCGCCAAAGCTGCGGCCGGCGAACAAGCCGATCACGCTGCGCCATCTCATGACCCACACCGCCGGCTTCTGCTACGACATGTGGAACGGCGACATGGGAAAATACATGGAGAAGACCGGCACGCCCGGCATCATCTCCTGCCTCAACGCCGCGCTGAAGACGCCGATCATGACCGAGCCCGGCACGCGCTGGGAATACGGCATCAACATCGACTTCGTCGGCAAGGCGGTGGAAGCCGCGAGCGGCCAGAAGCTCGACGCCTACCTGCGCGATAACCTGCTCGCGCCGCTCGGCATGAACGACACCGCCTTCAAGATCAGCGACAGCATGCGCCAGCGCCTCGTCGGCATGCACGCCCGCGGCGAAGGCGGCGTGCTGGCACCGATCCCGTTCGAGCTCGAACAGGCGCCGGAATTCCACATGGGCGGCGGCGGCCTTTACGGCACGGCCGGCGACTACATCAAGTTCACCCAGATGATCCTGAACAAGGGCCGCGGCAACGGCAACCAGGTGCTTAGACCTGAGACGATCGCGCTGATGAGCCAGAACAACATCGGCGAGCTCACCATGGGCAAGATGCCGACGGTGGCGCCGATCTACACCAACGACGTCGACCTCTACCCTGATATCGTGAAGAAGTGGGGCCTCTCCTTCATGATCAACACGGCGAAGACGCCGGAGGGCCGCAGCGCCGGCAGCCTCGCCTGGGCCGGCCTCGCCAACACCTACTTCTGGATCGACCCGGCGCGCGACGTCAGCGGCGTGATCCTGATGCAGCTGCTGCCGTTCGCGGATGCGAAGTGCCTGGAAGCGTTCGCGGGGTTTGAACGCGGCGTCTATGCCGGGCTGGATGCCGGTAGCGGGCAGAAGGCGGCGTAAGGAGAACGGGGCGGGCGACGCGATCGCGTGTCGTCCGCCCTCGCCTGTCATGCGCCAAGGACAGAGCTGGCGGAGGCCGGAAACAAAAACATCGAAAACAACCCCATGCACAGTAGCCTGGCGGGAAGCGTCAAAGCCGCCGCCATGACGCCAATCCCGCCGCAGAGCGGGTCGCAATCATCTCTATCCATATGATATCATTATAGTATTCTTTCGGAGACGGTCCCCGGCCCGCGTCGGCGACCTCCTCTCGATACAGGGAGGCATAATTTGACCGAAACCCTCAACAGCTATGTCTGCGGCACATCCGACGCGCCGCTGCTCGGCGACACCATTGGCGAATGCCTCGATCGCGCCGCGCAGCGCTGGGGCGACCGGGAGGCGCTGGTATCGCCGAGCCACGGCGTGCGCTGGACATGGAAGGAATTTGCGGAACGCGTCGACGCGCTGGCGGCGGGCTTGCTCGCGCTCGGCCTCGAACGCGGCGCGCGGATCGGGGTGTGGTCGCTCAACCGCCCGGAATGGACGCTGACGCAATTCGCCGCCGCCAAGGCCGGGCTCATCCTCGTCACCATCAACCCCGCCTACCGCTTGAGCGAACTCGAATTCGCGCTGGCAAAAGTCGGATGCGCGGCGATCGTCACCGCCACCGCTTTCAAGACCTCCAACTATATGGAGATGCTGAACACGCTGCTGCCGGAGCTTGCGACCTCGCAAGGAGGCGAACTGAAATCCGCACGGCTGCCAGAGCTGCGCGCGGTGATCCAGATCGGCGGGCCCAAATCTCCCGGCACCATCGCATTCGACGACGTGGCGCAAATGGGCGGCGCGCGGCATCGCGAGCAACTCGCCGCGCTGGCGGCAACGCTGCAGTTCGACGACGCGGTCAATATACAATTCACCAGCGGCACCACAGGCTCGCCGAAGGGGGTCACGCTGACCCATCACAACATCCTCAACAATGGCTATTTCGTCGGCCGCGCGATGCGCCTGACGGAAGCGGATCGCATCTGCATTCCGGTGCCGCTCTATCACTGTTTTGGCATGGTGATGGGCAACCTCGCATCGGTGACGCTCGGCGCCACGATGGTCTATCCCGGCGAGGGCTTTGATCCCCTGGCGACGCTGCAGACCATCGAAAAGGAGAAATGCACCGCGCTCTACGGCGTGCCGACCATGTTCATCGCCGAGCTCGATCATCCCGAGTTTTCGCGCTTCAATTTGAAATCGCTGCGCACCGGCATCATGGCGGGCGCGCCCTGCCCGATCGAGGTGATGAAGCGCGTCAACAACGAGATGAACATGGGCGAGGTCACCATCGCCTATGGCATGACCGAGACGTCGCCGGTCAGTTTTCAGAGCTCGACCGATGACCCGCTGGAGCGGCGCGTCTCGACCGTCGGGCGCATTCACCCGCATGTCGAGGTCAAGGTCGTCGATCTCGAGGGGCGCGTGGTGCCGCGCGGCGAGCGTGGCGAACTCTGCACCCGCGGCTACAGCGTTATGCTGGGCTATTGGGACGAACCCGAAAAGACGCGCGACGTGCTCGACAACAAGGGGTGGATGCACACCGGCGACCTCGCGGTGATCGACGCCGAGGGCTATTGCAACATCGTCGGCCGCATCAAGGACATGGTGATCCGCGGCGGCGAGAACCTCTATCCCAGGGAGATCGAGGAATTCCTCTATCGCCATCCCAAAATCCAGGACGTGCAGATCTTCGGCGTCGCCGACGAGCGCTACGGCGAAGAACTCTGCGCCTGGATCCGCACCCGCCCCGGCGAGACCCTGACCGCCGAGGACGTCCGCGCCTTCTGCCACGGCCAGATCGCCCACAACAAGATCCCGCGCTACGTGGAATTTGTCGACGAGTTTCCGATGACGGTGACGGGGAAGATCCAGAAGTTTGTGATGCGGGAAGCGGTGGAGGCGAAGCTGGGGCTGAAGGCGGCGAAGACGGCGTGAGGTCAAATGGCGATGCGTGTTGTGTCGCACGCGCTCACCCCACCCACAGCCGTCATGCTACGCGCATGCGGGGCATCCAGTACGCCGCGGCTTCTCGGCTCAATCACTTACTGTGCACTTGCTTACCTGCCTTCGTGAGCAGGGGCGCCGATCAGGAATTCTCATAGCTTCGCTTGATGAGTGGCATAGCTCGTTCCAAATCTTCGGACTTTGAAAGGGTAATCTCGAGATCGCCCGTGCCGAAATGACCAATGTTGGAAACATCGCGAGTAAATCCGGGCTCCAGCTTGATGCTTGCTGGATCGACCTTGACGTACAGAAGTATCTTGGATGTTGTCGGCCGGAATTCCACGCAAGCGAAGTTCTTGATCCGCTTGAAGGCGATGTACAGCCGGAGCGTGGCCTCCTGCACGTCGTCTCCAAGCGCTAGCAACGAAGCTCGCAAAGCTTCCAAGCGATCGACCATGGCAGGATCCAGTTCCTCAATGACCGCGCTGACTGTCTTATACTTTCCTTGCGCAGGAACGACAACCTCGCTGCTGTTCGTCGAAGAGGAGGTCACGCTTTTCACAGCCGTCGCGGCGACAAGATCCAGCATCAGTAATTCCGGCCCAAATCTCCGGTAACGTATCAGCTCAATATTGCGTTGAATCTGCTTAACTGCGTGGTCATCGTACTTGTTGAAATCACCCGCAATGCAAATGAGGCGCGGCGCAGACCAGTCGACGCCATCAGCATCTTCTTTGCCGAGCTTCTCCAGTACCAACCATTGAAAGTCCTTGCGATGATCCATTAGCCAATCAAGATAGAAAAGGCCCTGATTTATTACGTTCTCATTCAGAGCCCGCTTGTACTCCAGAATGACTGGACACCCATTTTCATCGAGTCCCAGTGTGTCGATGCGCCCACCATTGGTCGTTGTGAATTCGCTAGCCAGAAAGCGTACACCAAGAAGAGCTTCAAGGTTCTTCTCGAACAAGACCTGAACAGACTTCTCGATGGTGTCAGTAGTGCCTGTCAATTCGGTGATCGCACCGGAATTCATCCGGAACAGTTTAATGTCACTCATGGCCGCTCCTCTCCGAGCGCTTTGGCCACATTGCGGAAGCGATCGAGTGCCGTCTGCAGGCTCTCCACGATCGCGGCTGCAACCTCGTCCGGCGGCGGGAGGAGGTCGGGATCATCGAGTGTATTGTCCTTGAGCCAGAAGATATCGAGATTGACCTTATCGCGCGCGAGCAGGGCATCAAGCGGGAAACGTTTGAACTTCTCGGATTCCTCGCGGGTGGAACGATGACCCGAACGATAGCAGGCGACGAAATCCCTTAGATCGGCAGCGGCCATCGGCCGCTCTTTCAAGGTGAAGCGCTGGTTGGTGCGCAGATCGTAAATCCACAGCTCTTTCGTTGCCGCCGTCTCGGACGGAGGCTTCTTGTCGAAGAACAGAACGTTCGCCTTGACGCCTTGCTTATAGAAAATGCCGGTTGGCAAGCGCAGCAGCGTGTGGAAATCGAAATTGTTGAGCAGCCGGCGCCGGATCGTTTCACCCGCGCCGCCTTCGAACAGCACGTTATCCGGCAGCACCACAGCTGCTTCACCATTCGGCGCCAGCACCGTCATGATGTGCTGCAGAAAGTTCAACTGCTTGTTCGATGTGGTAACGAAGAAGTCCTGCCGGTCATAGTCCTCGCGCTCGCTGTCGATCTCGCCGTCATCGCGAACAATGCGGTAGCTCTGCTTCTTACCGAATGGGGGGTTGGTGAGAACAACGTCGTACGTCTTACCGCCGGCGCCGAGCAGCGCGTCCTTGGCCTCGACGATGGAGTCGACGCCCGTGATGCCGTGCAGATAGAGATTCATCGCCGCGAGGCGGACGACTTCCGGAACGATATCGACGCCCGAGAACTTGTTCTTCAAAGCCGAATAGACGCCGCGGTCGCGCGCCTTGGGATGCTTCTTCATGTGCTCCCATGCGGCGAGGAGGAAGCCGGCCGTACCGCAGGCGGGATCGTGCACAGTCTGATGCGGCTCGGGATCGACCACCTCGACCATTGCCTCGATCAGCGGGCGCGGCGTGAAATACTGGCCTGCACCGGATTTGACGTCCTCGGCGTTGCGAGCGAGCAGGCCTTCGTAAATGTTACCTTTCACATCGACTGGCAGTCCGAGCCACGTCTCGCCGTCGATCAAGCCGACCAGTCGCTTGAGTTTGGCAGGGTCCTGAATTTCGTTCTGCGCTTTCAGGAAGATGGTGCCGATAGTACCGGGCTGCTTCGAGAGTGTGTCGAGCAGGTTGACGTAGGTAGCATTGAGCGCTTCGCCCGAGAGGTCCTTAATGTCATCCCAGCGCGAACCGATGGGCAGCATCGAAGCTTCGCCAATCTGCGAAACGCGCTCCTCGTCCATTTTAAGGAAGAGGAGATAGGATATCTGGCTAATATAGGCCTGATACGATACCCCTTGATCACGCAGCACATGCGCGAAATTCCAGACCTTGGCGACTAGACTTTGCGCATTCATGATGCGGGCCTTCGGATTCGCCCGCGTTTGACGCGTGCGGGAGATGGGGCAACGGAAGCTATGCGCGCCAATATGGACCAAGCAGGTTCATCGGTCAGGTCCTGTGGCACAATGCAGCCTTCAAATGCAGCTTTGAGGATGGACTGCTTTAAGCGCGCGGCATCGGCTGCTTCGGCGTCGAGGCTAGAAAGTGTGTCATTAACGGCGGCGAGCGCGTCCGAGACACGTCGTTGAATTTCTATTGCTTCGGCTATCGGCGGAACGGGAACTGGCATTTTTTTGAGTGTGCCACCACTAAGATTTGCCTGTCCAACTTGCTGCGACTTGTTGGACGCGATCCATGCGCGCCCGTACGGCGAATTGATCCAAGCTGCGACAAAGTCTGGCGGAACCTCTCCAAATCGAACTCGGATAAGGTAGGAAGCCAGCGAACATGGAGAAATTTCGCTTCGATAAACGGCTGATTTCCCCACAAGCTCGGCGCTATTCGTGCGATTAAAAATCAGATCGCCGTCATCGAGAATCGGTGGAGAACTATCCGGGAGAGCATATTTGAGATTGCTGTAATCGAGGCTACCAAAGTTCACATTCCCCATCCGTAGCACGGGTATGCCTTTGAACGTGTAGTCGCACTTTTCTGAAGTCCCGTACTCCATTTCGGAAACTATTTCACCCAAACTTGCCCAAGCCCACCCATCGGGGAGTCGCGGGAGAGCAGATGCGTCTAACGATACGGCCTCAGTGTTGCGGCCACGTCGGCCCTTGGCGGAAGTATTGATCGCTCGTTCTTTTGCGACCTGGGCGAGCAGATCATGAGCCGTCTCGCTGACAGGGTTCGCCGCACGCCAGTCCTTTGTCAGTTCGCCGGTGACGGCGGCTTTCAGCAGCGCGCGGCGGAATGCGTCAAGTCCTTTGCGCGCTTCCGCCAGAGCCGTTTCGCCCTCGGCGATCTCAGCGAACAGTTCATCCACCCGCGCCACTATGCGGCGCTGTTCGGCGGCCGGTGGGACGGGGATCAATAAGTCCTCTACAAAAGACCGGGGAAGTTCTTGCTGATTGGTCGATCCGACGTGCCCGTCAGTAACGAGGTGTTGCACGCGCAGGGTCTCGATAAAATACTCCAGATAAGATGACTCGATACACGTTGGTCTAACCAACGTCACATGCGAGTCGATGGTTAGTTCGGGGATCGACCCGTCGTAGAGTACTGCTCGCCCGATTGTGCCCGTGCCTGTGGAATTCCACAGGAGATCCCCAGCCCGGATACGAAGCTCGGGCGCCAAGCAGTCAAAGGCTTCGCGCGAGGTTTGCTTGAAATACTGAGTCTCAAGGCGATGCCATCGGATACACTTTTGATTGACGACAGGCACACCACCGGTCGCGACATACGTTGGCCCACGGCCTCGGCCGATAAAGCTCGAAAGGCTCTTGAGCGGCACCCAACACCACCCCTTTGGCAGCGCCCACGGCCCCTTCACGGAGTTGTTCTCCGCCTCCCTCACCGCCGCATCCATCAAGCCATCCAATCCGCCACCAGTAATCCCGGCACACGCGCGAACTCGCGGACGTTCGCCGTCACGAGGGTGGCTCCCCGACGGCGCGCCTGGGCTGCGATGAGATAGTCATAGTAGCCAATCGGCGTGCCCTTGCTTTCCAGATCGGCGCGGATGTTTCCAGCGTGCGCGGCGTCTTCGAAGTCGAACGGGAGTATCGCAATTCCGGGCGCCAGAAACTCCGCCAGAAGGCGATCGGACTCCGCGCGCCTTTCGCTGCGCGCGTATCCGTACCGCAACTCGAACAGGGCAATTACCGGCAGGCCGATCTCCGTGCCCAACCGTAACTGCTCCGCCAGCCGATGCCGGATGGACGGAACGCGACGATTGATGACGTAAATGGCAATATTGGTATCGAGACAGATCATTCGTCGAAGAACACGCGCGGATCGGGTTCGGCCGGCTCTTCGTCCGGAATGCCCTCGGGTAAGAAGTCCCGCCCGCCGAGTTCGTCAAGCCGTGCGAACCACGCATCCACATCGAAGGGCTGCTTCTTGATTGGTTCCAGGATCACCTTGTCTCCGACCTTGCTGACCCAGACCTCGGAGCCGTCAAAGCGGAACTCCTTGGGCAGGCGGACGGCTTGGCTGCGGCCATGCATGAACAGTTTGGCGGTTGCACTCATTTCCGCCTCCTATGATTTGATAGATACCAATGATATATATCACGCGACCAACGTATCCGTCAATTCGTCCAGCAGCGCCGGCAGCCGCGCCCCGAACAGGGCTCGGGCCCGGACGATGCCGCCGCGGCCGGCAAACTCCGGCGCATCCATCATGTCTTCGGGCCTGATCTCGACGTTGACGCCGAGATGATCGCGGATCGCCATCAGCCACGCCCGCTGCTCATCCGTATAGGTGCGACCCGCTTTTTCCTCGCGACCGAGCCAGAGATTGAACCGACCGGCAACGATCGACGTCAGCGGCTCTAGCGTTTCCGTCTGCGATAGCGCATAGCGCACCAGCATGACGATATCGGCGAGCGTGCCGGCCGGATTGCCGCGCACCTTGTCCGATGCCAGACGCTTGTAGGCCCGCCAGATATCGATCGGTTCGAGCAGCCAGGGCGGACGCTTCAGCGCTTCCTTCAGGTCGTCCACCGCCTCATAGGTCAGGCGCCGTTGCGCGTAAGGAAGACGGTAAAGGATTTGCAGCGCCGTGAGCTCATCGCGGCGATCTTCAAGGAACCGCTTGAACCGCTCGACCGTGTCGGTGGCCTTCTTCTCGTCCCAGCCTGACGAGACCACGGCGTCGATCGAAACAGAGTCGATGCGGATATCGGCTGCCGCCTTGACGTCTTTCAGCAGGGCCCGCAGCTTGGGATCGTCAAAGATAATAGCAGCCACATCCTTTGCTGCGTCGCGCGCTTTTTTCTGTTCCGGTTCGGGTGCGTCTGTTGGCACCCGCTGGGCCAACGCATCGGGATCGATCGCATCGAGTAGCCGGGAAGCGAGTCCCGAAAGATCGACGCCGCCCGAAACTTTCACGATTGCGGCACGATCCTTGTCGCCGATGCGGCGGTCGAGAGCGGCGAGACGTGCCGCCAGCGTGGCAAAGGCGTCATCGTCGCGGCGACCGGCCGCGATTTCGTCGATCAGCCTGTCAAAGGAGATAGCGCGATTCCGCTCTAGCGGCTGCGATACGGTCTTGAGGCTCTCTGACACACCGACCGCATCGATCAGCACGAAGCGGGTCTTGGCTTCCGCGTCGGGCGTGACCTCGCGCAGCTTCTCAACGGAGATGGTGCGCGCACCGCGCCCCTTCATCTGCTCGAAATACAATTCCGACTTCACATCGCGCAGAAAGATGAGGACTTCCAGCGGCTTCACATCGGTGCCGGTGGCGATCATGTCGACGGTAACGGCGATACGCGGATTGTAGTCGTTTCGGAAGGAACGGATCAGCGCCTCCGGATCGCCTCCGTCGGTCTTGTAGGTGATCTTCTTGGCAAAGTCGTTGCCCTTGCCGAAGACCTCGCGGACAATCTGCGTAATCTCTTCGGCGTGATGATCGTCTTTCGCGAAGATCAACGTCTTCGGCACCTCGGTGCGGCCGGGAAACAATTCGGTGAAGAGTGAGTCCCGGTAGGTTTCGAGGATGGTGCGAATCTGATTTGGCACGAGTACCGTGCGATCGATCTGATCAGGCGTATAGCTGAAATCAGCATCGAGCGTTTCATAACGCTCCGCGCGGGTGCGCTTGTCGCGCACCGGAAGATCGTAGCCGGCCTTCACCGTGCCGCCACGCTCGCCGATCTCGGTGCGGACGCGGAAGATATCGAAGCCGACGTTGACGCCATCAACGACGGAACGTTCGTAGGGATATTGCGCGACAAGATTCTTGCCGAAGAAGCCTAGCGTGTGCAGCGAGGGCGTTGCGGTCAGTCCTACCGTGAAGGCATCAAAGTATTCCAGCACCTGACGCCAGGTGCCGTAGATCGAGCGGTGACATTCATCGGTGATAACGAGATCAAAACTCTCGATGGGAATCGAGGGATTATATGAAACGAGGCGCTCGGCATCGGCGCGTGACGATTCGAACGACGAAATCTCCTCCTCTTCTTCCGACAACTCCTTGCCCGTGAGGACAGAATAAACCCGCTGGATCGTGGCAATCACGATCTGCGCATCCTTGTCGAGGCCCGCCGCACCTAGCTTTTGCACGTTGTAGATTTCGGAAAAGGATCGTCCGGTGCCGGGCGGCCGGTATGCGAGATACTCATCGCGAGTCTGGCGAACGAGGTTGGCGCGATCGGCAAGGAACAGAATGCGTTTGAAGCCTGCATGCGCCAGCAACCGGTAACTCAGCGTGCATGCCGTAAATGTCTTGCCCGCGCCGGTCGCCATCTGCACCAATGCGCGCGGACGATTTTGTGCCATCGAAGCTTCGAGCGCCGTAACGGCGTCAATCTGGCATGCGCGCAAGCCGTCCGTAATGAATGGCGGCATGGCTCGGAGCCTGCCTCGCAGGGTGAGTGGCTCCTTTAACCGACGCTCCAGCGTCTCCGGCCGATGGAAGGTGAAGATATGGCGCGAGGCAGGGTCCGGATCAGCATGATCCCGAAAGATGGTCTCCGCACCCGACGCAACATATTCGAACCGAACCTGCCCTTCCTCGTGGAGGAGATGCTTGGGCATACCGGCAATGTATCGCGACGCCTGCTCGGAAAAGCCTGAAAGCGTGCTTCCTTCGGGCTTGGCCTCGATCACGCCGCACAGCTTTCGGCCTACGAACAGGCCATAATCCACGGGGCCGGAGGATGTCTGGAACTCGCGTACCGCTACGCCGAGCCCGGCGCCAAGGTTCATCTCTTCCCTGGACTGGATCAACCACCCACAAGCGAGAAGACGCTTGTCGATCAATGACCGGGCCTTGTCCTCGGGATGGAAGGCGAAATCACCCATGGTCAACTTCTAGGCGAAGTTGAGCCTTTTCGGAAGCCCGGGAGGCTGCGGGTGCAAGCCAAGACGTGGATGGCCGGGCCAAGCCCGGCCATGACGTGCGGAGGGAGCGTGGCCTACACCACGAGCCCGTTCTGCCCAGCCAATTCCCTGAGCGACACCTGTGGCCGTGCGCCGATGTGCTGAATCACCTCGGCCGCCGCCAGCGCCCCTAACCGCCCGCACGTCTCGTGACTCGCACCGCGCACCAGGCCGAACAGGAAGCCGGCGGCGAAGAGGTCGCCGGCGCCTGTCGTGTCGACCAGTTTTTCGATCGGGAAGGCAGGGGCTGAGGTGACGCCGTCCTTGGACGCGACCACGCAACCCTTTTCGCTGCGGGTGACGATTCCGAGTTTTGCATCGCTGCGGAGCTGCTGCAGCGCGCCGTCGAAATCCGAGGTCTGGTACAGCGCGTGCAGCTCGGCCTCGTTGGCGAAGACGAGGTCGACGGTGCCTTTGCGCATCAGTTCCAGGAACTCGTCGCGGTAGCGATCGACGCAGAAGGAATCCGACAGCGTCAGGGCCACCTGGCGGCCGGCCTTGTGCGCGATGGTCGCGGCCTTGACGAAGCCTTCCTTGGCGTTCCTGGGGTCCCAGAGATAGCCTTCGAGATAGACGATGCGGGAGGCCGCGATCTGGGCTTCGTCGATATCCGACGGATTGAGATCCTGCGCGGCGCCGAGATAGGTGTTCATGGTGCGCTCGCCGTCCGGCGTCACCAGGATGTAGGAGCAGCCGGTGGCCGGGCCGGCTTCGGCCGCCTTCGTTTCATAGGCGACGCCGGCGGCGCGGATGTCGTGGGTATAGAGGCCGCCGATCTGGTCGTTCTTGACCTTGCCGATGAAGGCCGCGCGCGCGCCGAAGCCGGCAACGCCGACAATGGTGTTGGCGCCGGAGCCGCCGCTCATCTCGGTCGCCGGGCCCATATCCTTGTAGATCGCGGCGGCCCGCGCCTCGTCGATCAGCGCCATGCCGCCCTTGGTCATGCCGTGGCGGGCAAGGAAACCCTCGTCGGTCTGCACCAGCACGTCGAAGATCGCGTTGCCGATTCCGAGAACGTCGTATTTTGCTGATGTCATGCGTGGCGGCCTGTGTGCGGTGTTTGGGGTTGGCTCGGGCTACCACGGCGGGGGGCGCGGCAGCAAGGCTGGCGATCCCCTCGTCCCGAAGAGATGCGCGCCTCCCCGGGATGAGGAGAGGAGCGAAATTAGCTCCTCGTCATTGCGAGCGGAGCGAAGCAATCCACGTCTCCACACGGGGATAGATGGATTGCTTCGCTCCGCTCGCAATGACGGTGAAGGAGTTTACGATCTCTCAGAATGACCGACTGACGTTGGTGCCAGCACGCACAGCGGCTGCTATACAGCCTCCAAATGATCCGCTCCTTTCTCACGGTATCCACGGGAACGCTGGCGTCGCGGCTGCTCGGCTTTGCGCGCGATTCCGTGCTGGCGGCGCTATTGGGCGCGGGGGCGGCGGCGGATGCGTTTCTGGCGGCGTTTCAGCTCGTCAATGTCATCCGGCGCCTGCTCACCGAGGGCGGGTTGAATGCGGCGCTGGTGCCGGCGTGGCTCAAGGTGCGCGAGCGCGGCGGCGCGGCGGAGGCGGCGGCGTTTGCCGGGCGCGTGCTCGGTACCGTCGCGCTTATCCTGATCGGTGCGACCGCGCTGCTGGCGCTCGTGATGCCGCTGGTCATCGCCGTGCTGGCGCCGGGATTTGCCGGGCGCGAGACCTTGCAGCTGGCGACAGACAATGCCCGGCTGATGCTGCCGTATCTCGCCTTTGCGGGGCCGGTGACGGTCATGATGGCGCTATTGAACGCACAGGGACGTTTTGCGCTGACGGCGTTCTCGCCGCTCTTGTTCAATATCGCGCTGATCGCTGTGATGGCCGTGTTGCTGGCGACAAAGCCCGATGCGACACGGGCGGCGCAGATCATTGCCGCGACCGTCGGCATTGCCGGGCTGCTGCAGCTCTCGGTGTTGGTGCTGCGGCGGGGCGAGGCGCTGGCGTCGCCGCTGCGCATTTCCTTTGGCAAGGAGATCCGCGGCTTTCTCGGCAAGGCCGCGCCGGGCATGATGGCATCCAGCGCGCCGCAGCTGCTGATGGTCGCCGGTGCAATCATTGCGTCATCCTCGCCATCGGCGGTGTCATGGCTTTATTTCGGCAGCCGCCTGGTCGAACTGCCGCTCGGCATCGTCGGCGTCGCCATGGGCACGGTGCTGATCCCGGAACTGACGCGCGCGGTGCGCGGCGAAGATCACGCGGCGGTGGCGCATGCGGAATCACGCGCCCTCGAACTCGCCGTCGGCCTCGCGTTGCCCGCGACACTCGGACTGATGGTGCTGGCCGAGCCGATCGTGCGGCTGCTGTTCGAGCATGGCGCCTTCACCGCGGACGATGCGCGCGCCACCGCCCGCGCGCTGATGTGGCTGGCGCTGGCGCTGCCGGCGCATGTGCTGGTGAAGGCCTTGTCGCCGGCGTTCTTCGCGCGTGAGGACACGATGACGCCGCTGGTTGCCGCACTGCTCGGCGTCGTGCTTTCGGTCGCCGCCGCGTTCCTGCTCGGAAACTGGTACGGCGCTGACGGTATTGCCGCGGCGATCGCGCTCGGCGCATGGAGCATGGCGCTCCGCCTGATCCACTGCTGCGCGGCGACATTTGGGTTTTCGATCGATGCCGACGCCCGGCGGCGGCTGCCGCGCATCGTGTTTTCGGCGCTGGCGATGGGCGCGGTTCTCTGGCTTTTGACACGCGCGCTGCCGGCCCTCACCGCGGGCGCGCACGGCCTCGTGCAGGCCGTGCTGCTGCTCGTGGTGATATCGGCGGGAATCGCGGCCTATGGCCTGTTTCTGCAGCTTTTCGGCGTCACCGGCTGGCGCGAGGCGGTTAACGCCATGAGGCAGACCGGGTCCTAACGGCTTGCACGGACCCCTCCCGCGTGGCAAACGACGGCGCTGAACAGCCACCCTCAGGAAGCTGACCAATGGCCTTTGTTGAACGGGTTTTCTCCGGCGTCCAGCCGACCGGTAATCTGCATCTCGGCAATTACCTCGGCGCGATCGTCAACTTCGTGAAGATGCAGCAAACCCATAACTGCATCTATTGCGTCGTCGACATGCACGCGATCACGCAAGGCGTCGACGTCTGGGGCGGCCCGACGGAGCTGGCGCGCAACACGCGCGAGGTCACCGCGGCCTTCATCGCCGCCGGCATCGATCCGAAGAAGCACATCGTGTTCAACCAGAGCCAGGTCGCCGGCCATGCCGAGCTCGCCTGGATCTTCAACTGCGTCGCGCGGGTCGGCTGGCTCAGCCGCATGACCCAGTTCAAGGAGAAGGCCGGCAAGGACCGCGAGAACGCCTCCGTCGGGCTGTACGATTATCCGGTGCTGATGGCGGCGGACATCCTGCTCTATCGCGCCACCCATGTGCCCGTCGGCGAGGACCAGAAGCAGCATCTGGAGCTCTCGCGCGACATCGCGCAGAAGTTCAACAACGATTTTGGCGACTCCATCCGCAGCAACGGCTTTGGCGACGGCCAGTTCTTCCCGCTGCCCGAGCCCTTCATCACCGGCCCCGCGACGCGGGTGATGAGCCTGCGCGACGGCACCAAGAAGATGTCGAAATCGGACGCCTCGGACAATTCGCGGATCAACCTGACCGACGATGCGGAACTGATCGCGCAAAAAATCCGGAAAGCGAAGACCGATCCGGAACCGTTGCCGTCGGAGGAAAAGGGCCTGGAGAACCGGCCCGAGGCCGACAACCTCGTCGGCATCTATGCCGCGCTGTCGGACAAGACCAAAGCCGACGTGCTCCGGGAGTTCGGCGGCGGGCAGTTTTCCAGCTTCAAGAACGCGCTGGTGGAACTTTGCGTCGCAAAACTCGCGCCGATCGCCTCCGAGATGAAGCGGCTGGTCGCCGACCCCGGCCATGTCGACAGCATTCTGGTCGACGGCGCCGACCGCGCCCGCACCCTCGCCGATGAAACCATGCGCAAGACCATGGACATCGTCGGTTTCATCCGGAAGCGGTAGGCGTATCCGGAGATGGTGTCCCATCCTCCCCTGGAGGGGGAGGATCGGTTCGCATGAAATGCGAACAGAGGTGGGGTGACGGTCTTTCGTATCGGGCGCTGCCCGTGAGGAGAGATCACCCCACCCCGTCTCACACTTCGCTTCGCTCCATGTGAGCCGACCCTCCCCCTCCAGGGGAGGGTAAGATTCGAGCGCCGCAGGATTGAAGGAACATCGACGCCGCTTGTCGAACGTATCAGCGCCGTGGCAGCATGCGGCGGTTTGGCGCAGCACCGGGACATGCATGACCACCCAGCGACGAAGCTACGAGACGGGTCACAAGCCAAAATGCCTCGTCATTGTTGACGACACCGCGGAATGGGACCGCGCGGTGTATTACGCCAGCCGCTGGGCGGTGCGCGTCGGCGGCGGCGTGGTGATGCTGCGCATCATCGCGATCGAGGACCAGAACCAGCAATGGCTGGGGGTCGCCGACATCATGCGCGCCGAGGCCGAGGAGGCCGCCAATGAGGCACTCGATCGCGCCTCGGGGCGCGCCAACGGCATCGCCGCGATCACGCCGGAACGGGTGATTCGCGAGGGCGAGCCGACCACCCAGATCCTCGACGTCATCGACAAGGACGTCGATATCTCGATGCTGGTGCTGGCGGCCAATCCCGGCCCGGAAGGCCCGGGGCCGCTGATCAGCATGATGGCGCAGGTCGCCGGCTCGTTCCCGATTCCGGTCGTCATCGTGCCCGGCGATCTCAGCGATTCGGACATCGACGGGCTGTCTTAGGGCTTGATGTCATTGCAGAATTGCTGATCTGCGCCCCTTGATCGTGCGCTAGCGGTCGCCATCTGCTAAAGGAAACCCCACGCGCCGGCCTTGAACCGGCGACGCCGGAGAAAACAGATGTTCATTCAGACCGAAGCCACGCCCAATCCCGCCACGCTGAAATTCATTCCGGGCCGCACCGTGCTCGACAGCGGCACGATGGAATTTACCACCCCTGAGGCCGCCGCCCGCTCGCCGCTGGCCGAACGTCTGTTCGGCGTCTCCGGCGTTTCGAGCGTGTTCTACGGCTATGATTTCGTCACCGTGACCAAGAAGGACGGCGACTGGCAGCACCTCAAGCCCGCGATCCTCGGCGCCATCATGGAACACTACATGTCCGGCGCGCCGCTGCTCGCCGATGGCAGCGCCGGCAGCGACGATGCCTCCGACGAGGAAGGCGAGTTCTTCAACGAGCAGGATGCGGAAACGGTCGCGACCATCAAGGATTTGATCGAGACGCGGGTGCGGCCGGCGGTCGCCAATGACGGCGGCGACATCACCTTCCGCGGCTTCAAGGACGGCGTCGTCTATCTCAACATGAAGGGCGCCTGCGCCGGCTGCCCGTCCTCGACGGCGACGCTGCAGCACGGCATCCAGAACCTGCTGAAGCATTTCGTGCCCGACGTGGTCGAAGTCCGGCCGATGTAAGTTGGTGCCGTAGGGTGGGCAAAGCGCAAGCGTGCCCACCGCGGATCAGCACGACGAAGATGGTGGGCTCGCTTCGCTCAGCCCACCCTACGCTCGCTCTATATTCGTCATGGCCGGGCCTGTCCCGGCCATCGACGTCTTAGGCCACGCAAACAACAAGGACGTGGATGCCCGGGACAAGCCCGGGCATGACGGGAGAGAGAGTTGGCGCGCTACGCCGCCTGCCCGATACTCGCAGCCTCCGCCGCGGCGCGCTGCATGCCCTCGGACATTTCGCTGGTCACCGCGCTCTGCTGCTGAACGGCGGCGGCGGTCGACGTCACATATTCGCTGACGTTCTGGATCGCCTGCTTGATCGAGGTCAGCGCTGCCACGACATCGCCGGAGATGCCGTTGAGGTTGCCGATCTCCTGCTCGATCTTGTCGGTTGCCTGCTTGGCCTGGCTCGCGAGGTTCTTCACTTCCGAGGCCACCACCGCAAAGCCGCGGCCGGCATCGCCGGCGCGGGCCGATTCGATCGTGGCGTTCAGTGCCAGCAGGTTGATCTGACCGGTGATCGCGCCGATCAGCTGCACGATGCTGCTCATCGCTTCGGCGGCTTCCGTCAGGCGCTGCGCCTGCTGGTCGGCGGCCTCGACCCGGCCGACCGCCGTGTGCGCGGTTTCCTTCGACTTCGCCATCGCCTCGGAGATTTCGCGCACCGACATGTTGAGCTCCTCGGCGCCGGAGGCGACCTGCTCCATCATGCCGCGGACCTTTTCGCTGCGCATCCGCGCGATCACCTGCGCGGTGGTGTCGGTCGCGTATTTCACGACCTTGTAGGGCTTGCCGTTGAGGTCGCGGATCGGATTGTACGACGCCTGGATCCAGATCTGCCGGCCGCCCTTGCCGACACGCTCATATTCGCCCGACTGGAATTCACCGCGGTTCAGCGCGGCCCAGAACCCGCGATAGGCCTCGCTGCCCTGCGCCTCCGCCGGCATGAACATCTGGTGATGCTTGCCCTCGATCTCGGACAGCGTGTAGCCGAGCGCGCCCAGAAAATTCTGGTTCGCGGTCAGCACCTTGCCGTCCATGCTGAACTCGATCACCGCCTGCGACTTGCCGATCGCCTCGATCTGGCCGGCGAAATTCGCCGTCTTCAGTTTCTGGTCGGTAATGTCTGAGGCGAATTTCACCACCTTGAACGGCTTGCCGGCATCGTCGAGGATCGGGTTGTAGGAGGCGAGAATCCAGATCTCCCTGGCCCCCTTGCCGAAGCGCTTGTATTCGGCCGACTGGAATTCGCCGCGGGCGAGCCTCGCCCAGAATTCGCGGTAGGCCGCGCTGTCGCGCTCCCCGGGCGCGACGAACATCTGGTGATGCTTGCCCTTGATCTCGGCCAGCGAGTAGCCCATGACGCGGAGGAAATTGTCGTTGGCGGTGATGATGGTGCCGTCGAGATTGAACTCGATCACCGCCTGCGCGCGGGCGATCGCCGCGATCTTGCCGGCGTCCTCCATGCTGCGGATCTTGCGCTCGGTGATGTCGGTGGCGAACTTGATGACCTTGGTCGGCTTGTTGGCGCTGTCCAGGATCGGATTGTAGGAAGCCTGAATCCAGACTTCGCGGCCGCCCTTGCCGACGCGCTTGTATTCGGCGGCCTGATATTCGCCGCGATTAAGCTTGGCCCAGAACGCATGATAGTCCGGATTGTCGCGCTGCTCCGGCGTCACGAACATGCGGTGGTGTCGGCCTGCGATTTCGTCGAGCCGATATCCCATCGTGTCGAGGAAATTCTGGTTGGCGGTGATGATCGTGCCGTCCATGTTGAACTCGATCACCGCCTGCGACTTGCTGAGGGCGATCGCCTGCGCCAGCGCATCGTGCGCGGCGGAACTGCTCTTCCACAATGGCATAAAAGAACCCCTTAAATATTGGGGACGAGCGTGGCTTGATCTGCCGGGATGCTTCGTCCGGTCCCCGTCGACCCGTATTTCCCCCGTGGACGAATGTCGCATCCGAAGGCTAATTATCCGATAATTCCCTTTGTTTTCAATTACTTAGTATCAAAAGGTTGCATCAGGCACTCTACGTCTCGCAAATGGGGAGCGAAATCCCGCAAGCCGTCGGGACATCCGGAGCGGACCTCGCGGGCGCCCGCGCCGGGGCGAAAACCATGCGCTCGATCTTCCGCGGCGTGCGCAAATTTCGCGCCCCTTCCGGTCTTCATTGAATCAGAACCGGGCTGGTTTTTTTGACGCGTTTTCTTGCCGCGAACCGGTGTCCACGCCGCTCGAACGCCGCTATAGGGTAGCGCGATGCTCATCCTCTCCATCGATACCGCGCTCGACGCCTGCGCCGCGGCCGTGCTCGACACCAGCGCGGGCGGCACGATCGCGCAGGAATCGCTCCCGATGAAGCGCGGGCATGCCGAGGCCCTGATGCCGCTGATCGCCCGCGTGATGAAAGCCTCCGGCGTCCCCTTTGCCGCGCTCGACCGTGTGGCCGCGACGACCGGTCCCGGCAGCTTCACCGGACTGCGCGTCGGCCTTTCCGCCGCCCGCGGCATTGCGCTTGCCGCCGGCAAGCCGGTCGTCGGCGTGACGACGCTGACAGCGTTTGCCGCGCCCATCGTCAGCGAGAACAGTGAGCATCCGGTGATATCGGCGATCGATGCGCGGCATGATCACGTCTATTTTCAGGCGCTCGGCGGCGACGGCCGCTCGCTGATCAAGCCGAAGGTGGCGCCGATCGCCGAGGCGCTCGATGCGGCGCGCTTCGGCTCCCCGCATCTGGTCGGCAACGCGGCGAAGATTCTCGCCGAGCGCTGGGTGGCCGAAGTGCCGCCGTTCAAGGTCGACCAGCAGGCCGCGCCCGATATTGCGTGGGTGGCGTGGCTGGGCGCGGCCGTCAATCCGGAGGGTTCGCCGGCACGGCCCTATTATCTGCGCGCGCCCGACGTCAAGCCGCCAAAGGATCCATTGGCCGGCGCGTCGCCACCATCCACATCATCATGACATGGTTCTCCGATTGGTGGGGCGGCGGCACGGCGGTGATCGAACCGGCCGGCCAGCGCGACGCGTCGCGCCTGGCGCAGTTGCACGGCGCATCGTTTCACCGCGGCTGGGGCGAGGGTGAATTCGAGGTGATGCTGACCGAGCGCAACACGCTCGTTCACCGTCTGCGACTCGGGCGCAAAATCATCGGCTTTGCGGTGTCGCGTATCGGCGCCGACGAGGCCGAGCTGCTATCGATCGCCATCGACGCGGCCCAGCGCGGCCGCGGCCTGTCGCGCACCCTGCTCATGACACATCTTGGTCATCTCGCCGGCCGCGGCGTGCGCAAGGTGTTCCTCGAAGTCGAGGAAAACAATCAGCCGGCGCGGCGACTTTATGAATGGGCCGGATTTGAGGTCATCGGCCGCCGGGAACGCTATTACCAGCAGCCCGGCGGCGAGCAATTGAACGCACTTCTGATGCGTCGCGACTTGTCGTAAGATGCGCGGGGTGGCAAAACACCCCGACCTTCCCCGAGGCGCTTAAGACCATGACCGCATTGAAATCCCCGTCGGCGCAAAAGAATACCGGCATCGAGGCGCGCTGCGCCGCCACCGGCATGCGCATGACCGAACAGCGCCGCGTGATCGCGCGCGTGCTCGCGGAGTCGGTCGACCATCCCGACGTCGAGGAACTCTACCGGCGCTGTGTCGCGGTCGACGACAAAATTTCGATCTCGACGGTCTATCGCACCGTCAAGCTGTTCGAGGATGCCGGCATCATCGAACGGCACGATTTCCGCGAGGGCCGCGCGCGCTACGAGCAGATGCCCGACAGCCATCACGACCACCTGATCAATCTGCGCGACGGCAAGGTGATCGAGTTCACCTCGGAAGAAATCGAGAAGCTGCAGGCGGAAATCGCGCGCAAGCTCGGCTACAAGCTGGTCGATCA
>Ga0102590_1001923_pt1 | contig 27318 bp, 23 predicted proteins | sample AraplaMF_Col_mMF_FD_76859 | JGI IMG/M metagenome (GOLD analysis project Ga0102590, IMG submission 76859) | Arabidopsis root microbial communities from the University of North Carolina, USA - plate scrape MF_Col_mMF | ecosystem: Host-associated > Plants > Roots > Endosphere | place: USA... | reverse complement strand
CGACGATCGCCGACCAGTCCTTGCGCTCTGCGAGCAGTTTGATCATCGAATCCACGAAAAGATCGGTGCCTTTCTGGCGGCGCACGCGGCCGAAGCAGCCGACGATCTTCTGCGCGGGATCGAGCCCTTTGGCGCGCTTGGCTTCCGCCTTGTCCGAAGGCGGCGAGAAGCGGTTCGTATCGATGCCGTGCAGCACGACGGTGTTCTTGACGGTAAGATAATCCGCCGTCTTGCCGCTCGTGGCAATGACGCCATCCATCTTGGAGACCAGCCATTTCGTCCAGCCGGTATGGTGGCGCTGGGAGGCCGAGGTGAAGACGATCTTCAACGGCATGCGCAGCACGTCGCGCATGACGATCGCCGGCAGCATCTCGACGTTGCGGCGGGCATGCCAGATCCGGCACCGTTTTCCGCGCGGCGGGGTCCACAGGCGGAAAAGGTCGCGATAGCGGATGTGCGGCAGATCGGCGGGCAGGCCGGGGCCGAGCGCCGCGACCTTCTGGCCGAGCGCGCGCTGAACCGGTACGAGCTGGATGATCGTCGATGTGACGCCGGAGAGGCGCCGCTTGAAATTCGGCGCGATCACTTCGACGTCACGGATATCGATGATGGCGGGATCGCCTCTTTTGCCCACGGGCGTATCAGCCCCAGGAAACGGCGAGGATTTCGTAGGCCTTGGAGCCGCCCGGCGCGACCACTTCTATGGAATCGCCCTTTTCCTTGCCGATCATCGCACGCGCGATCGGCGAGGAGATGGAGATGCGGCCGGCCTTCACGTCGGCTTCCTGATCGCCGACGATCTGGTAGATCTTTTCCTCGTCGGTGTCCTCGTCGACGAGCTTGACGGTGGCGCCGAACTTGATCTTCGAGCCGGACATCTTCGACAGGTCGATGACTTCGGCGCGCGCCGTCAGGTCTTCGAGCTCGGTGATGCGGCCCTCATTGTGGCTCTGGGCTTCCTTAGCGGCATGGTATTCGGCATTTTCCGAAAGGTCGCCATGGGCGCGCGCTTCCGCGATTGCCTCGATGATACGGGGGCGCTCCTCCTGCTGACGCCAGCGCAGCTCCTCCTGCAGCTTGGAAAAACCACTCTGCGTCATCGGTACCTTTTCAACCATTTTCTTGTCCTTCAGGCGCATGCCCGCGGATACCGCGGACACAAAAAGAAACAGGTTCCGGAGCGAAACTTCGGAACCATCGTAAAATCAGAATGTAGGTCACTATAACAGAATTTCGACAGCGAGCGCTAGGAATTTCGAAACCCTGTCGGTGTGCTCCTCCTTCCGCATCTGGATGCAAGCGGCACCAAATGTCAATGACTTGACGGGAAGAAAAAGAACATTTAGTGAACGTACTAATGAAGAAGTCGCTGAAAGAACGCCTGGCGATCCTTTCGGACGCCGCCAAATACGATGCTTCCTGTGCCTCGAGCGGAACCGTGAAGCGGGACTCGTCTGCGACCGGCGGGCTCGGCTCGACAGAGGGGTCGGGCATCTGCCACGCCTATGCACCGGATGGGCGATGCATATCGCTGCTGAAGATCCTGCTCACCAATTTCTGCATCTACGACTGCGCCTATTGCATCAACCGGTCCTCCAGCAATGTGGAACGGGCGCGTTTTTCGCCGGAAGAGGTGGTCTGGCTGACGCTGGAATTCTACCGGCGCAATTATATCGAAGGCCTGTTCCTGTCGTCCGGCATTATCCGCTCTTCGGACCACACGATGGAGGAGATGGTTCGGATCGCGCGGGAGTTGAGGACCACGCATAATTTCCGCGGCTATATCCACCTGAAGAGCATTCCGGAGGCTTCTGCGCACCTGATCGAGGAGGCGGGGCTTTACGCCGACCGGCTGTCGATCAATATCGAACTGCCGACCGACAGCGGCATCGGCAGGTTCGCGCCTGAAAAGCGGCCGGAAAACATCCGCCGCTCCATGGGCAAGCTGCGGCTGAAGATCGAGGAAATGGCCGAGCCGACGCTGCAGACGAAACGAAGGAAGACGTTTGCGCCGGCCGGGCAGAGCACGCAGATGATCGTCGGGGCGGATGGCGCCAGCGATGCGACCATTCTTGGCACCAGCGCCCGGCTCTATGGCAGCTACGGGCTGAAGCGGGTCTATTATTCCGCGTTCAGCCCGATCCCGGATTCGTCGAAAAACCTGCCGCTGATCAAGCCGCCTCTGATGCGCGAGCACCGGCTCTACCAGGCGGACTGGCTCTATCGTTTCTACGGTTTCGATATCGGCGAGATCACCGCGACGCAGGCGGGTGGCATGCTCGACCTCGATCTCGATCCGAAGCTCGCCTGGGCGCTCGGCCATCGCGAACGGTTCCCTGTGGACGTCAACCGGGCGGAGAAGGAGATGCTGCTTAGGGTGCCGGGTTTCGGCACCAAGACGGTGAAGGGCATCCTGTCGTCGCGGCGGTTCCGGCGGCTGCGGCTCGATGATTTGAAGCGTCTTGGTGTTTCGCTCAGGAAGGTGCAGCCGTTCATCACGGCGGAGGGCTGGACGCCGCACCGGCTCGTAGACCGGACAGATCTCAGGGCAATGTTCGAGCCGAAGCCCGAGCAGCTGTCGCTGTTATGAGATACCGTTTTTCGCTGCGGGGCAGGGGCGATCTGACCGAGTGGCGCGATGCCGCCCGTGCATTCCTGATGGCGGGCGTCGTGCCCGAATATATCGAATGGCGGACCATGGACGATGCCGACGGGCTGTTCGGTTTCGACGACAATCACCTGCCGCCGCCGCAGCCAGACTGCAGCCCGATGGCGGTGCAGCCTGCCTTCATCCGGCTGGCGCAGGCGGTACTCTGCCATTCCGACCCGACCCGGTTTGCGCTGCTTTATCGCATGCTGTTCCGAATGGTGCATGGCGGGGTTGTACATGGAAGGCATCTGTTGCGGATGGCGACCGATCCGGACGTGGCGGCGGCGGCGCGGATGGCGAAATCGGTCGGCCGCGACTATCACAAGATGACTGCCTTCGTGCGGTTCAAAGAGTTGCCGCTCAAGGAGGGGGCGGCCGGGCGGCGGCGCTTCATCTCCTGGTTCGAACCGGATCATTTCATCATCGCCCGGGTGGCGCCGTTCTTCCAGCGGCGCTTCGCCGACATGGACTGGCTGATCGCCACACCGAAGGGTTCCGCTTCCTGGGACGGCGAGACGCTGCGCACCACCGACGAGCCGGCGGACAAGCCCGACCTGCGCGACGAGACGGACGAGCTGTGGCGCACCTATTACGCCTCGATCTTCAACCCGGCGCGGCTGAAGGTGAAGATGATGACCACGGAGATGCCAAAGAAATACTGGAAGAACCTGCCGGAGGCGGAGCTCATACCGGGCCTGATCGCCAATGCTGAGGCACAGGTCATCGACATGGCACGCAAGGCGGCGAGCGAGCCTTTGCCTTTCCATCACCGGATCCAGCAGGCGGCGGCCAGGGCTCCAGTGGAGCCCAAGGCAGCCGTGGGCACGCTTGCGGCGCTGAAGCAGGAGGCGCGGCATTGCACCCGCTGCGACATCCATTGCCTGGCGACCCAGACGGTGTTCGGCGACGGGCCGCCGGACGCGCGCGTGATGTTCGTCGGGGAACAGCCGGGCGACCAGGAGGACCTGGCGGGCAAACCCTTTGTCGGGCCGGCCGGAAAACTGTTCAACGACGTGATCGGCGAGGTCGGCATCGACCGAAGGTCGCTCTACATCACCAATGCGGTGAAGCATTTCAAATACGAGCCGCGCGGCAAGCGACGCATCCACCAGAAACCTAATATGGGCGAGGTGCGGCAATGCCGCTGGTGGCTGACCCAGGAACTGGAACTCGTGAAGCCAAGGCTGGTGGTAGCGATGGGAGCAACGGCGCTCTTCGCGCTCACCGACATGCGCCGGAAGCTGGAGGACGTCAGGAGCGAGCCCATTCCCCTTAAGGAAGGGCGCACGCTCTTCGTGACGGTCCATCCGTCCTATCTGCTGCGTATTCCCGACGAAGGCAGGAAGGCGGAGGAGCTTGCCCGGTTCAGGGAGGATATGAGCCGGATCAAGCGCCTGGCGGCGTGAGCGGAGAAAATGATTCAGGGCCCGCTAGGACACGAAGGTCGGATTGCTCGGCAGGTTGAGCGGAGCGTAGGCGCCGGTACTCTGGCGGGTTTTGACGGATTGATGGATCAGGGCATCCTGCGGGATCAGGCGCGGGTCGACGCAAGGGATATAATAACCTGTCGCAGCGTGGCGTTTCCGCCAGGAGGTTTTCGGGACCTTGCGCGGGATGCACTCCACGACACGCCATGCCCAGTTCATCGAATCGTGCAGAGGCGCGCGCTGATCGAGTTCGACGTAGTCGTGCTTCTCCCCTTCACCCAGAACGATCTTGCTGATGATATCGTCCTTGTAGTGGAGGCCGGTCGGCCGGGTCTCCCGGATCATCCAGTCCAGCGGAATCTTGATCTGGCCGCTTTCCTCTTCCGGGAAGCCGCCGCCGACATCGCAGTGGAACCCCGAGAACCACACCTCCCTGGCGTTCTGGGGTCCCTTTGGCGCGGCAAAGGGATTGCCGCGATAGACCTGGCCGGGTGTCCACGGTTCGGGCCTGAACATGGTGCGCTTCTCGTCGATCGCGAGAGCATGGCGCACCCACTCGACGCTGGGATTGCGATGCGTGAACGGGTGGGTCTTCAGCTGCAGCCGGCCGTGGCCGGTCTCGATCATCGAGGCGACCGTGTCGAAGAGACCGAGCAGCTTGATCGGGGGGCGGTCGTTGTCGAGCATCCGCTCGTAAATGCGCATGCCGGCGAAAGGCGAGGCGTTTCCTCCGCCTGACGCCGGCGGTTGCTCGGATATATCCTTGTAGGTCCGGTAAGCGTAGTCGAGGAGATTGAGATAAAGAGGCGAGGTCAGCCCGAAGGCGTGGATAAAGCCTGCCAGCACCCTGGCGGTATAGGCGCCACGGCTGAAGCCGAACAGGTAGATGCGGTCACGGTCCGGGTGGCCGCCGTTCTCAACAGGCCCGCAGTCATAGTTTTCGACAAGGAAGCGATAGGCTTCCTTGACGTTGTGATCGAGGCCCCAGCCGGTCGCAAGGCCCCACACTTCGGTCGCGTTCCGGGCGAACGAAGACCAGTTTTCGTCAGCTCCGAATGTGCCGACGCCGGGATCGTAATAAACGATCTGCCTTTCGGAGCGCTCCAGCGTTCCGAACAGTCTCAGGATATTGGTGCGGTCGGCGGATATTTCGTTCGACGTGCCGTCGAACAGAATGACGATATTCTTTGACATGGTTCCCCCCGGATGATCCAGCCGGGAGACTATCATCACCATGTCATGTTTACAATTTTAAGTAGATGCATCAGTCTTGGCATTCGTCATTTTGCGGGAGGCAGGCATGGCCGATTTCAGATTCGCGACCTTCAATCTCTATCATTTCGCAGCACCCGGCATTTTCTGGCACGAGCGGGATCCGAAATCGACCTATACGCCCGAGCAGTGGCAGGCCAAGCAGGCCTGGATCGCAGGCAGGCTGGCGCAGATGAACGCCGATATCGTCGGCTTTCAGGAAGTGGTCTCGTTCGAGGCGCTGAGGGACCTGACCGCCGCAGCGGGTTATCCGTATTTCTACAACGCCGGCGCGCCGATTTTCGACGCCGAGGACAGCGCGATCTATGTGAATGCCACGGTTGCGATCGCCTCGCGTTATCCGTTCGCGGCGGTGGGGGACCTGATAGGGGTTGCCGATATCGACGTCGATACGGTTGTCGATCCCGGTTTCACGTTTTCCCGCACGCCGGTTGCGGCGCGCATCGACCTGCCGGGAATCGGCGGGACGGACATCTATGTCTGCCATCTGAAATCGCAGGGCGCATTCGTCGATCCGCGCGATGTCGATCCGATCGAGGACTGGGCCGCTAAGATCAAGACCTATTATTCGCTGCGCAATGCCGCCGGCGTCGATCAGGTCGCCAAACGTGCAGCGGAAGCGGGCGTCGTCTACCGGCTCTTCCGCCGCGCCATCGACAGCGACAACGACGCGCCGGTCCTGCTGCTCGGCGACCTCAACGAGGGGCCGGATTCCCACACGATCGGCATTCTGACCCAGGGCGAGCGGGTATTTTCCTGGGGCAGCATTCCGGGCAACGACGTTCCGGCGGAATTCGCCTTCCTCAAACACGTCTACAAGCTCTACGACGCGTGGGCGCTCGTGCCGACCCAGCTTCAGGGCCGGCCGATCACCCACAGCAGTTCGGGCCACGGTTCGATCCTCGACTACGCGATCGTTTCCAACGGCCTCAATCCGAACAACCCGCGCCGGCGCGGGGCGGTGACCAAGGTCGAGATCTTCGACGATCATTTCCGCGACGGGCCACCGAAGGGGATTGCCTCCGACCACGCGCCGGTCGTCGTCACCATAGCCGGACGCGGTGCCTGAAGACCTGGGAGTTCAAAGACTTGGAAGCTCCAAGACTTGGGAACGCGCCGAACCGTTTCCTCATCGAGGCCCGGTCGTGCCGGCTCTGCGACCGGCTTGGCGGGCTCCGCTTAGGAGCGCCGCTTTAAGATGGCAGGCAAAAGGCGGCGGCCAAAGGCGATGCTTCGGCCGTGCCGTCATGGTCAGGCGAAATAGCTCTGCAGCGGGCGGACTTCGAGATTGCCGGCCTTGAGCGCCTTGATCGCCATGGCGGCAGCTTCGGCGCCGGCCATGGTGGTGTAATAGGGCACCTTCTGCATCAGCGTGGCGCGGCGCAGCGACTTGGAGTCGGAGATCGCCTTGTTGCCGTCCGTCGTGTTGATGACGAGCTGGACCTGACGGTTGCGGATCGCATCCTCGATATGCGGACGGCCTTCCAGCACCTTGTTGATGCGGGTCGAGGCGATGCCCTGTTCGGCGAGGAAGCGGGACGTGCCGCCGGTCGCCAGGACCTTGAAACCGATCTCGGTCAGGATGCGGATCGCCGGCAGCACACGGACCTTGTCCTCGTCACGGACGGAAACGAAGACCGTGCCGTCACGCGGCAGTTCGACATTGGCGCCGAGCTGCGACTTGGCGAAGGCCAGCGCGAAATCGGTATCGAGGCCGATGACTTCGCCGGTCGAGCGCATTTCGGGCCCGAGCAGCGTATCGACGCCCGGGAAGCGGGCGAACGGGAAGACGGCTTCCTTGACGGCGATATGCTTGAGCGAGCGTGGGTCGGGCTTGGTGCCGTAGGCCGCAAATGTCGCGTCGAGCTTCTCGCCGGCCATGACCCGGGCGGCGATCTTGGCGATCGGCGCGCCGATGGTCTTTGCGACGAAAGGCACGGTGCGCGAGGCGCGCGGATTGACTTCGAGCACGTAGACGGTGCCGTCCTTGATGGCGAACTGGACGTTCATCAGGCCGCCGACGTTCAGCGCCTTCGCCATAGCCTTCGCCTGGCGTTCCAGCTCGTCGATCATCGCTTCGGAGAGCGTGCGCGGCGGCAGCGAGCAGGCCGAGTCGCCCGAATGGATGCCGGCTTCCTCGATATGTTCCATGATACCGGCGACATAGACGTCGGTGCCGTCGCAGAGGCAGTCGACGTCGACTTCGATGGCGTTGGTCAGGTAGCTGTCGAACAGAAGCGGGTTCTTGCCGAGCAGGGTGTTGATCTGGCCGGTCTTGTCGTTCGGGTAACGCTGCTTGATGTCTTCCGGCACGAGGCCCGGAACTGTGTCGAGCAGGTAGGTCTGCAGCATCGATTCCGAATGGATGATCTGCATGGCGCGGCCGCCGAGCACGTAGGAGGGGCGCACGACCAGCGGGAAGCCGATCTCGGCGGCGACCAGGCGGGCCTGCTCGACCGAATAGGCGATGCCGTTGTTCGGCTGGTTGAGGTCGAGCTTCATCAGAAGCTTCTGGAAGCGGTCGCGATCTTCCGCCAGGTCGATCATGTCGGGCGCTGTGCCGAGGATCGGGATGCCGTTCTTTTCGAGCGCTTCGGCGAGCTTCAGCGGCGTCTGACCGCCGAACTGGACAATGACGCCGACGACTTCGCCCTTTTCCTGCTCGGCGCGCAGGATCTCGATGACATCCTCGGCGGTCAGCGGCTCGAAATAGAGGCGGTCGGACGTGTCGTAGTCGGTCGAGACGGTTTCCGGGTTGCAGTTGATCATGATCGCTTCATAGCCGGCATCCTTCAGCGCGAAGGCGGCGTGGCAGCAGCAATAATCGAACTCGATGCCCTGGCCGATCCGGTTCGGGCCGCCGCCGAGGATGACGACTTTCTTGGATGCGGAGACTTCCGCTTCGGAGCGGAGCGAGCCCACGAAAGGCGTCTCGTAAGTCGAGTACATGTAGGCAGTCGGGGAGGCGAATTCGGCGGCGCAGGTGTCGATCCGCTTGAAGACCGGACGGACGTTCAGCGAGTTGCGCAGTTCCGCGACTTCCTTCGGACGCTTGCTTGTCAGGCTGGCGAGGCGGGCGTCGGAGAAGCCCATGGCCTTCAGCATGCGCAGGTTTTCGGCATCCCGCGGCAGGCCGTGCTCGCGGATTCGGGCTTCCGTGTCGGTGATCGCCTTGAACTGGGCGATGAACCACGGATCGATCTTGCAGGCCTCGTGGACCTCGCCTTCGGTCAAGCCGAGGCGCAGCGCCTGGGCGACCATGCGCAGGCGATCCGGGGTCGGCGTGCCGATCGCGGCGCGGATGGCGTTTTTGGAGTTCTCGCCGTCTTCGAGGCCGGGAATTTCGATCTCATCGAGGCCGGTCAGGCCGGTTTCGAGACCGCGAAGCGCCTTTTGCAGCGATTCCGCAAAAGTGCGGCCGATCGCCATGACTTCACCGACCGACTTCATCGCAGTCGTCAGGACCGGCGAGGCGCCCGGGAATTTCTCGAAGGCGAAACGCGGGATCTTGGTGACCACGTAGTCGATCGACGGTTCGAACGAGGCGGGCGTCGCGCCGCCGGTGATGTCGTTGTCGAGTTCGTCAAGCGTGTAGCCGATCGCGAGCTTGGCGGCGACCTTGGCAATCGGGAAGCCGGTGGCCTTCGATGCGAGCGCCGACGAGCGCGAGACGCGCGGGTTCATTTCGATGACGACGAGGCGGCCGTCCTTGGGGTTGACGGCGAACTGCACGTTCGAGCCGCCGGTCTCGACGCCGATCTCGCGCAGCACCGCGATCGAGGCGTTGCGCATCATCTGGTATTCCTTGTCGGTCAGCGTCAGCGCCGGCGCGACGGTGATCGAATCGCCCGTGTGGACGCCCATCGGGTCGATGTTCTCGATCGAGCAGATGATGATGCAGTTGTCCGCCTTGTCGCGGATCACCTCCATCTCGTATTCCTTCCAGCCGAGCACAGACTCCTCGATCAGCACCTCGGTGGTCGGCGAGGCATCGAGGCCGCCGCCGACGATCTCGAAGAATTCCGAGCGGTTGTAGGCGATGCCGCCGCCGGTGCCGCCCATGGTAAAGGAAGGACGGATGATGGCCGGCAGACCGACCACGTCGATCGCCTGAGCGGCGATCGCCATGGCGTGGCTGATATAACGCTGCTTGCGGTCGGTCTCGCCGAGGTTCCACTGGTTTTCGAGCTCGTCGAGCGCCTTGTCGAGCTCGGCGCCGGTCAGGCTTTCCTTTACCCGGTTGCGCTCGGCCTCATGGGTCTTGCGGTCGGCATCCTTGATATCGGTGGCGTTGGCGAGCATCGACTTCGGGGTTTCGAGCCCGATGCGCGACATCGCCTCGCGGAACAGGGCGCGGTCTTCGGCCATGTCGATCGCGGCGGGCTTGGCGCCGATCATCTCGACATTATAGCGGTCGAGCACGCCCATGCGCTTCAGCGAAAGCGCGGTATTGAGCGCCGTCTGGCCGCCCATGGTCGGCAGGAGCGCGTCCGGGCGCTCCTTGGCGATGATCTTGGCGACGACTTCAGGGGTGATCGGCTCGACATAGGTGGCATCCGCCAGGCCCGGGTCGGTCATGATCGTGGCCGGGTTGGAATTGACCAGGATGACCCGGTAACCTTCTTCCTTGAGCGCCTTGCAGGCCTGGGTGCCGGAATAGTCGAATTCGCATGCCTGGCCGATGACGATCGGACCCGCGCCGATGATGAGGATCGATTTCAAATCTTGGCGCTTGGGCATGGGTATCTTTCCGCTTTTTTCCTGCGCGGAAAACCGGCGCGGTGTGGAGAGGCACCGGTCGGGTCGCGCGCGCATGTCTTTTCAGGCTAGACGCGGCTTATAGGCAAATGTTGTGGGGAACGGAACCCCGAATCTCGTCGAATTTACAGATTTGGTGTGACTGCGCCTTACCGGTGGACCCTGTTTGACGCTTTGCTTCCGCGGAAGGGAATATTCAGGCCTTTGTCATAAAGACAGACAGGTGTTCGATCGAAGCCTTCAAATGAGCGGGACAATGAGTGCACTTACCGATTCGCGCCGCATGCTGGGATTGCTGGCCGTTTCTGCAATCCTCTGTGCCGCCGTCGTTCTGCTCGTTATTTTGGCGGGCCTCACCGACGACGGCAGCCTTGCCTGGACCAATCGCGATTTTTCCAATTACTGGATCGCCTCGAGGCTTGTGCTCGAAGGCCGCGTGCTGAATCTGTTCCAGGGGCAAGATATCTATTTCGCCCATATGACCGCCGCTTTCGGCGCCGGTTTTCCGTGGCATGCCTGGAGCTATCCGCCGCATTTCCTGCTTCTCATCTGGCCGCTCGGATTGCTTCCATACAGCGTTTCGATGATCGTCTTTCTGCTGGTGACGATGCTGATCTACCTGCATGCCGTGTCATTGGTGGCGCGTCAGAACCCCGAATTTCCGGCATTGTTCCTGCTGCCGTTCATCCTGTGTAATGTGCTGGCGGCCCAGAACGGCTTTATGACGGCGGCGCTGCTGCTCTACGGGCTTGTGCTGCGCGACAGCCGTCCGCTGCTTGCTGGCATTGCAATCGGCCTACTGACGGTCAAGCCGCAGATCGGTATCCTTCTGCCCCTGCTGCTGCTTTTCGAGCGACGTTGGATCGTCATCCTAATGGCCGGCGTGACGACGGTGGCGGCGGTGCTTCTATCCGTCTGGATTTTCGGTTTTGAGACCTGGACCGGTTACGTGCAGCAGACCTGGCCCTATCAAACGCGGGTGATGAACGAGGGGGAGGGCATTTTCGTGCACATGATGCTCTCGACTTTCGGCGCATTGCGTAGCCTCGGATACGATGCGGCCGCTGCCATCTACGGCCATGCGCCGGTGGCGATTGCGGCATTCCTTGTATTCGGGTGGACGCTTTTCAAACTCAGAAACTCGGATAACCAGGCCGCCGGTCTGGTGTTTGCTACCTTTCTGATTTCACCCTACTCCCTGGTCTATGATCTCGGCGCGCTCGTGGTGGTGAGTTCCTCGATCTACAGGCTTGGACCTGCAAACCTGAGCGGGCGGATTGCCTATATCGTCCTTGCGTCATTGCCGTTAAGCGGGCCGATGCTGTCGCTGGGCGGGCTGCCGGTCGTTCCCTTGCTCTTTGCCATCGGTTGGGGCGTGCTCATCCTTCAGGACGTGAACCGCGACCGCGTTGCGTCCAGATAGGTCCGGCTCACGGGGACTTCCGTGCCGTCCTTCATGACCACGAATAGCTTGCCCTCCACGCGTTTCAGCGTCTCGACATGGGCATCCGCAACCCAGTGGGAGCGGTGCACCTGCAAGCCCGGCGTAGCCCCGAGCTCCTTCAGGGCATCCGCGAAACGCAGGAGGATCAGCTCGCGACCGCGGGCGGTGACCACCTCGGTGTAATGATCCTCGACGGAAAGCCGCAGGAGCGCGCCGCGGTTCTGTGGTTTCAGGCGGGTGAGGATTTCGGGTTCGGAGGCCTCGGGCGCTGGAAAAGGGGAAAACGACGGGGGCGGAGGCGGTGCGGAAGCCTCGGCGATCTGACGGTGCATGGCCGTGTAGGTCAGGAGGCAGAAGAGCGCGCAGAGAGGCAGAGCGAACAGCGCCCGGCTTAAGCCGTTTTCCATCTCGGTCCAGCGGCCGAAAAAGGCGAAGTCGATGACGCCGAGGGCAAAGCCGATCGGCAGGGCTGCGGCCAATGAACCGATCATCATGCGGGCGAGCGTGTGGCTGAGGCGCTCGCGCAACAGAATCTCGGCCATCAGCGCCAAACAGATGGCAATCGTCCAGGTAACCGCGTGGACGGTCAGCCAGTAGCCGAGCCGGACGCCGAGCGTCATCCGTTCCAGCGTACCATAGGGCCCGCTGACAACGAAGATCAGGACGACGAGCGTAAACGTCGTCCAGAAGCGCCAGGAGCGGGTGAAGAGCTGCAATTCACGAAGCGTGGAACTCAAGAACGGGTGATTCACGAAGTTTGTCCGTCGTTTGCGCCATTCCGGTTGAGGGTGAGTCAGTCATGGCGGAAACAGGCGGCCAATTCAATCGCTGATGAAAATCCAAGGTGTTCCGATGAACCTCCAGCCGCTTCTCGATGCCCCGATCGCCGTCCAGATCCATGTCGCCGCCGTGCTGCCGGCCGCGGTGCTCGGCGCGTTTATCCTGTTGAACCGCAAGGGCACGCCGCTGCACCGGGCGCTTGGCAAGGTGTGGATGGTACTGATGGCCGTCACGTCGCTGTCGAGCTTTTTCATCCACCAGATCAACCTTTTTCATGGTTTCAGCCCGATCCATCTCCTGTCCATCTTCACGCTGGCCGGCATCTGGCGGGCGATAGCAACTGCCCGCGCACGCAGCATCCGGGCGCACAAGGCAACCGTCGTCGGCATGTATCTCGGCGGTATCGGCGCCGCGGGCCTGTTCACGCTGATCCCCGGCCGCATCATGCACGCCGTCGTCTTTACCGGCGGGCCAAGCTGGATCCTGCTTGCCACGGTGATCGTTATCGCCGCCCTGCTTTTCCTGCAGCGGCGATTGGCATCGCAGGCTGCCTGATTTTTTGGGAAAGCGTACCGGAAGCGGCCAAGGTGTCATAGACATGGCAGGGCTGCAGGACTAAACCTGCGGTCCTCAACAATGCAGCAACGGCCATCCAAGACGAAGACCGCTTGCGCGGAGGATGTCAGATGGCCGATGCAACCTCGAAGCCGATCGCACCAGTCTCAGCCGAGGCGACCGTCCTGCCGATCATCCTGGCGGTCAGCTTCTGCCACATGATCAACGATATCATGCAGTCGATGATCTCGGCGATCTATCCGATGCTGAAAACGGATTATGCGCTGGATTTCTGGCAGATCGGCATTCTGACGCTCGCCTTCCAGTGCACGGCATCGCTGCTGCAGCCGGTGATCGGCATCGTCACCGACAAGAAGCCTTTTCCCTATTCGCTGCCGGTCGGCATGGGGTCGACCTTCATCGGCCTGTTCATGCTGGCAAACGCTCATTCCTATATGATGCTGGTCATTTCCGCGTCGCTGATCGGCATCGGCTCGGCGGTTTTCCATCCGGAATCGTCACGCGTGGCGCGGCTTGCATCGGGCGGTCGTTACGGGATGGCGCAGTCGGTGTTCCAGGTGGGCGGCAATTTCGGCCAGTCGATCGGCCCGCTGCTCGCAGCCTTCATCGTCGTTCCGAACGGGCAGGGCAGCGTTGCCTGGGTCTCGGTCGGCGCACTTCTCGGCATCGTCATCCTCACGGGCGTCGCGCGCTGGTACAAGGCGCATATGCTTGCGAACCAGGGGCGCAAGCGGGCTCTAAAGGCCCATAACCTTTCAAGGCGCACGGTCACCTTCGCCCTTATCGTGCTCACCATCCTGACATTCTCGAAGAACGCCTACATGGCCTCGATCAGCAGCTACTACACGTTCTTCGTCATCGAGCGCTTCCAGGTCACGGTGCCGCAGTCGCAGGTCATGCTGTTCATCTTCCTCGGCGCAGTTGCGCTCGGCACCGTCATAGGCGGGCTGGTCGGCGACAAGTTCGGCTCCAAGGTGGTGATCTGGTTCTCGATCCTCGGGGTGCTGCCGTTCACGCTCGCCATGCCCTATGCCAACCTGCCGGTGACGATCGCGCTTTCGGCGATCATCGGCTTCATCATGGCCTCGTCCTTCCCCGCGATCGTGGTGATGGCGCAGGAACTGGTGCCGGGGCGGGTCGGCATGATCGCCGGCATCTTCTTCGGGATTGCCTTCGGGATCGGCGGCATCGCTGCGGCGGTGCTCGGCGTCTTCGCCGACCAATACGGCATAACCTTCGTCTACAATGTCTGCGCCTTCCTGCCGGCGCTCGGGTTGCTGACGATTTTCCTGCCCGGCAAGAAGGCCCTGCGGGTCGCCTGAGGACGAATCTTCGGCTATGTGATGCGGTGACGGATCGCTTTCGCGGCCGCCGGCGTTATATCGCCCGAGGTACTGTCGAACAGGAGAGCACGACATGGAATGGAGAGGGCGCCGGCAATCGGACAATGTCGAGGACCAGCGTGGCGCCTCCATGGGCGACAGTCCGCTCGGCCGGGGCGGATTGCGCATTCCGATCGGCGGCGGCGGGCGCCGCGGGGGCGGACTCGGCATCGGCGGGATCATCGTCATCCTGATCATCTGCTGGATTACCGGCATCAATCCGCTGTCGCTGCTGTCGGGCGAACTCGGCATGGACGGCTCCGGCTTCGAGCAGCAGCAGACGACCCGAAATCGCACGCCCGCCAACGACGATACGACCGCGTTCGTGCGCACCGTGCTCGCCGAGACGGAAGATACCTGGCACGGCATTTTCCAGGCCAACGGCCAGCAGTATCAGGAGCCGGTGCTGGTGCTGTTCTCCGGCCGGGTGAATTCGGCCTGCGGGTTCGCATCGTCCGCGACCGGTCCGTTCTATTGCCCCGGCGACCACAAGCTTTATCTCGATACGAACTTCTTCAAGGAACTCGAGCAGCGCTTCGATGCAGCAGGCGATTTCGCCGAGGCCTATGTGATCGCCCACGAAGTCGGCCACCACGTCCAGAACCTCACCGGCATCCTGCCGAAGTTCAACCAGGCCCGCCAGCGGATGAGCGAGGCGGACGCCAACCGCATGTCGGTGCGCGTCGAACTCCAGGCCGACTGCTTTGCCGGCGTCTGGGGCAAGTTCACCCAGCAGAAGGGCATTCTCGATCAAGGCGATCTCGAAGAGGCGCTGAATGCCGCCCAGCAGATCGGCGACGATACGCTGCAGAAACGCAGTCAGGGCTATGTCGTGCCGGAAAGTTTCAACCACGGTACGTCGGCGCAGCGCGCCCGCTGGTTCAAGCGTGGGTTCGATACGGGCGACATGAAGGCCTGCGATACGTTTTCTGGGAATGTCTGAGGGTTTGCCGTGTTTGGATCCTCGGGTTTTCACCCGAGGATGACGATGGTGAGGGCGGAGCCGGGATGCCCGCTCAGCCCCGCCGGGCATCTCCCCCTCAGGTGAGGAGACCACAAGCGGCACGGTCCCGGCCTCTAAACAACCACCGCAAATGATGCGACGTTCAATGTATGGCGATGAGCAGGCTCCCACCGATCTCACCTCTTGAGGGGGAGATGCCCGGCAGGACAGAGGGGGGAGCGGCATCCTCAAGAGCCAAGTTACTTGTACATTCCCTCGCGCAGGTTGATCCCGTATTCCACAAAGGCCTTCATGGCGCAGAGCATCTGCGACCAGCCCTGGCAGTTGCCGTAGGAGGCTGAAAGCCCGCCGGGGGTTTCACGCCAACCCTCCTCGGCGATGGTCACCAGCGTGCGGCCGTCCTCCAGCGGCTCGAAGGTCATGGTGACCGTCGTCTTGTAGTTGGCGGGGGTGACGTTTTCCGGGCCCTGTTCGGCCGCATTGCCTTCCGTCGCATCCCAGCGCAGCACGATCTTCCGGTTCTTTTCCACCTCGACGACCTCGACGGGGAAGGCGCCCGGGAAATCGTGAAAGTCCCAGGTGACCGTCGTACCAGTCTCCAGCCGCCCCTTCGCGCCGCCTGTGGTGAAGTAGCCGGAAAGCTTCTTCGGATCGGCGACGGCCTCGAACACCTCCTCGACCGGTTTTGAGATCCGGCTCGATACCTTGAACTTCAGTTCCATGATCTTTCTCCCTTGTTTCTCCCTCTATCATGTTATAAAAACATAACATGTCAAGCGATGAAAAAAACGACCTTATTTTCAAGGCCCTGGCGGCGCCGGTTCGCAGGGAGATTCTGGACGAGTTGAAGGACCGGCCGCAGACGACGGGCGATCTCTGCGCTAGGTTTCCGAAGCTCGACCGCTGCACCGTGATGCAGCATCTGAAGGTTCTGGAAGGGGCGGATCTGGTGCTGGTGAGGCGCGAGGGGCGGGAGCGCTGGAACCACCTGAACCCGCTGCCGATCAAGGCGATCCACGACCGCTGGATCGGCGCCTATGCGGCGCACGCTGTCGATATGCTCGACCGGATGAAACGGGATCTGGAGGGTTAGCGGATCAGCAGAGCGGTGCCGTAAAGCCCGAGTGCGAAAACGGTGTGGGCGGCGAAATTGAGGAGGCGCACCTTGTTCGGCCTTGGCGTCTTCGAGGCGGCCCAGCCGAGGCCGAGGCCCGGCTGCATCAGGAACCAGCCGGCGCCGATGGTGACGATGCCGAGGATCCAGGCGGGAATGAAGGTCGGTGCGGCGAACCAGTTCGGCCCTACGATCAGCGCGAGGATCACGCCGTATAGAATGCCGACGGCGTAATGACCGGCCCAGCCGAGCGCGAGTTCATGATCGTAGGGTTCGGCGGCGGCGATGCTATCGTGAAAGACCTTTCCGCGGCGCAGGTGCCAGAACCATCGCCCGGCCGGCGCCCAGTTCGCCTTGGGCTGAGCGAAGACCTTGTTCAGGAGGATCGCCCAGAGATCCATCAGGACGGTTGCGCCGAGGCCGATCAGGATGCTGCGCCAGAGAAGTTCGATCATGGGGATGTCGCCGGAGAGAGGAGTTTCAACTCCAATCTCTATGGGCTCCGGTTTGGACTGTCGAGGGCTTCCGGACTCCAGACTTCCAGATTAGGGGAACATCTTGTCGGCGGTTGCCGTCGCCAGCGTCTTGCCGCCGGAATCGAGCGCCTTCACCGTGAAGCGGTACTTGTGCTTGCCGGACGGCGGGCAGGGGCCGGTATAGCTGAAGGCACCATAGGCGAGCGACTTCTGGCCCGAAAAATCCACCTTGCCGCCGCCGTGGTTATAATCCGGCACGTCCATGTCCTTCATGCGGATATCGAGAGCCTTGGTGTCGGCGGGGACGTCCGAGAGCGAGATCGGTGGCGATTTCGAATCGAAACATTTCTTTGTCGGCCCCCAGTCGAAGGAGACCTTCATATCCGCCATCGCGGCGGTACCCGATGCCAAGAGGAATGCGATCGCCATCAATCCGCGCATGATAATCCCCCAACCGATCATGATCGTAACCACGGGACGTCAGCCTATGTCTTTGCTTGCATCTGTCAACAGAGAACGCGCCAAAATAGCAGGCGGCGAGCGACAGGGCTTCAGGCCGTTTTCCCATTGTCATCCCGGTGGCCATTGCGCGCATTTGTTGATTTTCATCGGGCGACCAGCACTTTCCGGGCTGAATTTACGCTACGGTTGTGGTTTTCATCAAAAACTTTGAAATGTTCACGGATTGTTTCGGTTTTCTTTTGCCGCTATGTAGGCATCCCGGCGAGCTGATCGTCTTTCCAGAAAACACAATCGCTAGAGAGACATGTCGATGCTCGACCCGAAATTCGTTCGCCGCGGCCTTTTCCTCGTCTTCATGATCCTGTTCCTGGATATCATCGGGATCGCGATCATCATGCCGGTGCTGCCGACCTTCCTGCGCGAGCTGACCGGCGACGACATGAGCGCGGCGGCGGTCGATGGCGGCTGGCTGTTGTTGATCTATTCCGGCATGCAGTTCCTGTTCGCGCCGCTGCTCGGCAACCTTTCCGATCGGTTCGGCCGCCGACCGATCCTGCTCGCCTCGATCTTCACGTTCGCGCTCGACAACCTGATCTGCGCGGCAGCCACAAGTTTCTGGATGCTGTTTGTCGGACGGGTGCTTGCCGGCATTTCCGGCGGCAGTTTCGCCACCTGCTCGGCCTACATCGCCGATATCAGCAATGACGAGAACCGCGCCAGGAACTTTGGCCTGATCGGGATCGCCTTCGGTGTCGGCTTCACGGTCGGGCCGGTGATCGGAGGGGTGCTCGGTGAGCTTGGGCCACGCGTGCCCTTCCTCGGCGCCGGGTTGCTCTCGCTCGCCAATTTCGTGGCGTCGTGGTTCCTGCTGCCGGAAACGCTCGACAAGGCGAACCGCCGCAAGTTCGAGCTGAGCCGAGCCAATCCGCTCGGGGCGCTGCGCCAGATGCGCCATTACCCCGGTATCGGCTGGGTCATGCTGGTGATGTTCCTCTATTGGCTGGCGCATGCGGTCTATCCGTCGGTCTGGTCCTTCGTCTCGGTCTATCGCTACGGTTGGAGCGAGGGGCAGATCGGCCTGTCGCTCGGGGTGTTCGGCATCTGCGCGGCCTTCGTCATGGGCATCATCCTGCCGAAGCTGGTGCCGGTGCTCGGTGAATGGAAGACGGCCGTGCTCGGGCTTTGTTTCTCCTGCCTCGGCCTTGCCGGTTATGCCTTCGCCTGGCAGGGATGGATGGTCTATGCCGTCATCCTGGCGACCACGATCGAAAACATCGCCGACCCAGCGCTCAGAAGCATCGCTTCGGCCAGGGTACCGCCGTCGGCGCAAGGCGAGCTGCAGGGCGCGATGACGAGCCTCACCAGCCTGACGACGATCGTCGGCCCGGCGATCTTTACGCAACTGTTCAGCGCGTTCACCGGCGAGCATGCCAAAGTCGAGTTCGCGGGCGCACCCTACATGATGGCGGCGATCTTCATGGCCTGTGCGATTCTGGTGTTTCTGAGCCGGATTTCGCGGAAAACGCCTGTCGCTCAGCGCGAAAACGAACTCACCCATCAGATTTCTTGAAGCGACACGCAAAAAATCTGCAGAATCACCTGTAAGTGTTGCCGCACGGATGATGCTCCTCTATAGGCTGCATCATCCGCCGCTCGCCAGTTTCTGGAAGCGGCTTTTTTCGTCTGCGGAGGAGCGTCATGTCGAGTCTTTCCCCCACCGTGGCAGCGATGAGGACGGACAATTCCTGGTCCGCGCATATGCGTGCGACCATTGCGCTCGGCGTGCCGCTGGTCGGCGCCCAGCTTGCGCAGATGGCGATCAACACCACCGATGTGATCCTGGTCGGCTGGCTCGGCACGACCGAGCTTGCCTCGGTGGTGCTCGCGACGCAGATGTTCTTCCTGGTCTTCATCTTCGGCACGGGCTTTACCAGCGCCGTGGTGCCGCTGGTGGCGCAGGCGCTCGGGCATGGCGATAGCCGCTTGGTTCGCCGGTCGGTGCGCATGGGCTTGTGGATCGTGCTTGCCTTCGGGGTGCTGACCGCGCCGATCCTTTGGTTTTCCGGTCCGATCCTGCTTGCGCTCGGTCAGCAGCCGGATGTCGCGGCGAATGCGCAAAGTTATCTGCGCATCGCCCAGTGGGGCATTTTCCCGGCGCTGGGACTGATGGCGCTCCGCAGTTTCGTCACCGGGCTGGAGAAGGGCGCCATCGTTCTCTACGTCACCATCGTGATGTTCTGCATCAATGCGATCGTTGCCTACCTGCTGATCTTCGGCCGTTTCGGGGCGCCGGAAATGGGCCTGCACGGAGCGGCGATCGCTTCCGTTGCCGCCAATCTGTTCGGTTTTGTGGTGGCGCTCCTCTACGTGGAAAGCCAGCCGAAGATGCGCGCCTACGAGATCTTCGTGCGATTCTGGCGGCCTGACTGGGGCATGATGCGCGAGATCGTCGTGCTCGGCCTGCCGATCAGCTTCACCATCCTTGCGGAAACCAGCCTGTTTTCGGCAGCTTCCCTGCTGATGGGCATGATCGGCAAGCTGGAACTGGCTGCCCACGGCATCGCGCTGCAGCTCGCGGCGATCGCCTTCATGATCCCGCTCGGCCTGTCGCAAGTGGCGACGGTGCGGGTCGGACTCGCCGACGGCCGCGGCGATCTTCTGGGCGTTAGACGCGCCGCCATCGCCGTGCTCGTGATCAGCGTGCTCTTCACGGCGGTCGGCAGCGTGCTTTATGCGACTATTCCGCATTTCTTCGGCAATCTCTTCCTCGACACGCGCAAGCAGGATGCCGCGACCGTGCTGGAATTCGCGATGCCGCTGATCATGATCGCCGGCGCCTTCCAGCTGGTCGACGGGCTGCAGGCGGTTGGTGCAGGTCTGCTGCGCGGGCTGAAGGATACAAGGGTGCCGATGGTGCTGGCGCTGATCGCCTATTGGCCGATCGGTTTCTCTTGCGCCTGGATATTTGGCTTTCCGCTCGGTTTTCGCGGCGAGGGTGTCTGGTTCGGCTTCGTGACCGGACTTGCGGCTGCGGCTGCCCTGCTTTGCGGCCGTTTCTGGCTGCTGGTGTATCGCCGGACGATGTCGGCCCGCTGAGAGCCTCCTCGTCCGGCGTGATCTGACGGTCAGGCAAGCAGAAGTTCGCGCAAAGTGATTGGTGCATAGAAGCCGACATTGGCTTCGACGCCGAGCTCGCGGCTGAGGGCCTGGCGGTCGATGCCCGCTTCCCGGTCCGATCTTGCGACGGCGGCGATGATCGGCTGGAGGACGTGTTCGCCCTCGAACTGGATGATGGTGATGAGGCTGAGGAGGCCGCCGCCCGCCTGCTGTTCCAACACCATGTCGTCGATGAAACCCGGTTGCTCGCGCATCACCCGGTGGGTGCGCTCGAGAAGCTCCATGAATTGCGGGCGAGCCTCTTCCGGTACGGAGAACCTGTTGACGCGGACCACGCGTCCGTTGCGTATTTCGCTCATGTGAAAAACCCCTGCTCGTTTCTGAACAGGGGCGTTTATGCGACCTCAACCAATGTTAAGGTCAATAGGTGTCGGCGGATTTTTTAAAGCGCCGGAAATCAGCGCTCGGCGAGGGCCGGTTCGCCCTTCTTCTCGCGCACCATGTTGATGAAGCGGCGGAAGAGATAATGGCTGTCCTGCGGGCCGGGCGAAGCTTCCGGATGGTGCTGGACGGAGAAGACCTGCTTGCCGGTGACGCGCAGCCCACAATTGGTGCCGTCGAAGAGAGAAATGTGAGTCTCCTCAACGCCTTCCGGCAGGGACTTCGAATCCACCGCGAAGCCGTGATTCATCGAGACGATCTCGACCTTGCCGGTGGTGTGGTCCTTGACCGGATGGTTGGCGCCGTGATGGCCCTGGTGCATCTTCTCGGTCTTCGCTCCGAGCGCCAGGCCGAGCATCTGGTGGCCGAGGCAGATGCCGAAGGTCGGGATATCGGTCTTGATGACGCTCCTGATCACCGGCACGGCATATGCGCCAGTCGCGGCCGGATCGCCCGGGCCGTTCGACAGGAAGATGCCGTCCGGCTTCAGCGCCAGGATGTCTTCGGCCGAGGTCTGGGCCGGGACCACGGTCACCTTGCAGTCGAGGCCGGCGAAGAGGCGCAGGATGTTGCGCTTCACGCCGTAGTCGATGCAGACGATATGGTACTTGGCGTCCTCGGGCTTCAGCTCGTCGTAACCTTCGTTCCAGACCCAGGGTGTCTGGCTCCATTGCGAGGACTGGCCGGAGGTCGCTTCCCTGGCGAGGTCCAGGCCTTCGAGGCCGCTCCAGGCGCGGGCTTCCGCCTTCAGCGCCTCGATGTCGAAGACACCGTTCGGATCGTGGGCGATCACCGCGTTCGGGGCGCCGTTCTGGCGGATCCAGGCGGTCAGCGCGCGAGTGTCGATGCCGGAAAGGCCGATGATGCCACGCGCCTTCAGCCAGCCGTCGAGGTCCTTTGCGGCGCGGTAGTTGGAGGGTTCGGTGATGTCGGCCTTGAAGATCGTGCCGACCGCGCCGCGGCGGGCCGCCGGCGTCAGGTCCTCGACGTCTTCCTCGTTGGTGCCGATATTGCCGATATGCGGGAAGGTGAAGGTGACGATCTGGCCGAGATAGGAGGGGTCGGTCAGGATTTCCTGGTAGCCCGTCAGCGCGGTGTTGAATACCACCTCGGCCGGCACCTTGCCGGTCGCGCCGATGCCGGTTCCTTCGATCACGGTGCCATCGGCCAGAACGAGCAATGCGGTGGGTTTCTTGGTGGTCCAGGGAGCGGTCGCGGTCATATCCATCCTTCTGCCTCACCGGTCCCGTCCCTTGAAGGGACAGGCTGCGAGGGCCATTTATGGTCGTGAGAGAGGGCGCGCGGAAATCCCGGCGCAGGCCCTAACCTCTAAATCTCGTGCAGGTGCCGGAAAATAGACAAAGCGGGCGAGGTGGTCAATCTCGCCGGCCAAGAATTCCATGAGGATTATAGCATATGGGATTCAAGGCTTTGGGGAAATTGATTTGATTGCTCTCAACCCGTCGTCTATGACACGGGCGTGAATGCCAAGGAAAAGCCATAATTCACACGACCTGCGCCGGCTTTTCCCAAGGAGAAAAATGATGTTGCGCGACAAGCTTTCCGATGCGCTGAAAGAATCCATGAAGGCCAAGGATACCCGCCGGCTTTCGACCGTGCGGCTGATCCAGACTGCGATCAAGGATCGCGACATTGCCAATCGCGGTCTCGGCAAGGACCCGGTCAGCGATGACGACATCCTGCAGATCCTGCAGAAGATGGTGAAGCAGCGCGAGGAATCGGCGAAAATCTACGAGGATGCCGGACGGGCCGAGCTGGCGACGCAGGAGCGCGAGGAAATCGACGTCATCAAGGGCTTCATGCCCGAGCAGCTCTCGGACGAGGCCGTGCAGGGCCTGATCAGGGCGGCGATCGCCGAGTCCGGCGCGCAGGGACTGCGCGACATGGGCAAGGTCATGGCGGTGCTGAAGGAGAAATATCCCGGCCAGATGGATTTCGCCAAGGCTTCCGGCACGGTGAAGGACCTGTTGAAATAAGCGGCTCACTTTAAGGCCGATGAACGAAAGGCGGGAACCCGGTGACCGGGCTCCCGCCTTTCTGCTCTTCCGGATCCCGCCGGCCGACTGCGGACTTGCCACCAGCGAGATGATCCGAGGTGCTGCGATACATTGCGACACGCCTCGTCCCGAAGAGCGAAGGGAATTGCCGTCGCGCATCTGAGGCCGGCCGGCATTTTCGAAGTCGGAGGAGAATTAAATCCCGCGGGCGGGCGTCCGGCAAATTACAAAAAGATAATATCGCCGGTTCGCGATCCGCCAAAAATTCGCCTGATCCATGGGCAAATGGGGCGGGATTCAGGAGCTGTCTCGATCAGACGGCGATCAGCCATTCGCCCAGAAACGCTCCGCCGATGATGGCGAGCAGCGCGCCGCCGATGAAGGCCACGAAGGCGATGGTCGCCGCGAGCGGTTTGCGCGACTGGAAGAAATAGGCGAGCAGGCCCAGCGGCGCGAAAAAGATCGTCAATGTCCGGGTCAGGGTCACGGCCGTGCCGCCCCGCAATTTCGCATCCTCGATCTCCCACCAGACACACAGGACAACGGTTGCGATCAATTGGGTGAGATCGTTGAGCGTGAACCCCTGCGCGTCGGGGGCCCCGGTGAAGGCGTCGATGACCGAGCCGGTGGCAAGCGAAATCAGCAGCGCCACATAGATGAAATCCCGTTTCGTCATGAAATATCTTGGCCTTTGAAATCTGTCTGGCGAATGAGGGTAGGTCACCGGAAAACAGAATCAAGCATAGTTTGCCCGGTGAAGACGGACCAGTTGCCTCGCTTGCTCCCTGTGAATAGCGGGCAGGATTTGCCCTTGGCGGTGGCGTTCCTCAAGGGCTGCGCTTATATGGAAGGTGACCCAAAGAGGTAGAAATGCGCTTTTCCAACAGTTTTCTCGACGAGATCCGTGATCGCGTGCCGATATCGGGCGTGATCGGCCGCCGGGTGACGTGGGATCGCAAGAAGACCAACGTCTCGCGCGGCGACTATTGGGCCTGCTGCCCGTTCCATGGCGAGAAGAGCCCGAGCTTCCATTGCGAGGACCGCAAGGGTCGCTACCATTGCTTCGGCTGTGGTGTCACGGGCGATCATTTCCGCTTCCTCACCGAACTCGAAGGGCAGAGTTTTCCCGAGGCGGTGCAGACGGTCGCCGACATGGCCGGCATCGCCATGCCGCAGCCGGATCCGCAGGCCGAGAGGCGCGAGAAGGAGCGCACGACGCTGCTCGACGTCATGGAGCTGGCGACGCAATTTTTCCAGGACCAGCTCCAGAGCGCCGTCGGCGCCAAGGCGCGTGCCTATCTGCGTGACCGTGGGCTGACGGGCCGCACGATCGAGACATTTCGCCTCGGCTACGCGCCTGAAAGCCGCAATGCATTGAAGGAGCATCTGGCGGCCAAGGGCGTGCCGAAGGACCAGATCGAGGCTTGCGGCCTCGTCGTGCACGGGGAGGGGATCGCCGTCTCCTACGACCGTTTTCGCGACCGCGTGATGTTCCCGATCCTGTCGTCGCGGGAAAAGGTGATCGCGTTCGGCGGCCGGGCCATGGCATCGGACGCGCCGGCGAAATACCTGAACTCCAACGAGACGGAACTCTTCCACAAGGGGCAGGTGCTCTACAATTTCGCCCGCGCCCGGCGTGCGGCGCAGGGTGGTCCCGGCAAGAGCGAAGGCGGCACGATCATCGCCGTCGAAGGTTACATGGATGTCATCGCGCTCCATCAGGCGGGCGTCGAGAATGCCGTTGCTCCGCTCGGCACCGCGCTCACCGAAAACCAGCTCGACCTCCTATGGAAGATGTCACCGACGCCGGTGCTCTGCTTCGACGGCGACGGCGCGGGTCTGAGGGCGGCAAGCCGCGCCGCGGATCTGGCACTTCCATTCCTGAAGCCGGGAAAATCGGTGCGTTTCGCGCTGCTTCCCGATGGCAAGGATCCGGACGATCTTGTCAAGCATGAGGGCCGGGCCCCGTTCGACAAGGTTTTGTCCGAAGCCAAGCCGCTGGTCGAGATGATCTGGCAGCGCGAGGCGGGAGCCGGCAATTACGACACGCCGGAAAAACGCGCCGAACTGGAGGCGCGGCTGAAGCAGATCGTTTCCGTCATCGCCGACGAAAACGTGCGCCGCCACTACCAGCAGGCCATCCGCGACCGGCTCAATACTTTTTTTGCGCCCGCTCCGCGCGGCGGCAGTGAACGGCGCCAGAATTTCCAGCGTGGTGCTGGCGGCGGCGGCAGGCCGGGGCAGGGCGGACCGCCGCAGGGGCCGCGGGCCGCGGGACGGGCTGCCGGTGTTTCCGACCGGCTCGCGCGGTCCGGTCTCGTGCGCGGTTACCGCGACCTGCCGGCGCTTCGGGAAAGCGTGCTGGCACTTACCATCGTCAATCATCCTCAGCTGCTGCTGGAGGAATATGACGAGATCGCCGCGATCGATTTCGAGAACCGCGACCTGCAGCGTTTCTGGTCGGCCATGCTGCCGGCGGCCGCGACCGCGGGGGCCAATCTTTCGCGCGAATACCTGATGCAGCGGCTTGCCGGCGAAGGGTTCGACATGATCCTGAAATCGCTGGACCAGCAGGTGCGCAATGCGCGACTGTGGACTGCGACCGAGGTCGCCGCGCTGGAGGATGCCCGTGAAGGCTATCGGCAGGCATTGTCGCTGCACAAGCGGACCAAGGCGCTGAGGCTCCAGAAGATCGAACTCGAGCGGGAGATCGCCGAGGCGACGGAAGCGGGGGATGCGGGCGAGATCGAACCTTTGCTGCTTGCGCTTTCCGAGGTTCAGCTCGAAATCGTCCGCATGGAAAACCAGGAAGCGATCATCGACGGGTTTGGCGTGCTTTCCGGCCGGGTGAAGGGCGCGGCCGTCAGCCACGGCTGAGACAAGCGCCCCCCGGGAAATACTGCCCTTGCCGAATGACGACGCAGCCCTATTGTATCGGCTTGGAGTCGGCTGAGTGGGGAGCCTGATGCGGATTACCGGGAACTGTCATTGCGGCAAGATCGCCTTTGAAGCAGAGGGCGAATTTGGCGCGGCGATGGAATGCAACTGTTCTCTCTGTCGGCGAAAAGGCGTGCTCCTGGCCTTCGTTCCGCGCAATCAGTTTCAGCTTGCGACCTCGCGTGAGGACCTTTCCTCCTACCAGTTCAACAAGCATGTGATCACCCACTATTTCTGCGCCAATTGCGGGATCGCGCCGTTCAGCGAGGCGACGATGCCGGACGGCAAGGAAATGGCGGCGATCAACCTGAGATGCGTGCCGGAAATCGACATTGCTGCACTGACGGTAACCCAGTACGACGGCGCTTCCCGCTGAGGAAGGCGCCGGGCAGAAAGCGTAAACCTTTGTGTATGCGCAAACCCTTGTCTTTCAAGGTCTACCGCCTACATATCGGTTAAATCTGGTGAGCGTACCCCTATTAGGCCCCTTCAAAGGGGATATTTTCGACTTTTCCTGGGTATGACCTGTGGAAAGGCTTGACGGAACGTTAATTTGTGGGAATCACCATCTCAAGGCAAAATAGGCGGAGTGGGTCGATAGCACCGAACATGACCGGTGATCCTCTGATAGGACGGTCCCCAAGTCAAAAACGACCGCCGAATGGTAATCGGGAATTAAAGGTCATTCCGTTACGTGTTGGACAATGATTCGCGGCTAAGGCGGCCAAACCCGTCTTCAGCGGGTGGCCACGAAGCGCGGCGAAAGTAGCGTTCAGGGAAAGCGACTAAATACATGGCAACAAAAGTCAAAGAAAACGAAGAAGCTGAGAACGAACGCGAAGGCTCGCACGACGGTCCGCTTCTCGACCTTTCTGATGATGCCGTCAAGAAGATGATCAAGGCCGCCAAGAAGCGCGGCTATGTGACCATGGACGAGTTGAATTCGGTCCTGCCGTCGGAGGAAGTCACCTCCGAGCAGATCGAAGACACGATGGCTATGCTGTCGGACATGGGCATCAACGTCGTCGAAGACGAAGAGGCAGAAGAAGCGACCGCCAGCGATGATGACGCCGACGGCGATAGCGACGACAACGAGAGCGAAGGCGGCGAAATCGCAACCACGTCCAGCACCGCACTCGCGACCGCGAAGAAGAAAGAGCCGACCGACCGTACCGACGACCCGGTGCGCATGTATCTGCGCGAAATGGGTTCTGTCGAGCTTCTGTCGCGCGAAGGCGAAATTGCGATCGCCAAGCGCATCGAGGCCGGCCGCGAAACGATGATCGCCGGGCTCTGTGAGAGCCCGTTGACGTTCCAGGCGCTGATCATCTGGCGCGACGAACTCAACGAAGGCACGACCCTCTTACGCGAGATCATCGACCTCGAAACCACCTATTCCGGTCCCGAAGCCAAGGCTGCGCCGCAGTTCCAGAGCCCGGAAAAGATCGAGGCCGACCGCAAGGCCGCCGAGGAAAAGGAAAAGACCCGCAAGGCTCGTTT
>Ga0102590_1001922_pt1 | contig 27348 bp, 19 predicted proteins | sample AraplaMF_Col_mMF_FD_76859 | JGI IMG/M metagenome (GOLD analysis project Ga0102590, IMG submission 76859) | Arabidopsis root microbial communities from the University of North Carolina, USA - plate scrape MF_Col_mMF | ecosystem: Host-associated > Plants > Roots > Endosphere | place: USA... | reverse complement strand
ATCGTGCATGCGGACAAGGTGCTGCTTGCCACCAACGGTTTCACCGACGACCTCTGGCCCGCGCTCCGCCGCACCATCGTGCCGGTGTTCTCGTCGATCGCCGCCACCGCGCCGCTTTCGGAAGAGGTTGCCCGTTCGATCATGCCGACGCGCCCCGTCCTCTACGAAAGCGGCCACATCACCGTTTATTACCGCATCGATCAGCAGAACCGGCTCTTGATGGGCGGCCGCGGCCCCATGCGCTGGATCAGCGCGCCGAACGATGTCGCCTATCTCATGCGCTATGCCGAGCGGCTATGGCCGCAGCTCAAGGGCGTCGCCTGGACCCATGGCTGGAACAGCCGGCTCGCGATCACCGGAGATCATTACCCGCATGTGCACGAGCCCGCGGAGGGCGTCCTGATCTCGCTCGGCTGCAACGGCCGCGGCGTCGCGCTCTCGACCGCGATGGGCGCCCAGCTTGCGCGCCGGCTGATCGGCGGCGCCAGGACCGAGATCGACATGCCCGTCACCGGCATCAAGCCGATCCCGATGCATGCGTTCTGGCCCGTTGGCGTGACGACCGCCGTGATCGCGGGGCGTGTCAGGGACCGGCTCGGGATCTGAAGCACTGGTGCCACAAAGCAGCTGCGCTCTCTCTCCCGCAAGCGGGAGAGGTTAAGGAGCCCGTGGCTGACCGAGCCTGCTCAACCTTCCGCCACCGCGTCCGCCCAGGGCTGGAAGATTTCGACAGCGCCGGAATTGACGTCGCCCTCGCGCATCACCACGCTCGGGCAGGCGAATTTCTGCGGCAAGGCCTGCACCTGGGTCTCCTCGTAGTCGAAGCGGGCGGCGAGCGCCTTGCGGGCGTCCGCCGGCAGGCGGGCGTCGCCGATCACGATCGCGCCTTCGCTGGCGTCGATGCGTGGCTGGTGGATGGCGGCATCCAGGTCCATGCCGAAATCCATCACGAACGACGCGAGCTGCATCACCGACGGCAGGATGCGGCGGCCGCCGGACGCACCGATCGCGAGGCGTTTGCCATTCTTGGTCTCGGCGATGACAGGGGTATAGTTGGTGAGGCAGCGCTTGCCGGGGGCAAGCGAGTTGGTGGTGCCGGGCGTCGGATCGAACCACATGATGCCGTTGTTCATGGCGATGCCGGTGTGCGGCGTCACGTATTTCGAGCCGAAGGACGACAGTAGCGTCTGCGTCACCGCTGCGATGTTGCCGTCGCGGTCGACCACGGAGAAATGCGTGGTGCAGGCCGGCGCGAGATACTCCGCGCCGAGCGAGCGCTTGCCGGCGGCATCGCCCATGTCCTTGAGCCGTTCGGCATAGGCAGCTTGCAGGGCGAGCGCATATTCGCCATAGGCGGCCGCATCGGGCGCGCCTGCCGGTTTCAGATTCTCCTGCAGCAGGCGCAGCGCATGCGCCAGCGTCGGTCCGGCCGTGAGCTCCGGCGTCGCGATGACCTTGCCGCCGCGATAGGGGATCGCCAGCGGCTCGCGCGGATGGGCGCGGAATGCGGCGAGATCCTCCACCGAGAGCGAGCCGCCGTCGGCCTTGATGTCGGAGGCGATGCTCCTGGCGAGATCGCCCCGGTAGAAATCGCGCGGGCCGGCTTCCGCAAGATGCGACAGCGTCGCCTTCAGATTGTCCAGCCGCAGCCGCGTCTCGGACTTGATGCCCCATGGCGCGCTCGGCGGCAGGCCGTCCTTCAGGAACGTGGCTGCGCTTCCTGGGTAGCGCCTGAGATCGGCGGCCGAGTTCGCGATCGTCAGCGTGGTCCACCAATCGACCAGCATGCCTTCGCCCGCGAGCGCGACGGACGGCGCGACCAGATCCTTCCACGGCAGCTTCGCGTGGCGGCGATGCGCCTCCTCCATGCCGGCGACGACGCCGGGCACGGCGACCGCGCCGGGGCCGTGGATGTTGCGATCGTCCTTCACCCGCGGCCACGGGAAGAGATCGGAGGCAGCGCCCTCGCCGCTGAGGGGGTAGTCGGCGGTGCGCAGGCTTTGCGGCGCACACATGCCGTAGTCGATCACCTCGTAGCGATTTTCCTTGGCGCGGTAGAGCACCATCGCACCGCCGCCGCCGATACCGCTGTTCCAGGGCTCCAGCACGTTGAGCGCGAAAGTGGTCGCAACGATCGCATCCACGCAGTCGCCGCCCGCCGCCAGCACTTGCGCTCCCACTTCGGCCGCCCGGCGTGATTGCGCGGCGACGATGCCGCCCTTGGACGTGACGGCGGGTTTGCGAACGGTTTGGGCGAGGCTGAACTGATGAGGCATGATGTCGTCTTGTCTGTTGTCGTCGGTTGTCTTGGTTGGCGGAGCGCGCGGACAATGGCACATTGCGGCAAACGAGAACAATCCAAAGGGAGAAGCGACATGGCAGGTGTGAAACAGGCGCGGGATGGCGCGGTCGGGATCTTGACGCTCGACGAGCCGGCAAGCCTGAACGCGATGACGCCGGACCTGCTGGGCGCGCTCGCAGCCGCCGTTGTGGAGATGACGGGCGACGAATCGGTCCGCGCTCTGGTTCTCACCGGCGCGGGGCGCGGTTTTTGCTCAGGACAGAATTTGAAGGCCTCGGAAGCGCTGGGCGAAGATATCGCTGCCGGCGTCATGAGGTTTTACTGGCCGGCCTTCAGGGCGCTGCGCGAATGCCGCGTACCGGTCGTCGTTGCCGTCAACGGCGTCGCGGCCGGCGGCGGCTTCAGCCTTGCGATGGCCGGCGATATCATTGTTGCGGCGCGGTCCGCGAGCTTCATCCAGGTATTCAGCCGTATCGCGCTGGTGCCGGATCTCGGCTCGACCTGGCTCTTGCCGCGCCTGATCGGCCGGCAGCGGGCGCTCGAGCTGATGCTGCTGAACGAGCCGCTGACGGCCGAGCGCGCCCAGGAGATCGGCCTGGTACGGCAAGTCGTCGATGATGCGAAGCTGATGGAGGAGGCGATGACGCTGGCGCGTCGCCTGGCGGAGGGGCCGACGCGCGCTTTGGTCGCGACCCGCGCGCTGATCGAGGAGAGCGAGCATGCGACCTACGAGGCGCAATTCCGCCGCGAGATCGAGCTTCAGGCCACGATCCGTAGGAGTGCCGATGCCGTCGAAGGCCGCAACGCCTTCGTCGAGAAGCGCAAGGCGAAATTCACGGGCAAATAGGGGAGGGGTGGCGGACCGCGCTCAGCGCGTGCGGTCCAGCCGGCTGGCTTGATATTTGGCGTGCCATTTCGGCCCGGGGCCGCGCATGTAGTGAAGCTCGGGGCGGTAAGGGTTGCCGGCAATCCGCACCAGCTTCTGCCATTTGGTGGCAATGAAGCTCAGGGGCTGGCAGAGCAGGGTCAGTGAAGCGAACAGCACGGCATCACCTCAATGCGGCTTGCCGAGCATGGCGGTGAAGGGAAGATCGAAAATCTCCTCGCCGTCAGAGCCGCTGACATGAATCACCCAGTCGCGCCAGTCCTCGGTGCCGGGCGTCTGGATCATCGAGCTCATGATCTGGGCGGCACGGTCGCGCGCCTCGGTCAGGCTGGTTACCGCGGTGCCGCTGCGATCGATCAGCGTGCCGTCGGTATTGGAGCAGTGAAAATAGACCTGAACCATATTCGTCTCCTGTAGGGAGCGATCGGGATGGCAGACCGATACCATCCGAAGCATGCGCGAAACATTCGGGTCGAGCCCGGTAAGGGAATGTACGGATATTGGTCGGCACCAAGGTCGTTACAGGTTTAATCACAGGCGGGTGATGGCCAACTGGACGGCGTTCCCTCGACATGGAACAAGTCTGCACGGAAAGTTTGGGAGGCTGCCGTGCATCACCTCACATTCTGGCGCGAATGCCGCTACAAGCGCCTGTTTGTCGCTGTAGCCACTGGGGTGCTGCTCAGCGTTGCAACGGGAGCCTCCTCCGAACCGGTGAGGAAAAGCGGCTACGCGATCGGCGCGGAGATCTGCGGCAGCGGCGATCTCGCCTTTCCCAAACTCCAGATCGACATGAAGGCGGGATTTTGCGCCGGCCTCGTCGCCAGCGAGGAAGATCACCTCAAGTTTCCGCGTTCGATCGTCCAGGTGCCGGGCCGTGAGCTGTTCGTCGTAGCCGACATGGGCGGCTGGGGCCACACCGATGGCAGGCTGCTGCTGCTCGATCCGCATGCGCCCCAAGGGCAGAGATTCAAGGAACTGCTGACCGGCATCGAATATCCGTTCGGTCTGGTGATCGGTCCGGACAGGAAACTCTATGCCTCGACCGCCGAGACGATTTTCCGGTTCGACCCGCTCGCCGACAATCCGCGCGGCACGGTCGAGACCATCATCCGTCACATGCCTGGGCGCCGGATCCGGCTGCTTGACGGCACCAGGCTCGACGAGAGCGCGCATCCGCTGAAGCAGTTCGTCTTCGACAGGAACGGGCGGCTGTTCGTCAACATCGGCTCGCACAGCGACGATTGCATCACGACCGCGCCGATCACGCGGCCTTGCGCGGCCGCCGAAGGCGGTGCCGCGATGGCGTCGATCTGGCTGTTCACGCCGCCCGCCGGCGGTGTCTTTCCGGCGTTGAAGCCGAACGATCCGGATCCGCCTCATCTGGTTTACGCGCGCGGCTTGCGCAATTCGATGGCGCTGGCGCTGCATCCGAACTTTCCCGATGCCGGCTACGCCTTCCTGCAAGGCGAGAACGGCCGCGACCTGCCGGATATCTTCAAGCCGAACGAGGAGATCAACGCGATCGAGCAGGGCAAGCACTATGGCTGGCCCTATTGCTATGATCTGTCGACGCCGAGCCCCGAATTCAGAACCGTGCTGCAGTCCGGCATCTACAAGTCGCTGTGCACGGCCAACGCGCTCTACAAGCCGCCGTTCTCGCTGATGCCGCCGCACGGCGCCCCGCTCGCGATGCTGTATTATCACGGCGCCAAATTCCCGGAACTGGAGGGCAGGCTGCTGGTCGGTCTGCACGGCTATCGCCCGACCGGCAGCCGCGTCCTCGTCTACGACGTCGACGACCACGGCTTCCCCAAGCCGAGCCCTCCGCCGGTGCGCTATCGCGTCAGCTGCGCAGCCGATCCGACCCGCAGCTTCCAGACCGACGCGGGGGAGGTTGCCGCAGCGCCGTTCGAGGAGCTGATCGCCGGCTGGCACCGCGTCAACGGCGCGCGGCCGCAGGGCGCACCGGTCGGCATGACGGTTGCGGAGGACGGCGCGATCTGGCTGGTGGAGGACAAGAACCAGACCGTGATCCGGATCGATCGCGCCGCGGAGGACCCGCCGCCGCCGCTGCCCTGCGATACCCGCAGCCAGGCGGTGATCGACCAGCTCGCAGCCTTCGTCGCCAGGGACGCGCAGAACCGGATTCGGCTGACCACGCTGCGCAAGGGCCTCGTCGAGAAGCACTGCGTCGGCTGCCATTCGGATTTTGGTCTGAAGCCGGGACAACCGGATGCGGAGAAGGACGCAACGGTGCTCCGCTTCATGCTGGCGCAGGACGGCTGGATCTACCCCGGCGATCCCAGCTCGGGCAGGCTGCGCACGCGGCTGCGCGGGATCGGTGAGGAGAAGCTGATGCCGCCGGGCGGCGAGACATTGCCGAAGACCGAGCCCGGCTATGCCGGCCTGCTCGACACCGCCGACATGCTCGTGGCGAGAATGGTCCCCGGCACGCGGATGTGGATCAAGGCAGGACCGCCGCAACGCAAGTTCTTCAGCAGAGCCAACAAGGAATGCGGCGAAATACCGGCCTCCAAGGTCGTCGTCGTGACACAAAGGAGCGCTGTAGACAAACCCGGCTTCAGCCGATTCTTTCGGCCGGCCGATCCCTATTTGAATGGCGAGTGCAGCGACGACGATGGCTATTACATCCGGCAGGAATTTCTGGTGCCTGTGCAGTAGCGTTTGTCTCATTCTCGCGGTCTCGTCGGCCCGCGCGGAAACGAAACTGTTCGAAAGCGTGCAGGTCACGCCCGCCAGCGAATACACGTTCGGCATCGAAGGGCCCGCCGCCGATCTCGATGGCAATCTCTTCGTCGTGAACTTCGGCAAGCCCGGCACTATCGGCAGGCTGCCGGCGGGCGGCGCGGCCTCGGAGCCGTTCACGGCACTTCCTGAGGGCAGCGTCGGCAACGCGATCCGTTTCGATCGAAGCGGCGCGATGTTCATCGCCGACTACAAGAAGCATAACATCTTCATCATCCCGAAGGGCGCAACCGAGCCCTCGATCTGGTTTCATTCCGACGAGATGAACCAGCCCAACGACATCACCATCGCGCGCGACGGCACGATCTATGCGAGCGATCCGAACTGGAAGGGTCGCGAAGGCCACATCTGGCGGATCGCGAGAGCCGCCGACGGTTCGGTGCAGGGGCAGGTGATGTCCGCGCCGCGCGCGATGGGCACCACCAACGGCATCGATCTCAGCCGCGACGGCAAGACGCTTTATGTCGGGGAATCCAGCAGCGGCCAGATCTGGTCTTATGCGATCAACGGCAACGAGCTCACAGGCGCAAAGCTGATCAAGACGTTCCAGCCCGACACCGTCGACGGCCTGCGCACCGACGTCGCCGGCCGTCTCTATATCGCTCGCATCCTCAAGGGTACGATCGCGTTGATGAAGCCGAATGGCGCAGTGGAGCGCGAGATCGCGCTGAAGGGCAAGGAGCCGACCAACCTCGCGTTCGGCGGCAGCGACGGCAAGACTGTTTTCGTCACCCAGCGTCAGGGCGGCTTCATCGAGTCGTTCCGCACCGATCAGCAGGGCCGCGAGCACTGCCTCCTGCGCGGGCGCTGCTGAGCATCAGAGGCGGTCTGCCTCCGGCGCAGGACAGCGCGGCAGGGACGGCATTCTTCTTGCTTGCATCTGGCAGCCACGGGGATCTAGACATCCGTGGCACCGTCAGAGAGCACGTGACCACGGAGTGTTTGAGTGAAAGCCGTCCATACCGAGCTGCATCGCAGCCACGATCCGCAATTCTTCCTGGTTCGCGGTGTCGTCAAGCGCACCACCGAACAGCCCGAGCGCGCCGATCGCCTGCTCAAGGGATTGAAGGATGGCAAGCATCAACTGGTCGAGCCGACCACATTCGGACAGGGACCGCGTGCGCGCATTCACAGCCCGGAATACCTGTCGTTCCTGAGCGAGGCCTGGGACGCCTGGACCGCGCTCGGCGATTCCGGCCCGGAGATGATCGGCAACATCCATCCCGTACGCCACGCGGCGACCTACCCCACCCACATCGTCGGCAAGCTCGGCTGGCACACCGCCGACACCGCAGCACCGATCGGTCCCGGCACCTGGGCCGCGGTATGTGCGGCCACCGATGTCGCAACCACGGCGGCGCAAATGGTGATGGACGGCGAAGACGCCGTCTATGCGCTCTGCCGTCCGCCCGGCCATCACGCCTATCGCGACATGGCCGGCGGCTTCTGCTTTCTCAACAACAGCGCGATCGCCGCCGCACATCTGCGGCTCAAGCACGAGCGCGTCGTGATCCTCGATGTCGACGTCCATCACGGCAACGGCACGCAGGGCATTTTCTACGCGCGCCCCGACGTCTATACCGTCTCGATCCATGCCGATCCCGTCGCGTATTACCCTTATGTGTGGGGCTACGCGCATGAGCGCGGCGAGGGGCCGGGCCTCGGCACCAATCTCAATATCCCCCTGGCGATCGGCACCGGCGATGACGGTTACATCCAGGCCATGGATGTCGCACGCAAGGCGATCGAGTCCTTTGCTCCCGGCGCCCTCGTCATCGCACTTGGTCTGGACGCCTCCGAGCACGATCCGCTGAAGGGCCTCGCCGTCACCACGCCCGGCTTCCGCCGCATCGGCCAGGCCATCGCGAAGCTGGGCCTGCCGACCGTGTTCGTGCAGGAGGGCGGCTATCTCTCGGATATCCTTGGGGCGAACCTGACCTCGGTGCTGGCAGGGTTCGAAGAGGCGCGGTGAGGCGGGCTCTCCACCTCGCCCCGCTTGCTGGGAGAGGCGAAGAGTTCAGAACATCCCGCTGGCCGCGAGCGCCTTGCAGACATGCTGCATCTCGGCCTCGTCCGCGACCATGTCGAGCATGATCGTGGTGAGGCCCTTCGCTGCAAACGCCTTCAGCTTGACGCCGATTTCGGCATAGCTGCCGACGAGGTAGGGGCAGTCGGCCTGGAAGGTCAGGAACGGCAATAGCCAGTAGCCGTTGTCGGCGAGCTCGCCGCTCTGGCCGTCATAGAGGCGCCGCTTCCACACGGAGTCGCTGTTCTCCACGGTGAGCGCGAGCAGTTCGCGATCATCGGGGTTGTCGCGGAAGCGCGCCTTGGCCGCCTGCCGCGCCTCCTCGCGGCTCTCGCGAGCTAAGATGCCGAAATTCATTCCGGGCGCATCCAGCCCGCGGTCGAGATCTGGCGGCAGCATCTGCATCTTGATGCAGTCGGTCTCCTTCGCCACGCGCTGCGCTGCGTCCGATTGGCCGGCGATCAGGAATTCCGGCATCAGCTCCGCCGGCAGGCGCGGGCGAAGCTGCAGATGGTGCGCGCGGTAGAACCGGCCCTCGAAATTCACCGGCCGCGGGCTCGTCAGCAACTGGCGCATCAACTCCACGAATTCGCCGAGCCTGACATAGCGGTCTGCATGCGATTGCTCGTCGCCCAGTCCCTGCAAGTCACTGACCGCGGTCCCCGTGATCATGTTGAGATAGACTTTGCGGCCGTGGAGCTGGGCAAGCGACGAGACGAACTTCGCGGCCGTGAACGGGTGCATGTAGACCGGGTTGACCGCGATCAGCGGCGAGCTTCGCGTCGTCGCAGCCATGATGTGCTGAGCCATTGCCCAGGGCTCGACGAACACGTCGTTGCCCTCGAACAGCAGGATGCCTTCAAAGCCGTTGCGGTCGGCGAACTGGGCCACCCGCATCAGCTCTCCGACATACTTGCTGGCATCGCGGTTGCGCGAAATCGCGGGAAAGACGCGCAGCCGCTGGGGCTTCATTCAGCCGCTTCCTGGAGCGGCCATGCATTGCGGGTGATGGGAAGGCCGCCGTCGGCGCGTGAGCCGTCGGCGATCGCGAGGCGATGCGACGGCGATGGCGAGCACAGCGAGAAGCGCCAGCCCTGGGGATCGTCGATGATATCGGGCTTGAAGCTGATCTCGATGGCATCCCGCGACACCTGCATCGCGAAGGCGTCGAGCGGCAGATTGAGCCCAAAACCCCTGGCCTTCAGGTAGGCCTCCTTGAGCGTCCAGTAGTCGAAGAAGCGCTCGATCGCAGCGGGCTCCGGCAGTCCGCGCAAGGCTTCGACCTCCTCCGGCGCAAAGAAGCGAAGCGCGGTCGACAGCGGCGCGACCCGCCGCGACACGGTTTCGACGTCGATGCCGACAGCCTCATGCTGCGACACGACGCAGGCAACGCAGCCGTCGGCATGGGACAGGCTGAAATGCAGCGCGGCCGATGTTGCGGGCGCTGCGACGAACGGTCGCCCGTAGCGGCCGGCGGCAAAGGACCAGTCGGACGGCGCGACGTTGGGCGCGACCCTGGACAGCGCCAGGCGCAGCATCGCGTGGGCGAAGATATACTGCCGCCGATGCCGCTCGAACATGAAGCGGTCGGCACGGACCCTTTCGTCGACCGAGAGCAAACGTCGGCACGCGTCGACTGCGCCCGGCGCGTCAAAGGTCTCGATCAGTCCGACAAACAGTTCAATTCTATCGTTTGCCATCAAAAGGGCCCATGGCGTCAGGCGGCGGAGGCAAAACTCCGGCTCTGACAGAAGAATCAACTGAGCAAGAAGCAACTGAGCGAACGCTTCTAGCGATCCACCCGGGCAAATTCTTGTCGATTGCTTGACGGTTTACGGACGCAAGCTTGTGCGAGCCCCCCAGCTCGGCTGGCGTGCGACCGTTGTCCGAAGATTCGTGCGGCGTCTCGCCGACTAATCTTACTTTTTCTTCTTGGCCTTCTTCGACCCGCCCAGCACCGAAAGGCTGGCATCGACATCCTTGAGCGCGGATTGCAGCTTCTTCTTCTCGGCGGCGAGCAGCTTCTGGAGCGCCTTGCGGTCCTTGTCGCTCAACGAGGTACCTTTGGTAAATTTGATGAAACCCATAACACTCCCCCGGTTGAAATAATCGTCCAAATCAAAACGCGAGAATAATCTTGCGCGCTGGAGCCGAAGAATCAAGATGCAACTTGATCATTCACAGCTTTGGCGAGTGAACTCCTATTCGCTCGTTTTGTACAGCGGATCATGCCGCCCTGCGAGCGACCAACCGGCCGAGCGGTGTGTTGGGTTGGGCGATGGCCGTCCCGAGCAGCGCGACGAGATCCGCCATCCACTCGCCGACCATGCGGCCATCGAACGACTCCCTCTTGTAGTTGCATGAGCCGGTAATTCCGGTCGGCCGCTCCTTGAGCATCAGCGACAGCCAGGTCTGGTCGATCGGCAGCACCGGCTGGCCCTCGCGTGCGATGTTTCCGATCGATTGCACTGCAATCTCCGGCAACTCGAGCGGCTGGCGTAGTGGATTTTGCAGCGTGAAATAAACCTGGAGCAGGGAGGACGGGTCGATTCCCTCCTGCTCGAGATGCTCGGCCAGGATATTGAAGGGCAGTTCCTGCCGCGCATGCGCGTCGAGCACGCTCTGGCGAACCCGGGCCAGGGCTTCCGCGAACGACGACTCCGGCGTGATTCGCGTACGGACGATGACCGTGTTCTCGAACGGGCCGACGATCCGATCGGTATCCGGCTGGGCGCGATTGGCCATGGCGGTGGCGATCGAGATGTCGTTACGGCCGGTTCTTGCCACCAGCAGGGCCTTCAGGCCGGTGAGGAGGCACATGAAGAGCGTGCAATTGTGCTGGCCGGCAAAGGCGGTGAGCCGGCCGATCAACTCGCGCTCGAGGTTGACTGGATGATATCCGGTGGACGCGCCGGGGCTGGCTTCGCCGTCGAAGACGGGCGCGGCGCCGCGCAAATTCTCCGCCCAGTCCGCGGCCTGGCGGCGGGCTGCGTCGGTGCCGCACCACCAGCGCTGCCAGCGCGCGATGTCCGCAAAGGCCAGCGGCAGTTTCGGCAGCGGCACGGACGGACGTCCGGCCAGCGCCGCATAGCGGTTCGACAATTCCTCGAACAGCACGCCGATCGACCAGCCGTCGGCAATGGCATGATGCAGCGTCAGCACCAGCACGTGGTCGTCGGCATGAAGCCGCAACAGCCGTGCCCGCAACAGCGGCGGCCGCGCGGTGTCGAACGGAGCAAAGGTCTCCTGTTGGATCAGGAGATCGATCTTCCTGAGCTCGAGCGCTCTGCGCCGCTTGTTATTGTGCGCATGCCCGTCGCCGATGACCTCGACGGTGAGGACCGGCCCGAGCTCGCCGGGTGTGGCGATGTGGCTGACCGGCTCCTCGCCGCTCCAGCCAAATCCCGTCCGCAGCGATTCGTGGCGGCGCACGATGTCGCCGAACGCCTGCGCGAGGATGGCCGGATCGAGCGGGCCTTCGAGCCGGAAGGCGAAAGGCAAGTTGAACAGCGGCAGCCCGGGCAGCTTCTGCTCGATCCTTACCATCTGGTCCTGCGCGATCGAGAGCGTCGGCCGTCCGCTTTCGGCCAGCCGCGGCACGGTTGCCGTGAGGCTGCGCGGCTTCGCCGTCACGGCTTCGTCGACCCGTCGGGCCAGCTCTTCGATCGTCGGCGCCTCGAAGATGGTCTTGATCGGCAGCGACACGCCGAGTGCTCGGGCGATGCGCGCCATCACCTGGCCCGCCAGCAGCGAATGGCCGCCGAGATCGAAGAAATTGTCGGTGACGCCGAGGCTCTCGACCTTCAGCAGGTCGATCCATATGTCGGAGAGCACCTTTTCGGTGAAGCCTCGTGCCGAAACGGCGGTGTCCGGCGCGGAGACGTCCTGCTGCGGCGGCGCGATCAGCGCCGATCGGTCGATCTTGCCATGGGCATTGAGCGGCATCTGATCCAGGAACAGGAAAGCGGACGGGATGGCGTAACCCGGCAGCCGGCTCTTCAGGAATTCGCGCAACTCGCTGGCGCTGCTCCGGCTGCCGGACCTTGCGACGATATGGGCGATCAGCCTGACATCGCCGCTTGCCTCGCGGCGCGGCTCGACGATAACGGCCCGCACGCCCGGATGGTCGGCAAGCGCGTTCTCGATCTCCTTGAGCTCAATACGGTAGCCGCGGATCTTGATCTGATGGTCGGCGCGGCCGAGGCATTCGATCGTGCCGTCGGCGCGGCGGCGGGCGAGGTCGCCGGTCCGGTACAGGCGAGCGCCGGCCTTGCGCCCGAATGGATCGGGGATGAAGCGCTGCCGGCTCTGCGCGGGATCGTTGATATAGCCGCGGCCGACGCCGGCGCCGCCGACGCAGAGCTCGCCGGTCACGCCGACCGGCAGCGGCTGAAGATTCTGATCGAGCACGTAGAGTTGGGTGTTGGGCAGCGGCGCGCCGACCGGGACGTTGGCCGTCGCCGTCGCCGGCGCCTTGGTCAGGCGGTGCAGGGACACGTCGTCGGAACATTCCGATGCGCCATAGGCGTTGATCAACGGCACCTTGGCGCAGCAGGCGAACCATGCACGGCAGAGATCGACCGGCAGCGGCTCGCCGGTCGAGATCAGCAGCCGCAACCCTGCAAAGGCGCGCTGGACCTGCGCTTCGTCCATGCGATCGAGGATCACGCGCAGCAGCGAGGGGACGATCTCGAGCACGGTGATTCCTTCGCGCTCGATCTCCCGAGCAAGCAGGATCGGGTCCTGCACCGTCGCGTTGCCGCAGATATGGACGCGCGCACCGACCATGGGACCGGCGAGGAACTGCCAGACCGAAATCACGAAGGTCTGCGGCGCGGTCTGCGCGATCACGTCCCTGGCCGAGAGGTCAAGCTCGGCAATGAGCGACGCCAGATGGTTCGACAGTCCGCGCTGCTCGATCATGACGCCCTTCGGCGCGCCGGACGAGCCGGACGTATAGACGAGATAGGCAAGGCTCGAAGCAGCGCGGCGCGCCGCACGCGCTGGCTTGGCCGATCCGGGCGGCGTAACCGCATCGTCGATCTCGGCCACATGGATGCGCTCGACCAGCGGTTCGAGCAGCGCTTCGACCTTCTTGGGTGACTGCGCCCGTCCGGTCAGCAGCATGCGGGCGCAGCTCGATCCGAGGATGGTCGCGAGCCGTGCCGGCGGCTGGTCGGGATCGAGGTTCAGGAAGGCCGCGCCCGCGCGCTGCACCCCGATCATCGTTGCGAGCAGATCGGGTCCACGGTCTGCCAGCAGGGCGACGACGCTCTCGGCGCCGATGCCCTCGCGGGCCAGCCAGCGGGCCGCCGCCTGGCTGCGACGGGCGAGCTCGCGATAGGTCAGGGATGTGTGTCCGTCCGACACCGCGATCGCATTCGGTCTCTTCCTCGCCTGGCGGTCGAATCGTTCGCCGAGATTGCCGTCTTTGGTGAAATCGGCCGGAGCGCCGTAGCCTTGCGCCAGCAACTTGCGGCGTTCGGTCTCGGTCAGCAGCGGCAGGCGCGAGATGCGCTGCTCGGGATTGGCGACGACGGCCCTGAGCAGCGTCTTGAACTGCGCCGCCATGGCTTCGATCGTCGCCGCGTCGAACAGATCGGTGGCGTATTCGAAGAAGCCGGTGAAGCGGCCGTCGGCCTCGACCAGTTCGAGCGTGATGTCGAAGCGCGCGACCCTCGGGTCCACTTCCAGCCGCCGTGCCGACAGGCCGGGGAAACGGGCCGCCTCGATCGAGGCGTTCTGGAGAATGAACATGATCCGGAACAGCGGATTGCCGTCGCTCCGGCGCGCGACCTGCAACGCGCGCAGCACCTCCTCGATCGGCAGGTCCTGGTTGCGGTAAGCGTCCAGCGTCACCTGACGTACCCGCCGCAGCACTTCGCCAAAGCTCGGATCGCCGCCGAAATCGTTGCGCAGGATCAGGGTGTTGGCGAACAGCCCGATCAGGCGTTCGCTCTCGATCTGGTTGCGGTTGGCGATCAGCGATCCGGTCGCGACGTCCTCGTGCCCGGTGTGCCGGAACAGCAGGCACTGGAAGGCCGCAAGCAGCGTCATGAAAGGCGTGACGCCCTGGTCCTGGCTCAGCGCGCGCAGATCGGCCGACAGTGCCTTGGAGAATTCGAGATAGTGGCGGGCGCCGTGGCCGCTCCAGACCTCCGGCCGCGGCCGGTCGGTTCGCAGCGGGAGCGTGGTGACGCCGTCGAGTTGCGCCCGCCAGTAGTCGAGTTGTTCCTTCGCCGCTTCTGTCTGCGCCCAGCTCTGCTGCCAGAGCGCAAAGTCGCGATACTGGAAGGCAGGCAAGGGCAACGCCGCCGCACTCGTCTTGCGCGCGGCGGCATAATGGGCGGCGAGCTCCTCCCAGAACAGGCGCTGCGACCAGCCGTCGGTGACGAGGTGGTGGACGTTGACAACCAGCGCGTGGCTGGATTTTTCGAATGACAGCAGCGTGACCTTCAGCGGCGGCTCCTTCGCCAGATCGAACGGATATTGCGCAAGCTCGAGCGCCGCGCGCCTGATCGCCGCTTCCCGCTTGTCCGCGGGGCAGGGCTTCAGCTTGATCCGCTCGAACTGCGGCGGCGACTGCAGCACACGCTGCGTCGGCTCGCCGTGGCGTTCGACGAAGACCGAGCGCAGCGCCTCGTGGCGCGCGCAGATCGTCGTCAGACTCGCCTGGAGCGCGGAGACGTCGACCAGGCCTTTGAGGATGGCGACTTCGACGACGTTGTAGTTATAGCGCGTCTTGTCGAGCCGCGAGAGCAGGTACATTCGCTGCTGCTGGAACGACAGCGGCGCCTCCGGTGCCGCCGCCTGACGCCAGGCCGGCAGCATCGTTTCGCGATGCGTTGTCGCGGTCTCGATCCGGGCCGCAAGCGCGGAGACCGTGGCGCAATCAAAGATGTCTTCGAACGAGAAGTCGACGTTGAAGCGTTCGCGCAGGCGCGAACGCATCTGGGTCGCCGCGAGCGAATCGGCACCGAGCGCAAACACGTCCTGGTCGACGCCGACCCGCGGCAGCTCCAGCAGGCCGGCCCAGATTTCCGCGAGCTGGGTCTCCAGCGCGGTGCGCGGCAGCCGCGCCTCGTCGCCATCCTCGGCCCTTGCGATCAGATCGACCAGTGCATTGCGCTTGACCTTGCCGCTGGCGCCCTTCGGCAGCGCCGCCACGGCGCGGATCAGGCTCGGCACCTTGTAGGCCGCGAGGCGCTTGCGCGCGAACTGGCGCAACTGGTCCGAGCTCGTCTCGGAATTCGGCCGCAGCACCACGACGGCGGCGACGTTCTCGCCGAGCTTTGGGTGCGGGACGGCAAACACGCCGGCCTCGAGCACCGCCGGATGGCTCAGCAGGACCTCTTCGACCTCCAGCGGTGAGATCTTCTGGCCGCCGCGGTTGATGACGTCCTTGATACGGCCCACGATGTAAAGATAGCCGTCGGCATCGAGGTAGCCGAGATCGCCGGTCCGGAACCAGCCGCCGCGAAATGCGGCCTGCGTCGCCGCGTCGTCGTTGTAATAGCCGCGCATCATGTTCGGTCCGCGCAGCATGATCTCGCCATGCTCGCCGCTCGCAAGCGTCCGGCCTGTCTCGTCCATGATCGCGATCTCGGGGCCCGCGGCGCGGCCGACCGATCCGACCTTGCGCAGCTCGAATGGATTGGCGGCGATCTGCGAGGCCGCCTCGGTCATGCCGTAGGTCTCGAGCACGGGGACGCCGAACATGGCCTCGAGCCCGCTCAGGATCGCAGGCGCAAGCGAGGACGAGGCCGAGCGGATCACGCGCAGCGACGAGGACTGGGCGCGATCCGGGTCGGCTTCCGCCGCCGTCAGCAGCGCGCGATGAATGGTCGGCACCGCCGTGTACCAGGTCGGCTGCAGCTCTCGCATCCATCCGAAGAAGGACGATGCATCGAACCCGTTGGTGCAGATCACGCTGGAGCCCGCGGCCAGTGCCGTCAGCAGGCCGGAGATCAGACCATGGGCGTGAAACAGCGGCAGCACGTTGAGCAGGCGATCATGGGGAGCCAGCGACAGCACGCGGCCCGCATTGTGAGCGGACAGGCACACATTGCGCTGGGTCAGTGGTACCATCTTCGGCCGCGCCGCGGTGCCCGACGTCAGCAGGATGAAGGCGTCATCGTCGCCCCGCGAGGCGCCGTGGGCGTTTGCCGGACCAACCGTCGGTCCGGTCAATGTGCATGTGCCGAGATGATCGTCCGGCCCCGGCACGAAATCGATCACCGCGATATCCAGCGCCCTGGCGACGTCGCGACTCGTCGAGTTCATATCGGCGCGGGTGACCAGCCCCCTCAGCTTCAATTCGCTGAAATAGCGTTGCAGCTCGTCTGCAGTCAGATCGGGATTGACGGGGACACAGGCACAGGCCGATGCGACGGCGATCAGCGCAAGCGCACTGTCGGCGCCGCGCGGCAGTGCGACCGCAATCCGGTCGGCCGGGGTGATGCCAAGCCCGCGCAGGGTGCGGACCAAATGCCGGATCAGCTTGTCCAGCTCGCCGTAGGTGAGAGCCGGCCGCCCCGGTGCGAGGAGCGCGGGCGCCGCCGGCGTCTTCCGCCCATGGAAGTCGAGAAGGCCGCTGATATGGGCAAAAGTCCCGGTTTCGGCGCCTCTGCCGTCCGATTCCCCACCCGCTCCGGATGCAATGTCCGACAATGCCATTCCCTTTTGATCTGATTGAGCTATTCTTCCCAAGAGTTAGGGAACGCGTCCAGTCTGAGGTGAAGTTCTGGCCCCAAAATCTGTGGTTGAGGGGCCTAAAGCCCTTCGACGGAGTGATGGGTCGGGCAGAATCACCATGCTGGAGAATGAACCGGGCACGGGGACGGAAGGCGGGCTGAATCGCTGGCTCGAAGGCGTCGGTCTTGGTCACTATACCGATCTCTTCGCGCAGCACCGCCTCGATCTCGATGTCATGGCGGACCTGACCGAGCCCGATCTGGTCGAGCTCGGATTGCCGCTGGGCGATCGCAAGCGGCTGCAGCGGGCCATGGCCGCGCTGTTCCAGGCCGAGACTGCGGAGAAGCCCGAACCGGCGGCACGCCTGCAACCGCGGACGGAGGTCGGCGCCGAACGGCGTCAGCTCACCACCATGTTCTGCGACATGGTCGACTCCACCTCGCTCTCGGTGCAGTTCGATCCGGAAGACGTGCGCGACATGATCGCGAGCTTTCGCGAGACCTGCGTGCGGGTGGTGAAGCATTATGAAGGGTTTGCCGCGCGCTTCGTCGGCGACGGCATCCTCGTCTATTTCGGCTATCCGACCGCGCATGAGGACGACGCCGAGCGCGCGGTGCGTGCCGGGCTCGAGATCGTGCGGGTGCTGTCGACCGCGCGCGCGATCGAGCCGCGCGGCGCGCTGAGCCACGCTCCGGCCGTCCGTATCGGCATCGCGACCGGCCTCGTCGTGGTCGGGGACCTCGTCGGACAGGGCACCGAGGAGCGCGATTCCGCGGTCGGGGAAACCGTCAATCTGGCCGCGCGCCTTCAGAGCCTGGCGCCGCCCAATGGCGTCGTGATCTCCGCGTCGACGCAGTCGCTGCTGAAAGGGAAGTTCGACTACCGCAATCTCGGTGCCCATGCGCTGAAGGGCATCTCTGAGAAGGCGCAGGCCTGGCACGTGATGCGGGCATCGCGGGTGGAGACCCGCTTCGCCGCCGCCATGGGCGGGCGGTTGACGCCGCTGGTCAATCGCGAGGAAGAGATCGCACTGCTGATGGGGCGCTGGCAGCAGGTCAAGGACGGCGACGGCCAGGTCGTGGTCAAGTTCGGCGAGCCCGGTATCGGCAAGTCGCGCATCATCCAGGAGATCTTCGAGCGGATCTCGGGCGATCGGCACGGGCAGATCTCGTTCCAGTGCTCGCCCTACTACACCTCCACGGCGTTCTATCCGTTCTCCGAGCAGCTCAAATTTTCGCTCGGCCTCGATCGCGAGGACACGTCCGCGTTGTCGCTGGCCGGCCTGGAGACCGCGATCGCCGCCGCCCATGGTAATATCGAGCAGGTTACGCCGCTGTTCGCCGCGCTGTTGTCGATCCCGACCGGAGATCGCTATCCACCGCTCGACATGTCGCCGCAGCAGCAGAAGGATGCGACCGTTGCGGCGCTGGTCGATCACTTCCTCGGCCTTGCGCGCGAGATGCCGCTGGTGATCGCGTTCGAGGATCTGCACTGGATCGACCCAACCTCCCGCGAGGTGATCGATCTCCTGGTCGACCGGGTGCAGAACCGGCCGATCCTGGTCGTCATGACCGCGCGATCCGAGTTCCAGCCGAGCTGGAGTGCGCACTCGCATATCACCACGCTGGTGCTGAACCGCCTGAGCCGGCAACTGCGCACGACGCTGGTCGAGCGCGTCGCGGGCCGCGAGCTTCCCAAGGAGGTCGTGGAGGAGATCATCGTCAAGACCGACGGGGTGCCGCTGTTCCTGGAGGAATTGACCAAGACCGTTCTCGAATCCAACCTGCTGACCGAGCGGCATGGGCGCTACGTGCTGTCGGGCCCGTGGCGGCAACTCGCGATCCCGGCGACGCTGACGGATTCCCTGATGGCGCGGCTGGACCGGATGGGACCGTTCAAGCGCATCGCGCAGATCGGCGCCACCATCGGCCGCGAGTTCTCCTATGAGACGCTGCACGCCGTCGCCAACACGTCGGCGGAGCAGATCGAGGCCGCGCTCGATCACCTGGAAGAGGCGGGGCTGATCATGCGGCGCGGCCATCCGCCCGACGCGCTGTACTCCTTCAAGCACGTGATGATCCAGAACGCCGCGCATGACAGCCTGCTGCACAGCGAGCGGCGCAAGCTGCATTCGCGGATCGCGCAGTTGCTCGCCGAGATGTATCCGGAGAAGACCGAGCGCGAACCGGAGCTGCTCGCCCATCACCTCACCGAATCCGGCCAGAGCGAGGGCGCCGCGAGCTTCTGGCTCAAGGCCGGCAAGCAGGCGGCCAGGAGCGGCGCCAATCTGGAGGCGATCGGCCATCTGCACCGGGGCTTGAGCGTCGTGCAGGCCAATGCGCGCATGCAGGGCGCCGACGAGATCGAGCTCGAGCTGCGCATTGCGCTCGGCAACGCGCTGATCGCAGCCAAGGGCTATGCGGTGCAGGAGGTCGAGGAGAACTACATGCGCGCGCTCGAGCTTGGCCAGCAGCTCGACGACGATGAAAAGGCCTTCGCCGCCACCCGCGGGCTCTGGGTCTGCCATTTCATCCGCGCCGACCTGACCCGCGCGCACGATCTCAGCGTCGAGCTGTTGAAGTTCGCCAAGCGCGAGCGGCTGAACGAGCGAACGCAGCCGGCGCAGCAGACCGGCTACCTGATCGAGGCGCACCGCTCCATCGCGATGACCATGCTCTATCGCGGGCGCTTTGCTGCCGCACAACATCACCTCCACCGTTGCATCAATCTCTACAGCCCCGACCTGCACTCCGATCTGATGGAGCGGCACGGCACCGATCCCGGTGTCGTCTCGCTGTCCTATCTCGGCTATCTCCTGTGGTTCCTCGGCCGGCCCGACGCGGCGCGCCAGCACAGCGAGCAGGCGATTTTGCATGCGGAGAGGATTCGCCATCCCTTCTCGCTCGCTTTCGCGCTGGTCTTCGGCGCCTATCTCTGCCAGCACCTGCGCGATATCGAGGGCACGCGCGACTATGCCAACCGCGCCATGATCATCGCCACCGAGCACAATTTCCTGCACTGGAAGCAGCAGGCCGCGATCCTGCGCGGCTGGGCGCTGACGCAGTTAGGCGAGGCCGATGAAGGCATCAGCCAGATGCGCCTCGGCCTCGACGAATACGAGGCGATGGATTCCTGGCTTGCCGGCTGCTGGTTCCGCTGCCTGCTCGCGGAAGCCTATGCCAAGGTCGGGATGCGCGATGCCGCCTTGCGCGCGCTGGATGGCGCGCTCGCGACCGCGAGAAGGACCGGTGATCATTCCTATCTTGCCGAAGTGTACCGTCTGCAGGGCGAGATCACGCTGTCGGACGGCGATCCCGCATCCGCGCAGGAGGCCGAGGACCTGTTCGCCCTGTCGCTCGAGACCGCGCGCAAGCAGGGTGCGCTGTCCTGGGAGCTTCGCACCGCCGTCAGCCTCGCACGCCTGTCGCATGTGACAGGCAAGCGCGAGCACGCAAGGCTCCTGCTCGTGCCGATCGTCGCCAAATTCAACGAAGGCTTTTACACGCCGGACCTGAAACAGGCTATGGAGCTCGTCAACGAACTCGGTGCGAGCGCGCCCGTTCGCGAACAGGCCGCTCCCTGACATGAGCGATGCTGCCGCCGCGCGTGCGCGCTACGTCGCGCTGATTGCGAGGCGGGAGCGGATTTCCTCGCCGCGCCTGCTCGCTGCGCTCGGTGCCGTGCCGCGCGAGGATTTTCTGGCGAAGGGACCCTGGCGCATCAAGAGCGAGGCGGCGCGCAGCTACCGGCTGACGCCTGACGCCGATCCGGTTCATCTCTACGACAACGTGCTGGTCGCGATCGACGCGCGCCGCAAGCTCGACACCGGACTGCCGAGCCTGTGGGCGCACTTCGTCGATCTGCTCGACGTCGGAGAGAAGGACCGCGTGGTCCAGATCGGCTGCGGGCTCGGCTATTTCTCGGCGGTGCTGTCGAAGATCGTGGGTCCCATGGGCGGGGTGCAAGCCATCGAATGCGATGAGCGGCTCGCCGCTCGCGCCGCGACCAACCTTCGCGCCTATGGCAATGTCGAGGTCGTGCACGGTGACGGATGCCGGCATCTCGGCGAACCGGCCGACGTGATCATCGTGCATGCCGGCTTCTCGCAGCCGCATCCGCTCTGGCTCCAGTCGCTCCGCCCGCGTGGCCGCCTTCTGGTGCCGCTGACCCAGCGCGACCGCGAAGGCGCCGCACTCAAGATCACGCGCAAGGGCAAGGGGTTCGAGGCCGAAGCGGTGCAGCAGATCCGGATCTTTCCCGGCCGGGGCCGCGGTACGACCGCGCTGGATGACCGCGTCGCCGACTGGTGGCAGCGCGCCTCCGCCCTGGCGCCGCTGCGTTTTCGGGGAATAGAGCACGGGCTGCCGTCGGATGGCTAATGCTTCGATTCATTTTACCTTGATTCAGATTGTGAGTTTCCGGTGTCACCGGGCGCTTGTATGAGTGCTGGGTCATGGCCATTTGAGCACGCATTATGCATTCCGTTGCCCTGCTGACAGCAAGCTACGCCAAGGATATCGAACGGTTTTCGCTGCTCAGCGAGAGCATCGACACCTGGCTGACGGGATATACGCGGCATTATGTTCTCGTTAACGATGAGGACGTGCCGCTGTTCGCGCCGTTCGCGTCCGACAAGCGCGTCATCGTTCCGGCCTCGCATTATCTGCCGAAATGGCTGTTCGCGCTGCCGCCGGCGCTCCAGTTCATGAGCAGCCGCCGGGTCTGGCTGTCGCTGCTGTCGTCGCCCGTCCACGGCTGGCACATCCAGCAGATCCTCAAGATTGCCGGCGTCCTCAATGCGCCGGAGCAGCGTGTCTGCATCCTTGACTCTGACAATCTGTTCTTCCGCGAGTTCGACGTGAGCCGATATGCCGGTGCCGAGAAGACGCCGCTGTTCGTCACCCGCAAGGACATCGACGCCGATCACCCCTTGCATGTGCTGTGGCTCCGCACCGTCGATCAGCTTCTAGGTATCAAGGATCGCTCCTTCCCCGCTGACGACTATGTCGGCAACGCGCTGGTCTGGGACAGGGACACCGCGCGCGCCATGACCGACGCCATCAAGTCGGCGACGGGATTGAACTGGGTTCTGGCGCTGTGCCGCAAGAAGAAGTTTTCCGAATATCTGCTCTACGGTCACTTCGTCGCCAATTCGCCGAAGCATCTGGCTGCCCATCGGGTGACGGAAGACAGCATCGCGGTCTCGCACTGGGACGATACGCGGCTCGATCGTCCTGCGATCGAGGCGATGATGCGTGCCGCTTCGCCCGAGCAGGTCGCGCTCTGCATCCAGTCCTATTCGTCGACCTCGATCGACGACATCCGCGACGTCTTCCGGCTAAATTCGCGCGACCGGCGCGGCCCAAGCCTGTCTCCCGATCACATCGGGGACGTGGCCGAGGTCGAGACGCCGAAGACGCGCTAGAGCTGGACTAAAGCCGCAGCTCAAGCATCCCTGGTGAACTTGCTGATGACGTCCATGAACGGCTTCGGCTTGAACTCGCCGTCGAGCGGCAGCGGGCGGTTCGGCTGCTTGTCCGCGCGGACGAAGGTGCCGTTGATCCAGCTGTAGCGATCCGAAAGGCCCCAGGTCAGGATCGAGCGTACCGGTCCGCTGGTCGAAACCGCCGTCAGCAGATCGTTGACGCGCTTGGCGACGATGGCGTCGCGCTCCGCCGGACTGCCCGTCAGCTTCTGGTCGTCGACGTCGAGCTCGGTGACGAGGACGTCGAGGCCCCAGGAGCGCAACTCGGTGACGAACTCGGCCAGCCCATGCGTGTCGATCTCGAGCTCGGCATGCAGATGCGATTGCAGTCCCACGGCGTGCAACGGCACGCCCCGGTCGAGCAGGTCCATGATGAGATTGCGGTAGGCCGCGCGCTTGGCGATGAACGAGTCCTTTGCCGACTCGATGTCGTATTCGTTGATCGCGAGCTTGACTAAGGGATCGGCCGCGGCCGCCGTGCGGAAGGCCAGCGGAATCCAGTTGCTGCCCAGGTGCTGGGTCCAGAACGTGTCGCGCCGGTCGGTGATCTTCTTGGGATTGTCCGGGATCGGTTCGTTGACGACGTCCCACGACGTCAGCTTGTCCTTGTAGTAGGAGACGACCGTGCCGATGTGGTCGACATAGGCGCGCTCGACGCCCTTGGTATCCTTGATCTGCTTGGTCCAGTCCGGAATGTCGTGATACCAGGCGAGCGTGTGGCCGCGCATCGTCAGATCGTTGTCCCGCGCGAAATCCAGGATGGCGTCGGCGCGCTCGAAGTTGAACGTGTGCGCGTTCGGCCGCAACATCGGCCATTTCAGCTCGAGCACCGGCACTACCTGCGTGCAATAGGTGCTGATGGCTTCGCCGAGTCTGGGATCGGCCTGCAGGTCCCAGAGCGTGGCCGCGGCACCGAAACCCGGACGGCGATGGGCAAGTTTCGACGCTGGCACCGCAGACGCCGATGCGCTCGCCGCAAGCGTTGCGGCGCCGCCGATCAGAAATTCGCGTCTGTCGAGCTTGACCAATTTGGGACGTTCCTTTGGGAGGCAACGCGCCAATGTACCAAGCGTCGCGTTGCGACGCCGGGGTTTCCCGTGGTTGGGTTAACCGTTGTCCGGGGCGCCGCGCATCAACGCGCGTGCGGCTGCATCACGGCTTCCGCGATCTCGCAATAGTGAAGCGCGCCCTTTTCGAGCGTCAGATTGTCCATCACATAATCGCGAGGTGCGAATCCGCCGGCGCCGACATGCGACCAGAACTCGCCCCAGCCGGCGGCGAAGCCGTCCGCATCGGTGAAGGTCATGCCGCAGCGGGCGTCGAAATAGGGAACCGATGACACGCCGCCTTCATATCTCACCTTGTCCGGAAAATACTGGGGGTCCTGCCACGGCCCGCCACGGTCCCAGGCGAACACGGGGACGCCGCTCGACAATGCCTGCTGGCAGGCGATGCCCTGGCTCTCATGCTCGCAGAGGAAGATCATGCTGCGGCTGCGCGCCAGCGCCGCCTTGTAATCGTCTTCCTTGTAGTGGCCGTAGCGGATCACCTCGACCGTGCGGCCGCTTGCTGCAAGATGTCTGCGGATCGGCTCGATCAACTCGGTCTCGTAGCGCGCGTGGTCCCAGCGCACCTTGTCGTAGAGCAGCACGTCGACGCTCTTTTGTTCTGCAGGCGCAGGCGGCCACAAATCGGTCTCGATGCCGACCGGCCAGGCCGCGACATGCGGCCAATAGGGCCTGCACATGTCGGCATACCAGGTGCAGGGCACCAGGATGGCCCTGACGTCGAGATCTTTCAGGCTGTCCGGTGCCTCGATCGGATGGTCGTACATGGCCACTCCGAGCAGGAGCGGGTTCTTCCATGCGAACCAGTCGAGCACGAAGGGGCGCCCGATGATGCAGGCGAGTTCCTCTGGATGCTTGCGGATATGGCCGTAATCGTTGACCCGGTAGCGGACGCCGATCCTGTCGAGCCCGGCGCAGAGATTGAGGAACACGCGCCTCTGGCCGCTGATCCAGGACCTGCCGAACAGCACGCGTCGCAGCAGCGGTCGGATGTAGCGGTCGCCCGGAAACCAGCGGTCGTCCCGCTCCTCGAAGAACAGGTTGAGCGTCATCCGCTCGCCGCCGCTTGGCGCCGGAACCAGGGAAGCTTCGGTGCCGCCGCGCGGCAGCGAGGCCAAGTTTGCCTCAATTCGCTCGGCAACATCCATGTCAGTCAATTCCAGGCACCGGAAAACGTCGGACGACGTTTAAAATCATGGTTTCTTTTCTGTGATCGCGCCATGCCGTGCAAGGAAAGGGCAAATTTAACACTAACGCGCGAAATCCCCCGGCTGGTCCCGTTCGCGGCCCGATTTGCAGACTTATGTGACACTCTTCGGGGATGCTGCGCCGCAGTCCGATTGCCAAGCCCCTGATCGTCAAGGCCACCGATCGTCAAGCCAAGCTCCAACTGATGAACGGCCGCGACAGTCGCGCCGCCGGTCCCGTGTCCGCATGCTGAACCGACATTTCTCGATCTATCTCGTCGCCTATATCCTGCCTGCGGCGGTGGGCTTCTTCGCGGTCACGGCGTACACGCGTCTGCTGACGCCGGCGGAGTACGGCGTCTATGTCGTCGGGATCAGCCTTGCCGGCATTCTGGGCGCGATCTTCTTCGCCTGGATCAAGCTGTCGGTGTCGCGTTATCAGGCGATGTCGGCGGAGGTGGATTTTCGCGGTACGGCGATGGTCGCCTTCGGGCTCACGGCCGCGGTCCTCTGTGCCACCACGCCGCTGGTCTTCCTGTTCCGCAGCGATGTCAGCGTCGAGCTGCTGCTCGCCAGCATGTTCGTCGCGATCATGGCCAATGCGGTCGATGTCGGCCAGGAGTTCGAGCGCGCCAAATTGCGGCCTTATCGCTTTGCCGCGATCTCGATCGTGCGCAGCGTGGCGAGCGTCGGCTTCGGCCTGCTCGGCATCTGGCTCGGCTGGGGTGGATTGGGGCTGCTCGCCGCGTTCGGTCTCGGCTCGCTCACCGGCATCGTCCTCAACCTCGTCGGCGATCGCACCAGGATCGCGCGCTTCGAGCGCAGCCAGTTCATGCAGTTGGCGCGCTATGGCCTGCCCCTGACGCTGGCCGGCTTGTCCGTCGCGGTCTATTCGGCCTGCGATCGGCTCATCGTCGCTTATCTGCTCGGCAAGGATGCCGCCGGCATCTTTGGTGTGGCCGCCGACCTGCCGCGCCAGTTCATGGTCATGATCGCGTCCAGCGTCGCCGCGGCGACCGTGCCCCTGGTGTTCCGGTCATTGTCGGAGAAGAACAACGAGACGACGCGGCAGCGGCTGACTGAAAGCCTCGAGCTTCTGCTCGTCGTCGTTGCGCCGGTCGCGGTGTGGCTCGCGCTTGCGGCGGACCAGGTCGCGGGCACCCTCGTCGGTATCGACTTCCGCGCCGGCGTGTCGGCGCTGCTGCCGATCCTGGTGCTGGCCCGGCTGTTCGGCATCGCCAATCAGTTCTATGTGCAGATCAGCTTCCAGCTCGCCGAACGGCCCTTCATGCTGGCGGCGCAATCCTTCCTCACGCTCGTCGTCAGCGTGGTCCTGATGTTCGCACTGGTCGCCGGCTACGACCTCTACGGCGCGGCGCTTGCGACGCTCGCGACCGAGGCGATCGGCTTCGTCGTCGCCCTCGCCCTGATGAGGCGCGCCCATCCCGTGCCGTTCGACTTCAATCGGCTCGCCGGCGTCGCGGTATCGGCCGCAGCAATGGCAGGCGCCCTCCTCGTTGCGCGATCGCAGGTCAGCGGCACCGGCGTCGTCTCGCTCATCGTCGTGAGCCTCGCGGGCGGATTCGCCTATGTCGCGGCGGCATGGCTGCTCAACGTCGCCAATGTGCGGACGCTCTCGCTGCGCTTCCTGCGGACGTTCAACCGCAAGGCGCTCGGCGTCTAGCCGCCTTCTGCCGCCACCTGCTTGGCAATGTCGGCGGGACGGTCCCGGCAGCGACAGGCCTGGCCGCCCGGCGGAGCGAGCAATATTGACCAGCAACTTCCGGTCTGAAGGCACATAATGTGCCTATCACCGTCCTTTGTCGGCAGTCTATCGGTGACTGAGAGCGTGGTAGGGCTCCCGCCTGTGATCAGGTGCATCGCATGCAGTTGCAATATTCCCACCCATTCGGTCCGTCACTGACGCCAGTCCAGCAAACACACTGTCCCGATTGCGGCGAACGCCTGAGCCGGACGAGAAGCTCGGGCCTCTCCGCGTTTGACGCCAGTGCGTTCGCGTGTACTGGCTGTCATCCCGTCCATACCGCCGAAGCCGAGACCGACCCGATCAAATCCACCGCGGTTCTCTGGCTCGCGAGTCACGATCTCAGGCCGCCGGCCTGAGCGAGTGCCCCGAATGGAGTGCCTGGAAGAATTCGTCCATCGCGAAAACCTGAGAATCTTCAGGAGGCAGCTCGAGCTGGCGAAAGACGACGTTAGACGGCAATGGCTCACGAAGCGTCTCGCCGAGGAAGAGGCGAGAGGCTCGATCGCGACCGGATGGGCGACGAGCGTTCAATCGTCGTGAAAGGGGACGACCGCGCGCAGGGCGCGGCGACTATTGCAGCGGGGATCTCGTCTTGGTCGCAGCGTCGTAGATCAGGACCTGCAACATGGGAAACCTGCCCAAAAGCTCGGCGCCGGCTTTTTGAGCGGCATCGGCGTCGTCGTAATGCGTCTTGAAGTGACCGTCGACCACCAGCGAGAAGCCGCTGGTCGGCGCGATGTCAGCCCTTTGGATGATTCTCGGCTCAATCTCGTCTGCGGTTATAAGCGGCTTTTTCATCGGTACCTTCATGTCATTGCAGGAGGCGGCTCGAGGCGCTTGCCCAAAACTGTCTCAGTCGTCCCTCACGATCTCGGGTTTGTCATACAAGACCGCGTTCAGGAGAGAATTGTGAACCTCGATCTTGCCGTTGTAGCTAATGAATCCGAGCTTGCGAAACTTGTTCATGAAGAAGCTGACCCGGGATCGGGTTGTCCCGATCATCTCGGCGAGCGTCTCTTGGCTGATCTGCACCGCAATCGGCTGAGGGGCGCCTTCCTTGCCGAAATTCGCCAGCAGCAGGAGCAGACGCGCAAGCCGCTTCTCGCTGGAATTGAACAACTGGTCGATCAGGTCTTCTTCAATGCGGCTGTTCCGGCTGAGAAG
>Ga0102590_1001920_pt1 | contig 27435 bp, 26 predicted proteins | sample AraplaMF_Col_mMF_FD_76859 | JGI IMG/M metagenome (GOLD analysis project Ga0102590, IMG submission 76859) | Arabidopsis root microbial communities from the University of North Carolina, USA - plate scrape MF_Col_mMF | ecosystem: Host-associated > Plants > Roots > Endosphere | place: USA... | reverse complement strand
GACCGGGGGCATCCCGGCGCCGCCGTCTGGTGATCGACGACGACCTGGAGCCTGGTCAGATGGAACGCGGGAAACAGCACGACAGGTGTCGTGCCCGGCGGGGACGCACCGGCCGTGCCGGGGAACACGGTCAGTACGACCAGCGCGGCGATCACGATCCGAAGCCAGGACGCCTCACGCATCCGACACCGTCCCATCGCGGTTGCGGTCGTCGCTCCTCGCGGAGGCACTGCGGCACACGCGGACGGGGATTCCCGTCCGTACGACGACCGGTGGGGGAGCAGGCCCGCCCCACCCGGACGTAGGGGCGGTCACCGAACGTGGTCGGCCGTCACACCAGTGTGACCTCCGCCCCGGCCGACCGCCATCCGGGCCCGCGGGCCCCGGGCCGTGACACCGGTGCTTCTCCGCCCTGCCCCGGCGCTACCGGGACGCCATGCGCTGGCGCACGGCCTCGTAGGTGAAGAGGGCGGCCGACACCGCCACGTTGAGCGAGTCCACCTGGCCGAACATCGGGATCTTCGCCTTGGTGTGGCGGCCCGCCAGCCACTGGTCCGACAGGCCGTACTTCTCGCTGCCGACGAGGATCGCCGTGGGCCCGGTCATGTCGACGTCCGCCATCATGAGGTCCGTGTCGGGGGTCGTGGCGACGACGTTCACCGAATGCTCGGCGAGCCAGCGCACGACGTCCTCCGACTCGGCCGAGGCGATCGGGACGGCGAAGACGGTGCCCTTGCTGGCCCGGATCACGTTGGGATTGCCCCAGTCCGTCACGGGATTGGCGGAGATGACCGCGGTCACGCCCGCCGCGTCCGCGGTGCGCAGCATCGAGCCGAGGTTGCCCGGCTTCTCGACGCTCTCGCAGATGAGGAAGAGGGCACGGTCGTCGACCTCGATACGGGACAGATCGGTCTCGATGCCCGGTACGACGGCGAGCCAGCCGTCCGGACCCTCCCGGTAGGCGGCCTTGTCGAAGGCCTGCCGGCTGAGGCTGAACAGGGCGGATCCGCGCTCGGCCGCCCGGGCCACGACGTCGCGCGGGTCGGACCCGCCGGTCAGTGCGGGGCAGTAGTACAGCTCACGGGGACGTACGCCGGCCCGCAGGGCGAGATCCAGTTCCTCATAACCCTCCACGAGGGTCACTCCGGAATTCTGCCTGTTCCGTCGGCGGCGGAGGGCGGCGAGTTCCTTTACATGAGGGTTGCTCGGGCTGGAGATTTCCTTGGGCGAACCAACCCGCGGGATGGACGGCATCGGCGGTGGGAATCACGGCGCCTTTCCGGCCCCGATCCTCCGCCCCCTTTCTCGTGTTTCCTGTGTACTGCGCGCGGTCGTGGCCAGGGTACCGGACCCGTCGGAGGCCTGCTCCGCGCCCGTCAACCGGCCCTCCGGCCGGGCCGCTTGCGCCGGGCGCGGCCGCAAGGCGGTCCGGCCCGGGGCGAATTCCGCGGGCCGGGCTCGCGAACCGGGTTGAGTCGCATTCGCCGGGGAATTCATCGATTCCCGTTCCGGACGGCGGACGGGAAGAGGGGTGGAATGCGGGGCCCGCGGAGACGGTGCCGGGACGGGAATGCGGACCGCTGCGGCCACGCGCCGGCACCCGCCCCGGGCGCTTCGGACCGCCGCGCACCGGCCCCCGCCCGGGGGCTTCGGACCCCACGCTCCTGCACCCTGCACAGGCGCCTCGGTCCGCCCGCCGCACTGGAACCGCGGGTACGCGGGGGGTGCGGCTGAGGGGGGCGCAGCGGTGCGTGCGGCGAAAGACGAGCGTGTTCCGTGGTGACAGGGATGGCGCGAACCCGTACTCGTACCTGAAAATCATCCAGGGCGAGGAGAACCGGCGTCTTTGAGGCGTCCTCTTGGTTAACGGTTAGCATCGCGCCACAGTCGTCGGCCGGGATGGGGAGGGTGTCGTGTCGCAGGCGCAGCGGGAGCCGGGACCTCGTGTCGCGGTCGCCGTCGTGACCATGGGCAACAGGCCCACCGAGGTCGACGCCCTCCTCACGTCCGTGGCCAAGCAGGACGTCGCCCCCTCCCGCATCGTCGTCGTCGGCAACGGCTGCCCTCTTCCCGAGTTCGCCGATCGCCTCGGCCTGCCCGGTGAGGTCACCTGTGTGGAGGTGGACGAGAATCTCGGCTGCCCGGGCGGCCGCAACGTGGCCCTCGCCCGGCTGCGGGAGTTCGGGGACGTCGACGTCGTGGTGGAACTCGACGACGACGGGCTGCTCGTCGACGCCGACGTGCTGCGCCGTGTAAGGGATCTGTACGCCGCAGAGCCGAGGCTCGGCATCGTCGGGTTCCGCATCGCCGACGAGCACGGTGAGACCCAGCGACGGCACGTGCCACGGGTGGGGGCCGCCGACCCGCTGCGCGGCGGTCCGGTGACCGGCTTCCTCGGCGGTGGCCACGCGCTGTCGATGGCGATGCTCGCGGAGACCGGCGACTGGCCCGCGGAGTTCTTCTTCGCTCACGAGGAGACGGACCTCGCATGGCGGGCCGTCGACGGCGGCTGGACCGTGCTGTACGCGCCCGAACTGCTGCTCCAGCACCCGAAGACCTCGCCCGCACGGCATGCCATCTACTACCGGGTGACGGCACGCAACCGCGTCTGGCTCGTGCGCCGGCGGCTGCCCCTTCCGCTCGTCCCCGTCCACCTCGGTGTGTGGATCGCGGTGACCCTGCTGAGGACGCGGTCCGTCGCCGGGCTCAAGGCGTGGTTCGGCGGATTCGTGGAGGGTGTGCGCGCCTCGGCGGGGGAGCGGCGCCCCATGCGGTGGCGCACGGTGTGGCGGCTCACCAGGCTCGGCCGCCCGCCGGTGATCTAGGGCCCGTCGTCGGGATCATGCCGGCGTCGACCGAAAGGCGCGGTCTCTCCCGGCCGGTCCGATCCCCACGGCAGACCCTGGCCGGCGAGTGGGTGCGGGACGGCGAAGAGCCCGGTCGTCACCTCCGCCGACCGGGCCCCTGCGTGGTCCCGGATCCGGCCACGGCGGCGACACTCCCCCGAGCTACGCGTCAACGCGCGCACCGTCGGGCCAGATCCGTTGAAGGGATCACATCAGGCCACGCCAACGGATCGCTAACATGTGCCCAACGGCTGCTGAGGGGCCGTGAGCCGGACGGTTTCCGCAGGAGACGCGTGCCGGACGGCTGGAACCCGTCGTATGCGGATGTGAAGTCCGTGAAGTCGGCGACGGGCCGCGGCCGTCCGGCCGCGTGAGGAGGCGGCACGCGGCGGTCGTGCCGCAAGGTGACGCAGGCGCGGCGCTCCGGCCGCGCGGAAGGGCAGCGGAGCGGCTATGCGGTACGAGCTCCGGTTCGGGCTGCTGGGTCCGCCTGTCGTGTACGAGGCCGACGGTGGGATCCGGCCGATCGGCAGTGCCAAGGCCCGGGCTCTTCTGGTGGCGTTGCTGCTGGAACCCGGCCGGGTCGTCTCGGTCGACGCGCTCAAGGACGCGCTGTGGGGCGGGACGCCGCCGGCCTCGGCGCAGGCCTCCCTGCAGAACCACGTCACCCGGCTGCGCCGCCTCCTCGGCGACGACGGCGCCGAACGTCTGCGCGCCGTCGCCCCCGGTTACCGTCTGCGGGTCGAGGACGGGGAGTTGGACGTCCGCGTCTTCGAGGACCACATCGCCGCGGCGCGCACCGCACACGCCGAGGGCGACTGGGAACGCACCGTCCGGGAGGGGGCGGCCGCGCTCGCGCTCTGGCGCGGGACCCCGCTCTGCGGCCTGCCGCCGGAGGCCGGGGGGCGCGCTTTGGTGCGGCGCCTGACGGAGGCGCGGCTGCTCGCCCTGGAATGGCGCTGTGAGGCCGAGTTGCACGTCGGAGGCACCCGACTCGGTGGTCTGGTACCGGTGTTGACCGCTCTGGTCGCCGAGCATCCGCTGCGGGAGGGTTTCCACCGCCTGCTGATGCTCGTCCTGCATCGCACCGGCCGCCCGGCCGAGGCGCTGGCCGTCCACCGGGACCTGCGCGGACGTCTCATCGAGGAGCTGGGTGTCGAGCCGGGCGCCGCGGTGCGCGAGGCCCATCTCGAGATACTCCGGGACGACGGTGGCGGAGCCCTGAGCCGAAGGGGGGCCGCCGGGGCTGCGCAGTCCGGCGGCGCACGGCCGGAACACACGGAGGTGGGCGACGCGGGCCGCGCGGCGGGGGGCGCAACGGCCGCCCTCGACGGGACCGGGGACGGTGCGGACGCCGGAACCGGGGACGGTGGGGACGGCGATCGCGGACCGGATACCCGTCCCGTGAACGCCCGGCCCGTCCCGCCCGTGCCCCGCCCCGCCCAACTTCCTTGCGCGCCCGCGCATTTCATCGGGCGCGGCGCTCTGGCCGAGGAACTCCTGCGACTCCTCGGGGCGGATCGCGGCGCACCCCGGGTCGCCGTGCTCAGCGGTATGGCCGGGGTCGGCAAGAGCGCACTCGCCCTGCATGTCGCGCACGACCTGCGGGAACGTTTCATCGACGGTCAGCTCTACGTCAATCTGCACGGTGCGACGCCCGGCAGGGTTCCGCTCACCCCGGAGCAGGCACTCACGGCACTCCTGCGTGACCTCGGAGTCGAGCCCCGCCGTATCCCCGGACACCCCGACGCCGCAGCGGCACTGCTCCGCTCGCTTCTCGCGCCCACCCGCACCCTGATGGTCCTGGACGACGCCGCGAACGCCGCCCAGGTGCGCCCGCTGCTGCCCGGCGGCCCGGGCTGCGCGGTGATCGTCACCGGCCGCTCCCCGCTCACCGCGCTCGACGGTGCCCACCGGTTTCCGCTCACGCCGCTGTCCGACGAGGAGAGCGCCGCCCTCCTCCGCGCGGTCTCGGGCCGGGACGGGCTGGACGCCGGGCATCCGCTCGTGGCACTCGCGGGCCGGCTTCCGCTCGCCCTCCGTGTCGTCGCGGCGCGCCTCGCCGCCCGCCGCGCGCTCACCCCGGACGTCCTGGCCGGTCAACTCGCCGCCACCGAAGGGCGGCTGCACCACCTGGAGTACGACGACCTGAGCGTCCGCAGGTCGCTCGCCGTCGCCCACGACGCACTGCGCGCCTCCGACCGGGAGGCCGACCGGGACGCGGCACGTGCCCTCGGCCGTATCGGCGTCCTCGACCTGCCCGGCTACGGGGCACCCCTGCTCGCGCACCTCCTCGGTACGGACGAACGCCGTGCCGAGGCCGCCCTCGACCGGCTCGTCGACGTCGCGCTGCTGGAGGAGACCGCGTACGGGCGGTACTCGCCGCACGACCTCGTCCGGGACTTCGCCCGTGAGACCGCGAGGCGTGAGGGCGCAGCGGAGACCGACCGCGTCGCCGCCGATCTCGCCCTGCGCTGGTACAGCGCCGTGGCCGCACGGGCCTTCGAGGCCGTCGTCGCGCCGGGCGCGGAGCGCGAGGACCGGCTCCGGGAGACACCGTCACAGCCCGGGACGCACCGCGCGGACGTAGCCGCCGTCGCGGCCTTCGGCTCCGCGCAGGCCGCCACCGACTGGCTCGGCCTGGAGCTGGAGAACATGGTCGCGCTCGTCGAGCGCCACGCCGACACCTCCGCGCATGTGCCGCTGCTCGTCCGCAGGCTCGCCTCGCACCTCCAACGCCGCGGACGGGTGACGGAGCTGGAGGTTCTGGTGCGTGCGGCGCTGCGCGGAGCGCGCCGGCTGGTGGACGCGCCCGCGGAGGCCTACGCACTGGTGGACCTGGCGGGGCTGCACTTCCTGAAGGGCCACGGGAACGACGCACTGGCCCTGCTGGACGAGGCGCTCGAGATCTGGCGGCGGCTCGGCCACCTGTCCTGCCTGTGCCGCGGCCTCAACAACCGGGCGCTGCTCCTGGAGAGCCTCGGCCGGTACGAGGAGACCGGCGAGGCACTGCGCCAGTGCCTGGAGTACACACGTGTGCTGAACGACCCGATGCAGGAGGCCATCACCTACAGCAATCTCGGCAACCTCTACGAGCACACGGATCCGCGGGCCGCCATCGGCCATCACCGCCGGAGCCTGGAGATCGGTGAGCGGATCGGGCACGTCGTCGTCCGCCACTCCGCACACTGCAACATCGGTTTCGCCCATCTCACCCTCGGTGAACCGGACGCCGCCCTGCCGCACTTCGAGGAGAGTCTGCGTGTGCTCGGTGGGCACGGGCACTGGCAGGGCGAGTCGCAGACCCGGCTCGGGCTGGTGCGGGCGCTGCGCGGGCGGGGGGAGGCGGACCGGGCCACGCGCGAGTGCGAGGCGCTGCTGGCGCTCGCGGCCCGTCATGGCGACTGCTACACCAGGGGGCTCGCGCTCCACCAGCGCGGCCTGCTCCTCCGGGCGGAGGGTGACGCCGAGGACGCCCGGCGGCAGTGGGAGACCGCCCTCGCCGCCCTGAACGGGACGGACAGTCCGGTGGCCGGGGAGCTCAGGGCACTGCTGGCGGAGGGGTGAGCCCGGAGGGTGAGCGACCCGCGGGGCGCGCGCGGGCGGCGGGGTCGCCCTCGGGCCGTGCGCACCACGTCATTTCGCGTCCGCGTAGCACTCGACGACGCCCGTCGTGAACGGAATCCGAACCGGCGTCTCGCCGAACGTCAGCCGCATCGCCAGGTCCGCGGCCTCCTGGATCGCCGCCACCACCGTGGCCGCCTCCTCGTCCGGGCAGTGCACGATGACCTCGTCGTGCTGGAAGAAGACCAGCTCGGCGGCGAGGCCCGCACAGGCGCGGCGCAGCGCGGCGAGCATCAGCAGAGCCCAGTCCGCCGCGCTGCCCTGGACGACGAAGTTGCGCGCGAAGCGGCCGCGGGCACGGGAGTTGGTGGAGGCGTATCCCGGCATCCACTGCTGGGTCTCCCCGGCCGCCGCCGACGGGCCGTCCTCCTGCGGAATGCCCGCCTCCTCCGTCGCGTCGTCCGAGGCACCGGCGGCCGGCGGTGATGTGCGCCCGAGCCAGGTGCGGACGAGCCGGCCCTCCTCGCCGTCGCGCGCCGCGTCGTCGACGTACGCGACGGCCTTCGGGAAACGGCGGCGCAGCAGGGCGAGGTTCTTCAGACCGTCCCCCGAGGTCTGGCCGTAGATCGCGCCCAGAACGGCGATCTTGGCCTGGCCGCGGTCACCGGAGAAGGCCCGGTCGGACACCGACTGGTACAGGTCGTCGTCGCGGGCCGCCACCTCCATGAACGCCGGGTCCCGTGAGATGGCGGCCAGGACGCGCGGCTCCATCTGGGCGGCGTCGGCCACGACCAGCCGCCAGCCCGGATCGGCGACCACGGCGCGGCGGATGATCTTGGGGATCTGCAGGGCGCCGCCGCCGTTGGTGACCCAGCGGCCGGTGACCGTGCCGCCCGGCAGGTACTCGGGCCGGAAGCGGCCGTCGCGCACCCAGTCCTGCAGCCACGACCAGCCGTGGGCGACCCAGATGCGGTACAGCTTCTTGTACTCGAGCAGGGGCTGCACGGCGGGATGGTCGACCGACTCGATCTCCCAGCGGCGGGTGGACCGCACCCGGATGCCGGCCTGGCCGAAGGCCTTGACGACGTCGTTGGGCAGGTCGGGCCGGACGCGGCGGCCGAAGGCGGCCGACACCTCGTCGGCCAGCTCGGCCAGCCGCCGGGGCTCGCCGCCGCCCGCGTACCGCTCGCCGAGCAGGTCGTGCAGCAACTCGCGGTGGACGTCCGCGCTCCACGGCAGCCCGGCCCGGTTCATCTCGCCGGCCACCAGCATGCCGGCCGATTCGGCGGCGGTGAGCAGACGCATCCGGTCGGGGCCGGCGGTGGACTCGTGCCGGCGCTGCTGGTCCGCGTACACCTCGACGAGGTCGCGGAGCGGGACGTGGACGGGGCTGGGTTCGAAGAGGGAGGACTGCGAGCCCGGCTCGGCGGACCGCGACGGCGGGTCCGGCGGTACGGGGCCGCCGCGCAGCCGGGCCAGCGCGGCGGCGGCCGACCGGGGCTCGCCGAGGCGCCCCTCGTGGCCCAGGAGGAGGGCCTCGGCGGCCTCGACGTCATAGCACCGGTCGACCCGCACCCCCGTGGCGAGCAGACGCGGCTGGACGTCGGCGGTGGACCGCCACACCCACCGGGTGACCTCCGGCCGCGCCCGGACGGCCTCGACGAGATCCCTCTCCCTGACCACCGGCCCGGCGAGCAGCCCGTCCGGGCCGAGGGCGGCGACCTCCGCGCCACCGTCCTCGGCCGGAGCGAGAGCCCAGCGCCCGGTCATGCTGCGAGTGTGGCAGGGGGGTCTGACAGTGAGGATGTACGTGCCGGCCGGGCGGCTCAGTCCTCCTGAGAGAGCTGCTTGCGGATGTCGTCCAGCGCCTTGAGCACGTGTGCCTCCGTCGCGTCCTTGCTGATGCCGAGGCCGGTCAGCGGGCCCTCGCCGTTCTCCTGCTCGAGGAGCGCGAGGAGGATGTGTTCGGTGCCGATGTAGTTGTGACCCAGGCGCAGCGCTTCCCTGAAGGTGAGTTCGAGGGACTTCTTCGCGGCGGGGGAGTAGGGAACGAGTTCGGGGGCGTCCTCGGCGCGGGGCGGCAGGGCGGCGGTCGCCGCCTCGAGCACCGCGTCCAGCGAGACCCCCTGGGCGACGATCGCCTTCGCGGCCAGCGCCTCCGGCTCGGCGAGGAGCCCGAGGACGAGGTGCTCGGGGACCGTCTCGGCGTTGCCGGCCGACTTCGCCCGGTTGTGCGCGGTGACGACCACGTTGCGGGCGCGGACGGTGTAGCGGCTGAACCCCTGGTTGGGGTCGAGGTCCGCGGACTCCTTGGGCACGAAGCGCTTCTGGGCCGCCTGCCGGGTGACGCCCATGCTCTTGCCGATGTCGGTCCAGGACGCCCCCGAACGCCGGGCCTGGTCCACGAAGTGGCCGATCAGATGGTCGGCCACGTCGCCGAGGTGCTCCGCGGCGATCACCGCGTCCTGAAGCTGGTCGAGTGCGTCCGTGTGGACCTTCTTGATGGCTTCGATGAGGTCGTCGAGACGCAGGTTCGCTGAGGTGTACGGCTTCTCCGTCATGTGTCAACCGTAAGTTGACACCCGGCGACTGTCAACCCGAAGTTGACACCCCGGCGGCGAGGCGCGGGCCCGCGGTGGGGAGGGCGGCGGGCTCCGGCGCGCCTCGTGTCACGATCGAACGCGTGAGTACGACGACCACCGTGGACCGCGCCTTCCGGGCCGCCCTCTACGACGACACCGACGCGGCCCTCGACACCGGTGCCTCGCTGCTCGCCGCCGATCCCGGGGCCGACGCCGAACTCGTCCGGCGCGGCGAGCAGTTCGTGGCCGCGGCCTGGCGGCGCGGCTGGCAGCCCGCGGATGTCGTACGCATCGTGCGCCGCGAACTCGACGCCCTCCATGTGCGCCTCGTGTCGGCGCTGATCCTCGGGGAGGCCGGCGGGCGCACGCCCCCCGGCCCGCGCTGGGCCGCACAGCTGCGCGACCTCGACGTGGAGTTCCCGGGGACTTTCGACCGCTTCTCGCACGCCACCGCCGTTCTGGAGCTGTACCGCCTGCTCCTGCGGCTGCCCGCCCTCGAACCGCTCGAGGCGCCCGGACGGGACGCCGCCCCGCGGCAGCAGGAGCCACGCATGCTCACCCGCGTCCGTGCCCTGCTCGCCAAGGCGGAGGCGACCGGCTACCCCGAGGAGGCCGAGGCGCTGAGCGCCAAGGCGCAGGAGCTGATGGCGCGGCACAGCATCGACGAGGCGCTGCTCGCGGCCCGTACGCACCCCGAGAACGCGCCCGGCGCCTGCCGCATCGGGGTGGAGCCGCCCTACGAGACGGCCAAGGCGGTGCTCCTCGACGCGGTGGCGACCGCGAACCGCTGCCGGGCCGTGTGGCACGAGGCCATGGGCTTCTCCACCGTCATCGGCTTCGAACCGGACCTGGAGGCCGTCGAACTGCTCTACACCTCGCTGCTCGTACAGGCCACCGGTGCGATGACGAAGGCGGAGGCGGCTCAGCGCAAGGGCGGGCGGAAGCGTACGAAGACGTTCCGGCAGTCGTTCCTGGCCGCGTACGCGCATCGCATCGGCGACCGGCTCCGGACCGCGGCCGAGGGGCAGGTCGCGCACAGCGAGGGCGATCTGCTGCCGGTGCTCGTGGCCCGGGACGTGGCCGTCGCCGACCGGATGGAGCGGATGTTCCCGGAGACGGTCACCACCCGGCTGCGCGGCGTCGGTGATGCGGCCGGATGGGAGCAGGGAGCCGCGGCCGCCGACCGGGCGCAGGTGGCGGGACGGCCCCGGCTCCCCTGAGACCGGGTCAGTCCCCGGCGACCTGCACGGCACTCACCGAGGCGTCCGGGGCCTTCGCGCCCTTCAGCGCCACGTCCCCGTACGACCACGGGTGGCCGCCGGTGTCACCGGCGCCCGGGACATCGATCTTCACGGTTGTGACCGGGGCGCTGTCGGATCCGCCGTCGCCGCGGACGTACGTGATGGTGAAGGTCGCCGTCTCGTCCTTCTGCAGTGTCACCTCGGCCGGCTTCGCGCCCTCCTCGGCGGGCACGGTCCAGGCGGAGTCGCCGTCGCGCAGCTCGATGGCGGGGAAGCCCTTCAGGGTGCACTGCTTGCTGTCGCGGTTCGTGAGGGTGACCGGGACGTTGCCGGTGTCGCCGGGGCTGGTGGCGGCATTGCCGGGACCGACCTCGACGCCGATGCGGCAGGCGGCGGGGTCGGCGTCCTTGCCGCCGTCCCCGCCGCTGCCGCAGGCGGTCAGGGCCAGGGCCGTGGCGAAGGCGGCGGCGGAGAGGCGGACGTGGAGGGTGCGCATGAAGGTCCTCTGGGTCGTGACGATGTGCATGGATCATCACGCAGGCGGGCGGGGCGGGGTTGCGCGCCCCCGTCGCCGTGTGTGCACCCGGTCCCGGACCCCGCGGCCCGTCGCGCGAACGCCGGAGGTCAGGATCCCAGGCTCGCCGTCGGCAGTCCGCTCGGCAGCGTGCCGCCCTCGGCCTTCATGAAGGTCTCCGCGCCGATGCCGCCCTGCCAGGTCACCTTCATGTTCCGCGAGTTCAGCGAGTCGACCGTCCCGGTTCCGCGGTCGTTGCTGCCGTCCGTGCACTTGAGGTGGATCGTCTGCTTGCCCGACTCCTCGCCCGCCACACCGGTGCAGACGGTGCCGCCCGTCGCGAAGAGTCCCGCCTGCTTGCCGGTGATCACCAGGGCCACGGCCTTGCCGCCCGTCGTGGCCAGCCAGCTGCCCTCCATCGTCCCGGACGCGGCGCCCGGTGTGCCGGAGTCCCCGCCGGTGTCCGCCGTGGCCCCGGACGCGCTCGGCGTGGCCGCCCCACCGCTCGCGGAGTCGCTGCCCCCGGAGTCGCCGCTGCAGCCGGTCAGCACGAGCACGGCCGCGAGACCCGCGGCGGCCGTCAGTGCGATGCGCGCCTGCCGGCGCGTGACATGCGTCGCTGTCACTGGAGTCTCCCAGGGTTGCCGGGTTGCCGATGAGGTCATGGGGACGATCGCAGCAAGCTACCAGGAGGGCTTGTGGGCGCCGGGGAGACGCCGGGCGTGCGGTTGCTCACGCGGACCGACCCGGCACGGGCCGAAGGCGAGGTGCGCCGTCGTGCGGCCCGCTGCCGGGCTCGGCCCCGGGAGGCCCGTGTCCCGCGCCGCTGCCTGCGCGGCTTCGGCCGGGCGATGAGCCGCCCCGGTCCTGCGGCGATCGACGGCCGTTGATCCCCGCGCGGCCCGGCGCGGCGCGCGGCCCGCCGCGTGACGGGCGCTCCGTTGCCCCTCGATCGTCGCGATCCACCCGTTCTTCGCCGTACCGGCCCCTGGTCTCCTCGGATCTTCACGCCGGGGGCACGGGCTCCGGCCGCTGCGGCGTCCGTGCACGCCTGCCCAGGGCGCCGTGCCCGCGCGGGCCGTCCGCGCGTCATGTCGGCCGTCCCGGCGTCATTATGGGTAGGGGATTTTCTACGCTTGACGAGTAGGGAATCTCCTACCTATGGTGTGCCGCATGGCCGTCACACACGCTTCTTTCGTCACTGTTCCCGTCACCGACCAGGATCGCGCCCTGCGCTTCTACACGGAGGTCCTGGGCTTCGAGGTCTCCGCCGACCTGGAGATGCCCCAGGGGCGGTGGCTTCAGGTCGCCCCCCGGGGTGCCCAGACCGTCTTCACGCTCTCCGGTCCCGGGATGGGCGATTTCGAACCCGGCTCGACCCGGGGGATCATGTTGGTCACGACCGATGTCGACGCCGACTGCGCACGGCTGGCCGGGGCGGGCGTGTCCGTACAGGGCCCGGACGACCTCCCGTGGGGCCGGATGGCGTCCTTCCAGGACCCCGACGGCAACGGTCTGATGCTGCTGACGGAGGCACAGGGATAGGGAGTCCGGCATGACCACGACCGGGGCCGGGGCGGACACCGCCGCCGAGGACCGCGTCTTCGCCGCGCTCGCCAACGGCACCCGCCGCGAGGTGCTGCGGCTGTTGCGCGACGAGGGACCGCAGCCCGTCCAGGCCCTGGCCGACCGATTCGACATGCGACGTCCGAGCCTCTCGGAACACCTCAAGGTGCTCCGGGAGGCCGGCCTCGTCTCCGAGCAGCGCTCGGGCCGGCAGCGCATCTACCGTCTGGAGGCGGCCCCGCTCGCCGAGGTGCAGGACTGGCTCCATCCGTACGAGCGGTTCTGGCGGCAGCGGCTGCGCGGGCTCGGTGAGTTGCTCGACCGTATGCCGGACGATGACCGCCCATGAGCACCGCGCCCGGTGACGACCTCACCACGATCCGCGTCGACCAGTTCCTGCCGCACCCCCCGGCCAAGGTCTGGCGCGCCCTCACCGAACCCGGACTGCTGGCCCAGTGGCAGATGCCGGGCTCCGAGAACTTCCGGCTCGAAGTGGGGCACCGCTACTCGATGACCTCCGTACCGCGGCCCAACACCCGGTTCTCCGGCACCGTCGACGTGCAGGTTCTCGCCTATGAGCCCGAGCGCATGCTGCGTGTGGGGTGGGCCGACGCGGACCCCGCCAATCCCGCGGACTGGACCATCACGTGGACATTGGAACAGGAAGGCCGCGGGACGCGTCTCTTCCTAGTGCATGAAGGGTTCGACCCGGACGACCCGGCACAGATGACGGCGCGGACGATCATGGACGGGGGCTGGAGGTCGCATGTAATGCGGGCTCTGGGGCAGACGCTTGACCGACTGTAGTCAGGCAGCAGTCAGGCAGTAGTCAAGGGACTGTAAAAGCTGTAACCGCAGGAACACCCCCCGTGCACGTGCATTTGCGCATGCAGCTGCATGTGAACGGAGCTATGATCCGGGACAGTTGACCACTGCATCAATGGCCACACCAGCCAAATGCACCGTTCGGGGAGCGACCTGTGGACCACGACGTGTACGACGTGTACAACGGCATGGCTGCCGCGGAGCTGAGCGGAGTGGCCTGGCAGAAGAGCCGGCACAGCAATTCGCAGGGGTCGTGCGTGGAGTTCGCGCGGCTGCCCGGGGGAGACGTGGCGGTACGGAACTCGCGTTTCCCCGACGGGCCCGCCCTGGTCTACACACGTGCGGAGATCGAGGCGATGCTGCTGGGCGTCAAGGACGGCGAGTTCGACCATCTGATCGCCTGATGCACCCGGCCCGGGCCGGGTGGAGGTCCCGCGGACACCGGAAACGCGTCCGCCCTGTGGTGTACCGATGTGTCACGGACCGCAACACGCGTAGAACCGCGACCTCAGAAAAGGACCGCGGCTCTCACTCCGCGCACACCGGCCCGGCCGGCAGCAGGAAGAGCGCCCAGACGACCTTGCCGCTCAGCGTGCCCGCCAGCGGGTGCCAGCCCCAGCTGTCGGCGAACGAGTCGACCAGGAACAGTCCGCGGCCGGACTCCGCCGAGAAGTCGTCCGAGTCGCCCGCGACCGGACCGTCGTGACTGGGATCGCGTACGGCGCACACCAGGCGCGAGGTCCAGCGCATCAGATGCAGCCGTACCGGCGCGTCCTGTTCGTCCGCATCCCGTGCCGACGCGGGCAGCGCATGCCGCAGCGCGTTGGTCACGAGCTCGGAGACCACGAGGCAGACGTCGTCGAACCTATCGCCCACATCCCACTGACCGAGGGTCTTGCGGGTGAACTGCCGTGCTTCGCGCACGGCTTCGAGGCGGGCGGGAAGGGCGCAGGAGGCGGAGTTGGACACGGCCGCGGGATCGAGCGGCGGAAGTCCCTGCCGTAAGGGCTCGAGCATGGTCGATCCATTCGTCCCCATGCGAGGCACTCCCGAGTGTTCGCGGTCGTGGCGATGCAGCGGTGGCGCGGGGACCATGGTTTCGGATGAGCCAGGCAGATGCAAGGGCAGATGCACGTGCACGCGCCGGAATTGGCGGTTCCCGTACCGCTTTCTACTTGTTTCTTCCGACACTTTCTTGCCGCCTGCTTGCGACTTCCTGATGTCTGTCCGTGGATCCCCTTCGACTCCTTTCCGTTTCTGTAACCGTACGAGTACTGCTCGAAGTGTTTTAGTGGCAGACTGCGCGATCTGAAGGACGGTTGGGGAGGCTGACGAACGTGAGCGCTGGGGACTCGAGCGGGTCGGTGGTGCGGCGCATTCTGCTGGGATCCCATCTCCGGCGTCTGCGGGAGGCGCGCGGCATCACCAGAGAGCAGGCCGGCTACTCGATCCGGGCCTCGGAGTCGAAGATCAGCCGCATGGAGTTGGGACGGGTGAGCTTCAAGACGCGCGATGTCGGGGATCTGTTGACGTTGTACGGGATCATCGACGAGGCCGAACGAACGTCCCTGCTGTCGCTGGCCAAGGAGGCCAACGTCGCCGGGTGGTGGCACAGTTACTCGGACGTGCTGCCGAACTGGTTCCCGACGTACGTGGGCCTCGAGGGGGCGGCCCATCTGATCCGGTCCTACGAGGTCCAGTTCGTGCACGGCCTGCTCCAGACCGAGGCGTACGCCCACGCGGTCGTCGCCCGTGGCATGAGGGGCGCGAGCGTCGCGGACATCGACCGGCGGGTGGCGCTGCGCCTGGAGCGTCAGAAGTACCTCGTCGCGGAGAACGCCCCGGAGTTCCACGTGGTGCTCGACGAGGCCGCGCTGCGCCGGCCCTACGGCGACCGGCAGGTGATGCGAGGCCAGCTCCAGCATCTGATCGACATCTCGGAACACCCCAACGTACGGCTTCAGATCATGCCGTTCAGCTTTGGCGGGCACTCCGGCGAGAGCGGCTCCTTCACGATTCTGAGCTTCTCCGAGTCCGACCTGTCCGACGTCGTCTACATGGAGCAGCTCAGCAGTGCGCTGTATCTGGACAAGCGTGAGGACGTCGCCCAGTACGAGTCGGCCATGAAGCAGCTGCAGCAGGACAGCCCCGGACCGGACGAAAGCCGCGATCTGCTGCGGGGTCTGCTCCAGCTTTCCTGAGTGTCCGCACAGAGTGCTTCGAGGTGTTCCCCAACTCCTTTTGGACATGCGTACGATGACGCGAGATCAGACCGTGTCGTGATCATTGGCAGGTGAACGGGTGTCTGCTTCGGCTGCAAGGGATTGAGGGATCACATGTCGTCCTACTTCAGCGATCTGGCTCGGCAGTTCATCGGCGGTGAGTGGCGCCAGGGCACCGGCTCCTGGGACATCATCGACTTCAACCCCTATGACGGCGAGAAGCTGGCGTCGATCACGATCGCCACGGTCGACGAGGTCGACGAGGCGTACCGGGCAGCCGCGGACGCCCAGCGGGAATGGGCGGCCATCAGTGCGTACGGCCGCCGTGCCGTGTTCGAGAAGGCCCTCGGGATCATCGAGGAGCGCGAGACCGAGATCGCCGACGCGATCATCGCGGAGCTCGGCGGGACCCGGGTGAAGGCCGCCTTCGAGCTGCATCTCGCCAAGGAGTTCCTGCGGGAGTCGATCCAGCTGACGCTGCGCCCGGAGGGGAAGATCCTCCCGTCGCCGGTCGACGGCAAGGAGAACCGCCTCTACCGCATGCCCGTCGGTGTCGTCGGAGTGATCAGCCCCTTCAACTTCCCGTTCCTGCTGTCGATCAAGTCGGTCGCCCCGGCGCTCGCGCTCGGCAACGGCGTCGTCCTCAAGCCGCATCAGGAGACGCCCATCGTCGGCGGTTCCCTGGTCGCCAGGATCTTCGAGGACGCCGGGCTCCCGGGGGGTCTGCTGAACGTCGTCATCACGGACATAGCGGAGATAGGCGACGCGTTCCTCGAGCACCCGATCCCGAAGGTCATCTCCTTCACGGGCTCCGACAAGGTCGGCCGCCACGTCGCCACCGTCTGCGGTTCGCTGTTCAAGCGGTCCGTCCTCGAGCTCGGCGGCAACAGCGCGCTCGTGGTGCTGGACGACGCGGACGTCGACTACGCCGTCGACGCCGCCGTCTTCAGCCGGTACGTGCACCAGGGCCAGGTCTGCATGGCCGCCAACCGCGTTCTGGTGGACCGCTCGCTGCAGGCGGAATTCACCGATAAGTTCGTCGCCAAGGTCAAGTCCCTCAAGGTCGGCGACCCGCGGGACCCGCAGACCGTCATCGGCCCGGTGATCAACTCCTCCCAGGCCGAGGCGGTCTCGGGCGTCGTCGACCAGGCCATCGCCGAGGGCGCGATCGCGCTGGTGCACGGCAGGACCACCGACAACCTCGTCGAGCCCTCGGTGCTGACGGGCGTCCCGGCCGATTCCGATCTGTTGCGGCAGGAGATCTTCGGTCCGGTCGCCTTCCTCATCCCGTTCGACGGCGAGGAGGAGGCCGTGCGGATCGTCAACGACACCCCGTACGGACTGAGCGGTGCCGTCCACACCGGCGACATCGAGCGCGGCGTCGCCTTCGCCAAGCGGATCGACACGGGCATGTTCCATGTGAACGACGGCACCGTCCACGACGAGCCGCGTGTCCCCTTCGGCGGGGAGAAGCACTCGGGCGTCGGCCGGCTGAACGGCGAGACGACCGTGGAGGCGTTCACCACGCTGAAGTGGATCTCCGTGCAGCACGGGCGCAGCGGCTTCCCGTTCTGACGCCCACCGCCTGCCGGCGATTCCTCGCCCCTCGGGCCCTTGCGGACAGAAGTCGACCGCAAGGGCCCGTAACTTCATCGGTGCAAGGCAAGGGCGAACCAGCCGGAACCGGTGAAAGGCGGACTGTCATGGTCACTCATGTGCGTGCCGAGGCGCAGGGCGATGAACGCGGGGCACTGCTCTCCTTCCTGGAGGAGCAGCGCGGCGGTATTCGCCGGGCCCTGCTCGGCCTGACCGAGCAGCAGGCCGCGAGCCGGCCCAGTGCCAGCGAACTGACCCTGTCCGGGCTGCTCAAGCACGCCGCCGAGGTGGAGCAGGGCTGGATCGCCCGCGCCAAGGGCGAGCCCCCCGCGGTACCGCGGGACGAGTCGAACTGGCACGAGTGCTTCCGGCTCATGGGCGACGAGACGGTCGACTCGCAGCTTGCGTACTGGCGGAAGGTCGCCGACGAGACCGAGGCGTTCATCCGGTCGGTGCCGAGCCTGGACGACACGTTCGCGCTGCCGAACGACCCGTGGTTCCCGCCGGACGAGAGCGTCTCGATGCGCTGGCTGCTGCTCCATCTGATCCGCGAGACCGCACGGCACGCGGGTCACGCGGACATCGTCAGGGAGTCGCTGGACGGGAAGACGGCCTTCGAGCTGGTGGCCATGGAGCAGGGCACGTCCTGGGGCTGATCTCAGGCGTCCTACGCTGGAGCGCATGTCAGCGATCCGCCTCCTCGTGCTGGGCGCCGTCCGTCAGCACGGGCGGGCCCACGGCTACCAGGTGCGCAACGACCTGGAGTACTGGGGCGCGCACGAGTGGTCCAACGCCAAGCCCGGCTCGATCTACCACGCCCTGAAGCAGATGGCGAAACAGGGACTGCTGCATGCGCACGAGGTCGCCCCGTCGACGGCCGGCGGCCCGCCCCGCACCGAGTACGAGATCACGGACAAGGGGACCGAGGAGTTCCTGCGGCTCCTTCGTGAGTCCCTGGTCGCGTACGACCAGAAGATGGACATCCAGTCCGCGGCCATCGGTTTTGTCGTCGACCTGCCGCGGGAGGAGGTGCTGGACCTGCTGAGGGAGCGGATCCGGCGGATCGAGGCATGGCGGGCCGCCGTCACCGAGCACTACATCCCCGAGGACGGTCCCGGACAGCTCGGCCACATCGGCGAGATCATGAACCTCTGGGTCCACACCGCGGACTCCGACGCGGCCTGGACCCGGGGGCTCGTCGAGCGGATCGAGGGCGGGGCGTACTCCTTCGCGGGGGAGGGGGAGCCGTTCGTGGGCGTTCTGACGGAGGGCCAGGAGAACCCGTACGCGACCGGGGAGCCGCATCCGGGGGACGCGGACTAATCAAGTTTGACCAATGCCTGTGATCGCGTTACCTTCCCTCGGTAGTCAAGTTTGACTAGCGAAGGAGCGATGGATGGCCGAGACGGCGATCACTGTCGAAGGGGTACGCAAGAAATACGGTGGCGCACCGGCGCTGGACGGGCTCGATCTGCTGGTCCGGCGCGGCACGGTGCACGGGGTCCTCGGTCCGAACGGCGCGGGCAAGACCACCCTGGTCCGCATCCTGTCCACCCTGGTGCGGCCGGACGACGGCCGGGCCGAGGTGGCCGGGCACGACGTGGTGAAGGGCGCCCGGCAGGTGCGGTTCCGCATCGGCCTGCTCGGACAGCACGCGGCCCTGGACGAGGAGCTCGGCGGCTTTCAGAACCTGGAGATGTTCGGCCGCCTGCACCATCTGGGCGCCCGTGGGGCGCGGCGGCGCGCCGCCGAACTCCTCGTGCGCTTCGGCCTCGAGGACACCGGCCGCAAGGCGGTCAGGCAGTACAGCGGAGGCATGCGGCGCCGCCTGGACCTCGCGGCGTCCCTCATCACCGAGCCCGAGGTGCTGTTCCTGGACGAGCCGACGACCGGTCTCGACCCGCGCGGCCGGGCCGAGGTGTGGTCCGCTGTCCGCTCACTGGTGGGCGGCGGCACGACGGTCCTGCTCACCACCCAGTATCTCGAGGAGGCCGACCAGCTCTCCGACCGCATCTCGGTCGTGGACCACGGCCGCGTGATCGCCGACGGCACGGCCGGTGAACTCAAGGCCCGCCTCGGCGGCGACCGGATCGACGTCGTGCTGCGCGACGGCGGCCTGCTGCGTGCGGCCCGCTCCCTGTGGCCCCTGCCCGAGGAAGAGGTCTCGGTCGACGCGGACCGGCGCCTGCTCAGCGCTCCGGTCACCGACCGCATGGCGGCGCTCTCCGGGGTCGTACGCGCCCTGGAGGCGGCCGGCATCGAGGCGGAGGACATCGCCCTGCGCCGCCCCACCCTCGACGAGGTCTTCCTGCATCTCACCGGCGCGGACCGGAATGTGAAGGAGGCCGCGTGAGCACGACCTTCGCCCACCGGGGCCCCGCCCGCCCCGCTCCCGTGCCGGGCGCGCACGTCCTCGCCGACTGCTGGACCATGACCCGCCGCGAACTCGCCCACTGGGCCAGGCAGCCGGTCCAGGTGCTGGTCGGCCTGGTCTTCCCCGTGATGCTGCTGCTGATGTTCGGCTACCTGGTCGGCGGCGGCCGCGGTGTCACCGGCGACTACCTCGACTACCTCGTCCCCGGGATGCTCGCGCTCACCATGGCCTTCGGCCTGGAGGGCACCATGCTCGCCGTCACCAGGGACCTCGACAAGGGCGTGATCGACCGCTTCCGGGCGATGCCCATGGCCGACGGCGCGGTGCTCGTGGGCCGTGCGACCGCGGACATGCTCCAGTCCGTGCTCGGTCTGGCGGCCCTGACAGGCGTGGGGCTCGCGCTCGGCTGGCGTGTGCACAACGGGATCCCCGCGTTCTTGGGTGCCGTCGGCCTGCTGCTGCTGTTCCGTTTCGCGATGCTGTGGATCGGGATCCACCTGGCGCTGGTCGCGGGGAAGCCCGAGCTGGTGCAGGCGGTACAGATCCTGGTCTGGCCGGTCGGCTTCCTCTCCAACGCCTTCGCCGCTCCGGACTCCATGCCCGGCTGGCTGGGCACGGCGGTCCAGTGGAACCCGATGTCCCGCACGGCGACGGCCGTACGCGACCTGCTCGGCGGGCCCGGCGGCGAGGCCGGGCACGTCTGGGCCGCCGTCGTCTGGCCCCTGGCGCTGCTGGCGGTCTTCTTCCCGCTGGCGGTGCGCAGGTTCGGACGGCTCAACGGGTAGCCGTACGGTGGTCCGACGGCCGCTCGCGCCGTGGGCGTGGGCGTGGGCGGCCGTGCGGGCCCTCAGTGATGGAAACTCGTGGCCTTCTGCTTGTCGCGGGTCCATGGGTGAGGCTGCCGCCGCAGTGCCGGAAGCACCCGGTCGAGGTCCTCGAGGAACAGGGCGGCGAGGTCCGTCGAGAAGCCGTTGCGGCACACGATCCGCAGCACGCACAGGTCCTCGCGATTGGCCGGGAACGTGTACGCGGGGACCAGCCAGCCGAACTCGCGCATGCGCCGGGACAGGTCGAAGACGTCGTACGCCTGCACATCCGGGGCGGTGGTGAAGGCGAAGACCGGCAACTGGTCGCCGCGGGTGAGCAGTTCGAAGTCGCCCAGCGCCTCGATGCGGTGGGCGAGCCCCTGTGCCACGGTCCGCGCGGCCTGCTGGACCGCGCGGTAGCCGTCCTGGCCGAGTCGCAGGAACGTGTAGTACTGCGCCACGACCTGGGCGCCGGGCCGGGAGAAGTTGAGCGCGAAGGTCGGCATGTCGCCGCCCAGATAGTTGACCCGGAAGACCAGTTCCTCGGGGAGGGCCTCCTGGTCCCGCCACAGCGCCCAGCCCACACCCGGGTAGACGAGGCCGTACTTGTGGCCGGAGGTGTTGATCGACGCGACCCGCGGCAGCCGGAAGTCCCACACCAGGTCCGGGTCGAGGAAGGGCGCGATCATGCCCCCGGACGCGCCGTCCACGTGCACGGGGATGTCCAGGCCCGTGCGCTCCTGAAGGTCGTCCAGGGCCGCGCACAGCTCGGCGATCGGCTCGTAGGATCCGTCGAAGGTGGATCCGAGGATGCCCACGACGCCGATCGTGTTCTCGTCGCACAGGTCGACGGCCGCCTGCGGGTCCAGATGGAACCGGTCGCCCTCCATGGGCACCTGGCGCGCCTCGACCTCCCAGAAGTTGCAGAACTTGTCCCAGCAGACCTGCACGTTCACGCCCATGACCAGGTTGGGGCGGGCGTCCGCGGACGGGTAGCGGTTCGCGTTGCGCCGTGCCCAGCGCCGCTTCAGCGCCATTCCGGCGAGCATGCAGGCCTCACTGGAGCCGGTCGTCGAACAGCCCACCGCGGACTCCGGGTCCGGTGCGTTCCACAGACGGGCGAGCATGGCCACACAGCGGCGCTCCAGCTCCGCCGTACGCGGGTACTCGTCCTTGTCGATCATGTTCTTGTCGCGGCACTCCGACATCAGCCGGTCGGCCTGGTCCTCCATCCACGTGCTGACGAACGTGGCGAGGTTGAGCCGGGAGTTCCCGTCCAGCATCAGTTCGTCGTGGACCAGTTGATACGCGACCGAGGGCGGCATCGGCCCGTCGGGCAGCCGGTGCTTGGGCGGCGCCTGGTTCATCTCGACGACCGGGTTGGCCTCCCCGAAGAAGGGGTTCATCGACATGGGGCGCTCTTCGGGCTTCCCCGGGCCGGTGTGGAGCGGCATCGTGTCTCGTCTCCCATCACGTCGGTGCAGTACACGTGCGATTCCTGCGGAATCCAGCCGTCCGGATCACTCGATCCGGACGTCCTGATGGTTCATCGGGCCTGCGGGGCCGCCGGTTCACCGGCCACCGGCGTATCACCCGTTCGCGCGGCTCCGGCCCCTCGACTGCTCTGTGCCGGACGCTTGGGGCCCCTTGCTGCCTGTGTCCTCCTCCCACTGCTCCATGGGTTCCCCGCCGCCCGCCGACTCATGGATGCCCCGCCGCCCCGGGATGTGCTCCTTCGCGGTTCACCGGACGGCGGCTGCGTCCGGCCGAATCCGGGAGCGCCGGGCGCCTGCCGGCGATCACCCGACGGGGCCGGCCGAGTCCGGGGGCGGCCAGGTACAGCAGACTGGCCCCGGCGCCGACGACGAGCGTCAGGAGGGACCAGCGGCAGCAGTCGCCGCACGGGGGTCGCCGGTCCGGCGGTCGCCCATTGCGCGGTGCCCTGAGCCATGGGCACAGTCCAAGGGCGTGAATCGGGCAGAACGCCCCTGGCCCGCAGGCCGTCGCAGGGGGCACCCCCGCACCCGGGGACGGGGCTTGCACCTCACGCGACGTGAGGACCCAGTCTGGTGCGCGTACCCAGAAGGGAGCGGAAGTGAGCCACTCGGTGGGCCAGGTCGCCGGATTCGCCGGCGTGACCGTGCGCACGCTTCACCACTACGACGAGATCGGCCTGCTCGTGCCCGGTGAGCGCACCCACGCGGGCCACCGGCGTTACGGCGACGCGGACCTCGACCGGTTGCAGCAGATCCTGTTCTACCGGGAGCTCGGCTTCCCGCTCGAGGAGGTCGCCGCCCTGCTCGACGACCCGGACGCGGACCCGCGTGTGCATCTGCGCCGCCAGCACGAACTGCTGACCGCCCGGATCGAGAGACTGCAGAGGATGGCGGCGGCCGTGGAGCACGCCATGGAGGCACGCGCGATGGGCATCAACCTCACGCCCGAGGAGAGGTTCGAGGTCTTCGGGGACAAGGACCCCGAAGCACACGCCGAGGAGGCCGAGCGCCGCTGGGGCGGCACCGAGCAGTACGCGGAGTCGCAGCGACGCGTCGCCCGCTACACCAAGGACGACTGGAAGCGCATGCAGGCGGAAGTGGCCTCCTGGGGCGAGCGTTACGTCGCCCTGATGGCCGAAGGAGAGGAACCGTCCGGCGAGCGGGCCATGGACATGGCCGAGGAGCACCGGCAGCACATCAGCAACTGGTTCTACGAGTGCTCCTACGACATCCACCGCGGGCTCGGCGGGATGTACGTCTCCGACGAGCGGTTCAAGGAGTTCTACGACTCCATGCGGCCGGGCCTCGCCGAGCATCTGAGGGACGCGATCACGGCCAACGCGGCCCGCCACGCCTGACGGGCACCCGGCCCGGGGACGGCCCGCCCACGGGCCGGGAGCGCCGCCGTCGCGGAACCGGCGCCGTGTCCCGGGTGACCTTGGCCACCACCCGTGTGCCCCGGCCGTGCACCGTGCGTGCCGGGGCCACCGGTGGAACCTGGTGCGGAAACCGTGCGTTGATAGCTTTGTGCGGCCACCGTCGTGCAGGCCGCCCCCAGGACGCCGCACTTCCTCTCACATCAGGAGCCCGGAACCGTGACGACGCTTGCCCTCGGACCGAGCTGGCTGGATCCGAACACCTTGCTGGACAACTTCGGCATATGGGGACTGCTCCTCGTGGTCTTCGCCGAGTCGGGCCTGCTCATCGGGTTCTTCCTGCCGGGTGACTCGCTGCTGTTCACGTGCGGACTGCTGATCACCTCGAACCAGCTGGACTTCCCGCTGTGGGCGGCCATCGTCCTGATCTGCGTCGCCGCGATCCTGGGCGACCAGGCGGGCTATATGTTCGGCAAGAAGGTCGGACCCTCGCTCTTCAACCGGCCGGACTCCCGCCTCTTCAAGCAGGAGAACGTCACCAAGGCCAACGAGTTCTTCGAGAAGTACGGCCCCAAGTCCCTGGTCCTGGCGCGCTTCGTACCGGTCGTGCGTACGTTCACGCCGATCATCGCCGGCGTCAGCGGCATGAAGTACCGCTCGTTCCTGACCTTCAACGTCATCGGCGGCGTCCTGTGGGGTGCGGGCGTCACCCTGCTGGGCTCCTGGCTGGGCAAGATCGACTTCGTCAAGAGCAACATCGAGGCGATCCTGATCCTGATCGTCCTCGTCTCGGTGGTCCCGATCGCCATCGAGTTCCTGCGCGCCCGCTCCAAGGCCAGGAAGAACCCGAACCCGGACCAGCCGGAGACGCCGGCCTGGCAGCAGCCGGCGCAGGGCGTGCAGCAGCCGCCGGTCATGGACGACGCGACCACCCGGCTGCGCCCGGTCGCACCGGCCTACCAGGACCGCGGCCAGTACCCGCCCTACGCCGACCGGAGCCGGGCCCACCAGCGGAACCAGCAGCCGTACGACCCGAACCAGGGCCACGACCCGTATCAGGGCCACGACGCGTATCAGGGTCACCCGGGCCAGGGCCACGACGCGTACCAGGGCCACCCGGGCCAGGGCCATGACGCGTATCAGGGCCACCCGGGCCAGGGCCATGACGCTTATCAGGGCCACCCGGACCGCGGCTACGACGGACACCAGGGCTACGACCCGGCTCCGGGTTATGACGTGCACCAGGGTTACGACCAGAACCAGGGCCAGGGCCGTCCGTACGCCCAGCCGTCCCCGCACCAGGGCCGTGGGCCGCAGCAGCAGCCGTACGACACCGACTCGACGTACGGGCAGCAGCCCCAGCAGTACCCCTACGGCCAGGGCTACCCGCAGAACTGACCCGCGCGCGTGCTCCCGGGGGACCGTCCGGCACGGCTCCCCGGGTTCAGAATCCGCGCGTCCGCTTGGCCGCCCGCCGTCCCCTGGCGGAGCCCACGCGCAGGAACAGCCGTGAGATCTCCGACCCCAGGTTCACGCCGATCGCGATGGCCATGGCGAGCGAGGCGGCCTTGGCCAGCGAGACCAGCCCCTTGTCCAGGTTGTTCTGGGCGATCGACAGCAGCCCGAAGTACGTCGCGGAACCGGGCAGCAGGGGTCCGATCGCCGCGGTCGTGTACGGCAGCGCGGACGCGAACCGGTAGCGCGAGAGCAACTGCCCGAACAGACCCACCAGACCCGCGGCCACGGCGGTGGAGGCGACCGGCGAGAGCCCGCCCGGGTAGTGCATGGCCCCGTACACGGTCCAGGCCACACCCCCGTTGAGGGTCACCCAGAGCACGGTGGACCGCTCCTGCTGGAGCAGCACGGCGAAGGTCAGGGACAGCAGCATGGACGCGCCGATCTGCACGACCGGCCGCTCGGAGAGGTTGAGGGCCGCGTCCGGATTCAGCTGGGCGCCCAGCTTCACGCCGAAGTACAGGATCACCAGGACGCCGATGACGATGCCCACGAAGAAGTACATGACCTCCAGCAGGCGTGCCGCCGCGGTGATGTAGAAGCCGGTCAGTCCGTCCTGGACGCCCGCCACGAGCGCCCGCCCGGGCAGCAGCGCGAACAGACCACCGGTGATCACCGCGGAGGCCTTCACGTCCACCTGGGCGACCGTGAGCGCGACACCGATCGCGGCCGGGGGCATCGCGGCCACCGTGAACTGGTAGAACTCCGGCAGCCCGCGCCCCGCGCACAACCATGCCAGCCGGTCGCCGAGCATCGCGCCCAGCGCGGCCGCGATGAACACGATCGCATCACCGCCGACCAGCACGGAGGCCGCACCGGCGAGCAGCCCGCTCGCCCCGGTCAGCGCCCAGCCGGGGTAGGGGTGCCGGTTGCGGCGGATCTCGGCGAGCCGCCGGTAGGCCTCCTCCAGGGAGACCGCCGTCTCGGGGTCGCTGAGGTCGTCCACGAGCCGGAACACGGCCGCGAGACGCGTGTAGTCGGTGCCGCGGCGGCGGACGGTCCGGGAGGCCGTCACCGGGTCGTCGACCAGGGACGGCTGATACGTGATCGACAGCAGTGTGAAGGTGGCGGTGGGCTCGCAGCGGTCCAGGCCGTATGACCGGCAGACCGCGAACATGGCCGCCTCCACGTCCTCGGCCCCCTCGCCGCCCGCCAGCAGCAGTTCGCCGATACGGAGCGTCAGGTCGAGCACACGCGGCACGGCGGGCCCCGACTCGTCGTCCTTGTGCACCGGCTCCGGGGCGGGCCGCTCGGTCACCGGCATGCGCAGCATCGTGCGCATCCGGTCCTGCCAGGGCGCCTCCTGGGTCAGCCGGACCGCGGGGATCCCGGAGGGCGGTGTGAACGCGGGTGGGGCCTGCCCCGAGGTGTACGTGCTCGGCCGGCTGAAGGCCGACCCCTCCGGTTCGGCGAGCTGCTGCGGGGTCTCCATGCCCTTCGGCAGGGCGAACTCCGATGTCGTCTCCGGCTCCGCACCGGTCGCGTGCGGCACATCGAGGCCCACGGGGACGGCGAACTCGGAGGTCGTGGACGAGTCGGCGACGGTCGGGGGCGGCGTGCGCAGGCCCTCGGGAAGGGAGAACCCGGATGTCGTGGACGGATCGTCCTCACCGCCGCGCCCGACGGGTGCGAACGTGCTCCTCGCCTGGTCCGACCGCGGCTTGCGGTCCTCCGCGTCCGGCTCCGCCACCAGTTCCCGTCCCGCCTTTCGTAGTCGTGCTTTCCCTGCTTACCGCCCTACGCCTCAGTATGCGCACGAACGCGAACGGGCCGCGCCACCCCCATCGGGGTCACGCGGCCCGCAGGACGGCAGCAGGGGTCAGTGACCGCCCTGCTCCTTCAAGCGCTTGTACGAGCGTTCGATCTCGGCCTCCGCGTCCGCGCGGCCCACCCAGTTGGCGCCCTCGACGGACTTGCCGGGCTCCAGGTCCTTGTAGACCTCGAAGAAGTGCTGGATCTCCAGGCGGTCGAACTCGGACACGTGGTGGATGTCCCTCAGGTGCTCCACGCGCGGGTCGGAAGCCGGCACGCACAGCAGCTTGTCGTCGCCGCCGGCCTCGTCCGTCATACGGAACATGCCGATGGCGCGGCACTTGATGAGACAGCCGGGGAAGGTCGGCTCCTCCAGGATGACCAGGGCGTCCAGCGGGTCCCCGTCCTCGCCGAGGGTGTTCTCGACGAAGCCGTAGTCGGCCGGGTAGCTGGTCGAGGTGAAGAGTCGACGGTCCAGGCGGATCCGACCGGTCTCGTGGTCCACCTCGTACTTGTTCCGCGAACCCTTCGGGATCTCGATCGTGACGTCGAACTCCACCGGTGGCTCCTCCATGATCAACACATAGTTCTGGTGGTTAAGTGTCCCTCACGCAGGTGTGTGATCGCGAAAGGGGCTGGTGGTCGTGCCGGAGCTGAGGGCCTGGCGGGCCGCGCGACCGCGTGTGGCGCGGGTAGCGCGTGCCGTGAAACCGCGTATCGCGCGCGTGGCCAGGACCGTGAAACCCCGTGCGCGGCGGATCACCGGGGCCGCGAGACCGCGCGTGACACGGATCACCCGGGTGGTGACACCGCGTTCCGGAGGCCTCACCACCCCGCAGGTAACGGCGATCGCCGTCACCCTGGGCCTGGCGCTCGCGGTCTGGACCGCGACCGCTGCCGGTCCCTGGGACTCCTCGGGTCAGCGTACGGCCGAGCGCGACCGGGCCGCAGCGTGGGACCGCGAGGGTGGCACAGATCACGGACGCCGTACCGGGCGGGCGGCCGACGCCCCCGTCGCCGCTCCCAGCGCGGCGCCCGTTCTGGCCGGAGTCGGCGCCGCCACCACCAAGTCCGCGCCGCTCGGGCAGCCCCTGAACGTCGTCCTGGACAGGCTGCTCGGCGACGGTTCCCTCGGCCCGAGGCGCACCGCGGCCGTCGTC
>Ga0102590_1001919_pt1 | contig 27438 bp, 23 predicted proteins | sample AraplaMF_Col_mMF_FD_76859 | JGI IMG/M metagenome (GOLD analysis project Ga0102590, IMG submission 76859) | Arabidopsis root microbial communities from the University of North Carolina, USA - plate scrape MF_Col_mMF | ecosystem: Host-associated > Plants > Roots > Endosphere | place: USA... | reverse complement strand
TCCTTCTTGCGCGAGGCGATCTGGAGGTCGCGGCGGGTGAGGTCGATGCCGACGGCGTAGCCGTAGACATGGTCGAGCGCCTTGTCGGCGGGGATATTGAGGCCGCCACTCTTCAGCGCGACGATCAGCTCGACCTCGTGATGCAGATCCTTGGTCAGCGGCGGATAGGGAATGGTGGCGCCATCGGGCACCAGCATGTCGGCGTGCTTGGCGAAGAAGAACGGCGGCGCGCGCTCGTCATTGCCCATCTCGCGGATATGCTCGAGATAGTTGCGGCCGACGCACCAGATGCGGCGCACCGGAAAACGGCCGCTCTCGCCGACGACGGGAAGCGAAGCCTGGGGCGGAAGCGGGATGACGTAGGAGGCGGCGTTCATGAAGCGGTCTCGCTGCTCTTGAGGTTGATGAGGAACTCTATGCGGTTGCGCTGATCGGCGCCAGAGCGCCGGCGTCGTGATGCTGCAGGCGGAAGAAGGAGGCATAGCGGCCGGAGCGACGCAGCAGTTCGTCATGCCGGCCCTGCTCGACGATCTCGCCGCCCTCGACCACCAGGATGCTGTCTGCGTGCATGATGGTGTGCAGGCGGTGCGCGATCACGATGGTGGTGCGGTTCTGGCAGAGATGCTCGATCGCTTCCTGCACCTGCCGCTCGGACTCCGAATCGAGTGCGGCGGTGGCCTCGTCCAGCAGGATGATCGGCGCGTTCTTGAGCAGCGCGCGCGCCACTGCGATGCGCTGGCGCTGGCCGCCTGACACCTGGGTGCCGTGCTCGCCGACCGGCGTGTCGTAGCCGAGCGGGAAGCCCATGATGAAATCATGCGCGCAGGCCGCCTTGGCGGCGTCGATGATTTCGTTCTCGGTCGCGCCCGGTTTGCCGAAGGCGATGTTGTTGCGGATGGTGTCGCGGAACAGATAGACGTCCTGGCCGACATAGGCGGTCTGTGCTCGCAGCGACTTGCGCGAGACGGCGCCGATCGACTGGCCGTCGATCACGATGTCGCCTTGCGTCACCTCGTAGAACCGCAGCAGCAGCGCCAGCACTGTCGACTTGCCGCCGCCGGACGGGCCGACCAGCGCGGTGACCTTGCCTGGCTCCGCCACGAAGCTCATGCGGTTGAGCACGGTCTCATTGGCGCGATACGAGAAGCTGACGTCGCGCATTTCGATCTTCGCGTCGGACAGTTTCAGTGCCGGCTTGTCGTCGTCGGACTGCTCGCTGGCCGGGCTGTCGACGACTTCGAGCAGCATCCGCGCGCCGACGAGCTGGCTGTTCAAATCGATGTTGAGCCGCGCCAGCCGCTTGGCCGGCTCGGTCGCCATCAGGAACGCCGTCATGAAGGAGAAGAACGCGCCCGGGGTGGCGTTGAGCGCGACCACGCTGTAGCCGCCATAGAGCAGGCAGCCGGCGACCGCGAAGCCGCCGAGCATCTCCATCAGCGGGTTGGAGCGGTTGGCGACGCGGGCCATCTTGTTGGCGTTGCGCTCGACGATCGCGATGTTCTCGTCGATGCGCTTCTGCATCGTTTCTTCGAGCGTGAACGCCTTGACGGTGCGGATGCCCTGCAGCGATTCCTGCATCGTCTCCATGATGTCGGCGGTGCCGGTGAACTGGTTGAAGGCGAGACCCTTGATGCGCTTGACCAGCTTGCGCAGTACCAGCATTGCCGGCGGCACCACAACGAGGCCGATGAACGACATCACGGGGTCCTGCCAGACCATCACGCCGATCATGGCGAGCAGCATCATGAGGTCGCGCCCGATGGCGTTGACCAGCATGTTGAGGACGTCGGTGATCGACTTTGCGCCGGCCGTCAGCCGCGCCAGAAATTCCGACGAATGCCGTTCAGAGAAGAAGCCGACGCTCTCGCGCATCAGCTTGGCGAACAGCTGGCGCTGGTTGGTGGCGAGGATGGCGTTGGAGATCTTGGTCAGGATCACCATGTGGCCGTAGGTCGCCACGCCCTTGATGAAGAGCAGGATCACCGTGATGCCTGAGAACATCGCGATGCCCGGGATGTTCTTGTCGACATAGGCCTGGTTGATGACCTGGCCCAGCACGTAGGTTGCGCCCGCGGTCGATCCGGCGGCAAGCGCCATCAGCGCGAAGGCGACGAGATAGCGCCGCCAGTAGACGACTCCCTGTTCCGTGACCAGGCGGCGAACGAGGACCATCGCCGCATAGGGATCGTCGGTAATTTTCTTTGGAAACTGGGCCATCCGCTTTCCATTGACGGCGCAGCGGCAAAGCTGCCCGCGCGTCAGGGATCGAATGGCCTCTGTGCCCGCTAAAGCGGGGTTTTTCAAGCCCAATTAAGGGCTTGCGCCCGGATGGAATCTAGGCCGAGACGGCGTGGCGGAGCTCGCCATGGCGCTCGCGGAACAGCTTCTCCTCCCACGCCAGGGCGTGCGCGGCGATGGTCTCGAGGTCGTCGTATTGCGGCCGCCAGTCGAGCAGGCCGCGGATGCGGCTGGTGTCGGCCACCATGGTCATGATGTCGCCGGGCCGGCGCGGGGCGTATTGCACGGCGAAGCTGCGGCCCGAAACCCGGCGCACCGCGTCGATGGTCTCCAGCACCGAATAGCCGCGGCCATAGCCGCAATTCAGCGTCGTCGAGGCGCCGCCATTGCGCAAATAGGCCAGCGCCGAGCGATGCGCCTGCGACAGGTCCGTGACGTGGATGAAGTCGCGGATGCAACTGCCGTCCGGGGTCGGATAGTCGGTGCCGAACACGTCGATCTTGGCGCGCTGGCCGGTCGCGGCTTCCACCGCGATCTTCAGCAGATGCGTGGCGCCGACGGTGGCGAGGCCAATGCGGGCCTGCGGGTCGGCGCCCGCAACGTTGAAATAGCGCAAGGTCACATATTGCATGCCGTAGGCGGCGGCGACGTCGTGCAGCATGATCTCGGTCATCAGCTTCGACGAGCCGTAGGGCGACAGCGGCCGCGTCGGGGCGTGCTCGGGCACCGGCACCTGGTCCGGATTGCCGTAGACGGCGGCGGTCGAGGAGAAGATGAAGCGGCTGATGCCGCGCTTGACCGCGACGTTGAGCAGATTGCGCGCGGTCATGAAGTTGTTGCGGTAATAGCCGAGCGGATCGCGCATCGATTCCGGCACGACCACCGAGCCCGCGAAATGGATGATGCTCTCGATGTTATGCTGGGCGATCACGCCCTCGAGCAGGTTCTCGTCGCCGGCATCGCCGATGAACAGCGGCACGCCTTCGGGCAGATAAGCGGAAAAGCCGGTGGAGAGATCGTCGATCACGACCACGTCCTCGCCGGCTTCCGCCAGCGCGAGAACCGTGTGACTTCCGATATAGCCGGCGCCGCCGGTGACTAGCACAGTCATGGTCTCACCCGTCTTCGATCAATGCGCCACGTTAACGTTTGCGCGGTGAAGAGGGGGTTTCGGCAGCCCTGAACTGGTCACTATGCTTAATGTTGCGTATAGGGACTTTTCGAAACGGAGCATGACGTGGCGAATTCCCCCGGCGATCTGCAAGTGATCGTGCCAAATCTGCACAGGCGCTATTCCGGGGTCACCGCGACCAACCGGATGGTGGCGCCGCGGCTGGCCAAGCTGTATCGCGCCGCGTGGTTCGGTTCCGACGCGCCGGAGGGGATCGCGCGGCTCGGCGGCGCCGGTCTCCTGAAACTTTGGCGCCGCAAGGCGCCGCTGGTCTGGCATGCGCGGCGCAACAACGAGATGATGGCCGGCGTGGCGCTGCGCGCGCTCGGCTGGCCACTGAAACTCGTGTTCACCTCGGCGGCGCAGCGCCATCACAGCTGGATCACGCGCTGGCTGATCCGGCAAATGGACGCGATCATCGCGACCTCCGATCTCTCGGCGTCGTTCCTGAAGGTGAAGGCGACGGTGATCCCGCACGGCGTCGACACCGAAGTCTACGCGCCGCCGGCCGACCGCGCCGCGGCGTTCGCGGAAGCCGCGTTGCCCGGGCGCTACGCGATCGGCTGCTTCGGCCGCGTGCGTGCGCAGAAGGGTACCGATGTGTTCGTCGATGCGATGTGCCGGTTGCTGCCGCGCTATCCGGATTTCACCGCCGTCATCGTCGGTCAGGTCACGCCGGAGCAAACTGCTTTTGCGAACGACCTGAGGAGGCGCATTGAAGCGGCAGGCCTGCAGGCGCGCATCGTCATCACCGGCGAGTTGCCGATCGAAGCGGTGCAGCGCTGGTATCAGCGGCTGACGATCTACGCCTTCACCTCGCGCAACGAGGGCTTTGGCCTGACGCTGATCGAGGCGATGGCGGCCGGCAGTGCGCTGGTCGCCGCGCGTGCCGGTGCGGCCGAACTCGTGGTGGAGGACGGGGTGAGCGGCGTGCTGATCCCGACGGGCGATGCCGAGGCGCTGGCTGCGGCGCTGGAGCCGCTGATGCGCGACGTGCAAGCTGCCACGGCGATGGGCGAGCGCGGGCGGGCGCGGGTGCTGGCGAAGTTCAGCCTCGATGCCGAAGCGGCGCGGATCGGCGAGGTCTATCGGCCGCTGCTCTGAGCGCTTTCAGGCACCGAAAAACAAGAGATTGCGAAAACAACCCCATGCACAGTAGCCGGTCATAGCGGAATCAATGACTTGCGAGGTCGCAACGAAAGTTTTCGGATTATGCGAAAATTGATTGACCCGTCGGGCAAAACAGCGCTAAGCTTTCATCATTGCAACAGTCGTCAGCTCCGGCGAAACGAAGGTGTCTCACTGGCCGAACTCGGCCACGATCAGGGCGATGATGACGATCATCGTCAGCGGCTGGCGAAGCACGCGATACCATGGCGGGACCAAGCCTTGACGCGTGGACCGGATATCCAGCAGCAGGTTCGCGGCGAAGCCGACCGCCAATAGTGCGAGTCCATATCGGGGGTCGATCAGCAGCGACGCCCAGCCGACCAGCGAGGGAATGACACTGATGCCGAGCCGGACAGAATCGATACCGTGATCCGTCCGCGAGATCGACTGGATCATCGCGGCGCCCCAATGGATGCCGCCGAGGAACGACAGGATCACGGCGCCGTAGGCCAGTAGTCCGTGGAGCGCGGCCGTCTTCAAGTCACCCTCGATGGCCCGCGAGGCGATCGAGAGCCCGACGAACGGTACCAGGCCCAATCCGCCGAGCCATACTGCAGCGGCGGGAACGAGTGCGCGCCGCGGCCCGTCTTCATGATCGTCAGTCAGAGATGTCGACATGCTGCCTCGCGCCGGGGATCTCAGTTGTCACGATCTCAACCTCTCGCGTCGCCAGCTGCGTCGAGCAGAGCAGGCCGATCAGCGCGATCAGGGCTGCCACGCTCATCCCGTTCAAGGCGACGAGCCTCGCATACTCCGACGTCATCATCACGGGCTCGCCTAGATGGGCGTCGACGAAGAGATAGGCGATGAAGGGCAACGCGGCGACGATCGCAGACTTCAGGCGCTCGTAAGGCCTGAACAGGACGGTGCCGAGCAGCGCACAGGGAAGCAGGAACAGCTCGACGCCCGACGCGGCGCCGAACAGCTTGACGCAGAAGACGGTGTTGCCGACGCCGGCCAGTGGCAGCAGCGCGCGGCCCGCGAACGAATGCCTTCTTGCCAGTGCGGGGACGGCCAGGAAGAAAGGGGTCGACAGCAGGCTGAGCCAGGCCGGCCAGGCGGCCGTCCCCACGATCCAATGCAGATAGAGCGGATAGAACGGCTGGTTGGAGGCCACCACGAGCGCGATCTTGCCGGCCAGCGCAGAACGAGGGTCCGGGTGATCCGCATAACTGCCGATCCAGGCTGCAATTGTCTTGATCATCTGGCTTGGATCATCTGCCTCGGACGCGCCGATCGTCTCGCACGATAGCGGCGCCACGGGTAAGAAACGACCACAGGCCGGCGTCGGATCACAAGCGGTGCGGCGAAGGGCCAGGCGGCATGATCCAAAAACCATGCAGCGTCGTTCAGGAGAGAAAGTCTCGATCCGCGCGGGCAACACGCCGGTGCTCGCACCGGCCACGCCGGCGGGCTTCTCTTCCTCTCTTGGCTAGCCTCCCATGCCGAAGATGCGACGCAAAGCGGACCTACCGACCAAGATATGCGCCGTTTGCAAGCGGCCGTTCGCCTGGCGGCGGAAATGGGCGCGGGATTGGCCAGGCGTGAAATTCTGTTCCGAACGGTGTCGCGGTGACGGGCGACGAACTGCTCGCCAGGAAGGCTGACCATGCTGCGCAAGGACATGAAGACCGGTCTCGCGCCGAGCGTCGATCCCGACGAGATCGCGCGATTCGAGGCTCTCGCGGAGGATTGGTGGAATCCCGACGGCCGCATGAAGCTGGTTCACAGCTTCAATGCGGCGCGCGTCGCGCACCTCCGCAACCGGCTCCCCGCGCTGATGCTGCGTAACCCCAGGCGGGAGCGGCCCCTCGACGGATTGACCCTGCTCGACGTCGGTTGCGGCGGCGGTCTGGTGACGGAGCCGATGGCGCGTCTCGGCGCGCTCGCGCTCGGCATCGACGCCGCCGAGCGCAACGTCCGCGTGGCAACCGTCCACGCGGACCAGACCGGTTTGCCCGTCGTCTATCGGCAGGCCGTTCCCGAGGAGATGGTCGCCGAACGGCGGCAGTTCGACATCGTGCTGTCGCTCGAAGTCGTCGAGCACGTCGCCGACACCGATCGCTTTCTGGCTGCGACCGGCAGCCTGGTTGCGCCCGGCGGGCTACTCGTCATCGGCACGTTGAACCGCACGCTGGTGTCGTTCGTGAAGGCGATCGTCGGGGCTGAATATGTGCTGGGCTGGCTGCCCCGCGGCACGCACGACTGGCGGCGCTTCATGCGGCCGGACGAGATCGCAGGCACGCTCGCTCCGCTCGGATTCTCCGTCATCGAGACCTGCGGTCTGGAGCTCGCTCCGATCACCATGCGCTGGCATACGACCCGCTCGTGCAACACCAACTATCTCCAGATCCACAGGCGGCGCGGCGAGCCGACGGCGGCATGAGACGCGGCGCCGCGAGTGTCTCAAAGCGAATCGCGAGTCCGCGGAGATAGGAACCTCGATGCTTTCAAGCAGGCCCATCAAGCGGATCTCGTGTCAGATTCTAATCAACCTCGAGTCCCGGGCACCCGAAGCAATCGAATTTCGAGTGCCGGAGGGGCGGCAGCTTTCTGCCTAAACCGGACATCCGGCTCGAGCGAAGAGTCCGAGAGGGGCCCAGAAGGCGACATCGGCCCCAGCATCGCTTGGGCGTCAGTTTGAAATTGGATCGCTAATCATTGTCGCTTCGCCAATGATCCGGCCTTCCCAAACGTAGAACTTTGGGGCAGATCGGAGATATTCGGTCGCCTGTTCTCCGGCGAGAAAGACGTAACCAACCCGGCGCCGCTCACCCGGCATCATGGGTTGATCGCCTAGCAGCGGCCAGCCATCGTACCCGACCCAGCCTGTTCCTTCTTCTGATGAATAGTGCAAGGGGAGCCCCAGCCCAATACAATGGCCTGTGCACGTCCCCCATCTTCGGACGGATACAGCCATAGGTCAGCCATGAGCTCTGGGCTTATTGATTTGAGCCGATCGGCACGGCTGGTCATGAAATCGACGGTCTCTCTGGTAGCCGCATGGCATCGGGCTTCTATAGTGAAGCACATCAACGAACTTTTGTCCGCTTCGGGTCAATCGCGTCGATTCCCTCGCGTCTCGCGATGTCTGGTCTGGCCTCGACTGCCGACGTCCGGGACACGATGCCGATCTTCGCCTTCGGGCCAGAAGGCGACGCCCCCAACAGTTTTAGGCGTCATCTACCAGCAAATTGGGTCAGTGCAGTTGTCGCTTTGATTGCTGACAAGAAAACAGGCTCCTCTTTGGACACCAAGCGTTGGTATCGTTTTAAATCGGCGTATAAATCTGCCAGGCAGGATTAGTCGGCCATGGCTCCAGATCGGTCAGTTCGGATCGAGCGCAGGTTATCGGCGATATTGGCAGCCGACGTGTCCGGTTATTCTCGACTTATGCACCTGAACGAAGAGGCTACGCACGCCAAGCTAATGGCGCTGCTCGCCCGCGGCGTCTGGCCCATCGTCGCCGAACATAGCGGGCGTGTCGTGAAAAACACCGGCGACGGGTTCTTGGCCGAGTTTCCGAGCGCCGTCGAAGCCGTTCGGGCTGCGGTACAATTTCAGGCTCGGGTCCGTCAACTCAACGAGGGTGACCCGGAGGACAAGAGAATCGCTTTTCGCGTGGGCGTAAATATTGGTGACGTAATCGTCGAACCCCACGACATCTTCGGAGACGGGGTCAATATTGCAGCAAGGCTTGAGAGCCTTGCAGAACCCGGCGGCATCTGCATCTCCTCTGCTGTCTACGATCAAATCCAAGGCAAGGTTGAGGACAGCTTTACCGATCTCGGCGAACAAAACCTCAAAAACATCGATCGTCCGATTCGGGTCTATGGGCTCAGCTTTGATGAGGTCAAATCAGCGACGCTGGCTCAGCGCGAGAGATCGGGCCCCCTTTCGCCACCTCGCCTTTCCATCGTCGTGTTGCCATTCACCAATCTCAGCGGCGTCCCCGAGGAGGACTACTTCGTCGATGGTGTAACGGGCAACCTCACCAATGATCTGTCCCGAATCAGCGGATCGTTTGTTATCGGCCAACACACCGCTTTTACCTACAAGGGCAGGTTTACTGATATCAGGCAGATTGGTCGCGAGTTGAATGTTCGTTACGCCCTTGAGGGCTCGGTGCAGCGTTGCGAGAATCGTCTCCGGATCAATGTTCAATTAATCGACGCAGCGACGGGCAGTCATTTCTGGGCCGACCGCTTTGACAAGCCCGTCGCCAGTTTGCTCGAAATGCAGGACGAAATTGTAAGCAGGATTGCGAGGTCATTAGACAACCAGTTCATGGTGGCCGAGGCGCGGCGCGCGGCCAGAACACTGAATCCTGACGCCATGGATTTTTATTTTCAAAGCCGCCATTCCTTGAGCAAGGGACTGACCCCCCAGAATTTGAGAGAGGCTCGCAGCTACTTCGACTTGGCGCTCGCAATTGATCCTGGAAATGTCGATTCCATGAGTTGGGCTGCGTCGGTCGAAGCAGCACTTGGACTTTTGTTCTTAACCGACCACCCCAGCGAGCATCTGACAGTGGCAGAAGCGATGGCGCTAAAGGCGCTGTGTCTCGCGCCGGACCATCCCTGGGCTCATTACACCTTAGCCATGATACTCATCAGTACAAATCGAGTGGTCCAAGGCGTCGCAGAGTGTCGGCGCGCCCTGGACCTTGATCGCAATCTGGCCGACGCTCACGTACTACTGGGCATTGCGGAATTTTACATGGGGCGCGGTGCAGAGACAGAATCTCATGTCAACGAGGCGCTGCGCTTGTCTCCTCGCGATATCTTTACTTTCCATTGGATGAGTACGGTGGGCTTTGCCAAGCTGCAGCTCGCAGCCGACGCCGAAGCAGTTGCTTGGTTTGCGCGAGGGCTCGAGGTCAACCGAAACTTTCCGGACCTGCATTTTGGATACGCGGCTGCGCTGGCGCTTCAGGGGAAGCTAGACGAGGCTCGATTGGCTGCTAAGACGGGACTTGCAGTTGCGCCCACATTTACGATCCGTCGCGTTCGAAGCGTTCCAGTCCGGGGCAGTGCTAACTTCGTTGTGGGAGCCAAGCGTTTCATAAGGGGATTGTACCTGGCTGGAGTACCGGAGGGGTGATGTCTGCAACGGGTCAAAATGCGACTTCGGCTGAAGGTCGACTCTCGAACAGAACCGGACATTCAACGTTAGCGATCGTCGGGAGCGCGACGATCTGCCGACTCACTCTTCAATTAAGCTCAATCGCTTCTCCTCTTAGGCACATCCCGCTCAGAATCGCTCCGGCCGCACCACCTCCACGTCGCTGACCGAGACCAGTCCCACCTGCCGGGAGACGATCGCGAAGACGGCCTCCAGCAGGCCGTCGAGGCGGCCGGGATCGACGATGCACCACAACGCGAACATGCCGGCGGCGTCTCCGATCTGGCCGTCCGAGTCCCATTGCCCGGCCTGGCCGCGTCCCGCTGCGAGGGGCACGACGGAAAATCCGCTGACGCCGGCCGACACCAACTCGTCCGTCAGTCGCTTCAGCAGTGCCCGCTCGATCAGAATTTCGACGCGCTTCTTGGCAAACATCTGCATGCTGTCCTCATTCTGCGATCATCTGTGCGGCGGCGATGTACAGGGGAATGCCGACCGTGAGGTTGAAAGGAAACGTCAGGCCGAGCGAGAGCGTGAGCGCGATCGCCGGATTGGCCGCGGGCAGCGCCAGCCGCATTGCGGCCGGCACGGCGATGTAGGAGGCGGATGCGCCGAGCGTCATCAGCACCGCCGTGCTGCCGGCCCGCAATCCTATCAGCCAGGCCAGGGCCGCCGCCAGCGCGGCGCCGACGAGCGGCATGACCCAGGCAAAGGCGGCGACGGGGACGGACAGCGATTTCCAGCCGTCCCGGAGACCCCGGCCGGCGATCAGGCCCATGTCCAGCAGGAAGATGCACAGGAAGCCTGCGAACGCGTCGAGCAGGAAGGGCTTGAGCGAGGTCATGCCCCGTTCGCCCGTGATGCAGCCGACCGCGAAGGCGCCGAGCAGGGCGACGATCGAGCCGTTGAGTGCAATCTCCCGCAGGAAATCCTTTGGCATCTCTCCCTCGGCCCGGTCTCGCCCGGTCCGCGCGATGAAGAGCGCGGAGAAGATCGCCGGCGTCTCCATCGCGGCCGCCACGGCGATCATGTAGCCGTCGAAGGGCAGGGCAAGCTGGGTCAGGGCGCCCGTCATCGCCACGAAGGTCACGGCCGAGATCGACCCGTAATGTCCGGCCACCGCTGCGGCGTTGATATGGTCGAGGCCGGCGACGTTGCGCAGGAAGGCGTAGGCGAGGAAGGGCAAGCCGCCGGACAAGGCAATTCCGGCCGCGATCGTTGCGACGAGCGTCAGCGTCAAGCCCTGGTGGGCGACCTCGGCGCCGCCCCGAAAGCCGATCGAGATCAGCAGATACAGCGAGAGAAAACGCGCGATCGCCTCGGGCACAGACAGGTCCGACCGGCCAAGCGAAGCCCCAAGACCCATCCCGAAGAACAGCACCGGCGGCGAGACAAGATTCTGAACGGCGAGCGCTAGCACGGGACCCCCAAGACTCATTTCGATGAATGGCGGTCTGATAGCTTTGGGCTGTCCTTTGTTGAAATTGATAGTATTAAGCATCATCATTGAGAAAGGTAATGATGATGCCGCGCGCGCGCGTCAATCTGGACATCGACCTGGTCAGGTCCTTCGTCACCATCGTGGCGCTCGGCAACTTCACGCGGGCCGCGCAGGCGCTCGGCGTCCAGCAGTCCACGATCTCGCTGCAGATCCGCCGGCTGGAGGAGCAGATCGGCGGCAAGCTGCTGGAGCGTTCGCCGCAATCGGTTGCGCTCACCGCCGAAGGCGAGACGTTCTTCGACTATGCGCGGCGCATGCTCGATCTGAACGACGAGATGGTGTCGCGCATCCAGGAGCCGGCGATGCGCGGGCTGGTTCGGCTCGGGGCTCCCGAGGATTTCGCGACCCGCCATCTTCCCGACGTGCTTGCGCGTTTCGCCCAGGCCTATCCGCAGGTCGATCTCGAGGTCACCTGCGATCTGACGATGAATCTGATCGAGCGCTTCCGGAAGGGCGCGTTCGACCTTGCCCTGATCAAGCGTGAGCGATCCATCGAGATCCCCGGCACCCGCGTCTGGCGTGAGCCGCTGGTCTGGGTAACGGGCGGGCTCGATCTCAGGCAAGGGGTTCTGCCCCTGGCCGTATCACCCAAGCCCTGCGTCTACAGGAAGCGGGCCACCGAGGCGCTCGATCGCGCCAAGCGGTCCTGGCGGGTCGCCTATACCTGCGGTTCGCTGGCGGGGACGCTCGCGGCCGTGCGCGCCCGGCTTGGCGTCACGGTGCTTCCCAAGGACATGGTCCCCCCGGATCTGCATGTCGTGGACGGAAAGCCGATGCCTGACCTGAAGGATACCGAGATCGCGATCCTGGAGCGCGACCGTCTTCCCCGGCCGGCGCAACGCCTCAAGGACTTCGTGATCAAGGCCCTGAGTTGAAGCGTCTCGCTGGGCGCGCGGTGATCCAAGCGCGCGCGCCGCGCGTTATCTGGTGTCGCTGGTCATGGAAGCGGTTGCTTCGTGGCGGCGGATAACGCGAAAGGTTTGGTGGCGTGACTGTGGATACCGGAATTGCTCCCAATCGGCTGCAGCGGCCGAGCCGTGAAGAAGCCGAAGCCGCATTTCGGACCATCATCCGATGGGCGGGTGATGATCCGGACCGGCCCGGCTTGCTGGACACGCCGGCGCGGGCCGCGCGTGCGTTCGAGGAATATTTCGCGGGCTATGAGCAGGATCCGATTCAGATCCTCGACAGGACCTTCGACGAGACCGGCAGCTACGAGGAGATGGTCATCCTGCGCGGTATCTCGTTCGAAAGCCATTGCGAGCATCATATCGCGCCCATCATCGGCCGCGCCTGGGTCGCCTACGTGCCGGATGGCCGTGTCGTCGGCATCTCGAAGCTCGCGCGCGTGGTGCAGGTCTACGCCAAGCGATTCCAGATCCAGGAGCGCATGACGTCCGAAATTGCGTCGGCCGTGCAGAAAGCTCTGAAGCCTAAGGGCGTCGGCGTCATCCTCAAGGCCAATCACCACTGCATGTCGAGCCGCGGGGTGCAGAAAATCGGTTCCGACATGGTGACCAGCTGCATGCTTGGCTGCTTTCGCGACAATCCGATCTCGCGTCAGGAGTTCATGGCCATGGTCGAGGATTGAGCGCGGCACTGCGCCGCAGGATTTTCGAACAGGCAGGTGATCCAGCCGCCGCGAGGCTCCGTTTCGTCAATGTCGATCGCATCTGATCGCACGGTGGATGCGAGATATCGTGCGCATCCGTCACATCGGTTGAGACTCAATCACAGCAACTCGGAGAAAATGATGACGCCTGCAATACGTTCGTTCGTGGCCGGAGCCACCATGCTGGCTGGCTTGCTCGGCCCCTCGATGGCGCGCGCCGCGGATATCGTGGACACCGCTGTTTCTGCCGGATCGTTCACGACGCTGGTTACCGCCGTGAAGGCCGCGGGCCTCGTTCCTACGCTGAAGGGCAAGGGCCCGTTCACGGTGTTCGCGCCGAACGATGCGGCTTTCGCCAAGCTGCCGCCGGGAACGGTCGAGTCGCTGCTCAAGAACAAGACCAAGCTCGCGGCCATTCTGAAATATCACGTCATTCCGGGCCGCGTGAAGGCGGCTGACGTTGCGGGCAAGTCGCTCCAGGTCGCGACCGTCCAGGGCCAGCCGGTGAGCGTCGATGGCACCTTCGGTGTGAAGGTCAACGATGCGCGTGTCATTCAGCCGGATATCGAGGCGTCGAACGGCGTGATCCACGTCATCGATACTGTGCTGTTGCCTCCGGCGCGTAAAAAGACTCATCACTGAGGATCGACCGGAAACCACCCGGGCTGACGCAGGGTGGTTTCCGGCGAGTGTTGAACTAGGTGTCGCGCGTCGTCACGCGTGCCCCCGTCTCCCTCAGCACCCGCTCCGCAATCCCCACGACCTCCACGGCCGCGATGTCGCGCATGCACCTGTGGTCGTTCATCTTGCAGATCGTGCTCTGGCAGGGCTGGCAGGAAAGTACGCTTTTGTCCTGCACCACGGTCGCGGCGAGGCCGTTGAGGGGGGCCCAAAGATAGGGGCTGGTCGGGCCGAAGATGCCAATGGTCGGCGTGCCGAGCGCAGCAGCGATGTGCATCAGGCCGGAATCGTTGCAGATGGCGACGCCGGCCGCGGCCATTGCGAGGACGCCGTTGCGCAAATCGGTGCCGGTGAGGTCCCGGACCCCAGGGCCGCCAGCGGTCCCGCGGCCGCCCGCGGCGACGATCTCCTGGGCAAGTCCCTTCTCGCCGGGGCCGCCGACCACCCAGACGTCCAGCCCGCGCTCGACCAGCAGGCGGGCGGCCTCTGGATAATAGGTCCAGCGCTTTGACGCACCGACGGAGCCGGGGGCGAGCGCCACGGCGGCGCCGGCGCTGAGGCCGTTGGCTTGCCGCCAACGGACGATGTCCTCGGCCGGGACCTGCAATTGCGGCACCGGCCATTCCGGAGGCAGGGGCGAGCCGTCGGGCTGGGCCAGGGCGGCGTTCTTGTCGATGAAACGGGGCAGCTTCTTCTCGCCCCAGCGCCAGCGGTTGAGCAGGCCGAACCTGAACTCGCCGACGAAGCCGACCCGCTCGGGGATTCCGGCCAGTGCCGGCGCGATGGCGGCCTTCCAGGTTCGCGGCAGTACCAGGGCTGTGCCGTAGTTCCGTTCGCGCAGGAGCTTGGCCAGGCCGAGCTGGCGGCCGACGGCCAGCCGGCCGCGCGGCAGGTCCCAGACGATCCCCTGCCGCACGCCGGGCATGTAATCGACCAGCGGGGCGCACAGGGAGGTGGTCAAGAGATCAACCGGCCGGTTGGGCCAGCGCTCCTTCAGGACCCGGACCACGGTGTGATTCCGGACGAAATCGCCGATCCACATATAGGGGACGATCAGGATCGGGCGGGTGTCGCTCGGATCTGCTGCTCCACTAAACTGCGAATCATTGTTCATTGATTGACGGGGCCGAGGTGTGCTGAGATATACCGGTTCGGTAGCCGCTCCGGGCCGGCAGGTAAAGCCGGCCGCAGCCCAATCCCAAAACCGCTTACACTTTGCCGGATCATGCGCTAGGGCAGAAACGGGTCGCAAAAATCGGGCAGGGACGTTGGAATGTTGCTGGTGACCGGCGGGGCCGGTTTTATCGGATCGAATGTCGTCGCCGCGCTGAACGAGGCCGGCCGCAGCGACGTCGTGGTCTGCGACCTGCTCGGCAGCGAGGGCAAGTGGCGAAACCTCGCCAAGCGCCAGCTTGTGGATATCCTCCCGCCGGCCGAGCTGTTCGACTGGCTGAAGGGCCGCAAGCTCGACGCCGTGATCCATCTCGGGGCGATTTCCGAGACCACCGCGACCGACGGCGATCTCGTGATCGAGACCAATTTCCGCCTCTCCATGCGCCTGCTGGACTGGTGCACGGCGAATGCCGTGCCGCTCATCTACGCCTCGTCGGCGGCGACTTACGGCGACGGCGAGGCCGGCTTTGACGACGACGCCTCGCTGCCTGCCCTGAGGCAGCTGCGGCCGATGAATCTCTACGGCTGGAGCAAGCATCTGTTCGATCTCGCGGTCGCCGGGCGCGCTGCGAACGGCGACCCGCTCCCGCCGCAATGGGCAGGCCTGAAGTTCTTCAACGTGTTCGGCCCAAACGAGTACCACAAGGGTACGATGATGAGCGTGCTCGCGCGCCGCTTCGACGACGTTAAAGCGGGCCGCGTCGTGCAGCTGTTCAAGTCGCATCGCGAGGGCATCGTCGACGGCGATCAGCGCCGCGATTTCATCTATGTCGACGACGTCGTGCGCGTGATGATGTGGCTGCTGGCGAGCCCGTCGGTGTCCGGGCTCTTCAACGTCGGTACCGGCAAGGCGCGCAGCTTCAAGGACCTGATGCTGGCTGCCTATGCGGCGCTGGGCACCAGGCCGAACATCGAATATGTCGACATGCCCGAGAGCATCCGCGGCAGCTATCAATACTTCACCCAGAGCAAGGTCGATCGCCTTCACCACGCCGGCTATAACGGCGGCTTCACGACGCTCGAGGATGCGGTGAAAGCCTATGTCGGGGATTATCTCGACCGGCCCGACCGCTTCCGCTGAGGCTCCAGGATCTAAGGCTCAAGGATCATGCCGACGCCCATTCTCGATTTCGACGCCCTCGCGCAGGCCATCTCCGATCGCACGGTGCTCTGCATCGGCGACATCATGCTGGACGAATTCGTCTATGGCGAGGTGTCCAGGATTTCGCCGGAAGCGCCGACGCCGGTGATCGTGGCCCAGCGCAGCGAGATCCATGTCGGCGGCGCCGGCAATGTCGCGCGCAATATCGCCGCTCTCGGCGCGCGCTGCATCTTCGTCGGCCTCGTCGGCGAGGACGATGCCGGCAGGCAGCTCAGAGACGCGCTGGGTGAGCAGGACGGCATCGAAAGCGTGCTGGTGTGCGATCCGTCGCGGCCGACCACGCGCAAGGTCCGTTTCGTGTCCGAGCATTTCTCCACGCACATGCTGCGCGCGGATTGGGAGCAGGCTGTGCCTGCCTCCGACGACGTCGAGACGAAGCTGATCGAGGCGATCCTGCCCCAGATCGCGCGTGCCGACATCGTGCTGCTCTCCGACTACGCCAAGGGCGTGCTGACCGCGCGGGTGATCCGGCACACGATCGATGCCGCGCGAAAATCCGGCAAGTCCGTGATCGTCGATCCCAAGAGCCTGAACTGGGCGATCTATCGCGGCGCCACGCTGCTCACGCCCAACCGCAAGGAATTTTCGGAGGCGACGCGCAGCCGCGCCGACACCGCGCAGAGCATCGTCGATGCCAGCGAGGACGTGATGCGGCTCGCCGATTGCGAGGCGATCCTGGTCACGCAGGGCGAGCAGGGCATGACGCTGGTGCCGCGCAGCGGAGATGCCGTTCATGTTCCGGCCTTTCCCGTCAAGGTGCGCGACGTCTCCGGTGCCGGCGATACCGTCGCAGCCGCGCTCGCGGTCTCGCTTGCCGCGGGCGCGGACTGGGATAGTGCCCTGCGCATGGCGAGTGCCGCGGCCGCCGTTGCGGTCGGCAAGCAGGGCACCGCCAGCGTGAGCGCAGCCGAGTTGCGGCGAAAGATCCTGCCGCATGCCTATCTGGCGGCCGAGGAGAAGATCGTGCTGGAGCCTGATACGCTCGACGCACAACTCGCGGAATGGAGGCGGCAGGGCCTGCGCGTCGGCTTCACCAATGGTTGTTTCGACATCCTGCATCCCGGCCACGTCAAGGTGCTGACCGCAGCGCGCGGCGCCTGCGATCGCCTGATCGTCGGCCTCAACAGCGACGCCTCGGTGCGCCGGCTGAAGGGGGCGGAGCGACCCGTGCAGGACGAGCGTGCGCGCGCGGAAGTGCTGGCGGCGTTAGAGGCCGTCGATCTCGTCGTCATCTTCGAGGAGGACACGCCGATCGAGCTGATCACCCGGATCAAGCCGAGCGCGCTGGTGAAGGGCGGTGATTACACCCGCGAGCAGGTGGTCGGCCACGAGGTCGTCGAGGCCGCGGGCGGAACGGTGGTTCTGGTCGACATCCTCCAGGGCTTCAGCACCACCGCGCTGGTCCATCGCGCGCGGGGCGGCGGCAAGTGACGGACCAAGTGACGACGCTTGCCAGCGAGACCACCGGCCAGATGCTGCGGCGTCGCCTGCGCAGTCCGGCGGCCTGGAGCGAGACGGTCGATCTGTTCGCGATCCTCACCGTGGCTTCGCTGCCCTGGTCGACCTCGCTCGTGGCGATCTTCAACGCAGCGTTCCTGGTCTGCATGGTGCCGTTTCTCGATGTCAGGGCTTTCCTGCAATCGCTGAAGCGCCCGATCTGCGCGGCGCCGATCGCGCTGTTCCTGCTGGCATTGCTGGGGACGCTGTGGTCGGACGCGGCCTGGGGCGCGCGCCTCTATGCCGTCGGTCCGACCGTCAAGCTGCTCGTGCTGCCCGTCCTGCTCTATCACTTCGAACGTTCGACGCGGGGACACTGGATCTTCATCACCTTCCTGGTGTCCTGCGCACTGCTGTCGGTGATGTCGTGGCTGGTCGCCTTCTATCCCGGCCTGTCGCTGAGGCCCTATGACCCCCTCGAACGCGGCATCTTCGTCAAGAACTACATCGACCAGAGCCAGGAATTCACTTTGTGCGCGATCGCGCTCGCCTATCCCGTGCTGCAGCTGCTGCGCAAGAAGCGCTACTGGCTCGCAGGCTTGCTCGTGGCGCTGGCGCTGAGCTTCCTGGTCAACATGGCCTTCGTGGTGGTCTCGCGCACCGCGCTGGTCACCGTGCCCATCATGATTGCCGTGTTCGCGCTGCTTCATTTGAGGTGGCGCAGCATCGCCATCATCTCCGCGGTTTTGATCGCCGGCGCCGCCATCGCCTGGCAGGCCTCGCCGCAATTGCGCAAGACCGCCGACACGTTTTCGCGGGACTATCGGCTTTACATGCAGGAGAACGTCCCGACGTCCATGGGGGAGCGTCTCGAATATTGGCGGCACTCGATCAAGTTCTTCGTGCAGGCTCCGCTTATGGGCCACGGCACCGGCTCCTCGCAGGGACTATTCGAGCGGGCCTCCAAAGACCCCTCATGGGTTCAAGGCGTCAGGGTGTTTCCGAATCCGCATAACCAGACGCTGCACGTCGCGGTGCAGTGGGGCGTCATCGGCGTCGTCGTTCTCTACGCGATCTGGATCAGTCATTTCCTGCTGTTTCGCGGCGACGGCTTTGCCGAGTGGATCGGCCTGCTGGTCGTGGTCCAGAACGTCTTCACCTCGCTGTTCAACTCCCACCTGTTCGATTTCCACGAGGGCTGGATGTACGTCATCGGCGTCGGCGTCGCCGGGGGCATGGTGATCCGGGCGCAGCGGGCGTCGACGAAACCCGAATCGGGTTCCTGAGCGGCCGGCAAGTCCGTATTGAGAGTCCGGTGCCGGAAAGTCCTGTGCCGGCAGGTCTCGGGCCGGCGTCTTGTGCTGGCGGTTCTTGCCGAGATGGGCTATCAGCGCGGTCAGGTTGCACCTAACTGGATTTTCATCGGTCGGCGGATGACGCGTCTCTCGCATCTCACCTTGCGTAATTTCTTGATTGCGCTCCACGACCTCCTGGCGACCACGGCAGCGCTGTTTGCCGCCTTCTACATCCGCTTCGAGGGCGGCGAGGGCTTCTACGACCGCCTGCCGCTGCTGTTCCAGATCCTGCCCTACTTCCTCGCGTTCAGCGTGGTCGTGTTTTTCGTCTTCAACCTGACCACGACGAAATGGCGCTTCATCTCGCTGCCGGACGCGCTGAACATCATCCGCGTCGCGAGCGTGCTGACGGTCGCGCTGCTCGTGCTCGATTACGTCTTCGTCGCCCCCAACGTTCGCGGCGCCTTCTTCCTCGGCAAGGTGACCATCGTCCTCTACTGGTTCCTCGAGATCAGCCTGCTCAGCGCGTTGCGCATGACCTACCGCTACTTCCGCTATACACGGGTGCGGCGTCATGCGCGGACCGAAGATGCCGCGCCGACGCTGCTGATCGGCCGCGCCGCGGACGCCGAGGTGCTGCTCCGCGGCATCGAGAGCGGTGCGATCAAGCGCATCTGGCCGGTCGGCATGCTGTCGCCGTCGAGCTCGGATCGCGGCCAGCTCATCCGCAACGTGCCGGTGCTGGGCGACATCGATGATATCGAAGACGTCATCGCCGACTTCGCCAAGCGCAACAAGCCGATCGCGCGCCTCGTCATGACGCCGTCGGCGTTCGAGCCGGACGCGCGTCCGGAATCAATCCTGATGCGGGCGCGCAAGCTAGGGGTGATCGTCAACCGCATGCCCTCGCTCGAGAGCGGCGACACGCCGCGCCTGACAACCGTCGCGGTCGAGGACCTGCTGCTGCGGCCGAGCGAGAAGATCGACTATGCGCGCCTCGAAGCCCTGATCAGGGGCAAGGCGGTGATCGTCACCGGCGGCGGCGGCTCGATCGGCTCCGAGATCTGCGAGCGCGTCGTCGCGTTTGGCGCCGCGCGCCTGCTGATCGTGGAAAATTCCGAGCCGGCCCTCTACGCCGTCACGGAAGTGCTCGCCGCGCAGGGCGCCGCGGCCGCGATCGAAGGGCGGATCGCCGACATCCGCGACCGCGAGCGCATCATGCGCCTGATGGCCGAGTTCAAGCCGGACATCGTGTTCCATGCTGCCGCGCTCAAGCATGTGCCGATCCTCGAGCGCGACTGGAGCGAGGGCGTCAAGACCAACATCTTCGGCTCGATCAACGTGGCCGATGCAGCGCACAACGCCGGCGCCGAAGCCATGGTGATGATCTCGACCGACAAGGCGATCGAGCCGGTCTCGATGCTCGGCCTCACCAAGCGTTTCGCCGAGATGTACTGCCAGGCGCTCGATCACGACCTCGCGGCAGCGAGCGGCGGCGCCAGGCCGGCAATGCGGCTGATCTCGGTGCGATTCGGCAATGTGCTGGCGTCGAACGGTTCGGTGGTGCCGAAGTTCAAGGCCCAGATCGAGGCCGGCGGCCCCGTGACGGTGACGCATCCCGACATGGTCCGCTACTTCATGACGATCCGCGAGGCCTGCGACCTCGTCATCACGGCGGCGACGCACGCGCTTGGTACGCAGCGTCCAGACGTCTCCGTCTACGTGCTCAACATGGGCCAACCCGTGAAGATCGTCGACCTTGCCGAGCGCATGATCCGCCTCTCGGGCCTGCAGCCCGGCTACGATATCGAGATCGTGTTCACGGGCATGCGGCCGGGCGAGCGCCTGCACGAGATCCTGTTCGCCTCCGAGGAGCCGACCCGCGAGATAGGCGTCGCCGGGATCATGGCCGCGCAGCCGAACGAGCCGCCGATGCAGACTCTGCGCAAGTGGATCGTCGCGCTGGAGCAGGCGATCGCGCGCGACGATCGGGCCACGATCAGGACCATCCTGAAGGACGCGGTTCCGGAATTCGGGTCGACCGCGGCCTGACCATGCAGTCCCAAGACAAGATCGCTGGCAAGATCGTCGTCGCGAGCCAGCATTATCCGCCGGATACCAGCACGACTGCCGCGATCATGGCCGAGATCGCCTGTCGTCTTGCCGAGCGGCGCGAGGTCGTCGTGCTGTCGGGCTGGCCTGGTGCACTGCCGGCCTCGCACACCGGTCCGGGCAAGCCGCGCGTCGTTGCGATCAGGAACCGGATGGCGGGAAAGGCAGCGCTGGTGCGGCGCGGCGTCTCCGAGCTGCTGTTCGCGGCGCGCACGTTCATCGCGCTGGTCCGGGAGCTCAAGGCGGGGGACGTCGTGCTCACCGTCACCGCGCCGTTCATGCTGCCTTATGCCGTTGCCGCGGCGGCATGGCTCAAGGGCGCGCGCTCGGCGCTGATCCTGCACGACCTCTTTCCCGACGTGCTGGTGATGGCGGGCCTCCTGAAGCCGGGTTCGATCGTGACGAGGACGATGCGTGCCGCCAACAGCCTCATGTTCCGCGCGCTCGACGCCGTCATCACCATCGGCCGCGACGCCGAGGGGCCGCTGCTGAGCTACTCGGGCATGACGCCCAGCAAGATCCGTTTCATTCCGAACTGGGCGACGCTCGTGCCTGGTCCGCGTCCGCTGTCACCGGACAATCCGTTCCGCAAGGCCATCCCTGGGCGTTTCGTCGTCGGCCTGTCGGGCAATCTCGGCTTCACCCATGATCCGGAGATCGTGTTCGAGGCGGCGCGTCTTCTCGAGGACGAGCCGGACATCCACTTCCTGCTGTCCGGCTGGGGCATCGGCTTCGAGCGGCTGAAGCAGTTGCAGGCCGCAGCAAACCTCTCCAATGTCTCCTTCGTGCCGCGCGTCGCGGATGCCGAGCTCGAGGCGTTCCTGGCGGCGGCCAATCTCTGGATCATTCCGTACCGGAAGGACGTGGCGGGGGTGTCGGTGCCGAGCCGGTTCTACAATCTGCTGGCGGTCGGCCGTCCCGTGCTGCTGGTCTCCGAGCCGGACGCCGAGGCGGCCTTGACCGTGGTGGAGAACGGGCTCGGCGCTGTCGTGACGCCGGGCCGCGCCGATCAGCTCGCAGACGCGATTCGTGCGGCGGCCCGTTCCGACGACGGTGCGATCGCGGCACGCGCGGTGAAGGCGGCTGCGCGATACGACCGGACCGTGGCGATGGACGCCTATGCCGGCCTGATCGACGAATTGTTGCGCAACCCGAACCTTTCGGAGCGGCGATGAGCGAGCGCAAACCGGTCGTGCTGGTGACGGGAGCGAGCGGCTTCGTCGGCCGTCACGTCGCGCCTGCGCTGGCGCGCGAGGGATGGTCGGTGCGCCGTGCGGTTCGCAGTCCGGAAGGCCTCGACGACGAGGTCGTGATCGAATCGATCGGCCCGGAGACGGATTGGAGCGCCGCGCTCGAGGGCGTCGAGGCCGTCGTCCATCTCGCCGCGCGCGTGCATCACAAGCACGAGGAGCACGCGGTCCAGCTCTACCGAAACGTCAACATCGCCGGCACGCTGCATCTGGCGCGCTCCGCGGCGACGGCCGGCGTGCGCCAGTTCATATTCGTCAGCACCGTCCTGGTGCACGGCCGCAGCAATGAAGGCCGCGCACCGTTCAGCGAGGACGACATCCTGACGCCGCGCGGCCTCTACGGCATGTCCAAGGCGGCAGCCGAGGCGGGACTGAAGACGCTGGCGCGCGACAGCGACATGAATATCTCGGTGATCCGGCCGCCGCTGGTCTACGGCGCAGGCGCCAAGGGCAATTTCGCGCTGCTGACGCGCGCGGTGAGCCTCGGGCTGCCGCTGCCCTTTGGCGCGATCCACAATCAGCGGGCCTTCCTCGCCGTGCAGAACCTCTCCTCGTTCATCGCGCGCCGGCTCGCTCATCCCGACACGGCGAGCAATTTCGAGATCTTTCTGGTGGCCGACAGGGAGCAGGTCTCGACGCCTGAGTTCATCGAGCGGCTGGCGAAGGCGGCCGGCAAGAACTCGCGGCTATTCGGCATGCCGCCGAACCTGCTCAGCACGCTGCTGAGCGTGATGGGCCGGCAGGACACCCATGACAGCCTGATCGGCTCGCTGGAGCTCAACATCTCCAAGGCGATTGCGACGGGGTGGCAGCCGCAGGTCTCTCTCGATGAAGGCCTGCGGCTCGCGCTGTCGGTTCAGGACGCCTGAGGGCGCGAGAACCGTCGCAGCACGAAGCTGATCGCGGACGCGCCGGCGAGCACCGCGACGATCGTGATCGCCGTCGAGCCCGCGCGAACGGTGACGATGGCAAGCATCGCCAGCCATAGATTGAGCGCGAACACCTCGCCGATCACGCGCGGGACCGTGAAGCCGTTGTCGGTGGCGCGCTGATAGAAATGCGAGCGATGCGCCGACCAGAACTGCTCGCGCCTGAGGATGCGGCGAAACAGCGTGATGGTGGCATCGGCGAGGTAATAGCCGGGCAGCAGCAGCGCCGCGGCGGGCTGTCCGTGCCAGGCGAGCTCCAGCAGGCACCAGCCGAGCAGGAGGCCGATCGGCAGGCTGCCGACATCGCCCAAGAAAACCTTCGCGAGCGGCTTGTTGAACGGCACAAAGCCGAGCATCGCGCCGCACAGCGCCGTGGCGATCAGCACCGCCGGCCATGACAAGTCCCCGAGCCACCCGAGCAGCAGCAGCGCCGCGGTGACCGGCACCACTTCCGCCACCGTCATCAGGTCGAGCCCGTCCATGAAATTGACGAGGTTCACGAACCAGATGCCGGCGAGCAGGATGAGGCCGCGCTCCAGCACCAGCGGCAGCGCTGGCACGATGCGCGCGGTCTCGGGCGCGGCGAACACGACCGCGCCGACGCAGGCTGCTTGCAGCAGGAGCCGCACCAGCACCGGCAGCGACACGATGTCGTCGGCGAATCCGACCAGCGCGATCACGATCGTCGCGATGACCAGCGCCGGAGGGATCGCGGCGTTGGCCCAGGCCCCCCAGACGGATGCGACCAGCAGCGTCGCTGATATCACCGCGATGCCGGCGCCCTGCGGGGTCGGGATGCGATGCGAGGATCGCGCGTTGGGCCGCGCCAGCGCGTAACGCTGGAGCAGGGGACGGCTGCTCCAAGTGACGACGGCCGAGATCAGCGCGGCGATCGCAACGGCAAGCAGCGACGGCACGATGGCGACAGCGTCGCTGGCCGGGTTCACTCCGGCACTCCGAGCGGCGCCGAGCCCTGCGCGGCTTTCTCCGCGCTGAGGATCCAGACCAGGCCGCCGACCGCGCCGACGATGAAGGAGACCGCGCCGAACAGCAGCGAGATGTTGACGCCTTCGTTGGGTGCGAGCCCGGCGAAGCCGAAGGCCAGGCCCATGGTCGCCTCGCGCACGCCCCAGCCGGCGATCGAGATCGGCATCAGGGTGATCAGCATGACCGGCGGAAGCAGCTGGAAGATCTGGCCAAAGCTGACCGGCGCCGCGATCGACTGCACCACGCACCAGCCGATGACGACCGCGAGCACGTGAACGAGCAACGACAGGATCGCGATGACGGGGCCGCGCCTTGCGTCGAAGATCACGCGGTTGGCGATCACGGCGCAGGCGTGGATGTGATGGGTGGCCCACCAGGTCTTCAGCCACGGCCATTTCAGCGCGCCGAAGACCAGGAAGCCGAGGCCGCCCGCGAGCGCGGCGAAGTCCACCAGCAGCAGTGCCGAGCGTCCGTGCGGATCGGTGATCAGCTCGTAGCTCCAGGGCAGGCTCGCGACGATGAGAATCGCGAGCGCGACGAGGCCGATCGCGCGATCGACGAAGATGGAGTAGGTGGCCGCGCGCCATCCGGCGCCGGCGCGCGCGACCAGCCAGAGCCGGACCGCATCGCCGCCGATCGCGGACGGCAGGGTCTGGTTGAAGAACGCGCCGATCACGTTGTAGCGCATGGCGCGGGAAAGCTCGAGCGGCGCGCCGCATTCGGCGCTGATCTCGCGCCAGCGCAACACGCCGACGAAGATTTGCAGGAACGTGACCGCGATCGCCATGGCGATCCAGAACAGGCTGGTCGCTGTGAAGCGCGAGAACAGCTCGGACAGATCGACCTTGCGCAGCGCCAGATAGAGCAGCGCGCCGGAAATCAGGATTTTGGCCGTCGACAGCAGGATTCGGCGCATCTCGCCCGCATGAACAGGGTTTGCGAAGATTTGAGGCAACCCGACGCGAGGCGCCGAATTAGGCCGCTTTGGTATGGTTTTGGCGTCGATCTTGCAATAGCGGTGTCGAGGCGCGGTTATGAACCGCCGATATGACGGGCCGCGGGCTATTGTGCCCCCCTCGATGCGGCGGCTAAACAGGCGCCGCGGGCGCAGGATCGGGTTTGGAGGCCCTCGGGAACAGGATGACGGATCAGGCGATTTTGGTCACGGGTGCGGCCGGCTTCATCGGCTTTCACGTCGCCCGGCAGCTGCTCGCCGAAGGCCGGACCGTCGTCGGGCTGGACAATCTCAACAGCTATTACGATCCCGCGCTGAAACGGGACCGGCTGGAACTGCTACGCGACGATTCCCGCTTTTCGTTCGTCAAGGCCGATCTCGCCGACCGCGAGGCGATCGCCGCGCTGTTCGCGCGGCACGGATTCACTGAGGTCGTGCATCTCGCGGCCCAGGCCGGCGTGCGCTACTCGATCGCGCAGCCGCAGGCTTATGCCGATTCCAATCTCCAGGGCTTTCTCAACGTGCTGGAGGGCTGCCGCCGCAACGGCTGTCGTCATCTCGTCTACGCCTCGTCATCCTCCGTTTATGGCGCCAACACTAAACTGCCATTTGCCGTGCAGGATCGGACCGACCATCCCGTGAGTTTCTACGCCGCGACCAAGAAGGCGAACGAGGTGATGGCGCAGTCCTACAGCCATCTCTACCGGCTGCCGGTCACTGCCTTGCGCTTCTTCACCATCTATGGCCCGTGGGGACGGCCCGATATGGCCCTGTTTCTGTTCGCGAATGCCATCATGGCGGGCAAGCCGATCCGGCTCTTTAACCATGGCCGGATGCGCCGCGACTTCACCTATATTGACGACGTCACCCGTGTAGTATCCAAGCTGGTCGATCGGGTGCCCGCGGATGACCCGGCTGCCGCAAATGCGCCGTCTAAGGTCTACAATGTCGGTAATCACCACCCGGAAGAGCTGATGCATGTCGTCGGACTTCTGGAGCAGGAGCTGGGTCGGACGGCAATCAAAGAATTGCTGCCGATGCAGCCGGGAGACGTCTTGGAAACGTTCGCGGATGTCGAGGATCTGATGCGCGACACCGGCTTTGCGCCGTCAACGCCGATCGCGCACGGGGTTGGTAATTTTGTCACCTGGTATCGGGACTACTTCAAGGTTTGAAATGACGATGGACAAACGCATTATCCCCCTGATCATGTGCGGCGGTGCCGGCACGCGGCTGTGGCCGGCTTCGCGCGAGGTGCGCCCCAAGCAATTCCTGCCGCTGTTCGGCGCGCGCTCGACCTTCCAGGACACGCTGCTGCGCGTCTCGGATGCCTCGCTGTTCGATCGTCCTGTTATCATCACCAATGCGTCCTACCGCTTCATGGTGCTGGAGCAGCTCGCTGAGATCGGCATCGAGGCCGACGTGATCCTCGAGCCGATGCGCCGCGATTCCGGCCCCGCGATCGCCGCGGGGGCGCTGTTCGCGCAGAACCGCGCCAGTGACGCCATCGTGCTCGCGCTTGCCGCCGACCACGTGGTGCAGGACAACGCCGCTTTCGTCGCGGCGTGCCGCGAGGGTCTCACCGCCGCGAGCGCCGGGCGCATTGTCACCTTCGGCGTCAAGCCGGAACGGCCGGCGACCGAATACGGCTATATCAGCCCCGGCGAGGTGATCTCAGGCACGGTGCATGCGGTCGCGCGCTTCGTCGAGAAGCCGGACGCGGTGAAGGCCGCCGACTACGTCAATTCGGGCTATCTGTGGAACAGCGGCAACTTCATGTTCCCGGCCACGCTCCTCCTCGACGAATACCGCAAGGTCGATGCGGGAAGCGTGGAGGCGGTTTCCAATGCGGTCGCCAACGCCGGCCGTGATCTCGGCTTCGTGACACTGGAGCCGCAGGCGTTTGGCGCGGCAAAGGCGATCTCGATCGACTACGCGGTGATGGAGAAGACCTCGCGCGCGGCCGTCGTGCCGGTGGCCTGCGGCTGGTCCGACGTCGGCTCCTGGCACGCGGTGTGGGAGCTGTCGGACAAGGACGCGCAAGGCAACGCCTCGCATGGCGCTGCGGTGTTCGAAGACTCCCGCAACTGCAACGTCACCACCGATTCCGCGCTGGTCGCGCTCGAAGGCGTCGACGATCTCATCGTGGTCGCAACCGCCGATGCCGTGCTGGTCTCGCGCCAGAAGGATGCCAACGGCCTCAAGCGTCTCGTGACCAAGCTCAAGACGGTCGCACCGAAGGTCACTGAAGAGCATCTTAAGGTGCACCGGCCCTGGGGCAGCTACCAGTCCGTCGACAATGGCGAACGCCATCAGGTCAAGCGCATCGTGGTCAAGCCTGGTGGGCGGCTGTCGCTGCAGAAGCACCATCATCGTGCCGAGCACTGGATCGTGGTCCGCGGCGCGGCCCGGGTCACGGTCAACGAGACGGTCAAGACGGTGCACGAGAACGAGTCGATCTACATTCCGATGGGCGCGGTCCACCGGATGGAGAACCCCGGCAAGATCATGCTGGAACTCATCGAGGTCCAGACCGGAAGCTATCTCGGGGAAGACGACATCATCCGGATTGAAGACGACTATCAAAGGTCGTAACCAGCACACTCCGAATCACGCGACCCGGGCCGAAACAGCGGTATCT
>Ga0102590_1001918_pt1 | contig 27456 bp, 23 predicted proteins | sample AraplaMF_Col_mMF_FD_76859 | JGI IMG/M metagenome (GOLD analysis project Ga0102590, IMG submission 76859) | Arabidopsis root microbial communities from the University of North Carolina, USA - plate scrape MF_Col_mMF | ecosystem: Host-associated > Plants > Roots > Endosphere | place: USA... | reverse complement strand
CCTAAGAGGAATTAACAGCATTGCGAACAGCAATGAACCGTTATATATAATAGACGGCGTACCCTTCGTCTCAACCACGATGAATAGCACATATTTAAGTTCTGGTGTTGGTTCATTAAGTCCATTTAATAACTTAAACCCATCTGACATAGAAAGTATTGAAGTCCTGAAAGATGCTGATGCAACAGCGATATACGGTAGTCGAGGTGCCAATGGGGTTATATTAATTACAACCAGAAAAGGAAACCCGGGAGTAACAAAATTTGATGTGAACATATATTCCGGAATTGGTAAGGTGACCAGAAAGCTGAAATTGCTAAACACTGACCAATATCTTGCGATGCGAAGAGAGGCATTTAAAAACGACGGCATTGCACCTCAAGCCTGGGATTATGACGTAAATGGCACTTGGGACACCACACGGTACACAGATTGGCAGAAGGTATTTACCAATGGAAGTGCCCAGTTATTAGATATGCAAGCTTCTCTATCCGGTGGAAGTGCTCAAACCCAGTTTGTAATAAGCGGAGGATATCACAATGAGACAACAGTTTATCCTGGCGATTATTTCGATAGAAAAATCAGTCTTCATGCAGGAATAAATCACACTTCTACAAATAACAAATTAAGAACACTTTTCTCTGCTAGTTACGTAAACGACAACAATCAGCTACCTACGGAAAACCTTCTCAGCAATATTCTTTTACCGCCGAACGCCCCAGCATTATATGACAACAGCGGGAACTTAAATTGGGAAAATAGTACCTGGTCTAATCCATTTGCACTTCTATATAGAAAAAGCAAGGCTATAACTGATAACCTCATCGGAAATCTGACACTCTCTTACAATCTACTTCCCAGCTTACAATTGAAAGCTAACCTAGGTTACAAAAAAATTGAGATGAAGCAGAACAGGCTTATTCCCTTAATTTCTTATTCTCCACAGTTTGCATCTCTACCCTCCTTTAGAATGAACGAAAATGCAAATAACACTATTACTTCCTGGATCGCTGAACCGCAAATAAATTACTCTAAGAACTTAAAAATTGGAGAGGTGGACTTACTTGCAGGAGCTACTTTTCAACAAGATTATCAGGAAGCCATTTCCCAGGTTGCATCGGGGTTCTCCAGTGACGCATTAATTGAAAATATTTTAGCCTCCTCCTCTCTCAGGGTTCTGGGGTATTCGATTTCAAAATACAGGTACTCTGCACTATATGCCCGTATGGGGTACAATTTTAAAGACAAATATATTCTAAATTTAACTGCGAGAAGAGATGGCAGTAGCCGCTTTGGAGCTAACAAGCAGTTTGGCAATTTCGGTGCGATTGGAGCCGCGTGGGTATTCTCTAATGAGAATTTTATAAAAAACAAGATAAATGCATTGAGTTTTGGTAAGCTTCGCATTAGTTACGGAACAACAGGCAGCGATAAATTACCCGACTATCAATACTTAAGTAGTTACGCCGCGATGAATTACACCTACCAGGACTTAAATGTATTATATCCTACCCGCCTGGCAAACCCCAACTTCAGCTGGGAATTGGTGAAAAAATTAGAAGGCGCAATAGAATTAGGATTATTCAAAGACAAAATCCTGGCTAATGTTTCCTGGTATCGGAACAGGACCGGCAACCAGCTAGTTGGTTATCCTCTACCATCTATTACCGGTTTTAAAACAGTTCAGTTCAACCTGCCAGCCGTTGTCCAGAACACGGGAGTAGAGTTCGAACTCAATAGTACCAACTTGAAGACTAGAAGCTTTACTTGGCGGAGTAGTTTTAATATCAGCTTTCCACGCAACAAATTGATAGCTTATCCAAATATCGAAAGCTCTCCGTATGCGCAGGTTTATGCCGTTGGACAAAGTATGTTTGGAAGCTATCTATTTAAATCTACGGGGATAGACCCGCAATCAGGTTTATTTACTTTTCAAGATTTAAACAAAGACGGTAGCTACACCTACGATGCTGATCGCCGATTTGTATTTACGGGACAAAATTACTTCGGAGGACTACAAAATAGTTTTACATATAAAAGCTGGCAACTAGATTTTTTATTCCAGTTCGTAAAGCAAAAAGGGCAATATTTTTACTATAATACCTTAGCCGGCTATATGGCCAATCAACCGTTAACTGTACTAGACCGCTGGCAAAAAGAGGGGGACAAGTCTGTTCTACTCCAAAAGTATTCCACCATGTATAGACAGGAAAATGAACTCTTTGACCAAAGTGACGCAAGGATTGGAAATGCCTCATATATTCGGCTAAAAAATGTCTCGCTCAGTTACAATATGCCATTATTGTGGGTAAAACAGCTTCATTTACAAGACGTTCGAATATATTTTCAATGTCAGAATCTTCTAACCATAACAAACTATATAGGAGCAGATCCTGAAAGTGGAAGCGGATTAGGCCTACCTCCTTTACGCTTCATGACAGGTGGAATCAAATTAACCCTATAATCGGTAATGTAATATTGAACATTAAAATTACAAAGATGTACTTCTTGTCAAACTATAAGGAAGCTTTCTTCGAATCAATCATTCGCCGAAATATACTGGCCCGTTTGTACCGGTCAACTAAACTTAAGGCCTTATATCTACTAGTTGTAGCAGGCATCATCTCATCCAGTTCCTGCAAAAAGTTCATTGATGTAGAACCGCCCAAAACAGATTTGGTTACCAGTACCGTATTCAATGATGCCAATACGGCAACAGCAGCAGTCCTCTCTATTTATGCTCAAATGATTGACAACAGCATTACCTACCTCTTACCGTTTCATTCCGGGCTATACGGAGATGAATTACATAACTACAGCACCGATATATTTGGTGCGGTCGCTTACTATACCAATAATTTAAATGGTATGAATAGTGCTCCTCCATATTGGGAAAAAGGGTATTCCTTCATCTATCAGGCAAATGCCATTATTGAAGGTTGTCAAAATTCAAACATTCTCGACGAAAAAATTAAAAGGCAGTTAACGGGTGAAGCCAGATTTATAAGAGCATACTGGTATTTCTATCTAGTAAATTTGTATGGTGACGTTCCTCTAATTACAGTAACCGATTATAATAAAAACTCGACCATGCAGCGGATGAGCAAAAATACAGTATATGATTACATCATTTCTGATTTAGAACATGCAGAGAATGAAATCAGCGCCAACTATGTCGACGCTACAGACACCTCTATAACATCTGAAAGGGTACGGCCAAACAAATCAGCTGTTAAGGCAATGCTTGCAAGAGTTTATTTATATAGGGGTAATTTTAGTTCCGCAGAAAAATATGCGACAGATGTCATCAGTAATACAGAGCAATATAGCTTAGTTGGATTAGAAGAGGTTTTCTTAAAAAACAGCAGAGAAGCTATTTGGCAAATCCCCCCCACGACAAATGGTACTTGGTATAACACACAAGAAGGACTAAACTTCATTCTTACGGACAGGCCCTATAACTGCGCTTTATCAAGCCAGTTAGTTAACGCTTTCGAGCCTGGAGATAATAGAAAATCAACTTGGGTTGGCAGCTTATCTATTGATACAGAGACTTTTTTATTTCCTCACAAATATAAGGTTAAAGAATCTTCTGATATTGTCGAATACAGTATGATTCTCCGGCTTGCCGAGCAGTTTTTAATACGTGCAGAGGCAAAAGCCAATCTTGGCAAGATAAACGAAGCGAAGGAAGATCTCAATGCTATCAGAAAGAGGGCGGGAGTCTCAAACACCAATGCGGATACTAAAGAGGATCTATTAAACGCCGTCTTTCATGAACGACAGGTTGAATTATTCACAGAATGGGGGCATCGTTGGTTAGATCTTAATCGCAGTGGAAAAGTTAATGAGATAATGCAGAAAATCGCACCGTCAAAAGGGTCAAGTTGGAATCCAAATAAGAACTTATGGCCAATACCACAACTTGACATCAACAGCAACCCAAACCTTACGCAAAATCCGGGTTACAATTAAGTTCAGACACTTAGATCTATAAACAGGTAATGTAAAACTTACAACACTATGAAAGGCATAATAGCAACATTAATCTTAATTTCTTTAGTATTCTTAATCCCCACTTGCGTCAATTCCCAGTCACTTGAAAATGACCCTGTGTCTTGGAAATACAATATAAAAAAAACAGGGAACCGGACTTATGAGGTTATCATCTCTGCAATCATTCAAAATGGCTGGCACATTTACGCACAGCAACAACCTACAGAAGGCATTGCGTTACCAACAACTATTAAATTCTCAAATAACCCGCTTGTTCAAATTTCCGGTAAACCTAAAGAGGTGGGTAAATTGGAAAAAAAAATTGATCCGATTCTCGATGTAGAGCAATTTCAATATAGCAACAACGTTGCCTTTGTTCAAAAAATACAAGTAAAGGGCAACATAAAAACCAAGATCAAAGGCAGTGTTAGTTTCATGGCCTGCACGGATGAAAAATGTCTACCAGAAAAGGAAATCCCCTTTACAATATACCTGCAAAACTAAGTAGACAAATTATTTATAATAACCAAAAATCATTTTCTACCCACTCTTTACAAAAAGTAGAGCGATTAGTCAATTTTAACACATTAAAAACCTTATAGTTTTATTATGAAACCTTTAATTAACATACTTATTCTACTAATTGGGAGTATCGTATTTTGCAATCCTGTTCGAGGCAAAGACCCGGATAGCACCCAATATCCGATAATCGGCAAACCATGCCCTAACTTCGTATTAACAGATATTCGAGACTTCACGAAAAAAGAAACATCACTAGGCGATCTAAAAGGTAAACATGTGATACTGGACTTTTGGGCAGAAGGTTGTATCAGCTGCATACACAGCTTTCCGAAGTTAAACAAACTTCAACAGCAGTACAAAGACAAACTGAATATAATATTAGTTGGTTTGGAGAGCCCAAATATCAGGAGGATATATGAGAAGCTTAAAGTTAAATACAACTTAAACTTGCCCAGCGCCTTTGATAGTATAATCTCCGGTCCGCCGTTTAAAAAAATTGCGGGTGTCCCCTGGCTTATCTGGATAGACGATGAGGGCATTGTAAAAGCAGTGTCAAGCTCAGCTGAGATGACTTCTGACAACATTGAAAAGTTTATAGCAAATAAAGAATTCAATTTTCTCGACGAAAGCTATAATTCAGTATCTGCGAGAAACAACTCCTATAACGCTGACTATCCATTTCTTATCAATGGAAATGGTGGTACGAAAGACACTGACTTCTTGTACAGATCCGTTTTAACGAAATGGAAGCCTGGTATACATGTTGGAAACATGGGAAATATAGACCTATTATGGGAAACACAAAAAATTCCAAGGTTTGAAGTATTTGGAGTACCAGTCACTTATCTATATGAAATCGCTTTTACCGGTTCGACTCAGCTATTAGATTCCATGTACTATACTCCTATCTTTGAAACAAGTGATTCTTCTCTCTTTAGCGACAGCAATAAAAACACATATTGCTATAGTGTCAGTATTCCAAAAGAAAAGGCAAGCAAGAATTATCTGATGAAGATTATGCAAAATGACTTGAAAAACTATTTTGGGCTTACAGCGAAAATAGAAGAGCGGGAGATGCCTTGCCTTTTCCTGACAATTACTGACGAAAATAAATTTGAAAAACTCAAATCTAAAGGAAAATTAGATGTCAACAATTCTGTAATGGAAGTTGACTATGTTAATTTGCTTAATTGTAAAATAGATGCCGTAGCTGATGTTCTAAGATATTCTACAAAAGAAGGAGTATTGAGGATCTTCAATAAAACCGGCTACTCCGGCAACGTAGATATTCGAGTTGATGCCGTTATGACTGATTTAGAAGATGTAAGAAAAGAAATTAGGAAACAAGGGTTGGATATTGTTAAAGGAAATAGCAAAATGAATGTCCTTGTAATAAGTGATAGTGCAAATTAATCATGTTAAACACATAAAATTGAGAAACGATGGCATCTTTGTTGTTTCTTCGTTACACTACATCACTCGACGACAAAAGACTTCCAAGGAGTACCGCATACACCCTGACTTACCCTGGTAGTATAGATAGTCCTTAATGATCCATCCAAAAACTTTTTACAGTCAAACGGTTGGTTGAAGGTGCATGGTGATGACTCAAGAAGAGTTGATGTACAGAAACCCAAACTATTGGTATACCAAACAGTAATCGGTAGCAATCTATTAACGCCTTTAGTGGCAAATGCCCCGCACACGGCAATAGCCAGGCCTGTTACAGTGAGGAAAATTTTGTTCTTTTTCATAAGCTTCGATTATTGGCGCATCTTGGCCCTTTATACTAACAATTAGACAACATCGGAACTACTAAACATAAGAAACAGTGGCAGTGGCCACTGTTTCTTATAATACAAACTACCTTACTGCTGAATCGTAGTCTTATACGGAGTAGCACATACGTTCTGGCTTGCTCTGGTTGTATAGATAGTACGCAGCGCTCCGTCCAGGAACTTTTTGCAATCAAATGGTTGCTGTACGGTAGTGCAGGGAGACGGCTCAAGAAGCACAGAAGTGCAAATACCTGCGTTATTGGTATACCAAACGGTAGTGGGAACTAATTTGTTAACACCTTTAGTAGCAAATGCTCCGCATACAGCAATAAGCAGGCCTGTCGCAGCCAGGAAAATTTTGTTCCTTTTCATAGAAAACGATTTTTTTAAGTGACTTAAAATCTTTGCTTACCTATTCGCAGGGGGCAAGCATTTACCCTGTTACCATTACACCCGGGGTTGCAGCAGGTAAACTGCAAATGAATGGCTCAAGATTTAAAGTATATTATGGTAATTTTGACGATACTAACAAACAGGATTGCCTAATCCTACGCCCAGCTGGTAGTTCCTCCCTTAATAAACATTTTTCTTTCCCTTTTAAGTAACCATATAGCAACTCCAGCTAATATTGTAATAAAACTATTGAAATATAAATGCATGGTCCAGCTCATACCTTTCAAAATCCCTCCGCAACTACAGGGTATATGGTGAGCAAATTCTAATAGGTAAATTGTATATCCTGTAAAAATGATCATTAGGGCAAAAGAGACCACCATTCCAATTTTTCTGGCTGATGGGGCAATTAATAATATCGCAACTGTTATCTCCGTTAACGGTAGCGGCAGTGCTATTAGTGAAACATGGTTCCCCAGTAACGGTGACTCCGAAAGCTGAATTCTAAAAGTATGAAGATCGAGGAGCTTACTAAGCCCAACATTAATAAAAAGGATAGCGATTAACCATGATATAACATCAATAATTATCTTTCTTTTCATCTCTCTATTTTTTAGTTTCTTAATAAGCTATAGTTTTCGCAGTACCTGTAATAACGTGTCCGCTTTCATTACTCCTCCATATACTCCTCGTAATCTCTTGTACCTATCAAATACTACAAGCACAGGAGTACCTCCGGCATTATAGTTGCTAGGAAAGAATTTAGCAGTATCTACTCCGATCTTAATATTCTCAAACCGGCTCAGTTTATAAAAGTCTCTATACTCTCTTGCAGCTACAACATCTTCAGTCGTGACAAAATAAAAGAGCGTGGATTTAAAATCCTCTATCTTATTAATTAGGCCTTGTGTTTCTTCGTGACAATAAGCACAATCACTTTTAAAATAGACAAAGACAATCGACTTACCGCTCGGTATTTCCTCACTTCTGACAACAACTGAGCTATCAGGTAATAGGATATTAAATGCAGGCATATTACCTGTTTGACAGCCTGTTATTAATACCCATTCAACTAGCAGTAGAAGCACTATCCTTCTCATATGTATCAATTTTATAAATGAATTCTGCCAGTATCGCAGAAAATACAAACAGTATGATAACCGGGAACATCTGAAATCTCAAGGCAATTGGAGATGCAAACACACTGAATACAAAATTTGTTCCCCATAATAAGGTGACAAATATTATTGTTCTCTTCAATCTGTCACTTGCCTTCTTCCATCCTTTGAATCCCAAAAAACCTAAACAGCCAAATAAAAATCCCATATTTACCATCAGAACTAAATTAGGGTACCAGTTAAGAATTTTGACTTCCTTGGTTTTAAGTCTACTAGTTACCTGAGAGGATTTGTATTCAAACCAATTCTTGGCAATAGGGTGGACACTATCTTCTCCCATATTGTAAGCGCCCAGAAACTCAACCGGTGGCATATAATACTTTACTAAATTGGGCAATAAATAGTACTTAAGAAATTCGAAAGGATAATGACGGATTAAGTATGATCCATATGCTTCCAATTCTGGCGCCACTCTTGCCCATCGAGTAATTGGACCAGCTGTCGAGTCACTTTTCGTTTCAATCTGCATATATCTTCTTAGTGGAGAAATAGTATCCCACATATAAACTGTCGAAGCGACCAAGGCCTCTTCTGGATGTTTTGTGTAGTCTCTCGTCGTATCAAAGTACGTACGCACCATCAAATCCAGCTTCTTAAACCGTTGCGGAACAGGCTTAACGTGTCCATTATCAACAAACTTATATGCATAGAGGGCATTATTAGCAAGCTGCCAGCCTGTAAATGGAGAAAATTGTCTGGTGCCGGTGAGCTTTTCATATTGGTTGCTTGTATGCCATATAAATAATAGTATCAAAACTACACTACCAATAATACCAGCAAGTTTTAAGGCTATTTTTTGTCTTGAAAGAATAAGTGCAAAAGCGGCTATACATGGATAAAACAAAGCGTTATACCTTATAGTAAACGCTATAAATAATACCAGACATTGAAATACGACTAAACGTAGCGTTGGCCGATGGATAATCCATATTAAAAGGGTGAACCATAACAAACTCAAAGATAAAAATATTGCATCACTACTAACATAGTTTGCCAGATATGGAAAAACAGGATTAAATACAACAAAAACAAATAAAATACCCTTTATAAGCCTTCCCGGATTATAGAAATACCACAACGTATAAATCAATAGCATTGCAGAACCCAGTAAAAGAAAGTACTGGAACGTAACAAGCGTTAAATCTGAAGTACTAAATGCACTAAATATGCGCAAAAATCTTGAGTAACCAACAGGATAAGTATGAATTGGCCAATTAAAAGATGCAGTCTCCAAATACGCATAAGAATCCCCATTGATGAAACTTGCGAAGGGATATAGGAATTTGAAAGTCGACCATTGCAAAACCACCGCTATACAGCCAAAAAAAAGATAAAATTTATGCATTTTGTTTCCAAAAACGAAATCACCAAATGAACACTCTGCCTGCGACATAAATGGCATCGGACGTTTCTTAACTTCCGAGGTACTTGCAACTTCCTTCTCCTCATGATACTCCTGCTCTGTATTGATCTCCCATATGTTCGCCTTCGTCACCACTCCTGCCGCTATATTATCCACCGCCACCATCGCCGTCAGCATCGAATGATCACTATTATTATACTTATGCATCCCATTCCTTCCTACCAAAAACAAATTCTTAAATCTATCTACATACTCCCTCACGAGATCAAACCTCTCATACGTCCCGAAATAAGCCGGATATGTCTTCTCCATCCTCAACACTGTCGCATCCAACACATTCGCCTGGCTAGCCAATCCAATCTTCTCCAATTCCCGGATAGCCACATCTTTTATATACTCATCCGACCTATTCCAGAAATCATCGGTTTTATTGCAAAAGAACTCCATACCTACCCACGCATTATCCGGGTCCTTCACCATATACGGACTCCAATTATTAAAAAGCTGTAACCTCCCCACCTTCACATCCTTTTCTTGTATATATATCCACGTATCCTTCAAATCCAGCGCCTTCCACTCTCCTGTCTTCTTATCCTGGAAAGACAATTTCTTCAACAAAATCCCCACCGTTATAAAATCCCGGTATTGGAGGCCCGCCGCCACTTCTTTCACGTCCTCTGGTATGGGGCCGTCCAGGCCTCCAATCAGCTCCTGCACTGGCATAGTTGAAAAGAAATAATCGCCTTCGAGGTAACTGGTTTCACCGGTTATATTGTTAATAGCAGCTACGGCAGTGACTTGGTTATTGCTATCAGAAGTATAGATCCTTTTCACATCGTGATGCATCAGGATTTTCCCTCCCATGCTTTCCACCTGCCGGGCTACTTCCTCCCATAGTTGGCCCGGTCCGAATTTTGGATAAAGAAATTGTTCTATCAAACTCGTCTCAGTATCTTTTTGGGCAATATCATTTTCAGCAACCTTTTGCTTCTTTTTTGTAGCAGATTGTATGGCATGCTGAATTGCCTTGCTGATGGATACACCTTTGATCCGCTGGGCTCCCCACTCTGCAGATATCTTATCACAAGGAATGCCCCACACCTTCTCTGTATAATCTTTGAAGAACAGTTTGTATAAAACCTGTCCAAACCGGTTGATCATAAAGTCCTCCAGATTCCTTTCCGGTTTACGCGGTAACAGCTGTGCCTTCAGATAAGAGAACATAATAGCAATAGTGGTCCATAGGCCAAGCTTGGTGAGGGTGTCCAGGGATAGTTGTATAGGATAAGTAAAGAATTTCCGCAGGAAATAGATCCTTGACAAACGCCTACGCACGAGCATGACTTTATCAGGATCTTTCCCAGCGTTGTCTATTGCCTCAATGGACGCGGCGTCAATTTCACGGGACTTGTTCTGGTAGCTGATATTGAAAGTAGTCTGCCCATCAGCCTGGATCGGCATAATATTCAACCACCAGTTCATCACCCGGTCTGATTTGGAAAAGAAACGATGTCCGCCTATATCAATACGATTGCCTTTATAGTTCACTGTCTTCGAAATTCCACCTATATCTCCGGATTTCTCCAGGATAATAGGTTTTATATCCGTCCTTTTCAATAATTCGTATGCTGCGGTAAGACCAGCCGGCCCAGCTCCTATTATGATCGCCTTCTTTTCCATATATTATTCTTTAAGACATACGCTTCTCACCCTCCTGTTTAAGAAGGTAAACTGTTAAAATGAAACTCGTGTCTGTTGTAACTGTCGCTACAGTATTGTAAGAATTCAAAGGACATTCCGCACAAACAAGCAGAATTTAATTACCTGAAAAATCAAACTTTCAAGCATTCGAACTACTTCATTATCCTGCAACGGAACATGAAACAGTTCTATAGTTAGCAGTAAAAAACAGTGAATTATGTTACATCTCTTGCAGTTGGATCTGACAAAGCGTGAATGACAAGCTCTTTTATCATATCACCTAAAAAAACTTCCGCTTCCTGGCTACTTCCTTTAAACGTTCGCATTTCTTCAATGGAATTACACATTTCAGGCGTAATCTCTCCTTTTGCCAGGGAAATGAAAGAAGCTCCTTCTTTTTCAGGCAAAAAGGGTGGTACAAATGTTATTGGACCTGCCATGGTTATGTATTTAAACAGTTATTTTGAGGCGCCGATACTCAACAAACTAAGCAAACAGCGTTGAAACCGGCAATTTCTTCAAAGCATCAAGCCAGCGCTTGCGTGCTTTATTTTTGAGGGTATTTATGTACCATAGTCAGCTAAAGAGATTTATTGTGGTCAAGGGTTACGTCAATACAAATGTTGCGATATGGATAGTATTGTGAAATCTGTTTTTCATATGTTGGCATTTACTTCCTTTAATTCGTTTCACTTGAACAAATGTCAGGTAAAGAATTGGAATTATCGTTATCATTTGGGAATAAATTTTGTTATCATTTTAGCACATCCTTGTCATTTTTGATTATATCATATCTTTACTGTTTATATATCTTCTTATCATACTGCTCCAATAAGTCCCAAATCCAGGACTCATCGTTTAATATATGAACATTCTCCTCCGGGACAGTTATGTGTAAGGAAATATAGCTTCCCTCCTGAAACCTCACTTTATGACGCGCTGAGGAGCGCAGAAAAGCAAGCCTTACCAGTTTACCTTCCTCCACCCTAATGATATCCGGGAACAACGTCCCCTTATAAATAAGGGGGCTATTCTGTATAGCGAAATAAAATGTAGTACAAGGCTGCACGATTATCTTCAACGATGTTCTTCGAAAAAACTCAAAATGGTTTACACAGATGCTATACTCCTTCGTGTATAGCCACTGGCTGATCAATATACCAAAGCTTCCCTGCTCTACCTGGAGCTGATGACCAGGTAGTAAGAGCTGTGCATAAGCCGGAGGAATAGTACCGGTTTTCCATGAAGCGTGTCTCTGATGGTTAATTTCCATTTGCATATAAGTAATGCTTGCTACAGCACTTGTTTGAAAGTTGCTGCCGGGATTAAAGGAAATCTTTTCAGAAGGAGTGTGCGGTTAAGATTGTTGGCTTTCGGTATCCCAATTTATGAAAAAGTTTACGATTCAGAACCGTTAGTTTATAATAACCTGAGTGGAGTTATTACACCTTTATCCGTATATTTATTTAAACCCTTCAGTTAAAACCCATAATTACGCCAATGAAAACACGTACCCTTTTAACCCTGCCAGCAATTTTTGCTGCCCTGCTTTTTTCCTGTTCTAAAAACAATGATCCGGCTCTATCTAACTCACCTAAGTTAGAAAAGATGTCTGCCGCAAATGCCTTAGCAGATGCAGGCGCCACTGGATCCGGCGACGGCACCTCCACTTGTTTCAGCACTTATTCTAATACGGTGCAAAACCCACCAAGTGGCTATATTCCCGGTACCGCTGAAACGGAACTGAATAATTGCCTTGAAACTTATTGGGACATTAGCGGCGGTGGACCTACCATAAATCCGATCCCTCCGGCCGACCCGGTAGTCTTAACACAGGCTCCGCCTTCTACCCCTCCCATTAACACTACTCCTCCAGAGCCGGACGATAACCTGGCATATCTTATTTTCTTCCGTGTAGATGGCTACGGCTCCTTTATTAATCCGCGCACGCTTGACGAAGCCACCGCACTTTTTGACCGTTATGCCCAGATAGTTTGTGCGGCTATATCAGCAAATATCAATTTCCCTAATCCGAATCATGTTGACAAGGCACTTGCCAGTGTAATATATGCTGCAAACCACCCGGAGGTATTTCAATCAGAAGATGAGAAAGAAGAGTTCCTGCGGTTTTTGGGACTTGTATTTGCAAAACCTACTTTCGTTATAACCCGGGGGCGTGGTCGACCCAGTACCGGTGGAATTCTTTACCTGCAATCAGGACAATGCGTCAACCTTACCCTCAGGATACCACCGCTCTTTCCCCCGAATTGAAACCAGGCGGGAAAACAGATATCATGTTACACCTGAATAAAAAAAACCGGAACTTGCATAAAGCAAATTCCGGTTTTTTGTTGCCCGACCTGGATTCGAACCAAGACAAACAGAGTCAGAGTCTGTCGTACTACCGTTATACTATCGGGCATTTTCCCTTTTCGGGACCGCAAATGTAGAATATTTTTCAAAAAATCCCAATAAATATTTTAAATTTCCATAAATGCGAGTGTGGTAGAATAATTGATATATTAACCAATATGAAACAAGAGAATCTACGGGACATCCAAAGCATCAGTACCTATGAACGATACAGACTCCTGGTAGAACAGGTTAAAGACTACGCAATATTCATGCTGGACGAAACCGGTCATGTCATCAGCTGGAACGAAGGCGCCAAAAGAATCAAAGGATACACGGCAGACGAAATCATCGGCAAACACTTCTCCACCTTCTACCCCCAGGAAGATAAAGACAACGGCAAACCCCAGATGGAGCTCAGAGTAGTAAGGGAAGTAGGGAAATTCGAAGACGAAGGATGGAGAGTAAGAAAAGACGGCACCCAGTTCTGGGCCAACGTGGTCATCACCGCCATTTACAACAACGAACAGCAGCTTATCGGCTTCTCCAAAGTTACCCGGGACCTTACCGAAAGGAAACAGGCCGAACAGGCCCTGGCAGAAAGCGAAGAACGGTACAGGCTGCTAGCCGCACAACTCAACAAAACCGTACACGACCTGGCCGCAGCCAATGAAGAGCTGGAACAGTTTAATTCCATCGTCTCCCATGATCTGCAGGAGCCCTTACGCACCACCTATAGCTACCTTCTGCTGATCCAGCAACAGATCCAGCAAATGGAGGTGCCTGCTGACATGCAGCACTACATTCAGCGGGCTATCTATTCCAGTATACGGATGCGGGAGCTGATCGTCAGCCTCCTGAATTATGCGATCCTGACCACAGAAGAACAGAGCTTTTCACTGGTATCTACTAATGAGATAATAGGCGAAACCCTCATGAACCTGAAACAAAGCATAGAGGAAACAGCGGCAGACATCAAAGTTACGCTGGACGTTCCCTTTGTAAAAGGCAATAAAGTGCGGCTGGTACAAGTGTTGCAAAACCTGGTGGGGAACGCCCTGAAGTTCAGAGGCGAGAGAAACCCCAAAGTAGTGATCCAATGCAAAGAAGAAGCCGGACATTATAGGTTCTCCGTCAGGGATAACGGCATCGGCATCTCCGCAGAACACGCACCCAAAGTATTCGAAGTGTTTAAACGCCTGCATACCGGTAATCGATACCCTGGCACCGGCATTGGATTATCCGTGTCCAAAAAGATCGTAGAGAACCATTCCGGTAAAATATGGCTGGAGTCCGCACCTGGCAGAGGCTCTATTTTTTACTTCACCATCGATAAAAACCTGCCCATTAAATAGTTATTTTTGTACACATGGAGAAATTAAACATCATGCTGGTGGAAAACGATGAGGACGAGCAACTCTTCATGAAAGAAGGGTTTCTGGCCACCAATCTTTTCAATATCATTGCCGTAGCCAGCAGCGGCGATGAAGCCTATAACGTCATCATCAGCGAACAACATCCGCTGCCAGATCTGATCATCAGTGATCTGAACATGCCCGGGAAAACCGGACTGGACCTGCTGCAGGACATCAAGAAAGACCCGAAACTATTGCACATTCCCGTTATCATCATTTCCACTTCTTTTACTACTACCATTATCAATAAATGCATGTCATCCGGCGCACACGCTTTTCATACCAAACCACACAGCTTTGTGGAATATGATAAGTTTGCGGAAAAAATATACCAGGACTGGCAGGCGGCGGTATAGAAAACCTTGCTAATGACCATTGATCTTCTCCAGGTACTGATTGCCCTGCTGGCCGGCATTGCCGCCATCATCCTGCTAACGGCTAAATACCGTGTACACGCGTTCTTTGCGCTCTTCCTGGCCTGCTTTATCACAGGCGGCTGCGCACAGCTCTCCATGGCAGATATCGTTACTGCTATCAAAGAAGGCTTCGGCAATATCATGCGCTCACTGGGTTTTATCATTGTGCTGGGCACCACGCTGGGCGTATTACTGGAACACACAGGCAGTACCCGCGTAATGGCCGCCTCCATCCTGAAAGTGGTGGGAGAACGCTATGCCGCCATCGCCATGAGCATTACCGGTTTCATCGTCGGACTGCCCATTTTTTGCGACTCCGGGTACATTGTACTGAGCGGATTAAATCAATCCCTCGCCAGGCGCACCGGCATTTCAGTGGTGATCATGTCTGTATCCCTGGCCACCGGCCTGTACTCCGTACACTGCCTGATTCCCCCGCATCCGGGCGCAACAGCTGCTGCAGGGGTGATTGGAGCGGATTTCGGGAAACTGATCCTGATGGGCATCCTGGTGGCGATACCCGCCGCCATAGCAGGTAACTGCTGGGCCCACTATGCGGGTAAAAAAATCCCCATCACGGCGGAAGAGCAAACCCACACTGTTGCGGAAGTCCCTACCCCTCCGGTATGGGTGGCCTTTATGCCGGTGGTAGTACCTATCATATTGATCGCCATCGGCGCCTTCACCAATATAGAAACAGCCGCAAACAGCGGTATGCGTATTTTTCATATCCTGGGAGATCCCATCGTGGCATTATCTATCGGCGTACTGTTGGCTTTTGCGGGCAGCCGGCAATGGAACCGGAAAACCACCAGCGCCCTCTTAACAGAATCAGCAGAAAAAGCAGGTGGTATACTGGTGATCATTGGCGCAGGCGGCGCCTTCGGAGCCGTACTGGCCGCTACCAGGATAGGACAACATGTAAGCGCAGCAGTACCCCTGGCCAGCTTCGGGATCTTATTTCCCTTCCTGCTGGCCGCCCTGCTGAAAACAGCACAGGGCTCTTCTACGGTGGCTATTATTACAGCGGCCTCTATTATTCAGCCGCTACTGCCCGCTTTGGGACTGGACAGCAGCATGGGCAGATTGCTGTGTATACTGGCCCTGGGCGGAGGATCGATGACCATCTCTCATGCCAACGACGCCTATTTCTGGGTGATCAGCAAGTTCTCCGGACTGGAAATGCGGACTATGCTGAAAGTGTATTCCGTGGCCACCCTTTGGATGGGATTGGTAACATTGGCCACGGTCTATATTTTATCACTGTTCCTGCTGTAGTCTATAAATAACGCCGTCTTTCATCACAAACTTTACCTGTTCCAGCGCTTTGATATCGCGGCTGGGATCTCCGGGAACGGCTATCATGTCGGCCAGGGCGCCTTTGCTGATAATGCCGATCTTGTCCGTCCATCCCAGTATAGCTGCATTACCACTGGTAGCCGCTTGTAAGACAGCTAATACGGGCATACCGTATTCTACCATCTTTTCCAGCTCCAGGTAATTTTTGCCGTGTGGAAAAACGCCCACATCCCCACCCGCACAAATGGTGACACCGGCATCCAGCGCAGCACGGAAACTTTTATGTTTTTGCACAACACGTTCGGGTGCAGGGTCTGTACCCGGATGCCAGCCTTTGTAGGTAGCATTCGCCTCCACCGCCATAATAGTAGGACATAGCGCAATACCTTTTTCCTTCATCATCCGGAAGATCTCAGGAGTGCCGCCATCTCCATGTTCAATAGTGTGAACACCCGCCTGAATGGCCCGCCGCATTCCTTCTGCTGTACCCGCATGCGCTACTACATAACGTCCGCTGGAAGCGGCCGTTTCCACGGCGGCCTGCAGCTCTTCTACAGAGAAGGTGGGCGCTGCCGTTTCGTTCAATCCCCAGCGGTAGTCCGCATATACTTTTATGAGGTCGGCCCCCTTCCCTATCTGGGTACGTACTTCGCGGATCATACTTTCTTTTCCATCTGCTTCGGCGGCGCCTTTGGGCAGCCCGAAATCGGCTATTTCATCTTTGACGCCGTAAGAGCCTGTGGCCACAATAGCACGGGTGGCGATCAGCAGCCGCGGACCGGGAATAACGCCTTTGGCAATGCTTTGCTGCAGCCCTACATCGTCATAGCCAGCGCCTTCTGTGCCCAGGTCACGCAGGGTGGTGAAACCTGCCATCAGGGTGGCTTCTGCATGCCGGGCGGCACGGATGGCTCTTTCGGCACGGGACTCTGTGAGCAGCTGGTCTTTCCAGCTCACCTCATTATAGGCGTGCAGGAAGAGATGGCCATGGCCTTCGATGAGGCCGGGTAACAGCGTTTGTCCGGGAAGCTGGATGCTACGCACCTGCGCAGGTACGGTAAAGGAGCCCGCCGGACCAGCGGCCGCAATACTATTTCCCCTGACCAATACCTGCCAATTCTTTTGCAAGGCGTGGCCGTCAAATACCTGGGCAGGCTGCAGTAACACGTAGCCCGTATCCGGGGCGACCAGCGCCTGTGCCCGGGCTTCCCGGGCAAAAAAGCAACAGAACAGAAAAATAATGATCCGCATACTATTGTTTGTTAACAAGATACATCAGCACTGCTTTCTTATTAGAAAATTATTTTCTACCTTTTCAAAATATTGACCCGTTATATTCGTCTACTGTAGAAGTACCCTCATCACCTGACAAATCACTATGGAAAAGGCCAACAAATCGAACCATGCACCCGGGAATAAGCCCCCTAAACTGTCCTCGCTCATCAAACCTTACCGAAGGCAGATACTGTTGCTTGTACTGCTGGCCCTCGTCAGCAACGGGTTGAACCTGGTACTGCCCAAGATCATCGCCCACAGCATTGATGCATACGGCAGAGGAGAACTACAGTTTCAGCCGGTGATCCTCTATTTCTCCGGCGCGGCGCTGCTCATTTTTATTTTCACCTACCTGCAGAATATCGTGCAGGCATTCGCATCTGAACGGGTGGCTAAAGACCTGCGCACAAGACTGGCAGATAAGATCTCCCAGCAAAGTTACGCAAGCATACAGGAAGCCAATCCCTCCAGGCTGCTCACCAATCTTACCGGCGATGTCGATACGATCAAGCTCTTTGTAGCACAGGCCATCTCCTCTATCGCTGCCTCGATGATCCTGATCGTGGGCGCCAGCATACTGCTGTTCACTGTTAAATGGCAGCTGGCGCTGGCTGTAATGGCGATCATCCCCCTGATAGGCGGCACCTTCTTCCTGGTGCTCGGCAAAATGAAAATGTGGTTCGGAAAGATCCGCGAGGTGATAGACTGGCTCAACAAGGTGATCACAGAAAGCATCCTGGGTTCCGCCCTGATCCGCGTGCTGAATGCGCAGCAGATGGAATACGAGAAATTTGTGACAGCCAATACCCAGGCCAGGGACATCGGCCTCACCATGATCCGGCTGTATGCCATGCTGCTGCCTATCATCATGCTGATCGCCAATATGGCGGTGGTTACCATTCTCGCATTGGGCGGGCACTATGTGATCAATGGCAGCATGACCCTGGGCGATCTCGCTGCTTTTAACGCTTACCTGACCATTCTGATCTTCCCCGTGATACTGATAGGTGTGATGAGTAACGTGATCGCACAGTCCAGCGCAGCTTATGCAAGGGTAGAGAAAGTATTGTCCATGCCTGAACCCGCAGAAGAAGGCACCATAGAAGGAGCGCTGCGCGGAGATATTGAGGTGCAGGATCTGAGCCTGCAATTTGACGGCAAGCCGGTGCTGAAAAATATATCCTTCTCCGTTAAAGCAGGATCGAGGACCGCCATCATTGGCCCTACCGCCGCAGGCAAAACACAGCTGCTGAATTTACTCACGCATCTGGGTAAGCCCAACAGCGGCAGCATTCTGTATGACGGCCGCGATATTGCCGCCTATAAACGGCATACCCTGCATAGCCAGGTGGGCATCGTTTTCCAGGACAGCATCATCTTCAACATGAGCCTGCGGGAGAATATCGCCTTTAACGACGAGGTAACAGCAGATGCCATGAACCGCGCAATCACCACCGCGGCATTGTCTGATTTCGTGAGCTCCCTGCCGGAGCAGCTGGAGACCGTTGTTTCTGAACGCGGCACCAGCCTTTCCGGCGGACAAAAGCAGCGTATCATGCTGGCCCGCGCACTGGCCATTGAACCGAAAGTATTACTGCTGGATGATTTCACCGCCCGGGTAGACAATCAGACAGAACAACAGATCCTGGATAACCTGTCACGCTTCTATCCTGAGCTGACACTGGTTTCGGTTACACAGAAGATCGCTTCCATTGAACAATATGACCAGATCATTCTCCTGATGGAAGGAGAGATCATTGCAACAGGCACCCATCAGGAACTGATGCAAACCTGTCCGGAATATGTACAGATCTATCAATCACAACGCAGCACCAGTCACTATGAATTACAATCTAAATAATACCGCCAACCCGGCTAAAAAAACCAGTACCTGGGCTGCGCTGAAGAAACTGTTGCAGTTCCTGGCGGCAGAACAGAAAACCCTGGTGATGGCTTTCATCACCATCCTGATCAGCTCAGGGCTGAACCTGACAGGTCCGGTGATCACGGCTTATACCATCGACCATTTTATACAGGATCATCAATATAATAAGGTATTACTGGCCTGCGGCGCGCTGCTGCTGATCTACTTCACCGCCTTTGGGGCTAATTACCTGCAGGCAAGGCTGATGGGCAACATCGGGCAAAGAATGTTGTTCAACCTCCGCAATGCGGTATTCGGCAAACTGACGGAACTGCCCGTGGCGTTCTTTAACCAGAACAAGGCAGGCGACCTGATCTCCCGTATCAACAACGATACGGAAAAAGTGAACCAGTTCTTCTCGCAATACCTGATGCAGTTTGTCAGCAACATCTTCATGATGACTGGCGCAGGCATCTTTCTGCTTACCCTGCATCCCAACCTGGGCGCAGCAGCCCTGGGGCCTGCGGTACTGCTGTTCATCTTTACCCGGCTTATTTCCCCCTGGGTACGGGGCAAGAATGCCGCTAACATGAAGAGCACCGGCAACATGAGCGCTGAGATACAGGAAAGCCTGAACAATTTTAAAGTGATCCTGGCTTTTAACCGTCGTGACTACTTCCGGAAACGTTTCGACGAAGTGAACCGCCAGAACTATGCTACTGCCACTGCAGCAGGCATCGCGAACAGTACATTTATGCCAGTGTTCGGTTTCTGTTCGCAACTGGCGCAGCTGATCGTGCTGACTTTCGGCATTTACCTGATAGCAGGTGGTCACCTTACCATCGGGGTGCTGATCAGTTACCTGGCCTATGTAAATAGCTTCTATACGCCGATACGCCAGCTCTCTGTGCTCTGGGCCAACTTCCAGGTAGCATTAGCGGGCTGGGACAGGATCTCGCAGATACTGACCCTGCAGTCAGACCTGCCGGTGATCCCTGCTATAGACAATGGCAATGGTACCGATTCTGTGATGGAATTCAGGCAGGTACAGTTCCGTTATCCGGATAGCAAACCGGTGTTGCATAATGTAAACTTCAACCTGGAACGGGGTAAGACCTATGCATTGGTAGGTCCTACCGGTGGTGGCAAAACGACGACAGCATCCCTGATCGCGAGGTTATACGATCCTACTGAAGGAGAAGTGTTACTGGAAGGCCGCGATATCCGCTCTTATGATGCGGCAGAGCGCAGCAGCAAAATCGGTTTCATCTTGCAGGAACCATTTCTGTTTACCGGTACAGTAAAGGATAATATTCTTTATGGTAACCCACAGTATGCGGAGTACAGCGATGAGCAATTGCTGACCGTGATCCGCGAAGCGAACCTGGAAAGTCTGCTGGCCAGGTTTGAACAAGGGCTGGAAACAAAAGTGGTGACTACCGGAGATTCCGTGAGCCTGGGACAGAAACAGCTGATCGCGTTTATCAGGGCGGTGTTACGCCGTCCGAAGTTGTTAATACTTGATGAGGCGACCGCTAACATAGATACTATTACAGAACAGTTGCTGGAAAAGATATTGCAGCAGCTGCCAGAAGATACTACAAGGGTGATCATCGCCCACAGGCTCAATACTATTGAGAATGCGGACGAGATCTATTTTGTGAATGCAGGTGAAGTGATCCGGGCAGGATCATTGGAACATGCGGTGAATATGTTGTTGCATGAGAAAAGAGCCAGTTAAGCAGAGTACACATGTACCTGCTTTAACTCTTTACCGATCTTATGAATGGTATCCTCAATCTTTTTTGCCTGTGCTGCAGAGGGGTGCTTTACACCAGTTACGTACTGTCTTAGGAGGCTGGCGTTGATTCCTGCCAGTTCGGCTACTATTGAGATTTTCAGGTAATTGAATTTTTCGAACAGTACCGTCAGATCATAACGGTAATCAAATTCTATTTCATCAGGGTTAAGGCCGTGAAAATTCTTCAGGGCCTTCCTGATCTTTTTTTCAAGGGAAGGAATGTCGTTAGCTTCATCAACGATCAGATTATCTTGATATTCAACCCGGCCCAGGTAACCTTCATCTGCTTTTTCGATAATCAGGATTATCTGCATAAAAAATAAAATTTTGCGTCTATAAAATTGTGTCTTAATGGACTTTAATTTTAAAACAAGGGGGCTAAAGCCCCGCCTGTTTTAAAATCGCTTTCAAAGTACCGGGTTTAAGATCCTTCTTACCGTGAGCAGGAAGCGTGATCTTACCCTTCTTTGTGGGGTGCATCAAATGGATATGACTCCCCTTTTGATCTTTGACTTGCCAGCCATCGTCGGTTAGCCGTTTTAATACATCCTTGAAATTCATAAATTCCAGAATTTAAAATTTGCATGCTTTCTCTCATTGGACAATGCCCTTTCATAAATGGAGTGGGTCAATACGACATGCATTGTAACTAGGCCGCGATAATGGCTATCAAAGAGCTTCAACAAAGGTAACAAAATTGTTACCTTTCCAACAAATTTTATTTTTGCCCAAATACCTTTAAATTTGGTAAAACGCCCCTCATAGCCGGCAATGGGAATATTAAAAGAAAAAAAGGAACTTGATTTCCGTAGCGTGTTCGAGGCCAGCCCCGCATTACACCTCTTACTGACCAGCGACCTCACAATTGTGGCCGTTACAGAGGCGTACCTCAATGCCACCCTGACTAAACGGGAGCAGATCATCAATAAACACCTGTTCGACATCTTCCCTGATAACCCGGATGACGCCACGGCTACCGGTGTACGTAACCTGCACGCCTCGCTTAACCGCGTGCTGGAAGAAAAGCGGCCTGATACCATGCCCCTGCAGAAATACGATGTACCCCGCCCGGAATCTAAAGGCGGCGGTTTTGAGGAAAAATACTGGAGCCCCCTGAACACGCCCGTGCTGAATGCCCGTGGAGAAGTGGAATATATCATTCACCAGGTGGAAGACGTCACCGCTATGGTGTTGCAGGAAAAGAAACGCGCCGCTCAGTCTGAGCTGTTCGACTCCCTGCAGGCTTCCGAAAGAAAGTACCTGAAGTATTTCCAGGAAAATGAAGAGCGGTTCCGGATCCTGGTCGAAAATGTAAAAGATTATGCCATCTATATGTTAGACCCCCAGGGCCGTGTAATGTCCTGGAACAAGGGTGCAGAGCGGTTGAAAGGCTATACCTCCGACGAAGTACTGGGACGGTATAACAGTATTTTCTTTACAGACGAAGATATAGATCAAGGCATTCCTGAGCATGACCTGCGTATGGTGCAGGAACTTGGGTACTATGAAAGTGAGGGGTGGCGGGTGCGCAAAGACGGGTCAAAACTCTGGGCAAATGTTATTTTAACAGCGGTACATGATAATGAGGGAAACCTGAGAGGATACGCCAAATTCTGTCAGGATATTACCGACCGCAAAAAAGCGGAAGACGACATCCGCGCAGCGCTCCGGAAAGAAATAGAGTTGGGAGAGATCAAGTCGCGGTTCATTTCCCTGGCATCCCACGAGTTTCGCACTCCCCTGGGCGCTATTCTGTCCTCAGCCTTCCTGTTGGAAAAATACCAGGCAGAACATCCCGACGAGCGTACCATCAAACATTTGGACCGCATTAAATCCAACGTCAATAACCTGATCCAGATACTGAACGACTTCCTCTCACTGGGCAAGCTGGAAGAAGGAAAGATTGATTGTGTATATGAGCAGCTGGACCTGCTGCAATTTTCTGAAGAGATCGTCCAGAACCTGCAGGAAAGCGCTAAAAGAGGACAAACCATCCAGCTGGAAGTGAATGGCAAACCAGAAACAGTATATACAGACGGCAAAATACTGAAGAATGTGCTGAACAACCTGCTATCTAATGCCATCAAATACTCTGGCGAGAATTCCAATATTGACTTCAGCATACATTACCTGGGAGACCGCATTACCCTTGTGGTACAAGATCACGGCATCGGCATACCGGAAAAAGACCAGGAACACCTGTTCGAAAGGTTTTACCGGGCCTCCAATACCGCTCATACCTCAGGCACCGGCCTGGGCCTCAGCATTGTCAAAAACTACCTCGCGCTTATGAACGGCCAGCTGGAATTCTACAGCAGGGTAAATGAAGGCAGCACATTCATGGTACACCTCCCAAAATTGCAATAGCTCCCTGCCTTACTTATTCATTCTGAATACATTCCATATACTTAAATTTTCCTCTTTGGCTACTGACATAAGGCTGTCACCAGCCGGTTGTTATTTTGTATCAGAGAAAAGAAGCAGTATATGACAACGAATATGCAAACAAAAACACCGGAGCTGATATTGTGGTGCGGCGGCGATGAACCGGGCTCATGGACAGTAGAAAAATATGAGGCGGAGGACGAGATCCAGGAAGAAGGTGGTCTTACCCAGGATGACCTGATAGACGTACTTTCATTGTACCTGTTTTAAAACCTGCTACAAATGCTGACCTCTCCTGAATTCAGCCGGTGTAAAACCGGTGTTCTTCTTGAAGAACTGATTGAAATTGGGCTGCTCGGAAAAGCCAATACTATAGGCCACATCCTGGAGGGACCAATCCGTTTGGCGCAGCAGGATCTTACTGGCTTCCAGCAAACGGTTACGGATGTGCGTACTTACATTCTGCCCCGTGTGCTTTTTCAGCAAGGCATTCAGGTGATTGGGATGAAGGGAAAGACTGGCCGCAAACTCTTTGGCCGTTTTTATACGAATCGGAGAAGTATAGTTGATATGAGTGGTTTCCTCTTCCAGCAGCTGGAAAAACTCGTGTACATGTTTGAACTCATCAGAAACACTGTCCGGCTCAGGGAAATGAGCTACCCTGGCGCTGGCTACCATCAACAATTGCAGGTAAGCCTGCATCGCATCAACCCGGAGCTGGTTACCCGATAGCTCCTCTTCGTGCATGTGAGCAAAAAGATCTGTCATCTGCTGCACCTCCGCCACTCCCAAACGGATCACGCTTTTTTTCTTCTCTGTAAACAGGCCGTACTTATCTATCGTAGCTTTTAACTGCGGATGTTCGTTGATGAAAGTCTTTTTAAAAAGACAGTAATAACCGCCTGAAATATCGCCGAGATTCTTCCAGGAAATAATGTCGTTAGGATGAATGAACAGGATGGTGGGCTCTTCGATATAGTAAGTGTTCAGGCCCATGGTAAACACCCCTACCCCCTTTGTTACCAGCAGCACCTTATAGAACTCCCGGCGGTTGGGGGACAAATAATTACGACACTCGTGATGTTCCCGGTTGAATACCCTGATGGTCCAGTCTTCTACATTATCACGCAAAACAGGTATTAAATCGGGAAGATCACGGAGTGTATCGATTGTTTTTATATCTAAAGTAGTAGCGCCCATGTTGCTAATTTGTGCAACAAAGATAAGTAATCAGAACAGGTACTTTTTCAACTCAGCTGCTGCATGAACAAACAGTGAACGCACAGTGGGCAGCTCTGCCAGTCCGTTCAGCAGGCCAAAGTCGTGGATCATACCATTGTAGCGGATGGTGGTTGCTTTCACCCCGGCTTCGTCCAGTTTGCGGCCGTATGCCTCGCCTTCGTCACGGAGGATATCGTTCTCTGCTACCTGGATCAATGCAGGGGGCAAGCCTTTTAACTGATCTGTAGTGGCTTGCAGCGGAGAATGGAAGATCTCTTTACGCTGGGCCGCATCGGTAGTATACTGGTCAAACATCCACTTCATCAGAGAGGCAGTTAAGAAGCGGTCTTCTCCGAATTGTTTCCATGATTCACGGTCAGGATTGTAATCTGTCACCGGCCACATCATAATCTGCAGTTTAATTTCCGGGCCGCCTTTGGCTTTTGCCATCAGGGTGGTGGCTGCTGTCATGTTACCGCCTACGCTGTTGCCTACTACTGCCAGTCTTTTTCCGTCTACATTGATCTCGCTGCCATGTTCTGCCACCCATTTGGTAGCGGCATATATTTCATTGATGGCCTGGGGATACTGCGCTTCCGGAGAAGGCGTATAGTTCACGAATACGGCTGCTGCGCCGGACAGCACTACCAGGTCTCTTACCATCCGTTTGTGAGTGGGATAATCACCCAGGATCCAGCCGCCGCCATGTATAAAGATGAATACGGGCAGTGTGCCGGTGGCGCCTGCAGGGCGTACAATATTCAGCTTAACCGTGTAACCGTCTGCAGTGATGGTCTTTTCTGATTCTTCAATGCCGGAGAGGTCAACTTTAACGGAAGCCTGCGCGCCTACCAGTACGTTGCGGGCGTCTTCTTTAGACAGACTTTCTACTGGTGCGCCGCCGGTATTCAACAATTTGAGGAATGCTTTAGTGCCGGAATCGATGCGGGGGTCTTCTGCCCAATTTACAACAGTGCCGGGTTTTAAAGTGGCTGTAGTACTCATGGTTAATAATTTTAAAAGTGATGCTTTTGTTCGAGCTGTAAAGATGCTTACTGAATTTACGCAGAACAATGTATATGTGGAGGAATTAATTGTATAAATTATCGGCCAGGGTGAAGGAGGGAGAGACACTGTGCAAGCATTGGCGCCTCTCCCGGTATATATTATGCTTTAACAGTTTCCAGAGCAGGAGCAGCAGGAAAATCAACCGGTATCCTGGTGGCGCCGAAGAGGTAGTTGGTAATGGTCTTATCAGCAATCACTATGATCACGTCTACCAGGTTCTCTTCAGTATAGCCGGCGGCATAAAAGGCGTCCAGCAATGCTTCATCAGGTTTACCTTTAGTCTCTACAAAATTCACAGCAAGTTTAGCCAGGATATCGTATTTGCTATCGAAAGAAGCAACGCCACTGCGGATCTCCAGGATCTGGTCATCGCTAAAGCCATTCAGTTTGGCGAGGGCAGTGTGGGCGGCGCTACAGTATTCACAACCATTGGCCTGGCTTACTGCCAGATTGATCACTTCTTTCTCTTTTGCCTTCAGTGAGCTTTTTGCATTGGCAAGGCCGAGGTAAGTAGCAAGGCCATTTTCAGACAGGGCCATGGTGGCGAAGAGGTTAGGTACTTTACCAAGTTTCTTGGTCAGGGCGTCGAAGATCTGCTGGTTAGCGGCTGATACGGTTTCTCTGGTGGGTACTGTGATCGTTTTCATTTTATATCGTTTTTTATTTTTTCGTTGTCGTTATTGACGATGTAAAATTGCAACGATTTCAGTCCCTTAAGAATAGACAGATTTCCCGAAGACTTGGCGTTTTTTCCCTAAGCCCTGGTTTGGAGTGTTTTTTTGAAGTCGGAGGGGCTCATGTCCGTTTGGTTCTTAAAGAAGCGGCTGAAATGGGCGGCATCCTCAAAACCCAGGTCCATCGCGATTTCCTTGGCTGATTTGTCTGTATAATGAAACAGGCGCTTGGCTTCCAGGATCAGGCGGTCCTGGATCACCTGAAGGGGCGATCTTTCATTGTACAGGGCAAAGAGGTTAGACAGCGTTTTGGGCGATTTATTCAACTGGTTGGCGTAGTACTGTACCTGGTGCTGTTTCTTATAGTTATCCTCCACCAGCAGGTTAAAGTGGCGGATAATATCCAGCTTCCCGTTATTCAGTTTTGTCTGGTCTACATGCTGTTTCTTTCCCAGGCGGGTGATCTTGATGATCAGCCTTACCAGCAGGGCCCTGAGCATAGTGGCCTGGATCTCGTCTGCATCTTCCAGCTCGTCCTTGAACATCTCCAGCAGCAGGGCCATTTTATGCTGATCTGTTTCGTCCAGGCCGATGAACATCGCCCCGGAGGAGAAGATGAAGCCAACGCAGCTTACTTCCTTATCGTGGTCGATGATGCAGTAAAAATCCCGGTTAAACTGCCAGGCAGTAATGTCTGCAGGTCTTTCAAAGCGGAAAGACTGGTTGATCAGCAGGGGCAGGATGCTGTTGGCCGG
>Ga0102590_1001917_pt1 | contig 27484 bp, 22 predicted proteins | sample AraplaMF_Col_mMF_FD_76859 | JGI IMG/M metagenome (GOLD analysis project Ga0102590, IMG submission 76859) | Arabidopsis root microbial communities from the University of North Carolina, USA - plate scrape MF_Col_mMF | ecosystem: Host-associated > Plants > Roots > Endosphere | place: USA... | reverse complement strand
GTCTATATGGTGACCCACGACCTCGACAGCCTGTTCTCGGTCTGCGACCGTATTGCCGTGCTTGGAAAGAAGCGGGTAATGGTGGAAGGAACGATCGACGACATGCTGGCCTACGACGATCCGTGGGTTCAGGCCTACTTCAAGGGCAAGCGCGCGCGTTCGATCGTGCCGCAGGACGACGCGCCGGCGGCCCGGGCGCAGCATGACAGCGGGAAGTGACCGGAGACGATGGAAACCAAAGCCAATTACACGATCGTCGGCTTTTTCACCGTTCTGGTGATCGCGGCCGCATTCGGTTTCGTCTACTGGATGGCCGAATATGGCCGCAGCGGGCCGATGGCCGAGCTGATCGTGCGCATCCCGGGCTCAGCCAACGGCCTCAGCGTCGGTTCGCCTGTCCGGTTCAACGGCATTCAGGTCGGCTCGGTGCAGACGCTCTCCATCGATGCCGACGACCCGCAATATTCGCTGGCCTTTACCGAAGTTCGCTCGGATGCGCCGATCTATCCCTCGACCAAGGCTGCGCTTGAAATCCAGGGCCTGACGGGTGCGGCCTATATCGAGCTTTCCGGCGGCCGCAAGGAAGACAAGAACATTCTCCAGCAGGCGCTGGAAAGCGGCAAACGCGCCGTCATCGTCGCCGACCAGTCGAGCGTCACCAACCTGCTCGCAACCGCCGACAAGATCCTTGACCGTGCCAACGATGCCGTTGGCGATGTGCAGGGCTTCGTGCGCGATGCGCGCGGGCCGCTGACCAAGACCCTGCAGAATGCCGAAACCTTCTCGGATGCGCTGGCCAAGAATTCCGGCAATATCGACAGCTTCCTGCAGAGTGTAGGCGATCTCTCCAATACGGTGCGCAATGTCTCGGGCCGTGTCGATTCGACGCTTGCGGCCGTCGAGGATCTGGTGAAGGCCGTCGACGCGAAGAAGATCAACACGATCCTCAGCAATGCCGAGAAGGTGAGCCGCGACATAGCCGACGCCTCCGGCGGTCTGAAGGGGCTCGTCGACAAGGTCGACCAGACGGTGACGACCTACAACGAATTCGGCAAGAAGGCACAGGTCACACTCGATCGTGTCGATACACTGGTCGCCGCCATCGACACCAACAAGATAAAGGGTTCGGTCGACGATATCGCCCAGGCGACGAAGGATGCACGCGCTGCCGTCGCCTCGATCCGCGATGTCACCAACACCGTGGCGGACCGGAAGAAGGATATCGACCAGACGATCCAGGATGTTCAGCAGATGGCAAACAAGCTGAACTCGGCTTCGACCCGTGTCGACGGCATCCTCATCAAGGTCGATGCGCTGCTCGGCTCCGACAATACCAATTCGCTCTTTACCGAGGCGCGAGCGACGCTCGAATCCTTCAAGAAGGTTGCCGACAGCGTCAATGCGCGCATCGGGCCGATCGCCGACAACCTGCAGCGCTTCTCGGGCAGCGGGCTCAGCGACGTCCAGACGCTCGTCAACGAGCTGCGCGGCACGGCGAACAATCTCAACAATGCCATCAGCAATTTCGACCAGAACCCGCAGCGGATCATCTTCGGCGGACCGACAGTCAAGCAATATGACGGGCGCACACGGCGCTAGAGCAATTTCGGTCGGGAATTGCGGGAAAGAAAACAGAGGTCAGGGGTAGCGTAATATGGGTCTATCGCATGTGATGTCGCGCCGTTCCTGGATCCGCGGAACGGCGATTATTTTGCCGCTGACGGCAGCCCTTCTCGCAGGCTGCGGAACGACGGCAAAGAACGACACCTATGATCTCTCGGCAGCCTCAGTCGATGGCAGCGGTCCGTCGGCCAAGAACAAGCAGATCCTGATTGCCGACCCGACTGCGCTCAAGGCGCTGAACAGCGACCAGATCGTCATCCGCGTTTCGCCCTCGGAAATCCAGTATCTGTCACGCTCGCAGTGGAGCGATACGCTGCCGCGCATGGTGCAGGCAAAGCTCGTCGAAGCCTTCGAGAATTCCGGCAAGCTCGGCGGCGTCGGCAAGCCGGGGCAGGGACTGGCGATCGACTATCAGGTCGTGAGCGACATCAGATCTTTCGAAATCGATGCTTCCTCCGGCAACAAGGCCGTGGTGGAGATTTCCGTGAAGATCCTCAACGACCGCAACGGTACAGTGCGCGCCCAGCAGGTCTTCCGCGCGACGGCGGCTGCCGGCGGCGACAATGCGGGCTTCGTGAAGGGGCTCGATCGAGCGTTTACGGCAGTGACCGACCAGATCGTCGGCTGGACGCTGAAGTCGATCTAAGGCATCTCATTTCAATGAAAAGGCCCAAAACCGTCTGCCGGTTTCGGGCCTTTTTGTTTCTGGCGTATCGCCACCGCTTATTTGGTGGGCTGGGCATCCGTCATCGTCGGCGTGCCGCCCGTTGCCGAGGCTGTCGCGGTGGTCGCCGAGGGCAGGTAGCTGTCGAGCAGGCCGGCCATCTTGTCGTCGCGCAGGCTGGCGGTCTTTTCGCCCATGACGACGCCGACGACGCGGCGGCCATCCTTGGCGGCCGACGTCACAACGTTGTAGCCGGACGCATCCGTGAAGCCGGTCTTGATGCCGTCGACGCCGTTGTAGCGGTACATGAGGTTGTTGTGGCCGCGCAGCTTCATGCCGCGGAACTGGAAGCCGCGCATGGAGAAGAGCTTGAACTCGTCGGGGAAGTCGCGCATCAGCGAAACGCCAAGTGTGGCCATATCGCGCGCGGTGGTCACCTGTTCCGGATCCGGCAGGCCCGACGGGTTCTTGAAGACAGTGTCCTTCATGCCGAGCTGACGGGCCTTTTCCGTCATCAGTGTGCCGAAGGCCTGTTCGGAGCCGCCCAGCTGTTCGGCGAGCGCCACAGCGGAATCATTGGCCGAGAGAACGACGATGCTTTCGACAGCCTCCTTGACCGTGACCTTGCGGCCGGCGCCGACGGCAAGCTTGAACGGCTCCTTGCTCTCGGCATTTTCCGACATGGTGATCTTCTCGTCCCAGGTCAGGCGTTTGTCATGCAGCGCCTGGAAGGTGAGATAGAGCGTCATCATCTTCGTCAGCGATGCCGGATAATTCAGATCGTCCTGATTGGACGCTTCGAGAACCTGGCCGGTCTGCACGTCCACCAGAAAACTTGCCTGGCCGGCTTCGGCCTGAATGAACGCGCCCAGAAGAAATGCTGAGGATAAGGCGGCGGCTACCAGCCGGGAGGTCGTCTTGGTCATCAATGTCTACGGTCTCTGTCGTGGCAAGCAAATGGCTTGGCTATGGTCTGGCTGGGCCTTATGCCCCGTTGGTGCATGCGGATCAGGGATGTTTGTGACGGAATGAAGGAGCCGGGGCAATAAAAAAGGGTCATCCACAGATGACCCTTTTTGTCTCACCATGTCAGGTTTTGCCCGGCAACTCAGCTCAACCGGCCTGCGGCGTGGGCAAGCATCGTATAGACCTTGCCGGTATCCGAAGTCAGGTAGGACTGCGTGACCGTACGGTTCGGATCGGTGCGGGCGACGTCGGCAAGCAGCTTTTCAAAGTCACCGATGTAGCGATCGACGGCGGTGCGGAATTCCGGCTCGCGGTCGTACTTGCGCTTGATCTCGTCGAAGGTCTGCTGGCCCTTCAGCGTGTAGAGACGACGGGTGAAGACGTCGCGCTCGCCGCGCTGGTAACGGCGCCACAGATCGACCGAGGCATCGTGATCAATGGCGCGGGCGATATCGACCGAAAGCGAGTTCAGCGATTCAACGACATGGCGCGGGTTGCGCGCATCATTGGCACGCTGAGCGGGAGCAGGGGCCGGAGCAGCAGCTTCCGCTGCCGGACGGGCCGGCGCGCGCGGCGCTTCTTCGGCCTCGTCACGCGAGGCTCCACGCAGGAGATCGCTGATCCAGCCGCCACTGGTGGGTTCCGTCCGCGGCGCTTCCTGGCGAACCTGCGGAGCAGGTGCCGGCTGGGGAGCCTGGGCAACCGGGCGCTGCGGGGCGGGCGCAGAAGCCGGGGTGGGAGCAATGGCGCCGCGCAGGCCCATGGATTCGATCGACTGGCGGGCTGTCGGTGCCGGCTGCGGCGCAGGGGCCGTTGGGATCACCGGCTGGGTGACGCGCGGCGCAGGTTCTGCCTGGGCAAGCGTGCGGGCGACCGGCTCGGAGATTTCCAGACGCTGGCTGGAGCGGCCAACGATCTGCGAAATATCCTGCAGGGCCTTGATCTGCTCGGCAACAGCGCGGCGCATGGCGGACGCGCTTTCCTTGGCTTCTTCCGGCAGGTCGAACGCACCGCGCTTCAGTTCAGCGCGGGTCGTGTCGAGTTCGTTGCGGATATCGGCTGCGGAGCGGCGGATCTCTTCCGTTGCACCAGAGAAGCGGCCGACCGCTTCATCGATCGCATCGCGCAGCGATTCACGCAGGTTCTGCGCCGCATGATCGGAGGCGCGCCCGGCTTCGCCGAGCATGCGCTCGACTTCCGACAGCGAAGCCGTCAGCCCGCCACGCAGGCGGTTGGTGAGGTCGCCCGAACGGCGCTCGACATTGGCAAAGCTGGTGTCGATCGTGGCATTGGCTTCCTCGCCGGCGCGATTGATGGCTTCGCGCATGTTGGACGCTGCCTCTTCGGCGCGCTTCTCGGTGTCCGAAAGCACGCGGCCGATATCGGCAAACGAGGCCTGCACGCTCTGACGCAGCGTACCGGTAACCTGATTGGAACGCTGCTCGGCGCGCTCGAATACCGTTTCGATCATGCCGCCGAGGCCGCGCATGGTCTTTTCGATCTCGCCAGAACGCTGCACGAGGCCAGCGGCCAGCGTCTGCAGGGCGGTCTCGCGTTCTTCGAGCGTCGAGACGAGACCGGACTGGGCGGCAGCAAGAAGATGCGAGGCCTGTCCCAGAACCTTCGAATGGTCGTCGAAGCGGCCGATGATGCTGCCCACCTGGGCGAGCGTCTGGCCTGAAATATCCGACAGGCGGTCGACCTTGCCTTCGAGAAGGCGGGTCGATGCGGAGACCATTTCGGCAGCCTTGGCGGCAGAGTCCGTAAAGCGCGTGGTCGTATCGCCGAGGCGGCTGTCGACGCCGCTCAGCTGATCGGCCGCCCGCGTCATCATGACAGACATGGCGGCGCTGCTTTCCGACAGGCGCTGAACGAGACCGTTGACATTGTTCGTCAGGCTGTTCTCGATGGCGGCGACGGCATTGGCGACATTTTCCGCGCGGGTGGCAACGGCTTCGGTGAGGGCTTCATTTTCCGCACGCAGGCGTTCGGCGCTCAGGCTTGCTGCCGCGGTGATGCGAGCTGCAGCTTCCTGGCCGGCGTCCGTGTAGCGGTCGATGATCGGACGCGCCGTCTCATCCAGGATACGCGACAGCTCGGTGGAGCGGCCGGCAAGCATGGAGTTCAGGTCGCGGCTGCGCTCGTCGAGCGTTGAGCGGATCGAGTTGCCGCGTGCTTCCAGCGCCTTGTCGATATCGGTGAGCGTGGTGTCGATTTCGCGGGCACGCTGCTCCAGGCTGGAACGAATGATGCTGCTGCGGGCCTCAAGCGCACGGTCGACCTCGGCCATGCTGGATGTGATCTGGCTGCCGGCATCCGTCAGCGTCGAGCGGATCGAGTTGCCATGCGCGGCCAGCGTCTGGCCGGCATCGGCCAGCGCATGGTTGATGGCGCTGACCTGGCTGCTGACGATGTTTTCGGCCTCCGCCACCTTGCTGACGATGACGTTGCCGGCCTCGGAGAAGGTCTGAGCAACGGCGGCAGCCTGGCCGGCGAGGCGGCTCTGTGCCTCGGCGACGCGGTTGACGATCTGCGAGGAACGCTCGTCCATGGCTTCGGCAAACTGCTGGCCGGTGCGGCTGAGCAGCTCGGAGGACTTGGTGGCTTCGCCATCCATGCCTTCGGCAGCTTCGGCGACGGCGTTGCGCAGGCTTGCGGCAAGACCGGCTGCCTTGCCTTCGATCGTGCGGTTGACGGCATCGAGACCGACGGTCAGAGCGCGGTCCATGGTGGAGAGACGCTCTTCGATGCGCGCGGTGCCGCGATCCATCATGTCGCCCAAAGCGGAGGTCCGGCCGTCGATCGACTGGGCCATGTTTGCACTGCTGCTGTCGAGCGTTTCGGCAAGATGTGCCCGGCGGCTGTCCAGAGCCTGGGTGAGGTTGGCGCTGTGGCTGTCGAGAGCATGCGTAAGGTTGGCGCTGCTGTTGTCGAGGGCCTGGGTGAGGTTGGCGCTGCCGGCTTGCAGTGCATCCGTCAGGCTGGCGGCGCGGCCGTCGAAAGCATCCTTCAGGCTGGCGCCGCGGCTGTCGAGCGCCTGGGTCAGGTTTGCGGCGCTGGTGCCGAGCGTTGCGGCGATGCGCTGGGCTGCGTCGTCGCCGATCGAGCCCAGACGGGAGACGCCATCATCCAGGAGGCCGGAGATCTGGTTGCCCGCAGCATCGACCTTGTCGGCGAGCCCGCCGACGCCATCGGCAATGCGGGTCTCGATGGCAGCAAGGCTGGCCTCGACACGGGCGCCGGTTTCGGTGAAGCGGCCCGTCAGGTTGTCGACCGAATGGTCGAGATGGCCGGAGAAATCGGCAGCCGAACGCGAGATCGTGTTGGCAGCTTCCTGGAAGCGGCCGGCGATCTGGCCGGCGCCTTCGCGCATGCGATCCTCGAGCGCCTGGGCGCTGCCGTCGATGGCCTGGCGGATAGCAGCTTCGCGATCTTCCAGCGACATTTCGAGCATGCTGATGCTCGTCGCAACCGAGGTACCGATCGAGGTCGCCTGTTCGGAGAGCGTGTCGTTGATGAGGTTATGGGCCTCGCTCAGCGTCAGCGTGATGGCATTCGTGCGGTCGTCGAGCGTGGCGCGGATACGATCATGCGCGGCGGCAAGACCGCCTTCGACATTGCTTGCGGCATCGTTGGCAAGGGCGGCCATACGCTGCTGGGCGTCGGTCAGGCCATCCTCGATGCGGCCCGTCATGCTGCCGATAATACCTTCCATGCGGACACTGCCGGCATCGAGGGCTTCGGACAGGGTGGACGTGTGCTCGGCGAGCGCCGTTTCCAGGCGTGCCTGGTTATCCGTATAGGCGGCGCGGATCGCTTCCGTGCGGTCGGCAAAGGCGCCGGCAACACGCTCTTCGGCATTGGCAACGGTATCCATGATGGAGTTGCTGCGGTTTTCGAGCGCAGACTCGAAGCGGCTCTGACCGTCGTCGAGCGAAATGGCGAGCGCCATGGTCTTCTCGTCGAGCGTATCGGACAAGCGGTCGGCGCTGTTCGTGACGGCATTGACGATGGATTCGGCGCGATTGGCGAGCGCCTCCTCGATGCGGAGCTGGCTTTCACCGAGCGTTGCGGCGATCCGTTCGTGCGTGCCGGCGGCTGCATTGGCGAAAGCGTCGGCGCCCGTTGTCAACGTATCTTCCAGGCGGCTGTGGCTTTCGTTCAGCGAGATTGCAAGCGCCATGGCCTTTTCGTCGAGCGTTTCGGCGAGGCGGTCATGGGTGCCAGAGACGGCATTGATCAGCGCTTCCGAACGCGTCGACAGCGTATCCTCGATGCGCGACTGCGTTTCGTTCAGCGCAATGCCGAGCGCCATGGCCCGCTCGTCGAGGGTCTCGGCGAGGCGGTCATGCGTGCCGGAGACGGCATTGATCAGCGCCTCCGAACGCGTCGACAGCGTGTCTTCGATGCGCGACTGCGTTTCGTTCAGCGAGATGCCGAGCGCCATGGCCCGCTCGTCGAGGGTTTCGGCGAGCCGGTCATGCGTGCTGGAAACGGAGCTGAGCAATGCCTCCGAACGGGTCGCCAGCGTATCATCGATGCGGGCCTGACCTTCGTTCAGCGAGATGGCAAGCGCCATCGCCTTTTCGTCGAGCGTTTCGGAAAGGCGCTCATGGGTGCCGGAGACAGCCTCGATAATGGCTTCCGAGCGGGTCGCCAGCGTATCCTCGATACGGGCCTGGCCTTCGTTCAGCGAAATGGCAAGCGCCATCGCCTTTTCATCGAGCGTTTCGGCAAGGCGCTCATGGGTGCCGGAAACGGCGTTGATGAGCGATTCAGAATGGGTCGAGAGCGTGTCTTCGATGCGCGACTGCGTCTCGTTCAGCGAGATCGCCAGAGCCATCGCCTTCTCGTCGAGGGTTTCGGCAAGACGGTCATGGGTGCCCGAGACAGTATTTATAATGGCTTCGGAACGGCTCGAAAGCGCCTCGTCGAAGCGGCTGTGGTGGTCTGCAAGGGCGCCGATCAGCGCTCCGCCGCGTTCGGCCATCACACTGTCGAGGTTGGTATGCGCGGTCTTCAGCGCGCCGGTGATTTCGGCGGCGCGGGCGGCGAGAACGCCGCTCAGCTCTTCGGCGCGGCCGCTGAACGCGCCGGTCACCTTTTCGGTGCCGCTGTTGACGGCAGTGGTGATGTCTGTCGTGGTCGTCTGCAGCGTGTCGCGGAATTCGGCTGCCCGGGCGGCGAGATTGTTCTGCAAGTCGGACGTGCCGGCTGCCAGCGCCAGCGAAATCTCTGACGTGGCGTTGCTCAGCGCCGAGCCGAGTTCGCCGGTGCGGTTCGTCAGCGCCGAGGTGATCTCGTCTGCACGGCTGGAAAGGGTGCTGTCCAGCACTTCCTGACCGGTTGCCAAGGCCGTCGCCAACGCCAGCGACTGTTCGGTCATGGACGTGCCAAGGCGCTCGATATTGCTATTGAGGATGCCTTCGATGGAATCCGCGTTGCCGGACAGCGTCTCGTTGATGCGGGTGAGGCTTTCGATGAGCTTGGTATCGAGCGAGCCGGAACGCTTGTCGAAGGCATCGGTGAATTCGGCGACGCGTTCGTCGAAGGCTGTCGAAAGCTGGGCGACGGTCGTCTGCAGGCGCTCTTCGAAGAAGCCGGAGCGCACGTCGAGATCCATGACCGCATCGTCGGCGCTCGATTGCAGGCTTTGGCGGAAGCTCGCACCCTTTTCATCGAGAGCGGTGTTCAACCTGGAGAGCACGTCGTCGAGCGTGCCGGTGATCGTGCGTTCACCTGATGTCAGGCTCTGATTGATCTCGCGGGTGCGGGACACCAGAATTTCGTTGAGCTGCTGGGTGCGCTCCTGCAGGGCGGCATTCAGGCGCTCGGTGCTTGCATCCATCGTCGAGGCGCGCGTCTCGAACTGGGTGAGCAGGCGCTCACCATGTTCGTTGATCGTGCTGGTCAGCGCGTCCAGGCGATTGTCGAATTCATTGCCGATCGCAAGACCGGAGGCTGTCAATGTATGGAGCAGCGTATCGGTCTTGGCGGCAAGCAGCGTGCCAAGCGACTGGATGGCGCTGTCCGACTTCTCCATGATCGCAGCAGCGCGCGTATCGATCAGCGAAGCGAAAGCTTCGCCCGAGGTGGCAAGACGGATGGCAATCTCTTCCGTCGCCAGCGACAGTTCTTCCTTCAGCTGGTCGTGGACGCCGGCGATGGAAGAGCGGATGCGGTCGGCGTGATTGACGATCGCCTCACGCTCGGAGCCAAGTTCGTGGACGAGGCCGCGCACGCGCAGTTCGTTATCCGCATAGGAGCGCTCCAGCGCATTCACTTCGGAATGCACGAGCGTTTCGAGTTCGGAGGCGCGCGCGATGGTGCGCTCGATGCCTTCGTTCATGGCGGAGACTTCACGGCGCACGGCCTGGCCGACCGTCATGATGCGTTCGGAAGCAATGGTTTCCGGCTCGGAGAGGCGCAGCGCCACTTCCGCCATCGAGCGGGCGGCGTTACGCATGTCCTGGGCGCGCGATATCATGATGGCAAAGGCATAGAACATCATGACCGGCACGATGATGCCGACAAGGCCGGCAATCACGCCCGGCAGGGCGGCAAGATCGGTCAGCGAGCGGATCTGCGAGATCTGCGGCGCATAGAGCATGAACATCAGCCCGAGGCCGATGACGACCCACAGGATGGAGACGAGAGCGGCCGTGCGCAGGGCAGAGCGGCTGGAGCCGTTTTCCAGCGACTTCAGAAGCGAGGCGGGTGAATTGCGGCTGGCATCGTTGGCCGGAGAGAAGGCGGGTGCCCGCGGAGCCTGCTGGTCGCCGGTTCGGGCGGCGCGGCCGCGGCGGCGCTGTGCTTCTTCCTGGGCCTGATTGCGGGCATTGGATGGGTCAGTCACATTAGCCTCCGGGGCGTGGGGCGCGTTACCGCGGCGAGACGGCACGTTTTCCTGGCCGAAATCAATCTGAAGCGCCTCGTCCAATGCCTTGAACGCTTTGTCCTCAATCGATTCATTGTATTTGTTATTCGCCATTCCGATACGCCTCACAATTCCCGGCAAGTCCGGCAGCGCATCCGGGCCATCGCCTTCGCCCGGAAAGAACCTTCGCCGTTCCAGCCTTCCATCCCAAGACGGACGGATAAGCATGTCATTTCAGAGTAGATAGCCGATTTTGCAAACGAAAGGTATCAAAACACTACCATTATCCACTCTGACGGCAAAGGCGCGCGGCAGGAGCCCGCCTCAACAGTATCGTAGTGACACATCTGGGTGCCTTACACAATTAATGAACCCTTGCGTTTCCATCGCTCTTAACCTGTTGTTAACACCTTTAAAATTTCGAAGCGGGCCAAAAGCCGATATTTTAGCGATATTTAAGGGACGTTAACCATGTGGTTAGATTTCCACGCCGAATGTGCCGGAATTTAACGGGATCGCCATTCTCCGACCGCACAACAGTAGCAAGCGCGGGCAATACAAGACGGGAGAATTGGCAAATGGCAGCAGTGAGCATCGCTTTCGAAGCACCCGACAATTCCGCGGGGCCTTCGCCTTCCAAGATCCGGCCGATCGATCTTGTCCATCTCGCGCGCCAGACGATGGGCGACAAGACGGTGGAAATCGAAGTTCTCCAGATGTTTGCGCGCCAGGCGCGCGCCTGCCTGCAGGACATTGCCAGCGGCGAGTCCGCCAGGGTGGGTGCTGCAGCGCACCGCCTGAAGGGAGCGGCAAGTTCAGTCGGCGCCTTCCGGGTTTCGCAGTCAGCGGAAGCGGTGGAAGAGAACAATGGCGATGTCGCCGCGATGGCAGCACTCGGTGCGGCCGTTGTCGATGCCGAGAATTTCATTCTGAAACTCTGCCGCGGATAAGGCAGGACAGGTCAGCAAGAAGCTAGGCCCGCTGTCCCATTAGGGAACGGCGGGTCTTTTTGCGACTTCCTTGATGACGCATTGAGAATGGCGGAGCCTTGCCTGATCTGCGAGGTTTGCAGGCGAAACCGGCATGTTGACTGACGCGCCGAATTATCGGAAGAAAATCCGCCCATCTCCTATGAAAGACCGGAAATCATCCTGATGCCTAAACTTACCATCGTCGCCTTTGACGGAACGCGCTTCGACCTCGATGTCGATCAAGGCTCCACCGTGATGGAGAATGCGGTCCGCAATTCCGTGCCCGGCATCGAAGCCGAATGCGGCGGCGCCTGCGCCTGTGCGACCTGCCACGTCTATGTCGACGAGCAGTGGACCGAGGTCGTCGGCCCGCCGGAAGCGATGGAAGAGGATATGCTGGACTTCGCCTTTGACGTGCGTCCGACCTCGCGCCTTTCCTGTCAGATCAGGATGAAGGCCGCCTATGACGGGCTCACCGTGCACGTGCCGGAACGGCAGGCATAATTCCCCAAAATAGCGGCTTTTTCCAAAAAGAGAGCCTCGCACGCCGGAGGCGAGCGAGGCGAGGCGGGCGCATTACCTACGGATGAGGGAGGAACACCCGCGGCTTCGGAACGCGCCAGGAGAACACCGTCACGAAAGCCAGCTGCCTTACTGCACTTTCGAATATAGTCATATTACCGCGTTCCGGTTGAGTCCACCAGAATGAAAAATGATTGGTAAAAGCCTGGGAGTTCCACAAGCTTCGCACAAGTTTGATTGCGCAGCTAATGATCTGTGCTCGCCTTGAAGGCAAAAAGGGCTTATCTTTCGCCGCCCTTGCCCTTGAGTCGGTTGTTGAGCAGTCTCAGCATCCGATTCTGAAAATTGACCGCCTCGACGCGATCGAATCGGGCCTGCAACTTATCGTGCTCTTCGATCCCGCGAGCCGATGCATCCGAGACGAGCTCCTGCATGGCTTCGCAGTTGCGCTGCGAAGGAAGCGCCTTGAGTTCGCGTTCCATGACGCGCGCCTGGGTGCGGGCTATCTCGGCATGGCGCTCCTCGTGGCGCCGGATATCGCTCGACAGCGCATCCCAGATCATCGACAGCTCGCGGCTGGCACCCTTGCGGTTGTTCCAGCGCGGCATGATGATCTGTGTGTGGACGGTGACCTTGACGTTGCCGACGCGGCAACGGCCACCTTCCTGGATATAGGTCGCCTCGCCACCGAAACGGATCTTGGTGGCGCCGGGGTGGCGGGCGGAGGAGCCGTTCGCCGTCGGGCCGCGACGGCTCAGCTCATCGTCCAGCTGGTCTGCCGTCTTCCCCTTGATATTGAAATAGGAATAGCTTTTCGTCGCAACGACTTCGGCTGCCGCGGGGCCGCAGAGGAAAAGGGCAATCACTGAAAAGGCGACGGGAAGGCGTATATAACGCAACGCAAGCGGCATTCTGAACTGAACCTGTGTTGAAGTTTGGCGGAGCTTGGGGCATAGCCACCACAAGCGCAATATCGGATAGCGGCCTTTTTTCGATAAAGCATGTCGCGCAAAACTGCGCGGCGGTCTTGCGATAACGACATACGTAAAACAAAGGCTTAAAGTGTGGCAAGCGGATCTGGATGATCGCAGACACGCTTTAGCGACGGGATTAGGCTGGTGAAGCAGCTCGACAGCAGTTTCTGGCGTGTGGCCCATGGCCGCGAGATCGAGCTCGGCAAGCGCTCGGTGATCATGGCGATCATCAACGTGACACCGGATTCCTTCTCCGACGGCGGGCGCTACGACACGGTCGACAGGGCTGTCGCATATGCGCTTCAGGCAGTTGCAGACGGCGCTGACATTCTCGATATCGGTGGTGAGTCGACGCGGCCGGACGCGGCCTCCGTCAGCCCGGCGGAGGAACAGGCGCGGGTACTGCCCGTTATCGAAGCGCTCAAAGGACGCACGCAAGTCCTGATTTCCATCGATACCTATCGCGCGGAGACGGCGCGGCGAGCCATCAGTGCCGGCGCCCATATCGTCAACGATGTCTTCGGCCTGCAGAGGGAGCCCGAAATCGCCGCGCTTTCGGCTGAAACCGGGGCAGGGCTCTGCATCATGCATACCGGTCGCGACCGGCAGAAACTTGCCGATATCATCGAAGACCAGGTCTTCTTTCTCCAGCGCTCGCTCGAGATTGCTTCTGCGGCCGGCGTGCTGCGCGACCGGATCGTGCTCGATCCAGGCTTTGGGTTTGCCAAGGAGACGCCGCGCGAAAACCTGGAGCTGATGGCGCGTTTCGAAGAGCTGCACCGCTTCGGCCTGCCGCTTCTCGCCGGCACTTCGCGCAAACGGTTCCTCGGCGCCGTCACCGGCCGGGAGCCGGCGGAGCGCGATGCGGGAACGGCAGCGACGAGCGCGCTGTTGCGCATTCAGGGCGCGGCTGTTTTCCGCGTACACAATGTCGCAATCAACAGGGATGCGCTTGCCGTAGCCGATGCTATGCTGGCTGCCCGGAACGATATTTCCAAAGCGCGTCACGATCCATCAGATCCGCATGCCGCACTTTGAATCTCTGTTTTTTCACATGTCGTTACCGCAAAATCGATAGAGAATTTTGCGCGACATGTCTTAGGGGGAGGCCGTCATGAGTACCTATACGATCCTGATGCAGAATTGCGCCTTCTTCGCCCGGCATGGCGTCCATGCCGAAGAGGAATTCCTCGGCCAGCGTTTCTTCGTGGATGCAGAACTGGAAGTGGAAGCTGGCAGCGCGCTGGAAAACGATTCCATCGACGAGACGGTGCATTACGGAACCGCCTTCACCATCATCGAGGAGATCGTCGTCGGCCAGCGGCGCTACCTGATCGAAGCGCTGGCGTTCGATATCGCCAAGGGCCTCTGCAAGAAATTCCCGCAGATCATCAGGGCCAAGATCACGGTGCGCAAGCCGAATGCGCCGATCCCCGGAGTGCTCGATTTCGTGCAGGTGACTGTTGAGCACCGTGCCCGATAATCCATTCCGCCTCGCAACGCTCGGTCTCGGCGGCAATATCGGCGACCCGGTCAAGTCAATGGCGTCGGCGCTTGCGGTACTGGACGCCCATCCGGACTGCCGCGTGGCCGCCGTCTCGCGGCTTTATCGCACGCCGCCCTGGGGCAAGACCGATCAATCCTATTTCTTCAATTCCTGCGCGGCGGTGGAAACGCGGCTTGCACCGGAAGCGCTGCTCGATCTCTGCCTGTCGATCGAACGGGAGATGAAGCGCGAGCGCATCGAGCGCTGGGGGCCGCGCACGCTCGATATCGACGTGTTGACTTATGAAGGTATCGAGCAGGATGCGCCGCGGCTGGAACTGCCGCACCCGCGCATGACGGAGCGAGGCTTCGTGCTGATGCCGCTTGCGGATATCGCGCCCGAACTCGTAGTCAGGGGCAGGGCGGTTTCCGACTGGCTGGCCGGCGCCGACATCGCAGGTATCGAGATCGCAGACGAGAGCCGCGAGTGGTGGCACAAGACTTAAGGGGTCATCAAGTGCAGGCTGCGAAACTTGAACGGGCCCGTAAGCCTCGCCCATGCGTCAGAGACCGGTGAGGAATGCATCCGTTTCGGTGATCTCCACCTGCACCGAGAAGCGGCGGCCCAGCAGTTCGAGCGTGGCGTCATGCGTCTCGTCGGCGCTGCTGCAGACGGCATCCTTCAACAGGACGACGCGGTACCCGAGATCGATTGCGCCAAGTGCTGCAGCAAGCACGCAGATGTCGGTTTCGCCGCCGGTGATGACGATGGCCCGGACCTTTTCCTGCGCAAGCGTTTCGTGGAGCCGGCCGTCGACCCAGGGAGAGTAGGTTCGCTTGTTGAAGAAGCGGGCGGGCGGCGAGAAAGACTTCAGTTCGGCAACGATGTCCACGAGCTCCGGCAGCAGGTGCTCACCCGTCATCATTGGCCATTTCTCGTAGTAATTCCTCCACATGCCCGGCATGGCATCGGCACTCGGCGGAGGAACGAAGCGCGTGAAAATCGTTCGCTCCGCATACCGTGCCGAGAGTTCAACAATCTGCGGCGACACCGTCGCCATCCATGGCACATGCCAAGCTGTCTGTTCCGCGAACATCCTCTGCATATCGATGCAGAGATGGATCCAGTTTTCGCGCATCGAACCTGCAGCTTCGAGCATTCAAGGCGAATTGATGCTGGGCAGGAAATCCTCGACCTGCTTGCGGTCGGCTGCTGAAAGCGGCTGCACCTGCTCCTGCCAGAAGCGTTCAGCCTCCGGGGGATCCTTCTCCCACTGGCGCACAGTGGTGATGTTGTCGTCGATCTTGGAGCGGCGGTGTCCGCCAAGGCGCAGATATTCCTTGGCGAGCTTCAGGCTCCTTGTTTCCGTATCCGTGTGGGTTGCGTTCATGGCCTTCGTCTCCATAGCTGGGCAGGAGCAAGCCTGCCGTTTACGAAGAACGGCGCGTGGCGGGAAATGATCCGATACCATCACGAAATATTAAAATGGGGAACGTGGCGGCGCCCGAGCGGTTGACCTAACGAGACGGCAGTCAAACCGCTCTCGCAGACAATTACCGAAAGGAGAATTGATCAAACCAAGGCGGTTCACACGAACAGCACGTCAAGGCAGGTCAGCAGAGCCACAAGAATACCGGCTCGCAGCAGCAGGCTTCGTCGCGCGACAATCAATCCAGTTCGGGTACCCGCGGCGGCACGCATGAACAGCATGTGAAGGCCGGTCAGCAGAGCCACAAAAACACAAACTAAAACCTGACCGATACGGAAAGGAGCCCGCAGAAGCGGGCTTTTTTCATGTCTACTTTTGAGCGGGGCTCAGTGTCCGCCCACTGGAGTATCACTCATTCGGCTTTGCCCGGATAGTGGTTCTGCTTGAGCAGTTTCGCCAGATGAACCGTATTGCGCGCCAGCATGTCGACTGCCGTCGTGACCGTTTCAGGTACCTGCTTGAGATCGACGAAATTGGTGCTGCCCATGGCTTCGCCCACCCAGTAGGCCACAGCATTGGCCGGTATGGTGAAGCCGACATCGTTCAACGCCTGATAGAGTTCGGCCGAGACGTGATGGGCGCCATCCTCATTGCCGACAACGGCCACCGCCGCCACGCGGCCATAGGAGACCATACGGCCCTGATCGTCCGTTTCTTCAAGGAAGGCATCCATACGCTCCAAAGCGCGCTTGGCAACGCTGGAGGGTTGTCCCAACCAGATCGGCGTGCCGAAAACGAGGATGTCGGCATCGAGAATCATCTTTCGGATATCGGGCCAGGCATCGCCAGGTCCCTCGTCGGACGTCACACCTGGAAGGATATTATGGTCAGCAAGGCGGATCGTTTCCGTCTCCACGTCCTGTTTGCGCATTGCTTCGCCGATGAGGGCGAGCATGCGGTCGGTGGAGGAGGGCTCACCGCTGCTGGATTTCAGCGTGGCATTCAGGGCGAGAGCTTTCAGGGGCACGATCGATCTCCGGATTGTTCGTCCGCACACAACCCGACCAAATGCTCATGGTTCCCCACGCCCAAAAGCAAAAGCGGCGGAAACCCGCCGCTTCAGGAAAATCCGATCCGAATGAATTGCTTACTGGATCGAGCCGACAGCCATTTCATCCACCTGGCGGGTCAGTGTCAGGCCGATAACCGGGATCATCTGGCTTTCGACCTTGACCGAAACGGTGACATTCATGGTCTTGTCGTCCCGCACACGGGCAATCATCGCACCGTTCAGCTTGGAACGATTGATGCCGACGACGACGGTATCTGCTGTAACGGCGCCGGAAACGACGTCGAGGCCCTTGCCCTCGGCGCCATCCAGGAACTTGCCCTTGTACGTGGAACCGGACTGGGAGATGACGGCGGTCATCGGCTGCTTGAAGACACCGACGCGGCAGGTGCCGTCGAGCTTGATGCCGGCCGCGGAATCATCGGCCGGCGAGCCGACGAGATTGCAGGTGAATTTCGTGCCCTTGTACTTGCCGGCAACGATTTCGCCCGGTCCCTTCCAGGTGCCGGCGATAGATTCGAAGAAGGCTTTGTCGCGGGTTGCGGCAGTGGCGTTGGAAGCGACGTCTGCCACCGGAGACAATGCCGCGGCGGCCAGGCCGCATACAAAAAGAAACTTGCGCGAGTACATGGATTTTCCTTGGCAAACACCACTCGGGAACTGGTCCGAAGTTTTGCCGAAAAATGGTTAATCCTTTCTTTCCGAGGCGCCAAAATGCGTGGAAATACAGGGCTTTCGCTAGGCAATGTTTCTGAGGCGGCGCGTGTAGCGCATTGAATCCGCTGGAATTTTCTGCAGCTTTGATAAGAAGGCCGGAATGTGTCGCAATCCGGCTTTTTCTTAAGGATTGCCGTTTCGCGTCGTCATCGACGGCGTCAAATCACCGATAAAGTCACCGATTCCCGGCCGCTTCAGCGCCGTGAAAGTCAGCGGGCGGCAGAGATCCATGGCGGCAATGCCGATGCGCGCCGTCATCAACCCGTTGATCACGCCTTCGCCGAGTCGCGCCGAGAGCTTCGAGGCAAGCCCATGGCCCAGCACTTGCTGCACGAGGCTGTCGCCGACGGCTATCGAACCGGTGACGGCAAGATGGGCAAGCACGTCGCGCATCAATCTCAGCATGCCGAGCGTGCCCGGGCGACCACCGTACAGTTCGGCCATGGCGCGGATCAGGCGGGCGGCCTCATAGAGCACATAGAGCAGATCGACGATGGCGCGCGGGCTGACGGCCGTGACGACAGAGACACGCTTGGAAGAATTGACGATCAGAGCGCGCGCCCGGCGGTCAAGGGGGCCAAGGAGTTCGCGCTCGGCAAGCGCAATCAGATGCGGAGCATCGATGACGTCGCCTTCGGTTTCCTTCAGCGTGGCGCGGCCCTTCGCAGTTTCCGGCTTGTTATCGAGCAGGCCCGTCAGGCGGGCAACGACGGCACGAGCCTTGGCGGGGCGGGTTTCGAGGATCGCGGCGTCTGCCTCGGCCTTGATGGTCTGCACCGCGGCAAGCCGCATCATGCCCGCCGTCTCCCTGACGATGACGGCGATGACGGCGAGGATGCCGATCGCGAGGACGGCAAGCGCCGTGTAACCCAGCCAGTCGGCACGGCTGAAGAGGTCGCGGATCAGTTGGTCGGTCCAGAGGCCGAAGGCAAGCGACAGGAGGATGCCGAAGGCGCCTGCGGCGATGCCGGCAAACGAGGTGCGGCGCTTGCGCGGAGTCGCGACCGGCAGCGGGCTCAGATCCTGTTCCGGATTGAGGAAGGGATCCTCCTCATCCGGCGTCAGCACCACCTCGCCGGAAAAGCTTGCCGGCTTGCGGCGTTCCGCGCGGGGGGATTCGGGTGCTGCGTTTTCCTCCTCATAGGTGAAGGCGGCAGGGGCGCGACGCGGCGGATTGGGCTGGTCGATCGGCGGCTTGCTCATGCGAGGCGGTCTCCGAACAGGAACTGCATGGCGCGGTCAAGACGGATATGCGGCACGGAAAGCTTGATGCCGCCGCCGGTTTCCTCAAGCTGCGGGGGACGGAAGCGCACCACATTGACATCGGGCAGCTCGACCGTGCTATCGCCGGCTTCGATGCGTTCGAACAGCGATTGCGGGTCTTCCGGCAAGTCGCCTGGGAAGATCGCCATCTTGCGCTCACCGTCAAAGATCTCGCCGGCGATCTTTTCACCAGTCATAGGCGTGCCGACAATGACGGGCAGGTCGTGGCCGTCGCGCCGCACGGTGGCTTCGCGCGTGGCGCGCACGGAGGCGAGTGCCATGACATCGATGCCGGCGCCGGCCATGCCGATGCGGTCGATGGCGCGATCGACGAGACGGCGCGTGAGTCGATCCAGCCGGTCGTGGCTCTCGTGGTGCAAGTGGTCGGCCTTGGTGGCGGCCACCAGAACGCGGTCGATGCGCCGGCCGAGCAGCGATGACAGGATGGAATTGGTGCCGGGGCGGAAACAGGCCAGCACATCGGTCAGGGCGCGTTCCAGATCCTGCACGGCTTCCGGACCGCGGTTCATCGCCTGGAGAGCGTCGACCAAAACGATCTGCCGGTCGAGCCTGGCGAAATGCTCACGGAAGAAGGGTTTGACGACCACGGACTTGTAGGCCTCGTATCGGCGCTCCATCATCGCCCAGAGCGAGCCATGCTTCGGCCGGCCTTCGGGCGGCAAGGCAAGCGGGGCGAAGGTGAGGGCAGGCGAGCCGTCGAGATCGCCGGGCAGCAGGAAGCGGCCGGGAGGAAGAGTGGAGAGAGAACGCTCGTCCGCCTTGCAGGCCTTCAGATAGTCGGCAAAGCTTACTGCGAGGTCACGGGCGACCATTTCGTCAGCGGGAGCATTGATGTCCGTTGCCCTCGTCAGACCCAACCAGGCGCTCGACAGCTCGGCGCGGATGCCGGTTGCGGCAAGGGCGATGGTTTCCTCGCTGAACGTTCGGAAATCCTTGCCGAGCAGCGGCAGGTCGAGCAGCCATTCGCCGGGATAATCGACGATATCGATGGAAAGCCGGCCGGGGGAAAACATGCGCGTCCAGGAACTGGCGCTCTGATAATCCAGCGTGATGCGCAGCTCCGAGATCGCGCGGGTGGAATCCGGCCAGATGCGCTCCTTTACCAGCGCGCGGATATGATCCTCATACTGGAAGCGCGGCACGGCATCATCCGGCTGAGGCTCCAGGCGCACCGCCGAAACGCGGCCGGACTGCACCGCTTCGAAGAGCGGCAGGCGGCCGCCATGCAGGAGATTATGGACCAGCGAGGAAATGAAGACGGTCTTGCCGGAGCGGGAAAGGCCGGTGACACCGAGCCGGATGGTCGGATTGACGAGACCGCTGGCGCGGTCCGCAAGATTATCCAACGCGATCAGCGCGTCGTCGGCAAAGGATGTCAGGCGTGGCGGCAAATCGGAATCCCTGGTGGCACTGCCTGCAATATAGGGAGGGGCCGCCGCCCGAAAAAGAAGCGGCGCGAAAGCTCAGTCGACGACGAAATCGACGAGACGCCATGCCGAAGTCGTAGCGACATAGTCGATGACAGCGAGACCGGCTGTCGGGAAACCTTTCGGCACAGAGGCTGCCATAGCCTTTTGGCCGATCAGCGCCGATAAGGCTTGCTCCATGGTCGGGTTGTGACCGACGAGCATGACGCTTCCCACATCCTGCGCGTCGATAATTTCGAGATAGGTATCGACGGAGGCGTTATAGAGCGTGTCGACGAAGAGCATGTCGAGCGTTTCGCCCATGGCCCGATGCACGGCCTCGGCGGTGTCGCGGCAACGAAGCGCGGTCGAGCTGATCAGGACATCAGGACGGTAGCCCTTGTCGGCTGCGCGGTCGGCAACAATCTCGGCATCGCCGAAACCCTTCTCGTTCAGCGGGCGGTCGAAATCGCGCTGTCCGGGCTCGGCCCAGGCGGCTTCGGCGTGACGCAGGAGGTAGATCCGGTGGGGTGGAGGCAGGAGGGTGGCCATGGGCAAATCCAGCTTCGAACGGAGCCTTTTCAGTAGCGGTTGCACTCCCGCAACGTCAACTGCCAGCCGGCCTTCAATAGCGCGAAACGCCATGCTCAACACGGCATGTTGAAGGCGAAGCAAAAATCGCGGTTCGGAATAATGGTGAGAAAATAGACTGTTAGCTCAAATTTATGACAGATTTAAAAATCTGTTTACGTGTCTTATTTGGCTTGAATCGCGGATAGCCCTTGGGATATACACCCGGCCAGATGAGATGTTCTTCAGGAGAATCGCGTTGAGTGAGAAGATCGATCTTAGCAATTATGTTCCCTCGGAAGACGAGGAGTTCATGAACACGAACCAGCGCGCTTATTTCAGAGCCAAGCTGGTTGCCTGGAAAAACGATATCCTTAGAGAAGCGCGTGAAACGCTCGACCATCTGGCCGAGGAGAGCGCAAACCACCCCGATCTTGCAGACCGTGCATCCTCGGAAACCGACCGGGCGATCGAACTTCGCGCCCGCGACCGTCAGAGAAAGCTGATCTCCAAGATCGACGCAGCCCTGCAGCGCATCGAAGACGGTACTTACGGTTACTGCGAGGAAACCGGCGAGCCGATCGGTCTCAAGCGTCTCGACGCCCGCCCGATCGCCACGTTGTCGATCGAAGCCCAGGAACGCCACGAGCGTCGCGAAAAGGTTTACCGGGACGAATAATCGCTCCCGACCGGAATTGAAAAAGGCACCGCGGGACGATCGCGGTGCCTTTTTGTTTTACCGGTTTGCTCCGGTGATCCGACCCCGGACTACTTGTCGCGATTGACGCTCATTTCGCCGAAGATGCGGGCAACTTCCTTCTGAAGGGCCGCATCCGCACCTGTCATTGGCGCCATTTCAGGATCGCGGCGCGACATCGAGCCGGGCTGAGGGGATGGCTGTGGGGCAGGGCGCGCCTGCTGTGCATTGGGTACGGGAACCACGCGCTCGGCGGCCGGATTGGCCGAGATTTCCTCATCAAGGATGCGCTGGAAATCCCGGCGGATGGCGGCCGATTGCAGACCACCATCTTCGGTGGTGACCGGGGCACCACGCGAGACAGCGGGAATGCTCTGGGCCGGCGGGGTGGATACTTCCGGTTCGATACGCTGCTGTGGCAGCACGCGCTGACGGGCCGCATCGAGGATATCGGCAGCGTTGGCGGTATCGGGCACCGGTTGCGGAGCTGGGCGTTCGGGCTGGCGCGACTGAGGCTGCGACATGCGCTGCGGGATATCGCGCTCGGCACTCAGCGGCGGAGCAGAAACCTGTGGCGCGGAAGCCTGCTGCCCAGACATCGGCGGAGCCACGGCTGGAGCAACCGGCGGCTCGGAACGCTGGCGGATAGGCTCGGCCGGCGGTGCGATGACCGGGACGATGACCGCAGCCGGTGCCGGGCTATAGGGTTCGAGATCGGGTTCGGCGCTTGCAGCCACAGGCGGTGCGACGGGAGCGGCGACCGGCCTCGGCTGCGGCGCTGGTTGCGGCTCGCGGCGTGGCTGGACGACTTCACGCTCCGGAGCGAGTGAACGCTCCTCGACCGGCTGCGGGCGGAAATCACTTCCGGTTTCGGCTTCGGTTTCCGGCAGGATGCGGCTTTCGATGACGATATCGGTCGGACCGCCGATCATGACGAGATGTTCGACATTGTCGCGACGCACGAGCACCAGGCGACGGCGGGCATCGACGGCGGCGGCATCGAGCACTTGCAAACGCGGCTGGCGGTTGCGCCCGCCACGAACGAAGGGCGAGGGCGCGCGGTTGCGCAGGAACCACAGAACCAGGATGAGCAGGATGAGGGCAATACCGACGCCGCCAGCGGCAAGCAGGAAGCGGCTACCGTAAGCTCCTACAACATCATCGAACATAGGCACTCACTCCATTTCGCATTATGGCACAACAGACGACTTTTCCGCTCCTTAGGCAAGAGCCGCCGGGTCTGTCCAGTCACCGGCGAAGGCGATTTCGTGTTGTGCAGTTATTTGGCCGGCAAGCTCTCGAGGTTACACCAGCTGGCTTGCAAGAAAACTGGCGCGTTTGCCTGTGAATTCAAGCAGTCTGACGAAACCTGCTGTTTTTGCGGGCGCAGCAAGTTGATAAGAAGGAAAGAGTGCCTGATTCCTGTTTCGCAGCGATGTTAGCGAGCGCGGCAGGAGGGGCTTATGCGAGGAATAGATGACGAAATCGCGTCAGGTCGACGACTATAACGCGCCGCTTGTGGATCGTGGGGGGCGTTCTGGCACTGCGATACGCATCATTCTGCTGGCGATCGTGCTGATTGCGGCGGCGGCAGCCTTCGTCTTCTTCAAAGATTCGCTCGGCAACGAGCTGGTACTCGGCTGTCTCGGCGTTCTCGCGATGGTCGGCATCTTCTTCCTCGTTTCCTCCGTTATCGGCTTCATCGAGGTCATGCCGCAGCGTCAGTCCGACAGCCTGGCGCGCGCTTTCCTGAACAGCCATCCGGACGGTTCGCTGATCACAGACGAGAAGGGCCGCATCGTCTATGCCAACGCCGCCTACGGGGCGCTGACGGGTGCACGCAAGGCAACAGAGGTGCAGACGCTGGAAACGCTGCTGTCGCGCCACCGCGAATCGAATGAGGCGCTCTACCGTCTCGTGAACGGCTTGCGTGAAGGCCGGGAGGGGCGCGAGGAATTCCGCCTGCTGCGCGCAGTCGGACCGGGAAGCAGCGCTGGCGCACATTGGTACCGTCTCAAGGCCCGGCTGCTGCAGCCTGACGATGGCGACGGCAAGCCGCTGCAGATCTGGCAGATCACCGATATCACCGCCGAGCGCGAGGACCAGGAGCGCTTCTTCAAGGAGCTGCAGAACGCGATCGACTATCTCGACCACGCTCCGTCAGGCTTCTTTTCCGCCGGGCGCAAGGGCGAAATCTTCTATCTCAATGCGACGCTTGCCGAATGGCTGGGGCTCGACCTCACCAAGTTCATGCCGGGCTCAATGAATATCGGCGATCTCGTCGCCGGCGAGGGGCTGGCGCTGATCCAGTCTGTGCAGGCCGAACCGGGTCTGAAGAAGACCGTCACGCTCGATCTCGACCTGCGCAAATCGAACGGCCAGAGCCTGCCGGTGCAGATCATCCACCGCGTCACTTCCATGCGCGACGGGGCGCCGGGCGAAAGCCGCACCATCGTGCTCACGCGCGACAAGGATGACGAGAACGGGCAATCGGCCTCGGCAGCCGCCATGCGCTTCACCCGCTTCTTCAACAATACGCCGATGGCGATTGCCTCCGTCGACGGCAAGGGCAAGATCCTGCGCACCAATGCGCCTTTCCTGAAGCTATTCTCCAATATCGTCTCGCGTGACGATCTGGAGCGCGGCGCGCTGATGGAAACGATCGTGCAGGAGAGCGACCGGCCGCAGCTTGCCGCAGCGCTTGCCGCCGCCAAGGACAGGCAGGGCGATATCGCCCCGATCGATTCCCGCACGCCGACCGATGATGCACGCTTCTTCCGCTTCTACGTGAATGCCGTGATCGACCAGAGCGACGAGGCGCCCGAGGAGGCGGCTATCGTCTATGCGGTGGAAGTGACCGAGCAGAAGGCGCTCGAAGCGCAGATGGCGCAGACGCAGAAGATGAATGCGGTCGGCACGCTCGCCGGCGGTATCGCGCATGACTTCAACAATGTGCTGACGGCGATCCTGCTATCCTCCGACCATCTGCTGTTGCAGGCGCGGCCGGCCGATGCAAGCTTTGCCGATCTCATGGAGATCAAGCGTAACGCCAACCGTGCGGCCGTTCTCGTGCGCCAGCTGCTCGCCTTCTCGCGCAAGCAGACGATGCGGCCGACGGTGCTCAACCTCACCGATGTCGTCGGCGATCTTCGCATGCTGGTCGACCGGCTGATTTCAGGCACGAACGTCAAGCTCGACGTCGAATATGGCCGCGATCTCTGGCCGGTCAAAACCGACCTGTCGCAGTTCGAGCAGGTGCTGATCAATCTCAGTGTCAATGCGCGCGATGCGATGCCGAAGGGCGGCACGCTGACGCTGCGCACGCGCAACCTGCCGGCCGCCGAGGTCGCGGCCTTCAACTACTCCTACATGCCGCATGAGGACATGGTGCTGGTGGAAGTGACCGATACCGGCACCGGAATTGCGCCCGAGATCATGGACAAGATCTTCGAGCCTTTCTTCACGACAAAGGAAGTGGGCAAGGGTACCGGTCTTGGCCTCGCTATGGTCTACGGTATTGTCAAGCAGTCCGGCGGTTATATCCAGCCGGAATCGGAAGTCGGCAAGGGCACCACCTTCCGCATCTTCCTGCCGCGCCATATCGTCGAACCGGCCGTTGCCGCCGAGGCGGAGGCAGCCGATCAGGCGGTTGCGGCAGGTGGCGCGAACGTCGTGGAACTGGTGCAGCCGAAGCAGCCCGAAGACCTGACGGGCTCCGCCGTCATCCTGCTCGTCGAGGACGAGGAAGCGGTGCGGCGCGGCGGCAAGCGCATGCTGGAGACGCGTGGCTACACGGTCCACGAGGCCGGCTCCGGCGTCGAGGCCCTCGAGATCATGGAGGAGCTCGAAGGCAAGGTGGATATCGTCGTCTCCGACGTGGTGATGCCCGAGATGGACGGACCGTCGCTGCTGCGCGAGCTGCGCAAGAACTATCCGGATCTGAAGTTCATCTTCGTATCCGGTTACGCCGAGGATGCGTTCGCCCGCAACCTGCCGCCGGAAGCCAAGTTCGGCTTCCTGCCGAAGCCATTCTCGCTGAAGCAACTGGCTGTGGCGGTGAAAGAGACGCTGGACAGCTGATACGAAAAAGGGGGCGCTGGAGCGCCCCTTGAATTTCTCAGTGATATTGGGCGCGAACCCCGCGGGACGATCGGTTATTCGCCGAGTGCGACGGCAATCTCTGCCGCCAACCGCGCATTGTTCTCCACGAGCGCGATATTCGTCTTCAGGCTCTGGCCATCCGTCAGGTCGAAGATCGTGCTCAGCAGGTAAGGCGTCACCGCCTTGCCGGTGATTTCGTCACGCTCGGCACTGTCGAGGGCGCGCTCGATATAGATTTCCATTTCCTCGCGGGCAATTTCGTCTGCTTCCGGCACCGGGTTGGCAATCAGCATGCCGCCGTCGATACCAAGCTGTTCGCGCGTCGTCTGGAAATTGGCGATCGCTGCCGGGCTGTTCAGGGTCAGCGGGCTGCGGATGCCTGAGGCCCGCGACCAGAAGGCCGGGAATTCATCGCTTTCATAGGTGACGACGGGCACACCGCGGGTCTCCAGCACTTCCAGCGTCTTCGGAATATCGAGGATCGCCTTGGCGCCGGCACAGACGACGATGACGCCGGTGCGGGCCAGTTCTTCGAGGTCGGCGGAGATGTCAAAGGTTTCTTCGGCACCGCGATGCACGCCGCCGATGCCGCCGGTCGCGAAGACCTTGATGCCGGCGCGTGCCGCGGCAATCATCGTGGCAGCGACAGTCGTTGCACCCGTGCGGCGCTCGGCGATCGCGAAGGCGATATCGGCGCGCGATACTTTCATCACGTCCTTGGCCTTGGCGAGCTGTTCCAGTTCGGCGGCCTCCAGGCCGATATGCAGCGTGCCGTGGATCACGGCGATGGTGGCAGGCACGGCACCCTGGTCGCGGATGATCGCTTCGACGCTGCGCGCCATTTCGATATTGCCGGGGTAGGGCATGCCGTGCGTGATGATGGTCGATTCCAGCGCCACGATTGGTGCGCCGCGCTGCTTGGCGGCGGCGACTTCCTTGGAATAGGAGATCGGCAGGAGGGGCGAGATAGGTTTGGTCATGATCCGTATCCGTTTATCGATGTTGCCGCTTCATTGCAGAATTCTGGCGGCCGGGACAAGCGAAAGCATGTCGCGAAGGAGATCCGGGGCGAGATTTTCGTTCACCGCATGCCGCGACTGGACGGTGAGGGCGGCTGCCGCCGCACCATGGCGGACCGCTTCTTCGAGCGGATGGCCACACATCAAGGCAGACAGTGTGCCTGCTGCGAGCGAATCTCCCGCACCGGTGACATCGGCCACATTGTCAGAAATCGGCGGCTGCAGGAGAAGTGCGCGACCGTTCTTGAAGGCGACGAGCTCGCGCTGGCCGCGGGTGACGACCGCGCCGCCGATGCCGATGTCACCGAGCAGCGACGGCCAGCCGGCAGCGTCGTCCGGCCGCTTGCCGGTGAGGGCTACAGCCTCGGCCTCATTCATGAAGAGATAGTCGATGCCTCCGAGGCAGGGCAGGAGACGCACGACCTTGGCCGGTGAAATGGCAATTGCCGCGACCGGCTTGCCGAGCGCCTTGGCCCTTGCAACGATCGCGGCTGCCGTTTCCTCCGGCAGATTGGCATCGAAGAGAATGAAATCGGTGGCAGCGAAAGCATCGCGCACCCAGCGGGTCGACAGGCGGCGCGGCACGAAGAAGCGGTAGAGTTCCATGTCGGCGAGCGCGATGACGAGATTGCCGTCCTTCTCAATGATCGCCGTATAGCTCGGCGTCTTGCGGTCGAGGAAGACGAAAGGACGGTCGTTGATGCCGGCAAAGTCGGCCGCCTCGCTCACCATCTCGCCGATCGGATCGCCGCCGCGTGGGGAGATCATCGTCACGTCGAAGCCGAGACGGGCAAGATTGCGGGCCGCGTTGAAGCCGCCGCCGCCCGGTTCCTCGAACCATGAGCCGGGGTTGCTGGCCCCCGGTGCCGTCTCACCGGCGATACGGCCGCGACGATCGATATGGGCGCCGCCGAGGACAAGAATCTTGCCGCTCATTTCTGCACCTCGAAAGCGAATCGAATGCGGCGCAAAGCGGCAGGATTCAGTGCCTGCGGGACATTAAGCCGTTGCTTTGCATCGATAAAACAAAAATAGAACACAGGCCGTTTTACCTTTTTCTTTCAATTATTTGCAACCCCATTGCGAAATAAGAACAAATCAGGTACAAA
>Ga0102590_1001916_pt1 | contig 27496 bp, 24 predicted proteins | sample AraplaMF_Col_mMF_FD_76859 | JGI IMG/M metagenome (GOLD analysis project Ga0102590, IMG submission 76859) | Arabidopsis root microbial communities from the University of North Carolina, USA - plate scrape MF_Col_mMF | ecosystem: Host-associated > Plants > Roots > Endosphere | place: USA... | reverse complement strand
CGACGCGCCCCTCGCGATCGTGGATCTGGACGCGTTCGACACGAACGCCGAGGACGTCCTGCGCAGGGCCGGCGGCAAGCCGGTCCGTGTCGCCAGCAAGTCCGTCCGCTGCCGCGCTCTGCTCGAACGCGTGCTGGCCCGGGAGGGCTTCGCGGGCGTCATGTCCTTCACCCTGGCCGAGTCCTTGTGGCTCGCCAGGTCCGGTTTCGACGACGTCCTGCTCGCCTATCCGTCGTCCGACCGGCGGGGCTTCGCCGAGTTGGCCGGCGACCCCAAGCTCGCCGCCGCGGTGACGGTGATGATCGACGACCCGGCGCAGCTGCACCTCATCGACGGCGCCCGCCAGGGCGGCACCGAGGAGGTGCGCGTCTGCCTGGAGCTGGACACCTCGCTGAAGCTGCTCGGCGGGCGCGTACGCGTCGGAGCGCGGCGCTCGCCCCTCCACTCCCCCGACCGGATGGCCGAGATGGCCCGTACGGTGGCGCGCACGCCCGGTTTCCGGCTGGTGGGGATCATGGCGTACGAGGGCCACATAGCCGGCGTCGGCGACGCGGTGGCCGGGCGGCCGGTGCGCTCGCGCGCCATCCGGCTGATGCAGGCCGCGGCGCGCAGGGAGCTCGCCGGACGGCGGGCGGAGGCGGTGCGCGCCGTCCGTTCCGTGGTGCCGGACCTGGAGTTCGTCAACGGCGGCGGCACGGGCAGCGTCCAGTACACGGCCGCCGAGGACGCGGTGACGGAGATCGCGGCGGGCTCGGGGCTGTACGTGCCGCGGTTGTTCGACAACTACACCTCGTTCCGCGGGCGTCCGGCCGCGCTGTTCGCGCAGCCGGTCGTGCGCAGGCCGGGGGTCGGGGTGGTGACGGTGCTCGGCGGCGGCTATCCCGCGTCGGGTGTCGCGGGCCCCGACCGGCTGCCCGTCCCGTATCTGCCGGAAGGCCTGAGGTACGACCCGCAGGAGGGTCCCGGCGAGGTGCAGACTCCGCTGCTCGGCGCACCCGCCGACGACCTGCTCATCGGCGACAAGGTGTGGTTCCGGCACGCCAAGGCCGGGGAGCTGTGCGAACGGTTCGCCGAACTCCACCTGGTGGAGGGCGACAGGGTCACGGCGACGGCGCCGACCTACCGCGGTGAGGGGCACACCTTCCTCTGAGGCCGGCCGGGTGTCAGTGCCCGGGACCGATACTGCTGCCCACCCCTCCGCTCGCCGCCGCGTCGCCGACCGGTCTGATCCCCTTGGTGATCCTGTCCATGTCGGACAGCGGCGGACCGTCCGGGCCCGCGTCGAAGGCGAAGCGGACGACGACCGGCGTCTGCGAGCCCGCGCTGGAGGGGAACGCCAGGGACTCGACACAACCGCCGGGCCCCTTCGCCGTGTTGACGCGCCAGCGTACGAAGTACCCGGCCCGGCCCGCGACCGCGATCTGGCCGGACCCGAGCAGCCGGTGGGAGGTGACACCGCCGTAGGGGCGGTTGCCGATCGGATCGCGGTCGTACTCCTCGTCCGCGGCGTCGGCGATGTCGCCCTTGGCGATCGACTCCGGGGACGCCCCGGGCGCGGACGTGGCGGTGCGCGACAGGACCCGGCCGCGGCGGCAGAAGCCGGGGTCGCCCGGGCAGTCGTACACACCCGGTGTGGTCAGCACGACGTCGTCCTCGGCGACGTTCTCGGCTCTTGCCCACCCCTTCGGCACGGGGAAGGTGATGCCGTTGAGGTCGTCGAGGACGACGTTCGGATCGCCGGTCGCCGAGGGCGCCGCGGCGGTCGGCGACCCGTCGCTCGCCGGGGCCGAAGTCGGCGCCGTGGCGGAGGACTCGGCCCGCGCCGCCCCGTCGCCGTCGTGCCCGAGGACGACGACGCCGGTGACGACAGCGGCGACGAGCACGGCCCCGGCCGTCGTGAGCGCGATCGCCCCGGCCCGCCTGGGCTCCCGGCCGTCGGCCGGCTCCAGCCGCGCCACCGGCGGCACGGGCGCATCGGGTTGCCGCCGGTGGTCGGTCCAGGCGGCCCCGTCCCACCAGCGTTCGGTGAGCGGGTACGACGGATCCCGATACCAGCCGGGCGGGGGCGCACTGCTCATCCCGGCACTGTAGGCCGTGCCGTGAACCGCCACACGGGGCCGGCGGCAACTCGCTCAGAACACCGTGTCCTGCTGGTCCGGGACGACCGAGCCGTCGCGCCTCAGGACCGGACCGCGGCCGCCGTCCGGCCTGTTGTAGGCGGTCGTCGAGCACGGATAGAGGTCGGGCCTGCGCGGCAGCGGTTCGATGAACATGGGGTTGATCAGCCAGCGCCCGTCGGCGTCGTCGTACGCCCTGCACATCAGTTCGTCCTTGTTCCGGTTGATCACCAGATGGACGCCGGTGGCGTCGCCGACGAACGTGACATCGGTGTCGGCGTCGCCCGCCGCGAGCACCGGGCGGTGTTCCGCGCGCTGCCGGTGCCATGCCGCCGCACCCCGGACGCCGTAGATCTCCTGGTTGATCCAGCAACGCTTGCCGTCGATGTACGGGATGACCTCGCCCCGGCTCGCCGGGACTCCGCCGCAGCCCCGGGTCAGGGTGGTGATGCGGCCGCGGCGGTCGAGGACCGAGCGGATCGCGACGGTGTGCGCGGGGTCGACGCCGACGCCGCGCGACCACACCTCGGTGACGGGTTCGAAGCCGGCGGAGACGATGTAGACGTCGAACCCGGCCTGGTGCAGCGTGCGGATCAGGTCGCGCTGCTGCGCGTAGTAGCGGACGTACGCCGGGACCGTGTGCGTGCCGAGGACCCGGGTCGCGCCGACGGGTGCGGCGAGGTCCCTGGCGCGTGCGCTGCGGGCGTACGCGGAGACGTCGGCGAGGGTGTGGCCCGCGAAGAGCTGCGGGATCCAGGCGTACTGCGGGACCGTGCGCCGGTGGTTCCAGCGGCCGGCGAAGGCGGCGGCGCCGCTCATGGTCCTGCCGTCCCCGTAGATCTCGAGGATCTCGTCGGTGCAGCGGGGTTCGGTGGACGTCGGCAGCGGCGACCCGACCGGGGTGCCGGTCCCGCACGCCTCGGTGAGGGCCCGGTCGGCCTCGTCGGTGAGCCACCGGCTGGTGTGCTTCCAACGGGCCGGGCGCAGGATCTTGTCGTGTCCGAGTGCCCAGTAGAGGGTGGCGTCGGTGACGTCGTTCTTGGTCACCGTGTTGTCCCAGTCGAAGACGGCCACCGGACCCCGGGCGGACTCGGAGCAGGTGCCCCGCTCGTCGATCAGCCGCTGCAGGCGCTCCCGGTTGTCGCCGTACCAGTTTTCCTTCAGGCGGGGGCACTTCGTGGGAGGGGCGGTCGCGGCGGCCGGCGAAGGCGTCGCGGCCGCCGCGAGGACGGCGGCCGCGACGAGGGTCCACGCGTAGAGGTGTCTCATATGGCGTGGACCATACCCTTTGCCCCTAAAGGGGCGTGACGTACGCGCCCGAGATTCCGCCGTCCACAAGGAAATCGGTGGCGTTCACGAAGGAGGAGTCGTCGCTGGCGAGGAACGCGACCGCCGCGGCGATCTCCTCGGCCCGCGCGAACCGGCCGACCGGGATGTGCACCAGGCGGCGCGCGGCACGCTCCGGGTCCTTGGCGAACAGCTCTTGCAGGAGCGGGGTGTTGACGGGCCCGGGGCACAGGGCGTTGACCCGGATGCCCTCGCGGGCGAACTGCACGCCGAGTTCCCGGGACATGGCTAGCACCCCGCCCTTGGACGCCGTGTAGGAGATCTGCGAGGTGGCCGCCCCCATCCGGGCGACGAACGACGCCGTGTTGATGATGGAGCCCCTGCCCTGGCGCCGCATGTACGGGATGGCGGCCTTGCAGCACAGGTAGACGGACGTCAGGTTGACCTCCTGGACCCGCTTCCACGCCTCGAGGCCGGTGTCCAGGATGGAGTCGTCGTCCGGCGGCGAGATGCCCGCGTTGTTGAACGCGATGTCGACACTGCCGTAGCTGTCGTGGGCCGCCCTGAAGAGCGCCTCCACCTGCTCGGGGTCGGTGACGTCGACCTTCACGAACAGCCCGCCGACCTCCTCGGCGGCCGCCTTGCCGCGGGTCTCGTCGATGTCCCCGCACACCACATGGGCCCCCTCGGAGGCGAGCCGTCGCGCGGTGGCGAGACCGATGCCGCTGCCGGCACCGGTGATGACGGCGGTACGGCCCACCAGTCGGCGGCAGATGGTGTCCGGTGTCTGAGCTGTCACTGTGCGGGGCCCTCCGTGCTGATGAAGACGTTCTTGGTCTCGGTGAAGGCGGTCAGGGCGTCCGGGCCGAGTTCGCGGCCGATCCCCGACTGCTTGAAGCCGCCGAAGGGGGTCCAGTAGCGGACGCTGGAGTGGGAGTTGACGGACAGGTTGCCCGCCCGGACGGCCTGGGAGACGCGCAGCGCGCGGCCGACGTCCCGCGTCCAGATGGAGCCGGAGAGGCCGTACACGGTGTCGTTGGCGAGACGGATCGCGTCGGCCTCGTCCTCGAAGGGGAGGACCACGGCGACCGGTCCGAAGACCTCCTCGACGGCCACCGGGGCCTGCGGGCCGACCTCGGTGAGGACGGTGGGCGGGAACCAGAAGCCGGGGCCCTCGGGCGCCTTGCCGCGGATGCCGGGCGCATCCGCGGCCACGTACGAACGCACCCTGTCCAGCTGCGCCCTGGAGATCAGCGGGCCCATCTGGGTGCTCTCGTCGGCCGGATCGCCGACCCGGACCGACTCGACCGCGGGGGCGAGGAGGCCGAGGAAGCGGTCGTACACCGAGCGCTGGACGAGGATGCGGGTGCGGGCGCAGCAGTCCTGGCCGGAGTTGTCGAGGAACGACATCGGCGCGGCGGCCGCCGCGGCGTCCAGATCGGCGTCCGCGAACACGATGTTGGGGCTCTTGCCGCCGAGTTCCAGGGTGACGCGCTTGAGGTGGGCGGAGCCCTTCGCCAGCACCTGCGTGCCCACGGCCGTGGACCCGGTGAACACGATCTTGGCCACACCCGGGTGCTCGACGAGCGCGTTGCCCGCGACGGGGCCGTGGCCCGGCAGTACCTGGAACAGATCCTCGGGCAGACCGGCCACCAGGGCGAGTTCGGCCAGGCGCAGGGCGGTGAGCGGGGTCGTCTCGGCGGGTTTGAGGATCACCGCGTTGCCCGCCGCGAGCGCCGGTGCCGTGCCCCATGCGGCGATCGGCATCGGGAAGTTCCAGGGGGCGATCACACCGACCACACCCAGCGGCTCGAGGACGGTGATGTCGAGGCCGCCGGGCACCGGGATCTGCCGGCCGGTCAGGCGCTCCACTCCCCCTGCCGCGTAGTCGAGCAGGTCGCGGACGTTGCCCGCCTCCCAGCGGGCGTTGCCGACCGTGTGACCGGCCTCGCGGACCTCCAGCCGGGCCAGCTCCTCGAGGTGGTCGTCGACCGCCGCGGCGAACCGGCGCAGCAGCCGGGCACGGTCACCCGGAGGAAGCGCGGCCCACCGCGACTGCGCCCGCGCGGCCCGTCCGACGGCCGCGTCCACGTCGGCCGCGGTGGCGGCGGGGACGGTGGCGACGACCTCCTCGGTGGCCGGATTGAGTACCTGCAGATCGAGCTCGTTCGGCACGAAAGGGCCTTTCACATGCGTTCGAAGGAGCGGCGCAGCTCCCAGTCGGTCACCGCGGCGTCGAAGGCGGCCAGTTCCACGCGGGCCATGTTGTGGTAATGGGCGACCACCTCGTCACCGAAGGCGGCCTTGGCGACGGGGCTGTTCTCCCAGAGCTCGGCGGCCTCGCGCAGCGTGGTGGGCACGTGCTCGTGCTCGGCGGTGTACGCGTTGCCCGCGCACGGCTCGGGGAGCTCCAGCTCCTGCTCGACGCCGTACAGCCCGGCCGCGATCATCCCGGCGACCGCGAGGTGCGGATTGACGTCACCGCCGGGCAGGCGGTTCTCGAAACGCAGTGAGCGGCCGTGGCCGACGACCCGCAGGGCGCAGGTGCGGTTGTCGTAGCCCCAGGCGACGGCGGTCGGGGCGAAGGACCCGGCCTGGAACCGCTTGTAGGAGTTGATGCCCGGCGCGTAGAGGAGCGAGAAGTCCCGGAGCGCGGCGAGCTGCCCGGCCAGGAAGTGCCGCATGGTCTGCGACATCCCGCCGGGGGCGCCGGACGAACCGGCCATGACGTTGTGGCCGTCCGCGTCGGCGAGCGAGAGATGGATGTGGCAGGAGTTGCCCTCGCGCTCGTTGTACTTGGCCATGAAGGTGATCGAGACGCCCTCCTGGGCCGCGATCTCCTTCGCACCGGTCTTGTAGATCGCGTGCTGGTCGCAGGTGACCAGGGCCTCGGCGTACCGGAACGCGATCTCGTGCTGGCCCGGGTTGCACTCGCCCTTGGCGGACTCCACGGTCAGGCCCGCGCCCGCCATCTCGTTGCGGACCCGGCGCAGCAGGGGCTCGATCCGCCCCGTGCCGAGCACCGAGTAGTCGATGTTGTACTGGTTGGCCGGCGTCAGACCTCGGTAGTTGGCGTCCCAGGCCTGCTCGTAGGTGTCCTTGAAGACGATGAACTCCAGCTCCGTGCCGACCTGGGCCGTGAGTCCGAGGGCGGCGAGGCGCTCCGTCTGGCGGCGGAGGATCTGGCGGGGGGCGGCCACCACGGGAGAGCCGTCGTTCCAGGCGAGATCGGCGATGACCATGGCCGTGCCCTCGTTCCAGGGCACCCGGCGCAGTGTGTCCAGGTCCGGCCGGAGGGCGAAGTCGCCGTAGCCGCGGTCCCAGGAGGACATCTCGTAGCCGTCGACCGTGTTCATCTCGGTGTCGACGGCGAGGAGGTAGTTGCAGCCCTCCGTGCCGTGCTCCAGGACCTCGTCGAGGAAGAACCGCGCGGCGAACCGCTTGCCCTGGAGCCGTCCCTGCATGTCGGGAAAGGCCAGCACGACGGTGTCGATCTCGCCGCCCGCGACGAGGGCGTGCAGCTCCTCGACGCCGAGCGGGGGTGTGCGGTGTGCCACGGGAGGTCTCCTTCGGTCCGCCGAGAGCCATAAGGTATTTCCGGAAACCATTTCTTGGGAAGGGGGCACGGCCGGATGTCGCAGGCGGAACCCGGGAGCGGCTCCGTGCAGGACCGGCTGACGCCGGTGCTGCGGACCGTGCGGGCCGGCAACGGCTTCGAGGAGGCGCTGGAGCAGATCCTCCAGGTCGTCCGGCTCGGACTGGTGCCCGCCGGTGAACGACTGCCCGCGGAGCGGGAGCTGGCGGAGCGGCTGGGCATCAGCAGGGTGACGCTGCGCGAGGTGCTGAAGGTGCTCCAGGACCAGGGACTCGTGGAGTCGCGGCGGGGGCGGTACGGCGGAACGTTCGTGCTGCCGCGCCTCGACGCGGGCGGCCAGGACGAACTGCGCCGGCGTATCGAGCAGGTCGACATCGAGGACGTGCTGCGGTTCCGCGAGGTACTGGAGGTGGGGGCGGCGGGACTGTGCGCGGCGCACGGCCTCACGGCGGAGCAGGCCGGCCGTCTGCGGGAGGCGCTCGCCCGCACGCAGGACGCCCCGCTCTCCGAGTACCGGCGGCTGGACACGCTGCTGCACCTGACCCTGGCCGGGCTCGGCGGCTCGCCGTCGCTCACCGCGCAGTACGCGGCGGTGCGGGCGACGGTGAACGACCTGCTGGACTGCATCCCCCTGCTGGTGCGCAACCTCGAGCACTCCCAGCGGCAGCACGAGGCGCTGGTGGAGGCGGTCCTCGACGGGGACGCGGACGGGGCGCGGGAGATGATGCGGGAGCACTGCGCGGGCACGGCGGCGCTGCTGCGGGGTTTCTTGGCATAGCCCGCCGCGCAAAGGTATGAAAGCGTTCCATTGAACCCCGGGAGGTCCGCGTGGCGGCACGACCGCTGATCGGTGTGAGTACGTATCTGGAGGCCGGCGCGCGCTGGGGTGTGTGGGAGCTGGAGGCGGCACTGCTGCCCGTGGGCTATCCGCGCCTGGTGCAGCGGGCCGGCGGGCTCGCCGTGATGCTCCCGCCGGACGGTCCCGTGCACGCGGCGGCGACGGTGGCCCGGCTGGACGGCCTGGTGATCGCGGGCGGCCCGGACGTCGACCCGGCCCGCTACGACGCGGAGCGCTCCGCGCGGACCGGCCCTCCCGCGCCCGAGCGGGACGCTTGGGAACTGGCCCTGATCGAGGCGGCCTTGGCGTCCGGCACGCCGCTGCTCGGCATCTGCCGGGGGATGCAGCTGCTGAACGTCGCTCTCGGCGGCACGCTCGTCCAGCACATCGACGGACATGTCACGCAGGTCGGGGTGTTCGGCCGGCACGCGGTGGATCCGGTGCCCGGAACCCGGTACGCGGAGACTGCGCCGGAGCCGGCCTCGGTGCCGACGTACCACCATCAGGCGGTGGACCGGCTGGGCGACGGCCTGGTGGTCTCGGCGTACGCGGTGGACGGCACGGTGGAGGCGGTGGAACTGCCCGGTGCCGGCTGGGTGCTGGGCGTCCAGTGGCACCCGGAGATGGACGAGGACCTGCGGGTGATGCGGGCGCTGGTACGGGCGGCGTCCGCCGCCCCGTGACGCCGGCGTGACCCGGACGACGGGCCCCGGGGTCTGTCGTCCGGATCAGTTCGGCCGGCGGCGACCGCGCCTTTCGACGCCGGCGTGATCCGGACGACAGACCCTAGACCCGGGTCAGGGCCAGCAGGTCGCGGCCGGGCCCCGCCGGCCGGTGGCCGGTGCGCCACACCGCGCGCAGGTCCCGGTCCAGCCGCACGTCCTCGACCGGGACGCTCACCAGCCGGCGGGCCGCGAGTTCCTCGCCCACGGCCAACTCGCTCAGGACCGCAGGACCGGCCCCGCTGACCGCGGAGGCCTTGACCGCCGTCGTCGAGGACAGCTCCAGCAGCGGCCGGGCCAGACCACCGAGCGCCGCGTCCAGCACCTGGCGGGTGCCCGAGCCCTCCTCACGGAGGATGAGAGGTGTCGAGGCCAGCTCCGCGGCCGACAGCGGGCGCCGGCGGCGCGCCCATGGATGCCCGGGCGCCGTCACCACGATCAGCCGGTCGTGTGCGATCACCGTCTCGTCCAGACCCGCCGGGACGGACAGGCCCTCGACGAAGCCCAGATCGGCCTCGTCCGCGAGCAGCCGCTCCACGACCGCCGCCGAGTTCCCGGCCAGCAGCGACACCGCCGTGTCCGGCCGCCGGCCACGCAGTGCGATCAGCCAGCCCGGCAGCAGGTACTCCGCGATCGTCATGCTCGCCGCCACCCGCAGCCGCGAGTCCCGCCGGCCCCGCAGCGCCTGCGCCCCGGCGTCGAACGCCTCGGCAGCCTCCACGATCCGCCGCGCCCAGTCCGTGACGAGCGCTCCGGCGTCGGTCAGCCGTGAGCCCGAAGGGGAACGGTCCACCAGCGCCACGCCCAGTTGCCGCTCCATCGACCGGATCCGGCTGCTCGCCGCGGGCTGGGTGATGCCCAGCTCCCGCGCCGCCCGCCCCAGGCTGCCCAGCCGGGCCACCGCGAGCAGAAGCTCGAGCGCCCCCAGCTCCGGCACCCGGTGCGCGAGTCCGGCCACGGAATGCCCAACGTCCTCCCTCATAAACTCACCTTATGCCCCCATAGAGAAGCAGCCCCTGGTCAGGGGCCCGTTTCGACGCCACCGTGAGGGACATGGTCTTCGCAGCCCGGTCCCTCGCCCTGCCCGCACCGCGTCGGCGCGCCACCGCCGTCCGGCACCTCGGCCCGAACTGGTACGCCGTCGTGATGGGAACGGCGATCGTGGCGACGGCGGGCGCGGGACTGCCGGGGTCCGCGCAGGAGACCGGGCTGCGCACGGTCTGCGCGGCCGTCTGGGCGCTGTCGTCCGCCCTGCTGCTCGCCCTCCTCGGCGCTCGCGCGCTGCACTGGACCCACCACCGCGACCAGGCGCGCGCCCATCTGCTCGACCCCGCCATGGCGCCCTTCTACGGTTGTCTGGCCATGGCCCTGCTGGCCGTGGGCGGTGCCACCCTGGTCGTCGGCCGGGACTGGATCGGTGCGGGCCCGGCCCTCGCCGTGGACACCGTGCTCTTCACCGCCGGTACGGCCGTCGGTCTTGTCGTCGCCGTCGCCGTGCCGTACCTGATGGTCGCCCGGCACCGCACGGAGCCGGGCCAGGCCTCCCCGGTCTGGCTGCTGGCCGTGGTCGCCCCCATGGTCTCGGCGGCCCAGGGCCCGCTGCTGGTCCCCCATCTTCCGGCCGGTCAGCCCCGGGAGACGCTGCTGCTCGCCTGCTTCGCGATGTTCGGGCTGAGTCTGCTGGCCACCCTGGCGCTGCTGCCGGCGATCCTCGCCCGCCTCATCACCGCGGGCCCGCCGCCGCTCCCCCAGACCCCGACCCTGTTCCTGGTGCTCGGCCCGCTGGGCCAGTCGGCGACGGCGGTCGCCGCGGCCGCGAACGCGGCGACAGGCGTCGTCCCGGCCCCCTACGACCGGGGATTCGGCGTGTTCGCCCTGCTCTACGGTGTCCCGGTGCTGGGCTTCGCCCTGCTGTGGCTGGGGCTCTCCGCCGCGCTGGTGCTGCGGGCCCGCCGCCACGGCATGGGTTTCGGGATGACCTGGTGGGCGTTCACCTTCCCGGTCGGCACCTGCGTCACGGGCGCGGAGGCGCTCGCCCGGCGCACCGGCCTCGTGGCTCTGGACGGGCTCGCGATCGGCCTGTACCTGCTGCTCGTGGCCGCCTGGGCGGTCACCGCCCTCCGCACGGGCCGGGGGGTCGTCAGCGGACGGCTGCTCGCAGCGCCTCGGTGACGACCTGCGGCGCCCGGACCAGCGACGGCCCGTACCAGGTGAGGTGGCGCCCGCTGACGAGCGCGCAACGAACACCCTCGAAGGCCTCGGGGCCGTCGTCCGCCGTGAAGCGGTACGGCTCGTCGGGCAGGACCACGAGGTCGGGCGCCGCCTCCCGCAGTTCCGGCAGGGGGATGCGCGGATAGCGTTCCGGGTGGGTCGCGTACAGGTTGTCCACGCCCAGCCTGGCCAGGACGTCCCCGGCGAAGGTGTCCCGGCCCAGCACCATCCAGGGCCGCCGCCACACCGGGACGACGGCGGTCCTCCGCATCGCCGACTCCACGAGCCCCGACCAGGCCCCCCTGGCCTGCGCAAGCCAGCGCGGCGGGGCGGCCGCCCCGCAGGCGGTGACGACCCGCTCCAGCTCGTCGAAGGCCTGGGGGACGGTGCGCACCTCGGTGACCAGGACCTCGAGGCCCGCCGCACGCAGGGCGGCCAGGTCCGGCTCCCGGTTCTCCTCCTCGTTGGCGACCACCAGATCGGGGGCCAGCCGGACGATCCGCTCGACGTCCGGGTTCTTGGTTCCCCCGATCCGGGTGACGTCGAGACCGGCCGGATGGCTGCACCAGTCCGTGGCGCCCACCAGGGCGCCCGGCGCGGTGGCGGCCACGGCCTCGGTCAGCGACGGCACGAGGGAGACGACACGCACGTCGGGCATGACGGTGAGTATTGCAGCGGGGCGCACCCCCACGCGCCGGCAGAACGGGCCGGGACGGCGTTCGGGCGGCGCCGTCGGGTGTCAGGGGCCTCCGGGCCGTGTCAGCGCCGCCTGGAGGCGTCCTCGATGGCCTCGATATGGTCGGCGACCGCGACCACGACCACGCGGGTCTCCGGCTCCGTCGCCCGCCAGCGGTGACGCACCCCGCCGCTCAGGTAGAGCGTGTCCCCGCGCCCGAGCCGGTGCGCCCGGCCCTCCGCCTCCACCTCGACGGCGCCGTCGACCACGTACATCAACTCGTCGTTGCGGTGCTGGAACTCCCGGCCCTCGTCGTGGTCGCCGATGAACTCCATCGCGTGCAGCTGGTGGTGGCCGCGCACCAGGGCGCGCATGCGCGCCGCTCCCGGCGCGACCTCTTCGTCGTCGGCACGCAGCACGTCCACGCTGCACGCCGGGTCGGCCGCCGCGAGCAGTTCGACGGCGGTGGTGCCCAGAGCGTCGGCGATGCGCTCCAGTGACGGACGGCTCGGGCGCGCCCGCTCGTTCTCGACCTGGCTGAGGAACGGGACCGACAGACCGCTGCGCTCGGCCACGACGGCAAGGGTGAGCTCCAGCGTCCGGCGCCGTCGCCGAACGGCGGCGCCCACCCGAAGGGGCTGTTCTTTGCGGTCGCCCATCGCTCCGGCTCCCTCCCTCGCTCGTCGGTCCGCTGCTCTGCCCGGCGGGCGTGTCGCCGCCGCCCGATGGTTCACCGGTCATTGCTTCTGTTGAGTTGTCTGCACCCTACGCATGTTCGGCAAACCGTTTCATGCGCCCGTCACATCGCTGTCACATACAAGAGTGGTGAAGGCAACGATTCGCGCCACCGGGTGAGCCGTCCCGCCGACCGGCGCGCGCCTCCCGTGTACGAGGGTGAAATCCCTGACCAGACGGGTGGAACAGGCCTCGGGACCCGTTTCGCCACCAGGGCGGGCGATGTGATGCCGAAGGTCGTGGACGGCGCGAAGCCCGGCGGATCCGGACAACCCCGACGGGACCGCCGGCCCCGGGAGCAGCACAACAGGAACGAGGGGCGCCGAAACGGTGTTCGGCGCCCCTCGTCGGCGGGGCTGTGCGGTCCGTGCGGCCATGGACCCGTCGGGGTTGTCCGGATCCTTCCCGTACGGCAGTACGAAGCGGTCCGCGGCGACTACTGCGGCGTCATCCGCTCCACCATGTCCGGGTGCTGCTTCAGCCAGGTGGCCACCGCGTCCTCCTCATGACCCTGGCCGCGGCGCTTGATCTCGCTCTCCAGGCTGCCCAGCTCGGCCTCGCTCATCCTGAAGTTCTTGATCCACTTCGTGAGCTGCGGGTACTGCTCCGGGAACGACCGGCCGGAGATGGTCCGGATCGTGTTGCCCTCGCCGAACAGCTTCTTGCCGTCCTGGAGCTTGGTCAGCTTGTACTCGCTGTAGGCCCAGTGCGGCGACCAGAGGACCACCGCGACCGGCTCCTTCTTGGCGTAGGCGCGCTTGAGCTCCGCGAGCATCGCGGGTGTGGAGCCGTCGACGACCTTGTACTCCTTGTCGAGGCCGTAGCCGGGCAGCACCTTCGTCTTGAGCAGGTTCATCTCGCCGGTGCCCGGCTCGATGCCGATGATCCTGCCGCCGAAGGTCTTCGCCTTGCCCTTGAGGTCCTCGAGGGACTTGACGTCCTTCACGTACGAGGGAACGGCGATCTCCAGCGAGGTCGGCCGGTACCAGGTGCCGAGGTCTCTGAGGTCGTCCTTGCTCTTGTCCCAGTAGTTCTTCTGGGCGTAGGGCAGCCACGCGTCGAAGTTGAGGTCGAGGTCGCCCGAGGCCAGTCCGGTGTAGACCGGGCCGACGTCCATCTGCTTGAGGTTCAGCCGGTAGCCGCGCCGCTCGAGGACGTTCTTCCACAGGTAGGTGACGGCCACGTCCTCGTCCCAGGGGAACCAGGCGACGTTCAGCGCGCGCTTCGCCTCGGCCGGGGTGCCGGTGGCGGACTTCTGGACGGGGGCCAGTTTGTCGACGATGCCGGGGTTCTTCTTCAGCCAGGCGCGCACCGCGTCCTGCTGCTTGCCCTGGCCCGACCGGTTGATCTCCGCCTCCAGGCTGGTGAGCTGCTTCTCGTCCATCCTGAAGTTCTTCAGCCAGTTGCCTACGACCGGGTTTTCCTTCGCGAAGCCCTTGCGGGAGAGGGTGTGCACGGCGTCACCCTTGCCCCAGGCGCCCTTCGGATCCTTGAGCTTCTTCAGGTCGTAGTCGTCGTACGCCCAGTGCGGCGACCACAGCGTGACGACGATGGGCTCCTTCTTGGCGTAGGCGCGCTTGAGCTCCGCGAGCATCGCGGGCGTGGAGCTGTCTACGACCTTGTACTCCTTGTCGAGGCCGTACTGCTTGAGGACGGTGCTCTTGAGCAGGCTCATCTCGCCGGCGCTCGACTCGATGCCGGTGATCTTGCCGCCGAACGTGGCGGCCTTGCCCTTGAGGTCCTCCAGCGAGTCGATGCCCTTCATGTACGAGGGCACGGTCAGCTCGAGCGAGGTGGGGCTGTACCAGGAGCCCACGTCGTCGAGCCGGCTGCCGTACTTCTTCCAGTACTGCTCGTGCGTGGTCGGCAGCCAGGAGTCGGTCTCGAAGTCGATGTCTCCCTGGGCGAGGGAGGTGTAGAGCGGTCCGGCGTCGAACTGTTTGACGTCGACCTGGAACCCCCGCTGCTCGAGGATCTCCTTCCACAGGAACGTGGAGGCGACTCCCTCGTCCCACGGTATGTACCCGATGCTGACCTTCTTGCCCTGGCCGACGTTCTGCGCGTCGGACGCGTCGGCGGCCTTGTCCCCGCCGCCGAAGATGCCCATGCCTCCGGCGACGAGCGCCAGGACGACCACTCCGATCACGGCCACGGCGGGCCGGGGACGGTAGTTCCAGATCTGCAGCCCTCGCGCGGCCCGCAGCCGGGCGGCGGCGCGCCGGCCCAGCGGGGAGACCTGGGTGCCGAGCGCGCTGGTCATCCGGTCCAGGTAGATCGCCAGGATGACGATGGCGACACCGGCCTCGGAGCCGAGACCCACGTTGAGCTGGCCGATGGCCTCGTTCACGTCGCCGCCGAGGCCGCCGGTGCCGACCATGCCCGCGATCGCCGCCATGGACAGGCCCAGCATGATCACCTGGTTGACGCCGGCCATGACGGTGGGCAGGGCGAGCGGCAGCTGCACACGCAGCAGCGTGCTGCGCGGGGTGGTGCCGAAGGCGTCGGCGGCCTCCACCAGCTCCTTGTCCACCTGGCGGATGCCCAGCTCGGTCATGCGGACGCCGGGTGCGAGGGCGAAGATCAAGGTGGCCACGATGCCCGCGGGGGCACCGGTGCCGAAGAACAGGATCGCCGGGATGAGGTAGATCATCGCCGGCAGCGTCTGCATGAAGTCCAGCACCGGCCGCACCAGCCCGCCGACCCGGCTGGAGCGGGCCGCCCAGATGCCCACGGGCACGGACACGACGAGCGCGATGAGGGTCGCCACCAGGACGAGCGACAGGGTCACCATCGCGTCCTCCCACAGCTCCAGGGAGTCGATGAAGGCGAAACCCACGAAGGTGAGGAGGCCGGCGGAGGTACCCCGCAGCCAGAGGGCGATCACGGCGAAGATCGCCGCGAGCAGAAGCGGCTCGGGAGCCTGGAGGACGGCGTTGATGCCCTCGAAGGCGCCCTGGAAGACGGTCTTGCAGAAGTCGAACAGCCACGCCATGTGGTTCAGCAGCCAGTCGACCACGGAGTTGACCCAGTCGCCGAACGGGATCCTAGGCACGAGCGATCACCTTCCCGCCCTGGTCGTGCCGGGAGGCACAGGGCGTGGGCTCGTCCTCCCGGTCTCCGAGGAAGCCCACCAGCCGCTGCCGCGGTACGACGCCCACGAGCCCCTCGCTCGGATCGAGCACCGCGACCGGGTGCGTGAGGCGCGCGCTGATGGCGCACAACTCCACGAACGGGGTGTCGGGTGTCGCGGTCTCACAGTCGCAGTCGGCCTCGTCGCCGCGGACCGAGGTGTCCATGACGGCGCCCGCGGTGAGCACACGGGAACGGTCGACGTCCTTGGTGAAGGAGGCGACGTAGTCGTCCGCCGGGCGCACCAGGATGTCCTCCGCGGTGCCGATCTGCACGATGCGGCCGTCCCGCATGACGGCGATGCGGTCGCCGAGACGCATGGCCTCGTTGAGGTCGTGGGTGATGAAGACGATGGTCTTCTTCAGGGTCTTCTGCAGCTCCAGGAGCTGGTCCTGCATATCGCGGCGGATCAGCGGGTCGAGCGCGCTGAACGACTCGTCCATGAGCAGCAGGTCGGCGTCCGTGGCGAGCGCGCGGGCCAGGCCCACACGCTGCTGCATGCCGCCGGACAGCTCGTCGGGCCAGGACTTCTCCCAGCCGGCCAGGCCACACAGGGCGAGCGCCTCGTCGGCACGCGCGGCGCGCTCGGCGCGGGGCACGCCCTGCACTTCCAGGCCGTAGGCGGCGTTCTCACGAACGCTGCGGTGCGGGAAGAGCGCAAAATGCTGGAAGACCATGCTGATCTTCCGTGAACGGACCTCGCGCAGCTCGCGGGGACCGAGGGCGGTGAGGTCCTGGCCGTCGAAGAGCACCTGGCCCGCGGTGGGCTCCAGCAGTCCGTTGAGCATGCGCAGCAGGGTGGACTTGCCGGAGCCGGACAGCCCCATGACCACGAAGATCTGGCCCGGGTCCACGGTGAAGGAGGCATCGATGACGGCAGCCGTCGTGCCGTCGGCACGCAGCTCTTCGCGGTCCGCTCCCCGCCGGAGCCGCTCCACCGCCTCGTCCGGTCGTCTGCCGAACACCTTGTACAGGTGCTCGGCTTCAAGCCTGGATGACACAGGTACCTCTCGTCTCGTGAACTCCGAGCCGCTGCAAACGATTGAATGTGCAACGGGCATCGCTCCGAGGCCGCGCCTGCCCGGGCTTTTATCCGGCAAACACAGGAGTGATCCTCTTCACACCGCGTTCACAGATGTCATCCCGCCCCGATGTCCGTCGCCCGAGGGTCGCTGTCGGTGGCGTACGGCATGATGCGGAAGGTGACCCGACGCCTGATGCTCCTCGACACCGCCTCGCTCTACTTCCGGGCCTACTTCGGCGTCCCGGAATCCGTGAAGGCCCCGGACGGCACGCCCGTGAACGCGGTGCGCGGACTGCTGGAATTCATCGACCGCCTGGTCCGCGACCACCGTCCGGACGACCTGGTGGCCTGCATGGACGCCGACTGGCGCCCGCAGTGGCGGGTGGAGCTGATCCCCTCGTACAAGGCGCACCGGGTGGCGGAGGAGCACGAGGCCGGCCCGGACGAGGAGGAGGTGCCGGACACCCTCTCGCCCCAGGTTCCCGTCATCGAGGACGTCCTGGACGCACTGGGCATCGCGCGCGTGGGCGTCGAGGGGTACGAGGCGGACGACGTGATCGGCACGTTCACCGCGCGTGCGAAGGGCCCGGTCGACATCGTCACCGGCGACCGCGATCTCTACCAGCTGGTCGACGACGCCCGCGGTGTGCGCGTGCTGTATCCGCTCAAGGGCGTCGGCACGCTCCAGCTGACCGACGAGGCGTTCCTCCGCGGCAAGTACGGGGTCGACGGCCCCGGTTACGCGGATCTGGCACTGCTGCGCGGCGACCCCAGCGACGGGCTCCCGGGGGTGCCGGGCATCGGTGAGAAGACGGCCGCGAAGCTGCTCGCCGAGTTCGGCGACCTGGCCGGAATCATGGCCGCGGTGGACGACACGACGTCGAAGCTCACCCCGGCACAGCGCAAGCGGCTCGACGAGGCGCGGCCGTACGTCGCCCTCGCGCCCGAGGTCGTACGGGTCGCGGCCGATGTACCGCTCCCCGATGTGGACCCCGCCCTCCCGCGTACCCCGCGCGACCCGGCCGCGCTCGACGGCCTGGCGACCCGCTGGGGGCTCGGCGGCTCACTGCAGCGCCTGCTCACCACGCTCGGGGCGTGACACGGCCCCGCCGAGCGACGGGCCCGGCAGTACCCCGGCCCGAAACCCCCTCGCGCGCCTCGCACGTCCCCATCAGGTACTCGGCGGCCGGGCCGGCCCTGCGGTGCACATCGCGCGCCCGGCTCCGGACGTGAGGGTTCCGACGAGATGTGGTCATCAAGGCTTCATGGGAGAGGTGTTAACTGCCCGGAGATGCTAGGTTAGGTAAACCTAAGCACGTGAACTGGGAGGCCGTCATGGCAGAGCGCCCGGCAGCCAGGGCCCGCAAGGCCCACTCCGCGCAGGTCATCCGCACGGAGAGGCTGACCCCGCACATGCAGCGAGTGGTGCTCGGTGGCGAGGGTCTCGCCGATTTCACGGTCGGCGACTGCACGGACCACTATGTGAAGCTGCTCTTCCCTGCCGAGGGCGTCACCTATCCCGAACCCTTCGACATGCAGCGCATCCGCGAGGACTTCCCCCGCGACCAGTGGCCCGTGACAAGGACGTACACCGTGCGGGCCTGGGACCCCGAACACCGCGAGCTCACGCTGGACTTCGTGATCCACGGCGACGAGGGTCTCGCCGGCCCCTGGGCGGTGCGCGTCCAGCCGGGCGAGACCGTGCGCTTCATGGGCCCCGGCGGCGCCTACGCCCCGGACGCGGGCGCCGACTGGCATCTGCTCGCCGGGGACGAGAGCGCGCTGCCCGCCATCTCCGCCGCCCTGGAGGCGCTGCCGCCCGGTGCGGCGGCGCATGCCTTCGTCGAGGTCACGGGCCCGCAGGAGGAGCAGAAGATCGACTCCGCGGTGGACGTGGTCTGGCTGCACCGCGGGGACCGGCCCGTCGGCGCCGCCCTGGTGGAGGCGGTCCGCGCACTGCGGTTCCCGGAGGGCCGGATGCACGCGTTCGTGCACGGTGAGGCCAGTTTCGTGAAGGAGCTGCGCCGGCTCCTTCGGGTGGAACTGGAGATCCCGCGCGAGCACATGTCCATCTCCGGTTACTGGCGCCTCGGCCACAACGAGGACGGCTGGCAGGCGTCGAAGCGGGAGTGGAACGCCCGCATCGAGGCGGAGCAGGAGAGCGCGGAGCAGGAGGGCGTGGGGCGGGAGAGCGCCTCCGCCGCCTGACCGACCGCGAGCGGCGGCACCGTGCCGGTGCCGCCGCGGTGTCGTGCGGTGCTCACACGGAGCGCTGGTACGACCGGAAGGTACGGATCGACAGCCACACGGCGACCGTCGCGAGCCCGAGCAGCGCTCCGCCCCGGCCGGCCACGGCACCCCAGTCCGGCTGCTCCGACATCGCCGAACGTCCGGCAACCATCGCCCAGTTGAGCGGATTGAAGTCGGCGATGTGCCGCATCCACGAGGGCATCTGGGACGGCGCCATGAAGGCCGTGGACAGGAATGTGAGCGGCAGCAGCAGGAAGGTGTTGATCCCGATGATGGACTCCCGCTCCTGCACCAGCATGCCCAGCGCGTTGGACAGCGCCCCGAAGATCGTGCCGAGCAGCACGGCGGCGAGGACGAGGATCGCGACCCCGCCGACGCCGCCCGGGCAGTGGGCGCCGCCGAGCAGCCCGAGCAGGACGATGATCACCGACTGAAGGGCGGTCACCAGTCCGTTGTGGACGACGTTGCCGTTCATCAGCGCGGCCCGGCTGACCGGGGTCGTCAGGAACCGGTTGAGTGTTCCGCGCTGGATCTCCTCCAGGGTGCCCATGCCCGCCCACATGTTGGAGCTGAGCGCGCTCATCACGACCACGCCCGGCACGAGGTAGTCCAGATAGGAGACCGTGCCGAAACCGCCCAGTTCCACGACCTTCCTGAAGAGGCTGCCGAACAGGAACAGCCAGATCACCGGCTGGATCAGGGTGATGACCGCGTATGCGGGCTGCCGTGCGAACACCATGAGCTGACGCTGCGTCATGTACCAGGTCTGGGCCACCGCCGTGCTCATCGCGCACCTCCCGCGAGGGCGAGGTGGCCCGCCGCCTCGGCTTCGACGTCGGAGTAACGGCGCCCGGCGTAGCGGAGGTAGACGTCGTCCAGCGAGGGGCGGGCGACGGTCGCGGCGGCGACCCCGACACCGGCCCGCTCCAGTGCCCCCAGCAGTGCGGGCATCGCCGCGGCCCCGTCGTCGGCGCGGACGCTGACGCGGCTCGCGTCGAGGTGCGTCTCGTTGATGCCCGGCAGTGCGGCGAGGGCGCCCCTGAGCAGGGTGCTGCCGGCCTCGCCGAGAGGTTCGCGCAGTTCCACGTGGACGGCGTCACCGCGGAGTTCGCCCTTGAGCGAGTCCGGGGTGCCCTCCACCACGATCCGGCCCCGGTCGACGATCGCCACCCGCCCGGCGAGCCGGTCGGCCTCTTCGAGGTGGTGCGTGGTGAGCAGGATGGTCAGGCCCTCTTCGCCGGCCAGACGGCCGATCTCGTCCCACATGGCGGTGCGGGCCTCCGGGTCGAGACCGGTGGTGGGCTCGTCCAGGAAGAGCACCTCGGGCCGGTGCACCAGCCCGAGCGCGACGTCGAGACGCCGGCGCATGCCGCCGGAGTAGCCCTTGACCTGACGCCCGGCGGCGTCGGTGAGCGAGAAGCGCTCGAGGAGCGCGGCGACGCGCTCGTTCAGTGCCCGGCCCGTCAAGCCGTGGAGCCGGCCCTGGAGTCGGAGGTTCTCACGGCCGGTGGCGACCGGGTCGGCGCCGGAGTTCTGGGCGACCACACCGATGACGCGCCGCACCCGGTCGGGGTGGCGCAGCACATCATGGCCGGCGACGGCGGCCGAGCCCGAGTCGGGGCGGGCCAGGGTGGTGAGGATCTTGACCGTGGTGGACTTCCCGGCGCCGTTCGGGCCGAGGAGCCCGAGGACGGTTCCGGGCTCGACGGTGATGTCCATGCCGTTCAAGGCCGTGACATCACCGGGATAGGTCTTGATCAGCTGACGCGCCTCGACTGCGGGCGCACGGGTGGTCATGCCGACTGCTCTCCTGTGGTCAGCGGACGGCGACGGGTCCGCGGTGCCGCGGACGGGCCGCCCTCCTGATGAGGGATGACTGCTGATCCACGTGAGGAGTGCCGGGCTATCCTGGGTGTGCCGCACCTCGATCGCCTGGATGTGCCTCACGGCGGATTCAGCTCGGGGTTCGAGACCCTGGCGGGACTGCTGCAACAGCCCTGCCGGGGTTTTTACTTGTTCAGCGGCTACGGTCCGCCGGCATCGCCGCCTTCCGGCTTCGGATACCCCTCGGGGAACTCCCCCGTCTCGTGGAAGGCCCGCCACTCCTTGACGCCGGGCAGCGTGCCCGACTTGATCTCCGCGAGGAAGCCGCGCACCCACGCGGCTTCCGCCTCGACCATGTGGAGCTTGTACTCGGTCTCCACGAGGAAGAGCCGCGGAAGCGTCTCGTACAGCTTCTCCAGCCCGCCGCGCGCGCTGGCGGCCTGCACCACCAGCGTGTCCAGCCGCTCCTCGAGCAGCCGGGCCACCTCGTCGGGGTGGAGCACTGCCATCAGTGAGAGCGCCGACTCGAAGATGGGGTACTCCTGCACGGGGACGGCGAGCAGGTCCGACAGCCACTCGGTGGCCTCGTCGCGTCCGGCGTCCGTGATGCCGTAGAGCGTGCGCTCAGGACGGTTGCCCTGGCGCTGCACGTCGGCGACCTCCACGAAACCGTGCTTCTCCAGATTCTGGACGACGGTGTAGAGCGAGCCGTAGTTGATCTTCAGGCTGGTGTCCTTGCCGCGACGGCGCAGCGTCTGGGCGATCTCGTACGGATGCATCGGCCGCTCGGTGAGCAGCACCATGACCGCGAGCGCCAGGGGGTTGCCGAGCTTGCGGCGCTTCGTCGCCATGGGGTGTCACCTCGATTGCACTTCTCCACCGAATATCCGTCACCGAACATATCGCGACCGTGAGACGCCGGTCAAGAGACACGATGTATCGCGTACAAGCTGCGGTTCTCAAGGTCTCCGGGCGGTTCGCAAGATGAGGGAGCGCCCCGACGCACCTTCCCCGCCGGTACCGCAGCGGCGTGCGGACGGTGGGCCGTCGACGCCGCACGTGGGCGGAGAGGGAGGCGACGCGGAGCGGCGACAACGCGGCGTACGGGTGCCACGCCCCGCGACGCCTGCACCGTCCGCACGACGGGCCCTAGGCCGGACGACCCTCGACCCGCGCGTGCAGGTGCATGTCGTGCCAGCCGTCCGGGTGCAGCAGGGCGCTGCGCTTGGTGCCTTCCAGGGCGAAGCCCGTCTTCGTGGCGACGTGGCAGGACGCCTCGTTGCGGACGGAGTGCGTCAACTCGAGGCGGTGGAAGCCGACGCCGAAGGCCCAGTGCACGAGCGCGGTCACCCCGCGCGGTGCGACACCCCGGCCCCGGGCGGCGGCGACCGTCCAGTACGCCACCTCGGCCGCGCCGTCACCGAGCAGCATGTTGCGCAGGGCCACGCGGCCCAGCAGTGCACCGGTACCGGGATCCACCACCGCCCACTGGGCCTGCCGCTCCCCCCTCCACGACCTCACCCACTCGGCTATCCAGCCGCGCACCTCGTCCTCGGAGTCGGCGCCGCGGATGTGCCATTGCCGCAAGGCGGGGTCCTGGAACGCCTCGTACACGGCGGGCGCGTCCGCGGCCCTCCAGGGACGCAGGACCAGGCCGTCACCGGTGATGGTGGGCTGTGCGGTGCGGGCGAGGGCTCCGGGCGGCAGAACGCCACTGATCAGGTAGGGCATGCCCGACATCCTGCCAACCGCCCGGCACCGCATCCGGCGGATTCCGGTCGTCCGCCCGTGGCACCGGGCCGGTCGCGGCCCTCGGCGCCCGATCCCGTTCCGCCGGTGCCCGCGGCCCCTCGTACGCTGGGCGGTGATGCGACGCAAGCCCCCGGCCCCGCCCTCTCCCCTGCCGCAGCGCGACGGGATCGATCCCGTGCGGGTACGGCTGCCCTTCGACGGGGCGTGGGACACCGTGCGGGATCATCTCGTGGCGCGGCTGGCCCCCGGGGCCGGGGTGATCGACGGCATGCTCGACGCGGGTCTGATCGTCGGGGTGGACGGACGGCCCGTCACACGTGACACGGCGTACGTGCCGGGCATGTACGTGTGGTTCCACCGCGCGCTGCCCGACGAGGTGCGGGTGCCCTTCCCGGTGGAGGTGGTGTACCGGGACGAGCACATCGTGGTCGCCGACAAGCCGCACTTCCTCGCCACGACCCCGCGCGGCAGCCATGTCACCGAGACCGCCCTGGCCCGCCTGCGGCGCGACCTCGGCATCCCCGCGCTGTCCGCGGCGCACCGGCTGGACCGGCTCACCGCGGGGCTCGTCCTGTTCACCGTGCGGCCCGAGGAACGCGGCAGGTACCAGACGCTGTTCCGCGACCGCAGGGTCACCAAGGAGTACGAGGCCGTGGCGCCCTACGCCCCCGGGGTGTCCCTGCCGCGCACCGTGCGCAGCCGGATCGTCAAGGAGCGCGGGGTGCTGACGGCCCTCGAGGTGGTGGGCGAGCCCAACGCGGTGAGCCGGATCGAGCTGCTGGAGCACCGCGCCGGGCGCGGTCGCTACCGCCTGCTGCCGCGCACCGGGCAGACCCATCAGCTGCGCGTCCACATGAACGCGTTGGGGCTGCCCGTCCTCGGCGATCCGCTCTACCCGGTGGTGGCCGACCCCGGGCCGGCCGGCGACTTCCGGCGCCCGCTCCAACTGCTCGCACGGGTACTGGAGTTCACCGATCCGGTCACGGGGCACGCGCATCGCTTCGTCAGTGCGAGGATGCTCGAGGCCTGGACGGCGTACGAGTCATGGGCCCGTTAGGCGCCGTCCACCCATGCGCGGGACCGGCGCCCGGCCGTGACGACACCGGTCCCCGGCTCATTCGCCCCGCCACCACCGCACCAGGCGCTGCCACACTCCGGGACGTCCCGGCGGCGCCGGGGCAGCGGAGGGCACCGGCGGGACCGGCGGAGCGGCCTCCGGGACCGGATCGGTGGCCGCCGACCCGGGCGTCGTGACCAGCCATCCGGGACGCTGATGCGGCATGGCGTGCAGCGACGGCCGTTGGGTCGTGTCCTGCGGCGGCCTCGGCTCGAACCGCACCGGCAGCTCCACCAGATGCCGCGACGCGATGGACCCGGTCCACCGCAGTGCGTCCTCCTCGCAGTCGAGCCGGATGTCCGGCAGACGCATCAGCAGTGCGTCGATCCCGGTGTCGGCGATGGCACGGCCGATGTCCTGGCCCGGGCACTCGTGCGGGCCGCCGCCGAAGGCGAGGTGGGAGCGGTTGCCCTGCATGTTGGCGGAGAGGTCGGGCCGCACCCGGGGGTCGACGTTGCCGGGCGCGATGCCCAGCAGGAGTCCGTCGCCCTTGCGGATGCGCCGGCCGCCCAGCTCGGTGTCCTGCTTGGCGTAGTAGCCGAGAATGCTGCTGAAGGGCGGCTCGTCCCACAGGGACTGCTCCACCGCCTCGGGCACCGTCATCTGCCCGCCGTTGAGCTGGGCCCTGAAGCGCGGATCGGTGAGGATCACGCGCAGCACGTTGGCGAGGAGATTCGCCGTGGCCTCGTAGGCGGCGATCAGGACGACCCGCAGATGCTCCCGGATCTCACCGTCGGTGAGCGCGGCCGGGTGGTTGACGAGGTGGCTGGTGAAGTCGTCCTCGGGCTGCGCGCGGCGCCGGGCGGTGAGCCGGGTCAGCGCCTCCACGATGTACTGGTTGCTGGCGATCGCGGTCTCGGTGCCCTTGAGCATGTCGCGGGCGGCGTGCACGATCCGGTCGTTGTACTCGTCCGCCATTCCGAGGACCTCGCACATCACCGCCATCGGCAGGTGGTCGGCGAACTGGCCGACCAGATCGGCGCGGCCCGTCTCGCAGAAGCGGTTGACCAGCATCTGCGTGGCGCGGTTGATGTAGCGGCGCAGACCCCGGTAGTCGATGGTCGAGACGGCGCCGGTGACGGCGCCGCGCAGCCTGAGGTGCTCGTCGCCCTCGACGTGCGAGCAGATGGGCTGCCAGGCGAAGTGCGGGCTCAGCGGGTGGTCGGGCTTTACCTCGCCCGACATCAGCGGCGCCCACACACGGCTGTCCCGCGTGAACTGTGCGGGTGACCGCACCATGTGCAGATTTTCGCCGTGGCCGAGCACCACCCAGATCGGGACGTCGTCGTGGAGCAGCGCGGGCGCCACGGCGCCGTGTTCGGCACGCATCTTCTCGTACAGGGCCCCCAGGTCCTCCGCCTCCGGACCGTACAGCCGGTGCGCGCCACCGGGGCCGCGGCCGTGGGCCGGGCAGCCCGGCGGAGGCGTGGGGGTCGAGTCGTCCGTACCGGTGAGGTCCCTGCCGGTCAGGGAGTGGGATTCAGGCGTCACGATGGTCGCTCCGAAGCTGAGGTGGATCCGGTGTCGGGGGTGGGGACGGGATGTGCGGACGGGTGCGGCGGGGTGCGGGCGAGGGACGCCGCGATCAGAGGGGCGCGCGGGCCGTCGCCGGCGAGTGCAGGAAGCGCATCAGCGTCAGCAGGACGTCGCGGCCGGAGGCCCGGCGCCGCGCGTCGCACTCCACGATCGGGATCTCGTCGGACAGGTCGAGCGCGGCGCGCAGCTCCCTCATCGGGTGACGGGGCGCGCCCGGGAAGGAGTTGACGGCGACCACGAACGGCACGCCGCGCTCCTCGAGCCGGCCGATGACGTCGAAGCTGACCTCAAGACGGCGGGTGTCGAGCAGTACCACCGCGCCGAGGGCCCCCTCGAACAGGCCGTTCCACAGGAACCAGAAGCGTTCCTGGCCCGGGGTGCCGAACAGGTACAGCACCAGTTGCTCGGTGATGCTGATCCGGCCGAAGTCCATCGCCACGGTGGTGGCCGTCTTGCTGTCGGAACCGAAGTTGTCGTCGACCCCGATGCCCGCCTGCGTCATGGTCTCCTCCGTCGTCAGCGGTCTGATCTCGCTGACGGAACCGACCATGGTCGTCTTGCCGACCCCGAAGCCGCCCACGATCACGATCTTGACCGCTGCCCGTGCCGTGTGCGGCAGATGCTCCTCGGTCCGTGGCCCGGGGACGACCGGGTCAGAGCTTTTCCAGTCCATGCATCACCGCTTCGAGAAGGGAACGGTCGGGCGTCGCCTTCCGGACGACGGGGGCGCGTGCCTGGACCAGTTCGGCCGCCAGAAGGTCGGTGAGCAGAAGGGTCACGACGCTGAACGGCAGGCCGAGGTAGGCCGAGATCTCGGCCACGGACAGGGGTGACCGGCACAGCCGGAGCAGCGCCGACTGCTCCGGCGTGGCCGTGGGCTGCGGGTCGGCGCACGTCACGATCAGGGTGACCAGGTCGATGGAGGCCCGCTCGCCCCCGTCGGTGGCGCCGGTGAGGATGTACAACCGCTCGGGCTGCCTCTGCTCACCCTCCTTTCCGCCGGGGCCCGCCGGGGCCGGCTCCGGCGGCGGCTGTTGCTCGGGGTCGCGCCGACGGCGTCGCGGAGGAGTCATACGGTCTGCCCGTTGCGCCGCGGCGGGCTGGTGAGATGGGAGCCGATGCGGACCACGAGGTCCCGCATACGGTTGCTCATCAGCCCGGCCTCGGCGACCGTGTCGGCCAGCACCGCGAGGTAGGCGTTGGGGCCGGCCGCCATCATGTAGAAGTAACCGCCGTCGATCTCGATGATGACCATGCGCATCCGGCCGTCGCTGTCCGGGATCTCGGCCGCGACCGCCCCCGCGAGGCTCTGCAGTCCGGCACAGGCCGCGGCGACACGGTCGGCCGCGTCGGGGTCACCGCCGTAGCGGGCGATGCGCAGACCGTCGGCGGAGAGCACCACGACCTGGTGAACGCCCGGTACGCCGTCGGCGAGTTCCTTCAGCAACCAGTCGAAGTTTCCTCGCTGCTGGATCACTTGAGGTCCCCCTCGTCGTCGGCCCGGGCCGGGGCCGGCTCGTCGTTGGTGGATGCGTACGGGGCGTCGGCCGGAGGGCCGGCGGAGAAGGCGTTCGGGTCCGGGTCGGCCTTGAGCCCGTTCATGAAGGCTTCGACCCACAGGCCGGGGGCGGGCTCCTCCTTCTCCGGCTCGGGCTCGGGCGTCCACGGGGCGTGTGTCGAGGCCTCCACGGCGGCGGCCGCCGCCTCGGCCGCGGCGGCCTCCGCCATCCGCCGGCTCAACGGGATCTTGACGCGGCTGCGGCGCTGCGGCAGACCGCCGGGTGTCCACTCGGTGACGACGGGGACGTCGTCCTCCGTCGCCAGGTGCTGCGGGGTCCGGGGGCCGGTGGTGGGCCGGCGCTTCTTGGACTTGCGATCGGGACCCTTCACCCCCTCGTTGTCCAGGGTCGGCACGGAGGTGGCGCCGATGCCGTGGGCGAACCCGGGGGCGGGGTCGGTGGTCAGCATGTCGTTGGGGACGACGAGGATGGCGCGGACTCCGCCGTACGCGGACTGCCGCAGCGAGACATGCATGTTGAACATCGACGACAGGCGTCCGACGACGGCGAGGCCGAGACGCGGTGCCTCGCCCAGTTCCTGGACGTCCACGCCGGCCTGGGCCTCGGCGAGCATCCTCTCGACCTTGGCCCGGTTCTCCTCGCCGAGGCTGATGCCGCCGTCCTCGATCTCCACGGCGATGCCGGTCTGCACCTCGGTGGCGGTGACGTGCACCTTGGTCTGCGGCGGGGAGTAGCGCGTGGCGTTGTCGAGCAGTTCGGCGGCGGCGTGGATGATCGGCTCGACCGAGATGCCCTTGATGTTGACCTTGGCGATGGAGTGCAGCTCGATACGGCGGTACTCCAGGATGCGGGACATCGCGCCGCGCAGCACGCTGTACAGCGGGACGGGCTGGGGCCACTGCCGGCCGGGGCGGCCGCCGCCGATGACGGCGATGGAGTCGGCGAGGCGGCCGATCAGCGCGGTGCCGTGGTCGATGCGCAGCAGGTCGTCGAAGACCTCGGGGTTGCGGCCGTGGTCCTCCTCCATCTCCCTGAGTTCCTTGGCCTGCTGGTGGACGATGGCCTGGACACGGCGGGCGATGTTGACGAAGGCGCGCTGCGAGGAGTCCCGCATCGCGATCTCCCGGTCGACGATCTGGAGCAGGGTGCGCAGCAACTGTCGC
>Ga0102590_1001914_pt1 | contig 27524 bp, 25 predicted proteins | sample AraplaMF_Col_mMF_FD_76859 | JGI IMG/M metagenome (GOLD analysis project Ga0102590, IMG submission 76859) | Arabidopsis root microbial communities from the University of North Carolina, USA - plate scrape MF_Col_mMF | ecosystem: Host-associated > Plants > Roots > Endosphere | place: USA... | reverse complement strand
GATCTTCGCCCACTGCTCGTCGCTCAATTCATAACGCTTTGCAGCCATCCAAGCTCTCCGTGTCAACACGGTAGCTTATGAATCACCGATAACCTGATTTGGGAATCCTGAATGTCGATCCGGCCTAGTGTTGAAGATGTTCGGCGGCAAAGAAGGTATCGACAGCCGGATCGCGGCTAGTCGAGAGGCGCGTAAGCGTTACGACGAAGAAGGAGTAATCCAGACAGCCTTCGCCTATATGCCGAACGAAAAAACTGCGGTGGGCTCCGGCCCCAACGAATACTATATGGATCAGTCACGCGGCGGGAGCGTTCGTGCCTGGCGCAACGAGTTTGCAGTTATGGCGTGGGAGCCTTGGCTCGCGTTTGATCCTTTGGCGCAGGCTCCGCATGTTACGGCACCAGTTGTAGTAGTTCACTCAGATGGCGCAGCGTTCCCTGATCAGGCTCGCAAAATGTATGGTCTTTTGGCGGGTCCGAAAGAATTACATTGGACAGAGGGAAAACACTACGACTTTTACGATCAAGCCGAGACAGTGCGTCAGGCTGCTGACCGGGTTGCGTCTCACTTCCACAATAAGCTCGGTTAAGACGAAGCCGATGCGCCAAGGCTAGGCGATCAAGGTTTGGGGCAGCCGAAGGCTTCAAGGCGTCTTGCTATGGTGTAGTTACACGGCAGGAGAGCCTCGATTTGGCTCTGTTTATGGCCGTTAACGACGACGATGAGCATACTGCTCAGATAGGCGAATGGATCGACGACGTTCAGTTACAGGTCTCGATGACCGAGGCAATGGTCGCCCAATTCTCGGCCCCGGCATCGTCCCCGGAGAAGAGAGCATTTAGCTAAGGTATAGTCCAACCAATTCCGTGAATTGAACCCCGGATGACCAGCGTGGTCGGCCACCCTGTCAGCCTGTAGGTCCACACGCCAGCAAAAAAAGCGAGGCTGCACGCCCGTCCTGGGGTGCTGCCTCGCTAGAGCGCCTGGGGGACGCGAGCAGAGATTTTAATCAAACTCGAACGTGGACTTTCCATTTCGCCGTTTCGTCAACGATTGGCGCGCAATCGACGATGAGAAGACAGCGCCAATCATGGCGCGACGCGCCATGCCTGGTACACGACACAAGCCCGTAGCCGAGGAGCTTGGGCTTGGCATTTGTTAGCCTCAAACGGTGACTTCCACTTCAGGACCGGAAAGAGATGACGACTCGAATAGCGCCTCGAGCAACTGGTTCACGTTGTGCGCCTGGGTCGCCGAAACGGCCGAGGCCGATCCGGACCTCATCGACTCGACGAAAGCTGCTGCCTCCCGATCGAAGTAGATCGGGTTACCGATCTCTGCGATCTCCGGCGAGTATACGGTCTTCTTGGTGGCCCAGATTTCCGGGAAGCTCGTCTCACGCCACTCCGTCCACCCCTGCTGGAACCCGTTCCTGCCGCTGTCATAGATCTTGTAGGACGAGGGCAAGGGACAAGAGTGCATGATGCCCTCCGTTCCGTAGGCGGACAGATCCCAGCTTTCGGTCCAGGACAGAGGATCCCACGACATGAAGTCGACGGTGACGAGCTTGTCGGCGTAATTGAGCATCGCGCCGCCGGCGTCCTCGCGGGAGTCGCTCCCGAAAGCCGATGCAAATTTGGTAATCCGCGCATTCACGCTTTGGGGCACGCCGAAGTGGAGCAGAATCCGATCGATCAAGTGGCAGGCAATAACGAACATCGCGCCACCGATATCCCCGGGCTGGTTCATGTGCGGCGTGGCGGCTTCATTGTGCGAGCAGCCCGCATGCGCCCTCACCTGCAGCACCTTGCCGAGCCGGCCACTCGAAAGAACCTCCTGCATCTTGTCTACCGAAGGAGCAAAACGCCAGCAGTAACCAACCTGGAACAATCCGCCCGTCCGTTCGACGGCCTCGACGATCCGGGCGGTATCCGCAGAACCCCGTCCCGCTGGCTTCTCGCACAACACGGCCTTGCCCGCCTCAAGTGCCTCAATGGCAAGGTTTGCCATGCTGTGGCTCTTCGAATGCACGAGGACCGCGTGGACGTTGGGATCTGCGAGGATGGCTTCCTTTGTTCTGGCTTCCAGCCCGAGAGCATCGACGAAGGGGGTAAGCAGCGGACTGTCGTCGTGCGCTCCCATCAGCCGAACTCCGGGCATGCGCTGAAATGCCTTCACGCGTCCCGAGGTGTGCGGGTGCGTGATGCCTAGGCAAGCAATGCCAAATTCGGCGTTTTCACCAATCGCGTAGGTCATTTCCTTCTCCCTGAAATAACGGAAGCGTCGCCGCTGACGGTCAACCCTTCCAAAAACCCGAAATGTTCGGCGGCGGTCAACCTGGTTGAACTGCACCCTCGACGAGGTAACGAGTGATGTCATCCACCCCGCCAGCCTCCCCCGACCGCATGGCGTTTCCCTCCGGTCAGGCGTTTCGATCGGGAACGCTACACTGTCTTCCCGAGCGAGGCTTCGAGCTCGGCGAGTTCCTGCCCGCCTGCCATCAGGCTCTGAAGCTCCTCAGAGGAAATATGGCCTCGATCGGCCGTGCCGAGGGTTTTGCCGCGATTGAGGACGGTAAAGCGATCGCCGACAGCAAGGGCATGTCGGACGTTGTGGGTAATGAACACCACCCCTACCCCCTTCTTGCGCGCACGGTCGATGGTCGACAACACGTTGGCCGTCTGACGCACGCCCAAGGCGGATGTCGGCTCATCCAAAATCAGAACCTTGGCGCCGAAATAGACCGCGCGAGCGATTGCTACAGTCTGACGCTCGCCGCCCGAGAGTGTCCCGACGGCCTGCTCGGGCTCACGGAGGTTGATGCCCATTTCACGCATCTGTTCGAAGGTGATAGCATCGGCCTTCCTGAAGTCGATCCGTTTGAAAGGCCCAAAGCCGGTTTCGGGTTCGCGGCCGAGCCAGAAATTGCGGCTCACGCTCATCAGCGGGATCATCGCCAGGTCCTGATAGACCGTTGCGATTCCGGCGGCCAGCGCCGCCCGGGGGCTGGTGAAGTGGACCGGCTCGCCTTGGACTTTCATCTCGCCGTGCGTGGGTGCGTGGACACCGGACATCGTCTTGATGAACGTCGACTTGCCGGCGCCATTGTCGCCGAGCAGGCAGTGACACTCGCCTGCCTTGACATCGAAGGACACACCCGAGAGTGCAATAATGTGACCGAAGTGCTTCTGGATATCGGTCATTTCAAGAATTGGTGCGGACATCATCGCTCTCCGGTAATCGCGCGGCGGATGTAGGTGTTGGCGATAACGGCGGCGAGGAGGATCGATCCGAGGAATACCCGGAACAGGGAGCTCTCGACATTGGTGAAAAATAGACCCTGCTGCACGACGCCGAAGATCACGGCGCCCAACGCGGCGCCAACGACGGAGCCATATCCCCCCGTCAGCAACGCGCCCCCGATGACCACGCAAATGATTGCCTCGAATTCCTTCATCATCCCCCGGTCGGAGGCAGCCGAGCCGAATTCCACTGCCTGGGAGATCCCCAGCAGTGTGGCGCACAATGCGGCGACGATGAACATCGCGACCTTCACGCGGGCGACAGGCACACCGATGTACCGCGCAGCCTGCGGGTCGCCGCCGGCGGCGTAGATCCAGTTGCCGAAGCGGGTCCTCGTAAGCACCCACTGGCCGACGATCACCATAACGAGCGCCCAGATCATCAACATCGGAATGCCGTCAACGATCGGCCGTCCGAGGCGGGTTCCGCGGGTATAGGTCGCAATCCACCCCTGCTCGCCAAGCCACACGAACAGCCCTCCGAGCGCCTTGCCGCCAAAGAGCCAGGCGATGGGATCGCCGGCGGAGATATCGGCAATTCCCGACACCACCGGCTGCTTGTTGAAGGTGATCGCGCTCCAGATCGTCAAGCCTCGCAAAATGAACATGAAGGCGAGCGTGACGATGAACGACGGCAGTCCGGTGCGAATGACCAGCAAGCCATTGACGGCCCCGATCAGACCGCAAGCCAGTACGGTGACACCGATGGCCGCCCACGCAGGCAAGCCGACGTAAACAGCCAGCAGACCGAATATCATGCCGGAGAAGCCGACCATCGAACCAAGCGATAGATCGAACTCGCCGGTGATCATCAACAGTGATACGCCAACAGCGAGGACGACGAATTGCGCCGAAACGGTGCCCCAGTTCAGGACCCCGTCCAAGGCGAACATCTGCGTGTTGCCGGCGAGGATGAGGAAGAACGCGAACACCGCGACGGTGCCGCCCATGGCTCCAAGCTCGGGGCGGACCAGCGCCCGGCGTAGAATTGACGTGTGTTTAATGCGCTCGTCAGCGCCGGTTGTCGTGGTCATCTCGATACCCTGAAGCTATCGTAAGGGTCAAACGGAAGCGGCAATCGCCGCTTCCGTCCGGGAGGTCGTTCGCTTACCGGTATTTGCCGGCGAGCGACTGGACGAGAGCCAGGTTGTCCTTGGTCACGAAGCCGGGACCGGACAACACCGAGTTCGCCTGCAGGACGCCGTAGCGAAGATCGTTGGTGAGGGTGATTACCGGCAGATAGCCCTGAAGGAACGGCTGCTGATCGATTGCGAAGTTGATAACGCCATCCTTGATCGCCTGCGAAATCTCCGGAGTGAGGTCGAAGGTTGCAAAAAAGATCGTGCCGGCCAAACCGGTATCCTTGAGCGCCTTGATCGTCGGCAGGGCGGTCATTGGTCCGAGGGCTAGAACAGCGCCTACATCCGGGTTGTTGGAAAGATACGCCTTCACCCGGTTGGCGATTTCGGTTGCGTCGGTGCCGGAGTCGATCATCTGCTGACCGAGCGGCACACCGAGGCCAGCCGCAAAGCCCTCACAACGCTGCTGCCCCGCGATGTTGGGGAAGAGGCTATTGACGCAAAGGAACGACTTAATGCCGGCGGCTTTCGCGCGCTCCCCGGCGCCCTTACCGGCCTCAAATTCTGGCTGCCCGACATGAAGCAAGGCACCGAGTTTCTTGGATTCCTCGGCTGTCCCGGTGTTCATTGTGACAACGGGGATGCCTTTGGCAACCGCATCTTCGATGGCGCTGCCGACCGTCTCGACATCGGGAATGGTGACGATAATCCCGTCGGGCTTTTCGGCGGTGGTCTGCTGGATGATCCGCACCATGTCGGCCAGGTCGCCGGTCGGCGGGTTGCGAAAGGTCACGGTCGCGCCGACTTCCTTGGCCGCCAGGCTGGCACCGTTCTTCACGGTGTTCCAGAACGTTTCGCTGTCAGGGGAATGATGGATGAGAACGTATTTTTCCCCATCGGCCAGAGCAGTTCCGGCGAAGCCCAGCGTGGCCGAGACAGCCAGACCAGTAAGCAACGCCGCCTTCAATACACTATTTTTCATTTGTTCCTCCTCATGGTGACCAAGAGCGATCTGCTTGGCGACTGGCCGGGTACGGCTGCATCACCGTCTTCTTCCCCCCAACCCCGAGCCAATGTTATGCATTTCTATCCAGTCGGGATGAACCGGGGGCAGAACAAAACACTATTGCATCGGCTGCAAAAATCTGACGGTGATTGAACTGGTGGCCACGATATCGGCAAGACTTTCGAAACGACCGGATCGTCCTTCTTGCCCAGTGCCGATTGAAGAAGATGTGACAGCCCGCGCCATACGTCGGCATGTTTCGTCGTTAATCCGAGTCATTGATCGCACTGAAAAATTGCGCGATGTTCAGAATGGCAGATAAACGAGCGTTCAATCTGCTCGCGTCTGGCAGCGGCAAATTTTGAACGCGCCACACAACTGGCACCGAAGGCACCACGACTTATACCAGCGGTCACGATGATTGATCCCCATGGGCCCACTGTCTCATACCGATTGAAGTGATGACTTGTGGGTTGTCGAGGAGTTTCAGCCAGGCGTCGCAAGCAGCGTCGCTGATCACCTCGTAGGTGTCGAACACGTGGTTCGAGAGCCAGTTGGAGCGCAGGTATTGCCAGATATTCTCGACCGGCTTCAGTTCTGAGGCACGCGAGGGCAGGAAGATTGGGGTGATATCGTCGGTATGTCGAGATTTGCGGTCGTGTGCCGTCCGGCGCGATCGATGTCGACAAGTTTGGCAAGACGATCGACTTCTATCTGTCACCGCCCCGCAATGCCAAGGCGGTCAAACGATTTCTGGGCAAGGCCCTGAATGGCTTGAAGGATTGGGAAAAGCCAACGGTCATCAACACCGACAAGGCGCCCACCTACGGCATCGCGATCACGGAACTGAAAGCCGAGGGCAAATGCCCAAAAGAGCTTGTACACCGGCAGGTCAAGTATCTGAACAATATGGTCGAGGCCGATCATGGCAAGCTGAAACAGCTGATCAAACCAGTCCGAGGTTTCAAGACCTTGAAAACGGCCTATGCGACGATCAGGGCGTTCGGGGTTGGACCGAACGCGCTAACCGAGGTGGTGGCAATACTCGAACAAAACTTCGACGCCGAACCCGTGTGATCGCAGCGCAGGAAAGCCTCTTCGCAGCCGTCCGAAATATCTGCAACAGAGCCCGCAGCCCTGATACTGCGAGTCTGCGTCCTGGCACGATGAGTAGATGAAGGATAACCTACTTTCCGGAGGCCTGAGCCGCGTACATGTAGCTGTCGTAGCTATATTCGGCGACCCGGAACCACTCGAAGCTCTCGTCGCGGAACTTCTTCCAGCTCGGATAGATCTTTGCCCAGGTCGGGTGCTTCTGGGAATATTCCGCATAAAGCTCAAACGACGCCTTGTAGGCGGCGTCCATTACATCCCGCGGAAGCGGACGCAGCTGGACACCCTTTCCGACCAGCGAGCGGATCGCTGAAGTATTCTTTACGTCGTACAGCGCCTGCATATTGACGTTGGCGGCCTTGCAGGCTGCATCGAGGGCAGCCTTGTAGGCGTCTGGCAGGCCGGCATACTGAGCCTGATTGATGAAGAAGTGGATCGTCAGACCGCCTTCCCAATAAGCTGGGTAGTAGTAATTCTTGGCAATCTGGTAGAAACCGAGTCGCTCGTCATCATAGGGGCCGATCCATTCGGCGGCATCAATAGTACCTCGCTCAAGCGCCGGATAGATATCGCCGCCGGGAAGCTGTTGCGGAACGACGCCGAGGCGCGACATGACTTCGCCGGCCACACCGGCGATACGCATCTTTATACCCTTCAGGTCGGCGACGCTCTTGATTTCCTTGCGAAACCAGCCGCCCATCTGCGCGCCGGTGGCACCACCCGGAATCCCGATCACGCCGTAGTTCGAGAGGAACTCGTTATAGGCCTGGTTGCCGCCGCCATGGTAGAGCCAAGCGTTCTGTTGGCGACCGTTGAGGCCGAACGGGATGGTCGAGCCAATCGCGAACGTCGGATCCTTACCGGTGAAATAATAGCCGCAGGTATGGGCGAGCTCGACCGTATTTTCCTTGACGGCGTCGATCGCCTGGGCGCCCGGCACAATTTCGCCGGCCTGGAAAACCTGGATCTGGAACTTGCCGTTGGTGATCTTGGAAAGTGCTTCGGCCATGACGACGGCGCCGCCATAGATGGTATCGAGATTGTTCGGGAAACCCGAGGTCAGGCGCCAGCGGATCGACGGCATTTCCTGGGCAACGGCAGGTGCGGCGAGTGACGAAGCGCCTGCCGCCGTGGCGGCACCGGCGATCGCTCCCTTGGTCAGAAAGCCACGACGGCTTACGTCTTTTGTCATTTCAGTCCTCCTCGGTTGGGTGGCCCAGGGGCGACGGATCGGCCCTGGTTATTTAAGCCGGCGCCTTCCGGTGCCGGGCTCTCGTCAGGGATTGCTCCCGTTCGAACTTGGCGGAGCGCCGAAACTCGGTGTCGGCGAACCAAAGCTTGGCGGGGCCGGCTCATTCGATGACGCCGGTGCGTCAGAGCTCGGAGTTGGCGAACCGAAGCTTGGAGCCGGTAGCGTGCTCCCAATTGAGGGTTCCGGTGCACCGAATGGCTGGGTTGGCGCTCCGAACGGGCTGAGGCTGCCCTCCCCCGGCATCGGCACGTTGATTTGGATCGTATTCGGATCGACCGTCGAAGCGCCGGACTTGTAGTGGGTGACGAGGCCCGGGAACAGGATGACGATTATCACCATGGTGAGCTGGATGCCGAGATAAGGCAGCGCACCCATATAGATCTGGCCGGACGTCACCGGCGGGATCGTCGCTCCCGTCACCCTATCCTTGTAGGCACGTGTCGGAGCAACCGAGCGCAGATAGAAGAGCGAAAAACCGAAGGGCGGATGCATGAACGAGGTCTGCATGTTGATCGCCAGCATGACGCCGAACCAGATCAGGTCGATGCCAAGGCTGTCAGCGACCGGTGCCAACAAGGGAATGATGATGAAAGCGAGCTCGAAATAGTCCAGAAAGAACGCCAGGAAGAAGACAAGCAGATTAGCGACTATCAGAAATCCAATTTCGCCACCTGGTACTGAGGTCATAAGGTGCTCGACCCAGATATGGCCGTTGACGCCGTAGAAGGTCAGCGAAAAGACGCGGGCGCCGAGCAGGATGAAGATCACGAAGGACGACAGCTTAACGGTCGCGTAAAGCGCCGACTTGACCATTGCCAAATCGAGGCGGCGGTTGATTGCGGCAAGTGCCACTGCGCCGACCGCTCCCATCGCGCCGCCTTCGGTCGGCGTAGCAAGGCCAATGAAGATCGTGCCGAGCACCAGGAAAATCAGCACTAGAGGCGGAACGAGCGAAATGATGACCTTCCGCAGCAATTTCCAGCCGCGCAGGGAGCGGGCCTCGATCGGCAGGGCCGGTACGCTGGCGGGCTGAATGAACGACATCAGGATGATATAGCCGGCATAGGCTGCAACGAGCAGTAGGCCGGGGATTAGCGCGCCTTTGTACATGTCGCCGACGGAGCGGCCGAGTTGGTCGGCAAGAATGATCAGCACGAGGCTCGGCGGAATAATTTGGGCCAGCGTACCCGAAGCTGCGATCGTTCCGGCGGCGACGCGGCGGTCATAGCCGTAACGCAGCATGATCGGCAATGATATCAGGCCCATCGAGATGACCGAGGCAGCCACGACGCCGGTGGTCGCCGCCAGAATCGCACCAACGAAAATGACCGCAAACGCGAGTCCGCCGCGAATCGGACCGAAGAGCTGGCCGATCGTATCCAGCAGCTCCTCGGCCATGCCGCTTCGTTCGAGTATAAGGCCCATGAAGGTGAAGAATGGAATTGCCAGAAGCGTCTCATTCGACATCTGACCGAAGACGCGGTCAGGAATGGCGCCGAACAAATTGACGGGCAGCAGGCCCATTTCGATGCCGATGAAGCCGAAAACGAAGCCGACGAAAGCCAATGCGAACGCCACCGGGTAGCCGATCAGCAGCACGACGATCAGCGACAAGAACATGATCGGCGCAAGATTTTCCGCGAAGAATGCAAACATTGGGTGATCTCGGCCTTAGAGGGTCTGTGCTTCGGCGTCTGCGAGCGCGATCGCGTCCGGCAGATCGCCACGAAGGATCGCGATCCGCTTGATGAGTTCGGAAAGGCCCTGAAGAGCAAGCAGTCCGAACCCGAGCGGGATCAGCGCCCAGACGGGCCAGAGGATCAGTCCTCCGGTATTGTTTGAGATTTCTCCGCTGATGAATTTCGATGTTACCCGCGGCCACGACAGGTAGATCGTGATGAGGCAGAACGGAAAGAGGAAGAACAGCGTGCCGAGGATCTCGATCCAGAGCTGCGTTCGGCGCGAAAGCCTGCCGTAAACGAGGTCGACCTTGACGTGCTCGTTATTCAGCAAGGTATAACCGGCAGCAACCAGGAAGCCGGCCGAAAACAAGTACCACTGCGCCTCAAGCCAGGCGTTGGAGCTGAGATTGAAGAGCTTGCGAGTCGTGGCATTCGCCGCGCTGATGACGATCGCGAGCAGAATGAGCCATGAAACCGCTTTGCCGATGACGGTATTGGCCGCGTCGATGAAACGCGACAGCGCGAGCAGGCCAGACATAGAGAGTTCCTCCCGAAGCCCATAGTGGCGGGGCTATTCGGGCACTGGTACGTCCCTTAAATTAGCGGAACAAGAGCGCGAGCGAACCAAATGAAAGATACTACCCAGAAGTGGGTACGCCGGAAGGATCGGCTCTACGGGATAAGCCATTCTCCATCACATAGCGGATAAGGCCTGCGGTCGTCGCAATCCCGAGTTTCCTCTTTATATTCTTGCGGTGGGTCTCCACGGTGGCAGACGATATTGCCAGCGTATCGGCGATTTCCCGATTGCTGCTTCCACTGGCAATCGCGATCAGGACATCACGCTCCCGTGCTGTCAGGGAATCTGGATCATCCATGCCTTTGCGCGAAAGGAGCGCATCGGAGACCCCGGACGAGAAATATGTACCGCCGACGGCAACCGCTTCGATGGCGGCCACGATCTCTTCGGTCGGGACATCCTTCAATATGTAGCCGGACGCTCCTCGCATCACCGAGGCCGAAATATATTCTCGATTATCGTGCATAGAGAGCATCAGAATGCGTGCTTCCGGAACAGTCGACTTGAACAGGTCAATCGCCTCGATACCGTTCATCTGCGGCATATTGATATCCATCAGTACCACCTGCGGCAATGTCCGGCGCGCTTCTTCTGCGCCGGCAATGGCATACACGGCCGTGCCCACCACTTGGATATGGCCGTAGGTTTCGAGCAGGGCTTTCAATCCGTCGAGGACGAGAGGATGATTGTCGACCAGAAGGACTTTGATGGGATCCGGCATCGTCAAGCCGCCTCCGGGACTTTGGCGGGGCGATTGTTAGCGGATTTCGGAAGCATGGCGGTTAATATCGTGCCATCGCCCGATGACCTGACCAGCAATATCCCCCCGAAATGGGCCATGCGCTCCTGCATGTTTCTCAAGCCGAGCCCGCCGGAATTCGGCTGTTGATCGGCTGGAGTTCCTCTGAAACCCTTGCCGTTATCGGAAATCGTCATCCGTGTTCGTCCGCGTTCGCTCCAGAGCCGGATATCCACCCGGCTGGCGCCGGCGTGACGCTCGACATTGGTCAATGCTTCCTGCGCGATCCGGTAAAGCGCCGTCGCCGCCTCTGATTTCAGCACATCAGGCGAATTGGCTTCAATCGCGATGTTAATCCCGGTTCTTTCTCTGAAATTTTCCCCCAGTGATTTCAGGGCGGGTGTCAGCCCCAGATCGTCGAGGATTCTCGGCCGTAATTCATGCGAAAGCCGCCGCACCTCCTTGATTGCTCCGTTCAATGCCTCCGTGCCCCGGTCAATGGCAGATGACGCATCGTCGGCGTGGCTTTTCACTTTGCGGCTCGCCAGGTCGATCGCGTATCGCACCCCGACCAGGCTCTGCGAGATGCCGTCATGTAGCTCCCGCGCAAGTCGCGTCCGCTCTTCTTCCTGCGTGCCGATGACGCGCTGTGTCAGCGCCGCGAGCTTTACATCCGCAAGTCGCCGCTCGTGCAGCGTTATCCAGATGCAGGTTGCGAAAACGACCAGCACCGCGGGTACGGCAATCAGAGCGACAATGGTGAATGTCCGCCGGATATTTTGCCGCATATCCGCATTGGCCGCAGCGGTCTGGGCGAATACGTCGTCGAGATAAACACCGGTGCCGACCATCCAGCGCCATTTGTCGAGGCCTGCAGCAAAGGACAATTTGTCGGCCACCTCGCCGGTCGAGGGTTTCTCCCACTTGTACTGATGCAGTCCACCGCCTTCCTTCGCTTTTGCGATCAGATTGGCGATGACCTGGTCACCGTCCGGATCGACGAGATCGAACCAATTATGCCCGGGCCGGAACGTCTGGCGCGGATGGACGACGTTATTGCCGTCGTAATCGTAGACGAAGAAATAGCCGTCCTTGCCATAGTCCAAGGAAGTCAGGATCGCGCGCACGCGCTCCCTCGCCAATTCGTCATCAGCGCCGGCACGGTCATAGACATCCTGAATTGCGGAAAGCGCGAGGTTTGTGAGATTGAGAAGTTCGGTCTCCTTCGCCTTCAGCATGTTTCGCTCGAACGTATCGATGCTGCTCTGGACCAAAGTCTTTGACTGCCAGGTGATAAAGGCTGTGATCGTCAGGATCGCGATGATCAGCGGCAGGATGGCGAGAGCGACAATCTGATGGCGTAGGTGCACGACGCATTCCTCTGGATATCAGGCATGATAGCCATTCATATCATAAATTGTTCATATAGACTGGGCGCTGGCAATGGGCACCGCCCCCCTCGCCTCGGTTGACAACGCATGGTTACATTCTTCATGTTCATCAAAACAGGGAGAAAGGGAACATCATGAACATCAGCAAACGGCTTCTATCAATTGGCGCGATCGTCGGCGCGCTCGCTATCGGCGCGAGCTTCGCAGCCGCGCAGGCGCCCGCCTTTTTCAGGATCGGTACGGGAGGAACAGCCGGGACCTACTATCCGATCGGCGGGCTGATCGCCAATGCCATTTCCGGGGCCGGCGACAAGGGGGTGCCCGGTCTGGTTTCGACAGCCGTTGCGTCAAATGGATCGGTAGCGAACATCAACGCCGTTCAGGGCGGGTCAATGGAATCTGGCTTCACCCAGTCGGACGTTGCCTATTGGGCGCATAGCGGCACAGGTCTTTATGAAGGCAAGGGCAAGGTCGAGGATCTTCGCTTGATTGCCACGCTTTATCCGGAGACGATCCATCTTGTCGCCCGCAAGGGTGCGGGTATCAAGTCAGTTGCCGATCTCAAGGGAAAACGCGTTTCCCTGGATGAGCCCGGCTCCGGCACGATCGTCGACGCGCGCATCGTGCTCGGCGCTTACGGCTTGAAGGAAAGCGACATCAAGGCAGAATACCTGAAGCCTGGCCCGGCCGGCGATCGCCTGCGCGACGGGGGGCTGGATGCCTATTTCTTCGTCGGCGGCTATCCGACCGGCGCAATCTCCGAGCTCGCGACATCCAGCGGCATCTCGCTGGTGCCAATCAGCGGTCCGGAAGTGGAAAAGCTGCTGAAGGACTACAACTTCTTCTCAAAGGACACAGTTCCGGCAAATGTCTACAAGGATGTGGGCGAAACGCCGACCATCTCGGTTGCCGCGCAGTGGGTCACCAGCGCCAAGCAGTCGGACGATCTGGTCTATAAGATCACCAAGGTCATGTGGAACAGCGCAACGCGCGCCGCGCTCGATGCCGGTCATGCCAAGGGCAAAATGATCATCCTGCAGAATGCCACGACGAGCCTCGGCATTCCTCTGCATCCAGGCGCGGAGAAATTCTACAAGGAAGCCGGTGTGCTGAAATAATATCCTAAAACGTGCTGATCAGCGGTGGGGCGGCGGCGAAATGCAGGTCGCCCCATCGACTTTTAAGACAGGGTTTCAAGGATATTTTGCATGGACGCAGACATGACCGACAAGCCTTCTCCCATGGAGTTGGACGAAGCTAAGGCACGGGAACTCGAAGAGAAGTTTGATTCCGAAATTCGGTTTCGGCCGCTCGCACCGCTTGCCGCGCGGCTTGTTGGGGCACTGCTGATCGCGCTCTCTCTCTTTCATTACTACACGGCCGGGTTCGGCCTTCTTTCAGAGGTCCTGCATCGGGGCATCCATTTGTCCTTCGTTCTTGGCCTGATATTCTTGGTGTTTCCCTTTACGCGGCGCGGTTACAGCGAGCCGTCGGCATCGAGCGTGTTACAGCCGCTTGGGATTTCGCTTTTCGATTGGGCGCTGGCGATCGGTGCGGTGATCGCCGTCATGCACGTGCCGTTCATTCCGCTGGATGACCTCGCCTTCCGTGTCGGCAATCCAACCACGACGGATGTGGTGCTGGGCGGCTTGCTGGTGCTCGTCCTTCTCGAAGCGACCCGCCGCTCGGTCGGCTGGCCCTTGCCGATCATCGCCGTCCTGTTCATGATCTACTCCCTCTATGGGCCTTCCATGCCGGGCATCCTGGTCCATCCGGGCGCGACCTTTTCCCAGCTGATCAATCATCTCTATCTGACCAGCCAGGGCATTTACGGCATCGCGCTCGGCGTTGTCGCTACATATGTCTTTCACTTCGTCTTGTTCGGGGTGTTTGCAACCCGCATCGGGCTCGGCCAACTCTTCCTTGATTGCGCCGCATGGATTGCGGGCCGGTATGCTGGTGGCCCGGCCAAGATATCGATCTTTGGATCGGCGCTGTTCGGGATGATCTCAGGTTCTTCCGTCGCCAACACAGTGACCGTAGGGTCTTTGACGATTCCGGCGATGATCCGGCTCGGCTACAAGCGCACGTTCGCGGCGGCTGTCGAATCCGCATCGTCGACCGGTGGCCAGATCACGCCGCCGATCATGGGGGCCGCGGCATTCCTCATGATCGAATTCCTCAATCTCCCCTATACGACGATCATCCTTGCGGCGATCGTGCCGGCATTCATGCACTTCTTCGGGGTTCTGGTTCAGGTTCACTTCGAGGCTAAGCGCGAGGGTCTTCGCGGCATGACTGATGACGAGATGCCAGATCTGAAGGAAGCCTTCAGGCGAGACTGGCCAACGGTCATCCCGCTCGTCGTCTTGATCGGTATCCTGCTTTCGGGATATACGCCCTATCTCGCAGCATTCTGGGGCATTACGCTCTGCATCGCGGTCGGCCTCATCAATCCTCGTCGCCGCATGTCGGTGACTGAGGTCTTTGAGGGCCTACGTGACGGCGCCAAATACGCCCTCGCCGTTGGTGCGGCTGCGGCAACGGTCGGTATAATCGTCGGTGTCGTTACCCTCACCGGCGTCGGCTTCAAGATTTCGTACATCGTCACCACCACCGCTGCCGAGATGGCGACTTGGGTCGGGACTATGATCCCCGCTGCCTGGTTCGGACCACAGACACTAACGCTGCTTTTCACCCTTATCATGACCGGCGTTGTCTGCATCCTGATGGGCTGTGGCATTCCGACGACCGCCAACTATATTATCATGGCAACGATTGCCGCACCCACCCTCGGGATGCTCGGCGTCGAGCCGATCGTCGCGCATTTCTTCGTCTTCTATTATGGCGTACTTGCTGACATCACGCCTCCGGTGGCGCTCGCCGCCTATGCGGCCGCCGGCATGGCGGGAGCTGATCCCTTCAAGACTGGCAATACAGCGTTTCGCCTGGGGCTCGGGAAAGTGCTGGTCCCGTTCGTTTTCGTGTTCTCGCCATCGCTGCTGCTGGTCACTGCAAATTTCTCCTGGAGCAATTTTGCGATCGCGTTTGTCGGCTGCGTATTGGGCATAACATGTCTAGGGTCGGCTCTCTCCGGGTTCCTGCTCGTCAGAACGGTCTGGTGGGAGAAGAGCCTACTGATTTTGGCGGCGATCCTGTTTGTCGTTCCTGAACTCGTTTCATCGCTGGTGGGACTGATTTTGATCGTGCCTGTTGTAGTTCGCCAATGCATCATGATCGGCCGAGATACCACGCAGAAGCAGCGGTCCCTTGGACAATCAGGACTATAGGTCGAATCCGCTGGAAGCCAGCTCCATGAGCTACAGCGCGATACGCTGATCAAGGCACGGGCCGAGGCCGACAAGGTCTACGGAACCTCCGCGCAGGGGAAGGGCAAAACCATCCCTCGCCTTTGCTCTGCGGCCTTGCTATCGAATAAAAGCCATCATTGGGAGATGCATGGATGTCCGCAAAGAACGAAACGTCGACGGGTCACGAAGCCAGCGGCATCGACTGGCTCGATCTTCACTTCGAATCGTCGCGTCCCGAATACGAGGATGCACTGCGGCAGATCGGCATTCAGTCTGGTTGGTCAGTGCTCGATGCCGGTTGCGGCAGTGGCAGCTTCCTGCCGTTGATCTGCGATAGCACCGGCCCCGAAGGCACGGTCGCGGCCCTGGATCTTGCGCCCGAAAATGTCCGGCGAGCAGAGGGGATGATGAGCAAGGTCGATAACGGCCCGCTTTTCAGTGCTCACGTCGGCAGCGTTCTCTCACTGCCCTTCGAAGATCAGTCTTTCGATTGCGTCTGGTCCGCGAATGTTATGCAATATCTGACGCCGGAGGAATTCAGGAGAGCCACAGACGAAGCAATCCGTGTTCTGAAGCCCGGTGGCATCCTTGCCGTCAAGGATTTCGACTCCACAATGCTGCAGATCCTGCCAATGGACCACGGCGTTTTCAGTCGCTTCATGGCGGCGCGGCTGCGGAAATTTCGTGAGCGTGGCGTGCTTGGCACGGATTGCGGCTCCACGATTCCAGCACTGCTGCGTGACTTCGGCGTGGACGTGCTGTGGCGCCGCGGCTGGCTCGTCGAGCGTTGGGCGCCGGCCGGTGAACATACCCGCGGCTATGTCCGCGATTTGATCGCCTATTTCACGACGGTGGCGCCCGATTACGACCTACCCGACAGTGACCATCGGTATTGGAGGGGTTTGGCTGAGGATCCGGATAGCCTCCTTGATCAGCCGGACTTTTGTTATCGTGAGTTCTTCGTCCTGACCGTCTGCCGGCGGACTGCTTGAACGGAGCGGCACTTAGTCCGCAGACGCTCCGGGGGAGCGCTCAAATATCTTTCTGCACAGGGCCAGCATATGCCGGTTGTAGTCTTGATTGCGCATAGCGTTTTCAAAAATCCGACGCATGACCGGGTGCTCCCGATACTTGAGCAATGTATTCTCCCAATCGACAATCAGGTCTTCCCGATCCTTCTGCGACATGCCGAGATCGATGGCTTGGTTATGGGCGATAAAGACCATGCGCGAAACTTGCCCAAACAGTCGCTTCATGAAAATAAACGCCGCTAGGTCCTCGTCCTTCCAGGAAGGGTCGATCTCGGGCGCATAAGCCTGCCTGATAACGGCCGGCGGGGTGTCAATCGGCTCGGAATGTTGACCCCTTATCGCGTGGAATATTGGGTCTGACGCGATTTCGATGACATCAGGGGGCTCCGACGATACGCGCCTCGAGCAGATCGAGCTTTCCGCGTTCATACATTTGCCGCTTGATGAGTTTGAGCTTGGTGATCTGGCCTTCTGTCTGGCCGTTCGACCACTGTGAGGTTATCGCATTGCGTCACCGAATTGACCGGAGACGGTCACGTGCTTCGGCCGGTCTTGCTACCGCTCCTCTCCGTACATGGCCATGTCTGTCGAGAACTTGAGGGGTTGGACCGCCAGATCCGACAGATGGCTGGAGCAGACGAGACGACAAGGCGGTTGATGACCGTGCCGGGCATCGGCGTGGTAACTGCATTGACTTTCCGCCATACCATCGACGACCCATCTCGCTTTCGAAGTGCAACGTCCGTGGGTGCTTATCTGGGCCTAACGCCACGACGCCAGCAATCGGGCGAAACGGACACGGTCGGCCAAGTCTCGCGATGGGGCGACGCCTACTGCGAACTTATCTCTTCGAGGCGGCCAGTGTGCTGCTCCATCGGACTCGGCGCTGGTGCGCGTTGAAAGCTTGGGGGCTGCGGTTGGCGAAGCGCAATGGAATGAAAAAGGCACAGGTCGCAGTTGCGCGGAAATTGGCCGTCATCCTGCACTGCATCTGGATGGCACCTCATTCCAGTGGGGCAAGGAACCAGCTTGGTCCCTCGTCTACCTTGACCCGAAATCGCAGGGCTGAATTGGCCTGTGATGTCCCGCCGGGACGGTGGTTGTGGTGACCTCGTTGTTTCGGCTGCTGGCAGTTATGACCGCACAGCGCTCCACACGTTGAGGTATCCGACCCTAACATCATCATGAGGCCGTGACCTCGAAAAGGACCATGACCCCGGCACGGACAAACAGGCTTGACTAAGTCCCGCAATTAAAGGGCCGAAACACACGCCTCGAAGGGATTCGGACCACGAACCCGAGCCAGATATTTCGATATGGCTGCCCGGCGCTACCGCTGGACAGGCGGGACCGCGCAGGCCTCACCGCCACCGAACAACCTGGAGCGCGTCAAGAAACGTTTCTCGCGACCGTTGTCGAGCGAGAACATGCCGCCTCGACCGGGTACGACGTCGATGATCAGCTGCGTGTGCTTCCAGGCTTCGAACTGATTGCCGCTGATGTAGACCGGTACGCCACCGATCTCGCCGAGCTTCACGTCATAGTCGCCGATCATGAAATCGTCTGCAGGATAACACATCGGCGAAGAACCGTCGCAGCACCCGCCGGACTGGTGGAACAGGATGTCCGGATGATCCTGCTGAATTTCCTTTATGAGCTCGAGCGCCTGATCGGTCGCAAGGACCCGCGGTTCGCCATTTACGTCATCCATCCTCTTCCCCCCCTTCGGGATGGCGGAAGGCTCCCGGTCGCGGCCGGGAGCCTTGTCGCGGTTCGTGAGGAGGAGCTCAGAAAAATCCGAGTGCCTTAGGGCTGTAGCTCACCAGCATGTTCTTCGTCTGCTGGTAGTGGTCGAGCATCATCTTGTGCGTCTCGCGACCGATGCCGGATTGTTTGTAGCCACCAAAGGCCGCATGCGCCGGATAGGCGTGATAGCAATTCGTCCAGACGCGGCCGGCCTGGATTTCCCGGCCGAAGCGATAGGCACGGCTGCCATCGCGGGTCCAAACGCCGGCGCCGAGGCCGTAAAGCGTGTCGTTGGCGATTTCGAGCGCTTCCTTCTCGTCCTTGAATGTCGTAACCGAAACCACCGGCCCAAAGATTTCCTCCTGGAAGACACGCATCTTGTTATGGCCACGGAAGATGGTCGGCTTGATGTAATAGCCGTTCGAGAGCTCACCGCCGAGATCGCTGCGCGATCCGCCGGCCAGTACTTCCGCACCCTCCTGTTTGCCGATGTCGAGATAGGAGAGAATTTTTTCCATCTGCTCGCCAGAGGCTTGGGCGCCGATCATCGTGGCCGGATCAAGCGGGTTGCCCTGCTTGATCTGTTCGACGCGCTTAACGGCCTTTTCCATGAAGCGGTCGTAGATCGATTCCTGGATGAGGGCGCGGCTTGGGCAGGTGCAGACTTCACCCTGGTTCAGCGCGAACATCGCGAAACCCTCGAGCGCCTTATCGAGGAAATCGTCATCCTCTGCGGCCACATCGGCAAAGAAGATGTTCGGCGATTTGCCACCGAGTTCCAGCGTCACCGGAATGAGGTTCTGACTGGCGTATTGCATGATCAGCCGCCCTGTCGTCGTCTCGCCGGTAAAGGCGATCTTGGCGATGCGGTTCGAGGATGCCAGCGGCTTGCCCGCCTCAAGGCCAAAGCCATTGACTATGTTGAGGACGCCGGGCGGCAGAAGATCGCCGACGATTTCCGCCCAGACAAGCAAGGAAGCGGGCGTCTGTTCGGCCGGCTTGATGACGACGCAATTGCCGGCTGCCAACGCGGGAGCCAGTTTCCAGGCGGCCATTAAGATCGGGAAATTCCAGGGGATGATCTGGCCGACGACGCCGAGCGGTTCATGGAAATGGTAGGCGACCGTGTCGTGATCGATTTCGCCGATCGAGCCTTCCTGGGCGCGGATGCAGGAAGCGAAGTAGCGGAAGTGATCGATCGCGAGCGGAATGTCAGCGGCCATTGTCTCGCGGATCGGCTTGCCATTGTCCCAGGTTTCCGCCTGGGCCAGTACTTCCAGCTTGTCCTCCATTCGCTGGGCGATCTTCATCAGGATGTTGGACCGTTCGGCAGCCGAAGTTCTGCCCCATTTATGCTTAGCCGCATGGGCGGCGTCGAGCGCAGCACTGATGTCCTTCTCGTCGGAGCGGGGGATCTCGCAAATCTTGCCTCCCGTTACCGGCGTGAGATTGTCGAAATATTTGCCTCCGATCGGCTCGCGCCATTCGCCGCCGATATAGTTGCCATATTTCAGCTTGAACGGAGACTCGACGATTTTCTGATGCAGCATGTCATCCTCCCTGGGATTGGCAGGTTCAGGTGCGAACCCGATGGGAGAAATCTGCGCGTGTTCGGCGCCCGGCGACAGGCCCGCGCAGCCATACCGCAGTGCACAGTGTCGCAACTCTGCGACACTTTGAGATCACGAGTGCAGATCGAACTTCTTCATCTTGCGATGAAGCGTCGCGCGGCTCATCCCGAGCGCGAGTGCGGCCTGGGAAACATTGCCACCCGACCGCGACAGGGCTCTTAAAAGAGCGGCCCGTTCGGCCTCAAGCAGGTCTTCAGCGCCGGATTGGCTTTCCTGCAGCGCGTCCGCGGCGGGAATACCGGAAGCGATGCGCTGGTCGTCGAGCTTCAGCGCCAGCCGCGCGGCTCTTGTTGCACCGAGCACGATATCGTTGCGGTCGACAGCGAGCAATGCCGCCGCCGAGCCAGCTTCCGTCGGCACCATGACGAAGCGGGCGCCGGCGAAGGCGCTACGGAAGAGATTGAGTTCAATGCGCATGGCCGCCTCCCGCACCGTCTGGGAAAGGATCGCCAGCGTCATGTCGTTGACGTCCTCGCGGCAGGTGGAGACGTCGAGCGCACCGGCAAGCTGACCACGATGGTCACGGATCGGCGCTGTCGTACAGCTCAGATTGATGTTGGAAGAAAAGAAATGCTGGTCGCGGATGATCGACACGGCCCGTTCGTCCGCAAGCGCCGTGCCGATCCCGTTCGTGCCGATGCTCGCCTCGGTCCAGACAGAACCTGTCCATAGGCCAAGCCTGTGAAAATCCCGGTCGTCGCCGGCCGTGCCGCGGCGCTCGAGCGCGATGCCTTCCCTATTGGTCAAAAGCAGGCAGCAGCCTGCCCTGCCAACCGCCAGGAACAGCCGATCGATCTCGTCGGCGGCCTCCGCCACCAGCCTTTCCGATTGCTCGCGGGCCCTGCGGAACTCTTGTTCAGTGAGGCGCACAGGCAGGCGTTTGTCCTCCGGCACAAGGCGATGCATGGTCATGCACCGCCGCCAGGAAGCGACGACAGGTGAACTAGCGGCGGCGGATTGAGCCGAAGCATAAACCTGATCCGCATGCACTGTCTGCTGCTGCATCGGACTCCTCCACCCAAATGCTACATCAACTGTCGCTAAAAAAGCGGCATATTGCAATTGGCTTTATCGATGGAATATCGTCGTTTGCTATCGACGCATGGAAGATGGCGGTCTTCGGGTTCGCAAGCTGCACCAACAACGCCCGCACAAGCGCCCGCCGGAATGAACCCGCCTGCGCCGTCTCGTCATTGGAAATCTCCAGGGGCTCATTCGCGCCGCGCCAGATCTTGATGCCGATCCAGAACAGGTACGCACCGCCGCCGATGCGAAGCGCAATATCGAGCCACGCGAGCTGGACGAGCAGCGCAGTCAGTCCGGCCGCCGCCACGGCCGCAAAAATGAACCCGCATGGCACTGACATGCTCGGGAATGCCCCCGATCTCGGCCATTCTCGCATCAAGCTTGCCGAGCATCTCTTCGAATTTGGTTGAGGCCGGATACGCTCAGCTTTCCTCCGGAATTGCATCCAAGCCCGGCACAAAGCTGAAACTCAGGGGTGACGACCTACTCTACCTGCCGCTGTCGAAAAGCATTTCGAGATGAAACGCATGCGAGCCGCCGCGTGGCGTCGGAGCAAGACTCCCCTGCTCGCGCAACTCCTTTCGCTGCAACCGGTCGTGGGTCGCAGGTTCGATGCAGAGCACGTTTATACCTTTGTGAGCATTGCGGCAGGAGCGTTCTTACGCCCTGCTCGGCGGAGCGAACCCTCTCGGTCGTGCGACCATCGCAGAATACTCCGGCAGGCGCCGCCTAATTCCGACATTCGAAATTCGCAGCGTCGTTGATGTCTCCGGCGCCCTTGTAATGTGCATGGGCCGGATAGGGGCAAAGCGGCCTTGTCCGGTTCGGGAGGGCTTTGCCCGAGGCTTCGACGCTTTGCGGCTGGCGGCCGTTTTCCACCCAGTCCACAAGCTCGGTCAGCATGTCGAACTGGTCGAGGGCGGCCGGGCCGCCGCGGCAATGCCCCATGCCGGGCACGAGATAGAGCTTTGCCCAGTCTTTTGTCTGCAAGCTGGTCTTCGAGGCCCTGCTCATGCGGTTGAAGAAATCGACCGTATCGTTGGACGAGAACCACGGATCGCTCACGCCGTGGAAGAAGATAATCTTGCTGCCGCGGGCGGCGAATGAGTTGAGATCGGTCCACTGGTCGGAGTTGATCAGCCGCTGCTGGGGATCATCGATATCGGCCTTTTCGACGGCATCGTCGACGTCGAAGCTCGTGGCATTGTTCTTGAACTGGCGATTGCGCTTGTCGTCGAACCGCATAAGGCCGGGAATCGCGTCCGTCGTACTCATGACGCCGGTGTCATAGGGGAAGGCGACGTAGGCCGGCCGGCCCGATGCGTCCAGCGTCGGGGAAAAGGTTTCCGCGACCACTTTCGCCTGTTCCGGCGTCAGGCATCCCTCCGGCTTGCCGGCGTTGCAGACAAGGCTCGCCGGGTCGAACCTGCATGCCGCCGTGTCGGCGATCATACCGTCTTCAGCGCCGTCGAGGCGGTCGCAGGCTTGCAGAATTCCCTTGAGAACAAGTTCGCGGTTGGCGTCGGAAAACGCGGCCGAACGGTTTGGGGCGCCATCCGTGCCGGGCGGCGATATCCTGTTCATGGCGACATTCTTGGCGGCGAGCGACATGTTCGACCGGCTCGTCCGCATTGCCGGCGCGCCGGCGATGATGCCGTCGAACAGCATCGGAAAACGTTGGGCCGACGCCATGGCTTCGCGTCCACCGGTCGAGCAGCCGGCAAAATAGGATCGATCCGCCGGCCTGCCGTAATAGGCGGCGACAAGCGCCTTGCCGAGGGTCGCCACCTTCTCGACCGACCAGCCGGCGAAATTCAACGTGGAGATCTGATCTGCCTTGAAGGAGCTGTCCCAGGCTTCCGCCTGATGGCCGCTGTCATGAGAGATGACGCCGAAGCCACGGGCGAGAGCGTTTTGTGACCCGGCTGCCACATCGCCCGCCGGCGGCCTCACGGAGCCGTTCAGCCCACCGCCGCCCTGAACCAGGAACCGTCCGTTCCATGTATCCGGGAGCGCGATGGAAAAACCGATGGAATAAGGCTTGCCGTCAGCGCCGGTCCGGTGCTCGAAGGAACCGCTGACGATGCAATGAGCCGGCCCCTTGTCCGAAACGCGATCGGCGCGGCTTACCTTGAGGTCGAACCCCGGCAAACTCATCGCCGTCGCCGCGGCACATCTCGCTTCGGGTGTCTGATCGGAAGCCATGACCGGCGCAAACACTGACATAACGACGACGAGCGCCGTGGCTGCAAGCAGATTGTTCATAGAAGCTTATCTCCCACCATGCCGCCCTCCTCAAGGCGACAGGATTCATGGCATCAGATTTAAGGCTCCCTGTCAATCAAGCCGCAGCGGGTAGGCCGATGAGCGGATCATCGCTCTTTGCAACGGTGAGCGCTAAGGGCGATTGTTCCGCCAAAGGGCAAAACCATCCCTCGCCTTTGCTCTGCGGCCTTGCTATCGAATAAAAGCCATCATTGGGAGATGCATGGATGTCTGCGATGTGATCGTGATACCACGGTCAACGTTCGAACCGCTCCAGCATCCTCTTCAATTGTGCATTTTGCAGCCGAAGCTTGCGCGACAGTTCCTCCCGCAGCAGCCTGATCTCTTCATCAAGGCTGATCCTCTCGTCAGAAACGGCGGGAACACCTGAAGGGATTGGCGGAACGGCTTCGCTCCTTGCCACTGCCTTGTTCCGCCTGCTCCGCTTTGGCGTTCCACCTTTGCCAGCCTGCGAGGGTTCTCGTGCCTCCCGCGCGAGCGGAGCAACATCGTCGGATAAAGCCGGATCGTTCGCCTCCACGGGCTTGGCGTCTTCGACATCCGCCTTGCCTTGGATACTATTTGCCATTTCGTCGGATCGATTCGAGATCGCTGGAACCGCCTCCGGTCGATCATCACCGACCGGCTTTTCGTCGCTCGGAGCATCCGCTGTACTCAATCCGTCGTCGGTAGCCGTTTCAGTCGGCTTGGCGATGGCCAGCAGGTCCGGCTTCACGTCATCGGTCGAGCCATGTTCTTGCCTCTGCTGACGTCGCGGCGACACCAGCCGAGCAAGAAGTTTCCATGGAGACGCCATTTTATTCGACCTCGTATTCTACGCCGCATGCAGTTGCGGCTAAAAGCGTTGGCGGCAGGACTAACCTGCCGCCAGTATATTCGTCTCGACAAGCATGAGAATGCGGCCAGCGCTTGACCGAATGCTACTGATCAGCCGAGGTTGAGCCGCTTGCGCAGATCGGCATTTTCGGCACGGAGCTTTTCGGCCAGCAGCTTGCGCAGTCTTTGGTTTTCCTCTTCCAGCTGCAGAAGATCCGCAAATTCATCGACCGTCGCCGCCACCGACGGTGCCGTCGCTGCCTGCACAGCCTTCGGAGCACGTTTGACCGGCGCACGTCTGGCGGTAGTCGCACCTTGCTCAGACTTTGCCTTGCGCCCTCTCTTCGGCTTATCCGCTGCGGCATTCGAAGCTGCCGCCGGCTGAGCCGAAACCCCCGCCGAGACGGTCTCAGGCGCCGCCTTCCTGGCGCGAGGTTTGCGTTCCTTCTTCGCTACATCGGGCGCAGCTACGGCCGGCGTGTCAGCATCAATCATCGTATTGTTTTCGTCGGCCATTCTGGTCTCCTGTAAAGCCGATGCATTTGTCTCCTGCTCACCCAGTGCTGTCAACAACACCGCAGCCTGCTTCTCTCCAGGAAAAGGCACCCCGTTGCCGAATTTGTTATCCTGAGGGCTGTCGAGTAGGGACGGCATTGTCTCTTCCTGAAGATCCTGCGCCACCGATTTCAGATCGATGTTTCCCCAGATCGAGGTCGGACGGGAATTGACTTTGCGCCGAGCCGATTTGTACTCAACGGCAAAGCTGCGCTTGACTTTTTTCACTCTGGAAGCCTCGGGGTATCTGAGATGGTGTTCCTGCGACATTATCAGCATCGCAAGAAGCCCTGCAAATAACGACTATCGCGTTGGGGGTCCATGCCCATCGTGACGGGGCCTTGGTGCGCGACCTACCCGTCATCGGCACATGAGATTTTGCACCGGGTCCTCCCATGAGGAGCATTACCTCGACCACTTCTTGTTGCGGCGTGGGTCCCTATGTTCTCACCGCTCAACCTTCTCTGCTAGACGCGCGGCACGCAGCAATGGACGTCTAGCCGCGCGAACCGCATCCCCTATTCGAATTCCCTTGGGGGTGGGAAATCGAAACGACATGAAAGCAGAAGCCGCCGCACACATAGTGTGTTGGGGGGCTCGCTTTCGGTCGCGCCGATCAACCGGAAAGATGCTGTAGAACTTTCAACCCTGTGTTCGCCGCCGTGTTGCAGAGTGATGTCACCGCCTTGCGAATCTGTGGCTCGCCCGAAAGAATGGCCATCCGACGATGCGGTCGTTCGGGGCTACCTACTCACGACCGGCGCTTGAATGTATGTTCATCGGCGGGAAAAGTTCGGGAGCGCACCTCTTGGGCATAGGCCCCGGCCGCAACCCCGATCCTTTTTCCGAGCTCGTCATACCGTTTGACGAAGCGCGGCGTGAAGTCGTTAAACAGACCGAGCATGTCGTCGGACACCAGAATCTGCCCATCACAGGCGACCGAGGCGCCGATCCCGATCGTTGGAACCGGGATTGACATCGTCACCTCGCGCGCAAGTGCTTCGACAGTGCCTTCGATAACAACTGCAAAGGCCCCGGAGTTGCCGATGGCTTCCGCGTCACGTCGAATCTTCGCAACTTCTCCGTCGGAATGGCCGACGGAACGATATCCGCCTGCGGTATGGACCTGCTGCGGCATCAAGCCGATGTGGCCGAGAACCGGGATGCCACGAGCGGTAAGGAAGGCAATGGTCTCGACCATCTCTTCGCCACCCTCGAGCTTGACCGCATCGCAGCCGGTTTCCTGCAGAATGCGTACGGCGTTGCGATAGGCGGATTCCTTCGACTCCTGGTAACTTCCGAAGGGCATATCCACGACCACGCAGGATTTGGCGACACCCCTCATTACCGCCTTTCCGTGCGCGATCATCATATCGAGCGTCACGGCGATGGTACTCTCCAGACCGTAGAGGACCATGCCGAGCGAGTCGCCGACAAGCAGAAGATCGCAGTACTCGTCAAGGAGCCGCGCCATCGGCGTCGTATAAGCCGTCAAGCACACGATCGGCGTACCGCTCTTCATTGCCCGGATTCGCGTGGGGGACAGACGTTGAAAAGACCCCGCCGCGCTCATGGCGCCTCTCCCAATACCGGCAGGCACTTTTTCGCGATCACCCGATTATCGAGAAGCTTCGTCGTGCCGACCCGGACAAACAACGCCACAACAACGGGATCCTCAATCTTTGCAACCTGCTGCAAGGTCGAGGCATCCCTGACGGCAACCACTTCGACCTTGGCCAGAGGCTCCCGCGCGATGAAGCCGACAAGCTTCTCTTCCAGAACCCGAGGGTCCGCAAGCCCTTGGGACACAAGACGCTCCGCTTCGTTCAACGCGTTCGGGATGACGGCCGCGGCTCGTCTTTCCGTCTCACTGAGATATACGTTGCGGGAAGACAGGGCGAGACCATCCTTGTCTCTCACCGTCGGGACCGAAATCACCCGCACAGGCAAAGCGAGATCGTCCACCATCCGCCTGACGATCACGACCTGCTGATAGTCCTTCTCTCCGAAATAGGCTGCCTGGGGCTGCACAATGTTGAAGAGCTTGCAGACAACGGTTGCCACGCCTGCAAAATGCCCGGGCCGAACAGCGCCCTCGAGCTCGCATCCCAGATCAGGCACGTCAACGACGGTTTTCATGGGCTGCGGATACATATCCTCGACCCCAGGCGCGAAGAGGAATTCGACCCCCGCCTCGTCTAGCATGGCAATATCGCGCTCCAAGTCGCGTGGGTATCGAGCAAGGTCTTCGGCCGGGCCAAATTGAAGAGGGTTCACAAAGATCGAGGCAACGACAATCCCGTTATCGGCTCGCGCCCGCGAGACAAGCTCCATATGCCCCGCATGCAGATATCCCATTGTTGGAACGAAACCGACGCTCACCTGCTTGGCTCCTGCCTCGGCGAGCGCGGTTCGCATCGCATCAATGCTCGATAAGACCTGCATGCGTCCTCCCAAATCCGCCGTTCCGCGTTGGCGCAGATAAAAAGGCTACCGCGCCCCGTGGGTCAATGCATCCCATTCGATAAAAACGATTAGCTGGGATGATTAGTGTTCAGATCCGGCGCCGGTGTCGCGATCATGATCCATGCTCCTGCGCCCGCATAGATCGCCGGCAGCGGTGACGGCACCCAGCCGGATTCGGCAGCCGCCGAGGAATAGGCCCGCGCGCCGACCTGTTTCAGGCCGAATTCCCGACCGGCCTCCAGCAGCGCGGCCTTCACCTTGGCACCGTCCTCGAACGGCCCCCAGAGCTCCAGACCCTGCCCGCCGCCCATGCCGTGCGACAGCGTGCGCGCCTTGCAGCCGGCAATGGTGATCTCGCCCATGTTGAAGAACTTGGTGGTCAGCGGTCCGCCCTCGTTGACCTTTTCGAGGAGTTTCAGCGCATCGGGTCCCTGCACCTCATACCGGTAGGTCTTGCGCGGCTTTTCCGGATTGTCGAGCTTGCGCTCGTCACGCTCGATCGTGACATTATA
>Ga0102590_1001913_pt1 | contig 27531 bp, 30 predicted proteins | sample AraplaMF_Col_mMF_FD_76859 | JGI IMG/M metagenome (GOLD analysis project Ga0102590, IMG submission 76859) | Arabidopsis root microbial communities from the University of North Carolina, USA - plate scrape MF_Col_mMF | ecosystem: Host-associated > Plants > Roots > Endosphere | place: USA... | reverse complement strand
CTGACCACCTGCCACTGTATCGCCAGGCGCAAATCTATAAGCGTCAAGGCATCGACCTCGACCGCTCGACGCTCGCCGACTGGGTCGGTCGCGCCGCCTGGCATCTGCGTCCTGTCCATCAACGGCTACTCGATCATTTGAAGTCATCGTCGAAGCTCTTCGCCGACGAGACGACAGCTCCCGTGCTCGACCCGGGTCGTGGCAAGACCAAGACCGGGCAGCTTTGGGCCTATGCGCGGGACGACCGCCCTTGGCAAGGAACTGACCCGCCCGGCGTCGCCTATATCTATGCCCCGGATCGCAAAGGCGAGCGACCGATGGCCCATCTCGACGGCTTCGCCGGCATCCTGCAGGTCGACGGCTACAGTGGATATCGCCCACTCGCGGCAAAGAACACCGTGTCACTGGCATTCTGCTGGTCTCACGTTCGACGCCGCTTCTATGAACTCGCCGCCGCCGGTCCAGCACCCATTGCGAGCGAGGCGATCAAACGCATCGCCGAACTTTATAAGATTGAAGACGAGATACGTGGCCGCACACACGAGGAGCGTAGCGCCACGCGCCAAGAGAAGAGCCGACCGATCACAGATAGCCTCGCTCCCTGGCTGCGCGAACAACTCGGCCTCATCAGTCAGAAGACGAAGCTCGCCGAAGCAATCCGCTATGCCTTGTCACGCTGGGATGGCTTGACCCGCTTCATCGACGATGGCCGGATCGAGATCGACTCCAACGTCGTCGAACGGTCAATCAGGCCAATTGCCCTCAATCGGAAGAATGCACTCTTCGCAGGGTCGGACGCCGGGGCCGAACACTGGGCGACCATCGCCTCGCTCATCGAGACTGCCAAGCTTAACAATGTCGAGCCACTGGCCTATCTCTCAGACGTCCTCACCAAGATCGTCAACGGGCATCCAAATAACCAGATCGACGACCTGCTGCCTTGGGCCTATGCCGCAAAGCACGAACTCAAAGCCGTGGCCTGAAAACAGCGCTTACGGTGAAAAAGGGCATCATCGAGTTGAACCACAATTTTCCAACCTCCCCTGACTGCTCCATGTTGCTGCGCCACATTTCCGACATGCGCAGCAGCATCTGCGAGAATTCCGGTTGGTCGTCCGAGCTCGGGGGATGGCCGGCTCACTCGCCTGCGGCCGGGCCGCGGCCCGCAAGCGCGCTGGCATAGATCGCCCAGGCCTGGTCGTAGTCGAGCTTGCGCGGATTGTTGACCAGGATGCGCTTCTGCTGTTTCATCGCATCCTCCGCCCGCAGGCCGGAGCTTGCACAGCAGTTTTTCATTTGTTTGCTGAATTGGCAGCCACAAGGACTGAACGCTCAAGCAGCCTAACCTGCGGCCTTCACCGGATGCATACCTTCGACGCTTCGAAAAACATGGCCCGATTTTACGCTATGTCAATCGAGCCGACGTTATTTGGGGAGGTCTGCTTGACGCGGCGCTGGGGGCGCATCGGCTCTGGTGCCAAGAGGGAAGTCTACCATTTCCCTCGGGAGGAAGAGGCGGTCGCACGGATACAAACCGAAACCCAGTGCGGCCAGAAAACGATGGCCTGATTGGCTACCGGATCAGGCGGCCGCGTTCACATCGAACTCGAAATGAAGCTGGTCATAGGGGAATTCGACGCCGGCGTCGGTCCGGTCCAGGACACCCGCGTTGACAAGCGTCGTCACATCCTTATGGACGGCCTGCACGTCCCGGCCGACGCGTCGGGCGACTTCCCGTATCGCCAGCGGCCCCTGCCCTGCCATCGCCGTCACGATCGCAAGCCGCGGCGGCGCAAGCACCCTGTGCATGTCGTCGTAGCTTGGAAAATTCACCGACGGCGTAGCAGGAACGACGACGCCTTCCAATGCCTTTTGCCCCGCATTCACGAAGCGGGCCTTGGCATCGGCAATCGAGCTTAGTCTGATGACGAGCGTCCTCATGCGAGTATCCTTTCCATGTCCGCCTGAAATGCATCGAACAATACTTCCAGCGTTGTGAATTCCATCGGTTCCTCGATATCACAGATGGCGATGATCGCCCTTGCCGCGCTCATTGTCATAACGCATGACGCACTCGCCGTTGACGATCAGCGCCAGACGATATTTGAAATGGTGGTTGCTGCCGGGCACGGGTATCGGCACATGCCACAGAACCGTTTCGAAAAATGCCGATCGCTGACGGCGGTTATGGATTTTTCGATCAGCACGGCTTCCATGTTGTTTTTAATAACATCACCCATCGCTGTTGTCAAGAACAACAGCGATGGGCTGTCTTGCGCAGCAAAGCCGGCGCCGGGGTTCGACGCCCGATGCAGGCTCCAGGAGCGCGTGTTTCGGCCAAAACCGTTCCTCTCGAGAAGGGCCGGTTCCGGCCCTCCTCTCCTGATCCTCGATCATCCCCGTCAATTCCACGCGTCATCACCGGGAAGGTCGCCGTTGGTTGATCGCGGCGGCGAGCTTGTCGATACCCTGCGCATCGAGGGCGGCGAATTCGCCAACCCGCATGACAGATGTTCCAACTCGTCCGGGCGGGTTTTCGCATCGCGCCAGAAGACCAACGCGGCGGTAATGGTGGCCTAGTCCACGGGGTCAAGATCGATGCGCACGTTTCGCAATGTCGGCTTGGGCGATCCTCCTATGAGCGCTTCGAAAGAGCGGCATGATGCGCTTGCGCGTGAGGCGGTCGCGGGTGGTCGTGAACATCGAGCCATCCCGTTCCCGCCATGTTTCGCAGCCGTTGATGGTGGTGCGTCCACGGCGTTTGCGGATCGGCGGCAGGACGCTGCGCCTGCTGCTCAGGCGTCAGGTCTTGAAACCGCTCGATCTCGTAGTCAGGCATCCAGCCGTCTTGCAAAGGGTGCGGCGCGTTCCGATAGCGATGCTCGATCGCAGGACCGCCGAATAGGCCGGGCTGTATCCCGGCAAGCCGTCGTTGATGTTGCGCCTTCCGATAGTCGGCACGCATTGACCGTCCGCGCTCAAGGCGGGGCGGTCAGGCTCGTTTTCGGTTCCGTGCCGCCGATGGGAGTCCTCTACGCTCTTATCACCCATGTTGAATGTCCTGCAGATCGAGGGAATAGCTGCGCCGCGCCGGCCGCAATGGCGGCGTGCTCGATATGAAGCTCGGCGGCGCGATGACCGGACGGACGCTTGCACCATGTTCCCGCCTTCACATGGCATGTGGGGCAAGGGACGCGGGTGTCGGGATGGTCGGGCCACCCCTCCCCGCAACGGGAGAACGCGAAAGCAGCTTGGCCGCACGCCTCCATATAGGTGCGCCGGCAAATTGCGGAAAGATCGCGATTCCCGGTGGTGTCCGCGCATCGCCAGAGCACCGGCAACTCCTCGAACCCGCCAGTAATGATCTCCTTGCGCAACTTCAGTTCTCCAGACGCCACGGCCAAGCGCAGCGTGGGGAAGCGCTGGAAGATCGAACCGAACACCACCTTGAGTTCCAGCCTGGCAAGCGCCTCGCCGATGCAGTAGTGCGGCCCGTAGGAGAACGCCAGGTGCGGTTTTTCGGCGCGTCCGATGTCGAAGATTTCCGGGTCGTCGAAATGGCGTGGATCGAACGACGTCGCCGGCAGGCCGACCAGCACCTTGCTCTCCGCGGGAATATGCACGCCCGCGATGGTCACGTCGGTCGTCGGATATCGCATGATGCCGTCCCAGCCCGCGCCCGGCGGGTACATGCGCAGGATTTCCTCCGCTGCCTTGTCCACGAGGGATGGATCGCCGACCAGGCGTTCGCGCTGTTGCGGATGGCGGAACATGGCCAGCAGGCCTAATTCGATCTGTGCGACGGTGCTCTCGTGCCCCGCCACTAGTATGCCCGCGGCCAAGCCGATCGCCTCTTCCTCGGTCGCCTTGCCCTGGTCGACCGCCGCGAGCAGATCCGTCAGCAGGTTGTCGCCCGGATCCTGGCGCTTGCCTCGCATCTTGCCGCGAATGTAGGTGCGCAATTCTTCCCAGGCCAGGAGCGCCGCGCTACGCGGGCCGCTTTCATGCTGGTGCGTCATCACTTCATCGGACAGCTCGGCGAAAAAGGCGTGATCCTCGTAGGGCACGCCCATCAGCGCGCTGATGACCATGGCCGGAAGCGGAAAGGAGAGGTAGTGCCGCAGGTCGGCGGGCTGGGGCTGGGCCGCCAGCGTCTCGAACAACTGCGCGGCGATCGCCTCGATTCGCTGCGCGAGCAGCTTCACCCTGCGGTTGCTAAAGGCCGGCGCCACGATCGCGCGTAACCGGGCATGCTCGCTGCCCTCGTGCGAGCCCAGCCACCCCGGCGAACCGAGAATCACCGTAGCCGGGGTGAATGCCGCCGAGGGCATTCCCGAGGGCCGGAACGCCGAGTCGGACAGTACCGCCTTAGCTTCCTCGTAGCCTGTTACCCACCAACCTTCGTGCCCGGACGGGAAGCGCACGCGGTGGATCGGACCGTTGGCGCGTAACGCCAACATCTCGGGCGAGGGCTCGATGTGATTGACGCGCCACATCGGCAGCGTCGGCAAGGGTTGTCCGGACCTGATGGCACTTCACTCTCTATGCGATGAAAGGGCGGAAGGTGACCGGCAAGCGCTGCCGACAGCCAATGACTTAAAGCGGCATGTAGAAGACGTCCTACGCGGCGATTGTCGGCGCCAGATATTCCACCGCACGAACAGCGGGGAAGTACCGGCATGACGCGCTGGACGTCTTGCAAGCGTCAGCAGGAACCGCAGTCGTCTTCATCGTCTTGCTCTACGATGTGTCTTCTTACCGTTTCCTCATGCCTCTCGAAGGGCTGCGCTCTGCTTCAGCGAGAGAAAAGACCACCTCAACATCCTCGCGTGAGACGAGCGGGCAGGAAGCCCAAGAGCTCAGGGGACCAAGGTGCGACTAGGTCCTCGATAATGGTTTGAAGATCTGCCAGGAGATGTGCGGTAAACTGTCGGCGTGAGCTCACGAGAACTGCCAAATTATTGGTCTTGAAATGGCAACCAAGTTTCTGCCACACAAAGCGATCGGATTCAGTCAAGACGATGTTCCTTTGAAAGTGGAGTTGAGTGGAAGGCCTGGGTCTCCAAGCAGCATTCGCATCAGGTTTCTCTCCAAACGTTACTCTGCAGATATCGGTCTTCGCGGCCACGAGCATGAAGCGTATGCGCTGCGTGCGTGAGCTCATCTGCTAAGTCCCCTGGATTAGGAGTTCGCCTTACCTGCAGTCCTGGAGCACGAAGCCTGTGACATATAGATCGGGGGACGGCCCATTTACGACATCGTCGTCACTTTTGTCGGCTTTGCGACAAGCATTCTTCCTCGCCCAATCGCGTATTTTCCGTCCAGGTAGCTGAAACAGCAGTTAATTATTGTTGGTCAGCTCAATCGGCCTGCCTGGCACGAATCTTGAGAGCTATTGCGAGGCAGCGGAACGGCCTCCGCATCCGCGTTGCGGGATAACCGCATTTGCTTCGAACACATGAAGGAACGCCAAGCATGGCAGCTCTGCGTCAGATCGCATTCTATGGAAAGGGCGGAATTGGCAAGTCCACTACGTCCCAAAACACGTTAGCCGCCCTTGTGGACCATGGGCAGAAGATCCTCATCGTCGGCTGTGATCCTAAGGCTGATTCTACGCGCCTGATCTTGAACTCGAAGGCTCAGGATACGGTTCTTGATCTCGCAGCAACGAGAGGTTCGGTTGAAGATCTTGAACTCGAAGACGTGCTCAAGGTCGGCTATAAAGGTATCAAATGCGTGGAGTCTGGCGGCCCGGAGCCGGGCGTCGGCTGCGCGGGACGCGGCGTTATCACGTCGATCAACTTTCTCGAAGAGAACGGTGCCTACAACGATGTCGACTACGTGTCTTATGACGTGCTCGGTGACGTTGTGTGCGGCGGCTTCGCGATGCCGATCCGTGAAAACAAAGCTCAGGAAATCTACATCGTCATGTCCGGCGAAATGATGGCCCTCTATGCCGCCAACAATATCGCCAGGGGCATTCTAAAATATGCCGCAGGCGGCAGCGTCCGCCTGGGTGGGCTCATTTGCAACGAGCGTCAGACCGACCGCGAAATCGACCTCGCCGAAGCGCTGGCTGCCAAACTCAATTCTAAGCTCATCCATTTCGTGCCACGCGACAACATTGTCCAACATGCCGAGCTTAGAAAGATGACGGTAATCCAATATGCGCCGGACTCTCAGCAAGCGGCCGAGTACCGGACACTTGCCCAAAGAATACATGACAATTCTGGCAAAGGCACCATCCCGACCCCCATCACCATGGAAGAACTTGAGGACATGCTTCTCGATTTCGGGATCATGAAAACCGATGAGCAGATGCTTGCCGAACTTCAAGCCAGGGATGCGAAGTGATAGCTGCCCAGTGATCACACTGATACGAGCGTGCAGCGACACGCAAAGCGCTCGCCATCCCGTGAGGGAGGTTTCGCCAATGAGGCTTCATCCGGATTTTCTAAGGGGTAGGGCAATGAGCCTCAAATACGACAATGACAGTGGCTTCCACGCGAAGCTTATAGCAGACGTGCTGTCGCAATATCCGGGCAAAGCAGCGAAGCGCCGCAGTAAACACCTTAGCGTGGCAACGAGCGAAAAGGACGCCGGCGAGGACCCAAACACGATTAGCGAATGCGAGGTAAAGTCGAACATCAAGTCTGTTCCTGGCGTGATGACGATCCGCGGATGCGCGTATGCCGGTTCAAAGGGCGTCGTCTGGGGACCCATCAAGGATATGGTTCACATTTCACACGGGCCGGTCGGCTGCGGTCAATACTCCTGGTCGCAACGTCGCAACTATTACGTCGGTCTGACAGGCATCGACACTTTCGTGACGATGCAATTTACCTCCGATTTCCAGGAGAAGGACATCGTTTTCGGCGGTGACAAGAAACTGGAAAAGGTCATCGACGAGATTGCTGAGCTTTTCCCGCTAAGCAATGGCATCAGCCTGCAGTCCGAATGTCCGATCGGTCTGATTGGCGATGACATTGAGGCCGTAGCGCGAAAAAAGGCCAAAGAACATACGACGACCGTCGTGCCGGTGCGCTGCGAAGGCTTCCGTGGTGTGTCGCAATCGCTTGGCCACCACATCGCCAACGACGCAATTCGAGATTGGGTCTTCGACAAGAAAGACTTAAAATTCGAGCCGGGTCCTTACGACGTCAATGTCATAGGCGACTATAACATTGGCGGCGATGCATGGGCGTCGCGCATCCTGCTCGAAGAGATCGGATTGCGCGTGGTCGGCAACTGGTCGGGAGATGCAACTCTCGCCGAAGTGGAGCGCGCTCCGAGAGCTACGCTCAACCTCATTCACTGCTATCGGTCGATGAATTACATCTCCAGACACATGGAGGAAAAATATGCCATTCCTTGGATGGAGTATAATTTCTTTGGCCCATTCCAGATCGAAGCCTCGCTGCGCAACATAGCCAAGCATTTCGGGCCGGAGATCGAAGATAGAACGGAAACAGTCATCGCCAAATACCGACCCTTCGTTTCGGCTGTGGTCGACAAATATTGGCCGCGCCTTTCTGGCAAACGGGTGATGCTCTACATCGGCGGATTGCGCCCTCGTCACGTCATCACCGCCTATGAGGACCTCGGAATGGAAATCGTAGGAACCGGCTACGAATTCGGTCATGGCGACGACTATCAGCGCACCGGCCACTACGTAAAAGAAGGCACGTTGATCTACGATGACGTGACTAGCTACGAACTAGAGAAATTCATCGAGGGAATTCGGCCCGATCTCGTCGGGTCCGGCGTTAAAGAAAAATACCCGGTGCAGAAAATGGGCATTCCATTCCGTCAGATGCACTCCTGGGACTATTCTGGTCCGTATCACGGTTATGACGGCTTCGCGATTTTCGCTCGGGATATGGACATGGCGATCAACAATCCAGTTTGGGGTCTCTACGACGCGCCCTGGCAAAATGACCGCGCTTTGGCGGCGGTTGCTGGGTGAGAACATAGCGTTCGCGCGTAAAAAACGCGCAACGGCTTAAGCGACGCATGTTTCTGGACCGCCCTTGAGCCGCGGCCAGATCGAAAGAGGTGACTCTATGCCGCAATCAGCTGAGAAAACTCTCGACCACGCGCCCCTATTCTGCGAGCCGGAATACAGGCAGATGTTAGCCGAGAAAAAGTTGAACTTCGAATGCCCACACCCTGATCAGGTCGTGTCAGACCAACGCGAATTCACGAAGACCTGGGAATACCGCGAGCAAAACTTGGCCCGCCAAGCCCTTGTCGTCAATCCAGCCAAAGCCTGCCAGCCACTCGGCGCGGTTTTCGCAGCGGCGGGATTCGAGCGAACGATGTCGTTCGTCCATGGCAGCCAAGGTTGCGTTGCCTACTACAGATCGCACCTATCGCGCCATTTCAAGGAGCCGTCATCGGTGGTCTCGTCATCGATGACAGAAGACGCCGCTGTATTTGGTGGCCTGAAGAATATGGTCGACGGTCTCGCCAACACGTACAAGCTCTATAACCCGAAGATGATCGCGGTGTCGACCACATGTATGGCCGAGGTCATCGGAGATGACCTGCATGGTTTTATCGAAAACGCCAAAAGTGAAGGTTCGGTCCCGCGCGATTTCGATGTCCCCTTCGCCCACACACCTGCCTTTGTCGGCAGCCATGTCGATGGCTATGACAGCATGGTAAAAGGTGTGCTGGAGAATTTCTGGAAGGGCACCGCGCGAAATGAAGCCACCGCTACTATCAACATCATTCCTGGATTTGATGGCTTCTGCGTTGGGAACAATCGCGAATTAAAACGCCTGCTCGACTTGATGCAAGTGACTTACATGTTCATCCAGGACGCATCAGATCAGTTCGATACGCCTTCCGATGGCAAATTTCGGATGTATGACGGCGGGACCAAAATCAATGACGTGAAGGCGGCGTTGAACGCGGAGTGGACATTGTCCCTGCAATATTACAACACTCGCAAGACGTTAGATTACTGCAGAGACGTTGGACAAGCGGCGACCTCCTTCCACTACCCTCTCGGCGTCGAAGCTACCGACGAACTTCTGATGGTGATATCGGAGATTTCCAGCAGAGAAATTCCCGAGGCGATCCGTCTGGAGCGCGGCCGACTCATCGATGCGATGGCGGACAGCCAAGCTTGGCTGTATGGAAAAAAATACGCGATCTACGGCGATCCAGATTTCGTTTATGCGATGGCGCGCTTCATCATGGAGACCGGCGGCGAGCCAACCCACTGCCTCGCCACAAATGGCACCTCAGCTTGGGAGGACGAGATGAAGGAACTCCTCGCATCCTCGCCCTTCGGGAAGAATGCACAGGTTTGGCCAGGCAAAGATCTCTGGGCACTGCGCTCGCTACTGTTCACCGAGCCGGTGGATCTCCTGATCGGAAATTCTTATGGGAAGTATCTCGAACGGGACACCGGTACCCCACTGGTTCGGCTGATGTTTCCAATTTTCGACCGGCACCATCATCATCGATTCCCCCTCATGGGTTACCAAGGCGGACTGCGTCTTTTAACGGCGATCCTCGACAAGATCTTCGACAACCTCGATCGCGAAACAATGCACGCGGGTGTGACAGATTATTCGTACGACCTCACGCGCTAAAAGCGGCGGCCGGCCAGGCGGCCTATCTCTTAACCAGATATGAAGGCAGACGAATGTCCTCGCTCAACGCCAAAAACAAAGATGCCTTCCACGAGCTAGCGAGTGAAAAGAGCGGCAGCAAGGGTCCCAAGGCGCGCCTCAGGAATTGCGCGAGGCCAATGGCCCCGGGAACGGCCGTCGGCGGTTGCGCTTTCGACGGCGCCAAGGTCGCACTGCAGCCGATCACGGATGTCGCACATCTTATTCACGCGCCGCTCGCCTGCGAGGGAAATTCCTGGGACAACCGTGGCGCTGCCTCGTCAGGCCCAACACTTTGGCGCACGAGCTTCACGACTGATCTTACGGAAATCGACATCGTAATGGGACACAGTGAACGGAAGCTCTTTAAAGCGATCCGGGAAATCAAGGATGGGTATGCGCCCGCAGCAATCTTCGTCTATTCAACCTGCGTTACGGCGATGATCGGTGACGACATCGACGTTGTTTGCAAGCGAGCGACGGACGAATTTGCCTTACCGGTGGTGCCGGTCAATGCGCCAGGCTTTGTCGGGTCTAAAAACCTCGGCAACAAGCTAGCGGGCGAGGCGCTGCTCAAGCATGTCATAGGTACCGTGGAGCCCGATGAACCAGGCCTTTGCGACATCAACATACTCGGCGAATTTAACCTCTCGGGTGAGTTCTGGCAGGTGAAGCCGCTCTTGGATAAGCTCGGCATCCGCGTCCGCGCCTGTATTCCCGGAGACGCGCGATATCTGCAAGTCGCCTCCGCCCACCGCTCGCGCGCAGCGATGACGGTGTGTTCGACAGCGTTCGTTGCGTTGGCACGTAAGATGCAGGAACGCTGGGACATTCCATTTTTCGAAGGCTCCTTCTATGGCATCTCGGGGACCTCGGAGGCCCTCCGGCGGATCGCCGATCTGCTTGTAAAGAAGGGTGCTGACCCCTCGCTTTTGCATCGCACAGAAATCCTTGTAGCGGAAGAAGAGGAAAAGGTGTGGAAGAGGCTGGAAGCCTACCGACCTCGCCTTGAGGGCAAGCGCGTGCTTCTAAATACAGGCGGCGTGAAATCCTGGTCCGTCGTCCATGCCTTGATGGAGATCGGCATGGAGATCGTCGGCACATCAGTCAAGAAATCGACGCTCGAAGATAGGGAGCGAGTGAAACAGACCCTGAAGGAGGAGAACCTCCTGTTCGAGTCGATGTCGCCGCGCGAGCTTTTCTCGCTTCTGCTCGAGAGAAAGGCTGACATCATGCTGTCGGGCGGACGCACCCAGTATATAGCGCTAAAGGCAAAACTGCCCTGGCTCGACATTAACCAGGAGCGTCATCACGCTTACGCTGGCTATGAGGGAATGGTGCAACTTGCTCGACAAATTGACCTGGCAATCCACAATCCGATGTGGCCGCAGGTGCGCGAGCCGGCGCCATGGGAGCCGGCCTTGGTCGTTTAAAAACGAGCGAAAAGAGAAGTGTAAGCGCAACCAAAACCGCGAGATCACTCGCAAAAAATGTTGAGGTCGTACTATGGCACGCGTCGTATCTCAAACGAAGTCGGCGGCGGTCAACCCCCTGAAGTCGTCTCAGCCGCTTGGTGCTGCCTTCGCCTTTCTGGGCGTCGACGGCGCAATACCGCTGCTCCATGGCAGCCAGGGATGTACGAGCTTCGCGCTCGCACTGCTCGTGAGGCATTTCAATGAAGCGATCCCGCTGCAAACGACGGCGATGAACGAAGCCGCGATAATCGTCGGCGGCGCGGATCGTCTCGAAGAGGCAATTCTCAACCTCAAAACCCGCACACGGCCACGACTGATCGGGATATGCACGACCGCATCGGTAGAGGCCCGCGACGAGGATGTCGCCGGTGACGTCGAAAACATCAAACGCAAGCGGGCGATGGAACTTGCGGGCACCGAAGTGGTACTCGCCAACACGCCGGACTTTGACGGCGCGATAGAGGAAGGGTGGTCCAAAGCTGTTACCGCCGTGATCGAGGCAATAGCGCGACCTGACAAGCAGTATCGCAATCCGAGGAAGATCGCGATCTTGCCTGGCTGGAACTTAACAGTTGCTGACATAGAACATCTGCGCGAGACGGCCGTAAGCTTCGGGCTCGACCCGGTTATTCTGCCCGACGTATCCGGAGCGCTCGACGGCTCCATCCCCGAAGAATGGATGCCGACAACGTATGGCGGCACCAAATTGAAGGAGATCCGCGATCTCGGTGCGACGATGCAGTGTATCGCAATCGGTGAGCATATGCGCCGACCGGCTGAAGCGCTGCAGAGACTGACCGGCGTGCCGTACGTGCTGTTTAGATCGCTGACGGGCCTAGAAAACGTCGATCGCTTTATTCGCGTGCTTGCCGCTATGTCACGCAAACAGACACCGCTCAATGTCCGCCGCAACCGAATGCAGTTGCAGGATGCCATGCTCGACGGACATTCCCATATGGCTGGCAAGAAGATCGCAATCGCCTCCGAGCCCGATCAACTCTTCCAGCTCTCCGACTTTTTTACTGCCATGGGTGCGGAAATTGCGGCCGCGGTCACCACGACCGGCACCTCGAAGGCGCTCGAGATGGTACCGGCGAAGACCGTCAAAGTCGGCGATCTCAGTGATCTGGAAAGTCTCGCCGCAACGGCCGATCTTATCGTCACACACTCGCACGGCCGAGAAGCTGCCAGACGTCTCGGCGTCCCGCTGATGCGGGTGGGGTTCCCCATGTTCGACCGCCTCGGCAGCCAGCACGAGCTTACAATCTTGTACCGAGGGACCCGCGACGTGATCTTCGACTTCGCGAACATCCTTCAGACTAACCACCCCCCGAACCCCTGGCCCACTTGACTCAACCGACAGGCGGGAATCGCAAAAATGAGATCAGTTCGTCGCCTCTCGCAGTTCAATGGCAGATTCCATCACCAGCGGCCGAAACGGCAGTTGGGCGCTTTGCGAACCGCGATCGCCACGCAAGCTATGAAAGGACTGAAAGCGCAGTTTGAATCGGCCAAACGATTGACCAACTACGACGCGATACGCGACGCGTGGACCTTCGTGGAAGCCGCTGGGTTAGAAGACATCTCCGACGAGATCGGAAGACACCGAAGGGAAGGTGAGGATTGCACCGGGACAAAGATAGCGGCGTTAGACAGCTGCCGGCTCGCATTTTGTCTCGCAATGGGCGCGCCTTCGGCGGTCACATTTGTCATAGGCAGAACTCGCTAAATCGGAGGAATCTATGACAAGCTCATCCGTGACTCGCGACGGATCCCGATGGATGCCGGAATATCTGAATTCGATCAACCCTGCCACATGCATCGGCTGCGGCCGCTGCTTCAAGGTCTGCTCACGTGAGGTCATGCATCCCTACGGTATCGATGAAGCAGGCGAAATGCTGGGTGTCTGCGATGGCGAGGACGACTTTAATGGTGAGCTCAGTCGCGTGATCATGGTCATTGATTATCCCGGCCGCTGTATCGGCTGCGGAGCGTGCGCCCGCGTCTGTCCCAAGAACTGCCAGACTCATATCGCCGTTGATCATCGTGCGGTGCACGAATCTTGAATTCCGTTCCGAGCGGTAGAAGCCGCCGGCGCCATCCACAGTGCGAGACAATCGCATCAGTTCGATCTGCCATTCGGAGGCAATCATCACAGGAAACACCAGGTCGAAAGTCGAACGATCTGAAGAGAAGAGGCATTGCACTGTGCATCAAGCCGCGACGTACCTCTCTGTGATTATTCTTTGCGTCGCCGAAGCGACTGTCGCGAGTGAAACCATGGTCATGCCCAACCCGTCCGGACTTGATGTGGTCGACCTCGGAGCATTTAAACCCGCCGACGAGTTCGACAGCCTTCCGGTTACATCCTTGGGCGGCCGACGCGAGCTTCGAAATTTGAAAGCAAGATCCAACCATGAGCTTCTAATGAGGATACTCATGAGAGCATTAGATATTTCTGTCGTTGGAGCAACCGGGGCGGCCTGCAGTTAACCGCCACCTGCGTTAGAGTGCCGGTAAAGACGGGTCATTCCGAGGCGGTATACGTCGAGTTCGACGATCATGTTCGACTAGAACAGGTCCGTGAGCTCCTGGCAAATGAACCTGGTGTTCGACTTTATGCTGATGAAATTCGCGACGGATATCCAACGCCGCGCTGTCTGGGAGATCCCGCAGATGTTCACGTCGGACAGGTCCGAGTAAATCCCGAGAATCCGCGCGGGCTGTGGATGTGGGTGGTAGCCGACAACCTTCAGGTTGGGGCCGCACTCAACGCACTCCTCATCGCACAGCTTGCGATCGCCAATAACTTGATCGGTGAAACATGAAAACGACCATTGTCAATTTTGAGAGCTCGAGTTTTCGAGATCCTTGTCACTACGCTCGAGTTGCTCGGCATTTAGCTGAGCTGCGGACTGCAGGAGGAAGTAAGATTATCGCCGTGGTCAGCGCAATGTCTGGAATGACCGACAAGCGGAAAGCAGCCATGCTTGGCGTCAACGGGGAAACATCACCATCGAATCTCGATGCGGCGCTCACCACCGGCGAAATGCTAACTAAGTCATCGGGTCAAAAATCAAGCGCAACATAAAACATGAATAAGCAAAAATCACCGAGGAAGCTTTCAAAAATCGCCTGTGCCTGCCTGTTGTCGGGCAGCTTGCTGGCAGGGTCGGCGCATGCTGTCACGCCGGACAATGGCCAGATCTTGAGCGGCTTTTGGACCACCGCGAATCTGGTCAAGGAATATTTCGATTGGCGCGGCTGGGCTGGCTGGGGCGCGATTGGCCTGACCAATGTGGTCATTACCGTGGCAACCGGAGAAAGCAATGGCGCCTTTACCCGGGCTCTGTTCACCAATCTTTGCGGCTCTACCGCCGCCGGGTTTGTAGCCGCGTGGAAGCCGGCCACCAGGCCCGGAGCTGCGACGCACATCAAGGCAATCGTCAAGGCCGGGACCGTGACCGCCGCCGCCAGCGCCTGCGGATGGGCGACGCAGGCAATCCTTAGCAAGATCGATTCCGAAATTCCTGCTGCGCAAAGAGCGATCGACAACGCGCAAAGAAACAATGTGCCGAATTACAAGGAAATTGTCGACGACAAGACAAAAGTAAATAACGCATTTCTGGGCATCGAGAAGAATTACCGCGATACCGCGCTCGCCTTGAACAAGGCGGCGGATCTGATGAGCCAATACCGCAGAAACGGCTGCACGCCCCGCACGCAGTCCACACTCTGCGCCGACCTCTATCGTCGCTGGGCCAATGCGCAAGCCGAGGCTGAGCAGAAACTGCTTGCCTTCAACGATGACGGCAAGACGATGTCCGCCAACGTCAAGGAACTGGGTCACGACGTGAAATCTTGAATTGAATTGGCCCGTTCGAATCTTCGGCCGGCCCGTTGAAAGCAGTGGGCAAGCGTCACACTCTGAGGAAAAAATGCCGATCTACTACTCAAAGTCAACAGGCAAAAAGAAATTGCTGCGCGTCCTTCTCGTATCGCTTACAGCTTTGGCGGTCTATTGCATTTACCAGTCGGATGAAATTGCACCAACGGCCGAGGTGTTGCCTGCCGACCGTCAAGCTCCCGTTCGATTCGATCTGTTGAATCCGGCGCAATATGCATTGCAGGCCAAGGATTACGGGGGGCATCCCGCCTACGGCGCAGCGATGCTGGCGCGGGTATGCGCCAGCTATTTCGAATCTAGGAGCAATCACGACCAGGATCTGGCCGACGCCGCAAAACTGGAAAAAAGCGGCGACAGGAACTTCGAAGATCTTGTCGCCGCCACCGCTTTCAAAATTCGCACGATGGAGGTGCAGTGCAGCGGTGTCACCGCGGAAGACATCCGGAATTCCGGCGATTTGCTGCGCGAAGCCGCAGCCGCGGGGGATGTCAATGCCAAGGCCATTGTCTTGTTCGAGGATTTCCGCGCCGCAGATGCCGCCCGGGCCGAAGCCAAGCTGGCCAACAAGGCCTTCATCGTCGATCCCGCCGTTTACAAGGATTGGCTGAACGAAGCGGTGCATCTGACCGAACAGGGAAATCTGAGAGGCGCCCAGCTTGCCGCCTTGTTGACCGGCGTCAGCGCCTACGGGCAAAAAGACATAACTACATCGGCCATGTGGTCCATGGTCGCCCAACAATCCAAAGGGGAGGCATTCGATTCCGGCAAATTCTCTTTCGAGACGGAGCCATACAACGAATTGAGCAGTGCACAAAGAGCCGCAGCCACCGAGCGCGCAAAGGATGTTTTCGGCACGTGTTGCAACCAGCCTTCGGCGCAAGCCCAGGAGGCGCCCTGACAGAGTGATCGCCGCACCGGAGCGCGAGGAAATCGGACAGCTTCCGGCGCGCTGAATCTCGGATGGCAGGCCGTTAACCCGCCTTCCTGGTCTTGGCGGCCGTCTTTTCCAAGGCTGCCTTTCGGCCGGCGCCGCCGGATTTGGCAGCGGTCTTGGCACTGCGCTTCTTTGTCGCCGCAGTGCTGGACATGTCGCCGACCAGCTGCTCGGCGATCTTCATTCCGTCGCAGTCACCTTGGCGCCCTTGACGCCCGCGGCCGGCAGATCAAGGCCTTCCAGCGTCTTGACCTCGTCGCCCCAGCGCAGCAGGTTCAGCACCAGCACCAGCACCAGCACCTTGCCCGAAGGCACCAGTCCGGCCACGCGCTAGGCGCACAACGCACTGGGCCAGCGCGCCTTCAGACCGAGCCGCTGTACCCGCCCAGCCAGGGCGACGAGGCCGAGCCGGGCTTCATGGCGATGTTGACACCGTCGTGGCTGCGTGTTTCGGCCAGCAGCGCTGTGATTTGGAGAAGCTTGTCACTGGGCTGTGCGGTGATCTCCCCCGACCAAGCCTCGACGCCGACGAGAAGCCCGTTCTGCTTAATCAGTCCCTCTTGCTCAAGGTGCGCTCGGAAATCAACTCGGTCGTGGCCATCGGCCTGCGCCGTGCCTTTGAAATTGCCGTACTGAACACTTGCATGGAAGTTTTCCGTTGTATGTCCGCTCCTCATTTGGAGCGGCAAGCATAAGACGGAAGGGCGCGGTGAGTTCAAGAAATCGCGCCGGCGCCCATTCTAGAATCTCTGCGCAGGATGCGATCGGCCAACGGCGATAGAAGCGCCGGCGAGGAGATCCGGCCACCCGCAGTCGTTTTTCCACCTCGGCCAGCACCAGAACGCCACAGCTGGAGGACAACATGCCGCCGTCGAAACGGGCGACGACGGACTTGCCGCCCACCGATGAAAAACCGCTCAGCGGCAGGGTAAGATCATTCATGGCGGGTGTGGTCTCCGGGAAATGATTCGGATCGGCCTTAGCAACAAAATCCTATGTTATTTCAACGGCTTGTACTACTTCCGCCAACCTACCATGAGTTTTCCGGGCTAAGTGCCTGCCTGTTGGATGCTGCAGTCAGCTGCCTTGGGATTCCCGTAACGTCTTTGAACGGCTATGTCCTCGGGATACCCACTAATTCAGACTTCGGCCGAGCGTCAGTAAAAAGCGTGGATCCTCAGCCAATCAGGGCTGCACTTCAGGAGCATGACATTGTCTTGCCGCGATTGATCAGTCGGGCAGACTAACGTTTCTCGGCAGAAACAGGTCCGATCTGACAGCAGTCGTGATCGCAACTATGTTGGGAGAGCAAGCTTGTGAAATATATTCAGATGTTAAGAGCGTCTACACGGCAGATCCTCATCTTGCCCCAGGGGCACGATTAATCCCGACGATCGCCTACCGGACAATCGCGCAGATGTCGCGGCATGGCGCAAAGTGCAGGCTCACGCTTGTCGAAAAATTGTACGTCTCCCTTGTGTAATGTGGCGCTGAGATATCTGAGGAATTGAGTTTGCTCTCGCAGATGCTGTCGTAGCCGGCGCACCAGATCGAGCGAAGGGTGCGCTCTAACCCCGATTGCGGTGGCGACGCTAAGCGCGGTGCCGGAGGATGTGGTTCCGGCAGATTTCGACACAAAACATGCCGTGACCCGCGAAGCGAGCTAAGACCCAAGAACCGGAGCCGCGCCCACAATAGACATGGCAGACCTGGCCAGTGCAAGAACCGCGGGCGTGATCCAAACTCACCCAAGGGCTAGCTTTCACAAAGTCGCGCCACTTAAGGCAGGATCTTTCGGTTCAAGTCGAAGCATGACAGCGTCAGAAGCCTGCGACCTTGGCGAGCGCCCGCTTCTCGCGGCGGCGCTGGACCGAGGAGGCAATGTTCATCCCCTCTGATCGAGACGGTGAAGAAATATTTGAGTTCGAAGAGGCCGCGCGGCGTCAGCATATATTTGTTCGACGTGACGCGGCTGACTGTGGATTCATGCATCTTGATCGCCTCGGCGACCGTCTTCAGGTTCAGCGGGCGCAGGTGATCAACGCCGTGCCGTAAGAAGGCGTCCTGCTGGCGGACGATTTCGCTTGCCACATTCGTGATGGTGTTTGCTCGCTGATCGAGGCTGCGGGTCAGCCAGTTGGCGGTCTGCAGGCAATTAGAGAGGAAAGCGTGATCCTCGCCGTTCTTTGTCACCCGGGAAAAATAGGACTGGTTGACCAGCACGCGCGGCAGCGTATCCGGATTGAGCTCGACCAGCCAGCCGCCATCCGAGGAGGCTCTGACGACCACATCGGGCATGATCGCTTCGGACACACCCGCCTCGAAACCGCTGCCGGGCTTGGGATTGAGCTGACGGATCTCGCCGAGCATGTCGAGAAGATCTTCCTCGTCGACGCCGCAGAGCCGCTTCAGCGTGGGCAAAATCACGCCGGGCCAGCAGTTCGAGGTTTTGGACCAGAGCCTGCATGGCCGGGTCGTATCGGTCCTTCTGCCTCAGCTGGATCGCCAGGCATTCGGCGAGGCTGCGGGCGAAAACGCCCGGCGGATCAAGGCTCTGGAGGGTGGCGAGCACGCGCTCGGCCTGTGCGAGGCTCGTGCCCAGCCTCTCGCCCGCCTCGACGATATCGGCCTGCAGATAACCGCAGTCGTCGAGCTGGTCGACGAAATTCTGCGCGATCAGCCGGTCGGCCATGTCAGGCAGAACGAAGGGGATCTGCTGGGCGAGATGATCCCGCAGCGACACCTGGCCGGCGACGAAATCGTCGAGATCGTAATCGGCACCCTCGCCGCTGCCCGGCATCGATTTCCACTGGCTGACGAGTTCCGGCGCATCGAGGCGCTGCGGGGCACCGTCATCAGGAAAGACATTGGTGTAATTGGCGTCGAGTTCGTCGTTCAGCCGGCTGGTGCTGGCACTGCCGCCATTGTCATACCAGTCGCTGGAGAGCGCCTCGGTGCGGTTGTCGTAGCCGTCGTCGGAGCCGGCATCCTCGGGCTGATGAGCATATCGATCATCTTCGGCTTCGCCGCCCGCCTCATCATCATCGTTGTATGGAAATTCGAGTAGCGGATTCTGTTCCACTTCTTGAGCGATAAACTGGTTGACTTCGAAGTGCGTCATCTGCAGCAACTGGATGGATTGCCTCAGTCGCGCTGTCATCACCAGGGACTGGGTCTGGCGCTGTAAGAGATTGGCGGACAGTTTCATGATAGAATTCCACTTAATTCGTGGGACCATGCCTGATCATGACCTCAGGGTACGGCGATCGATGCCTTCACGTGAAATTGGCACGTGCTTGGCATCATGAACCACTTGAGGCAACTTTGGCGCCTCGGCGCGTAATAGCCTTCAAGAAACGTGCCAAACCATCGACCGGATTCCGAAAAAGAATATGCTTAAGTTTCAGTGATTTATGGCGAGCAGTGAAGTTGGTTGCGAAAGGGCATTTGTCGCGGAGCCGACAAACGACGACGATGCAGTTTGTCGCGACTGTCCATCTTCCTATCGTGTTTGGACCCAGTGTGCGGTCAGGGTTCTCGTTGATCGGTTTCGTCCTCGGCGAGGATTCGCCAGGCGGCGCCTTGAAGGTCGTCATACTGGCCGCTCTTCAGCGACCAAAGGAATGCCAGGAGTCCTATTCCTCCCATCAGCAGCGCGATCGGTATGAGATAGATCAACATGTTCATGCGGCTTTGACCTCCGCACTCCTGCCGATCCCTCCTCGAGTGTGCATATCCGGACGCTTGCTGAGGGCGTTCAGCCGCAGTGCGTTGGTCACGACGATGATCGAAGATGTCGACATTGCCACCGCCGCTATCAGCGGCGTCGCCAATCCGGCGATGGCGATCGGCACCGCCAGAACGTTGTAACCAATGGCGAGAGCGAAGTTCTGCCGGATGAGGCTGGCGGATCGTCGCGCAACGGCGATCGCTTCCGGAACAGCGTCAAGGCGATCGTTGAAGAAAACGAGGTCGGCGGCCTGTCTGCCGATATCGGAGGCCGTGGCGGGCGCCATCGAGACATGCGCGGCAGCAAGCGCCGGGGCGTCGTTGATCCCGTCGCCAACCATGAGCACGCGACGACCTTCGCCGTTCAGCCTCTGGCATTCATCGACCTTCCGTTTCGGCGTCAGAGAGCCCAAAGCCCTCCCGATGCCCAGAGCATGCGCCGTATTGTCGACGACGATCTGACGGTCGCCGGACACGATCAGCGTTTCAAGGCCGGCTGCGTCGAGCTGGCCGATGGCCTCGCGAGCGCCCGGGCGAAGCGTGTCATCGAAGAAGAAGCGGGCAAGATCGACGCCGTTCTGCGACAAGACCACTTCCGAGAACGGACTATCGGCGGTGCGGGGCACGAAGCTGGTTCCGCAGGCAAACGCCGCGTTGCCCAAGCGATAGATATCCGCTCCGTTCCTGGCTTCCAGTCCCCCGCCGGGGATTTCCGTGACCCTGTCGAAGGAGATGGGGGCAGTTTCGGTGTCCCGCACCAGAGCCCGAGAAAGAGGATGCCGTGAATGCGCTGCCAATCCACGGGCGATTGCAGTGGCGCTCTCGTCCATGGCGTCCACTCTGACAAGGCGCGAACTGCCCATCGTCAAGGTGCCCGTTTTGTCAAAGGCCACAGTGTCGGTCTCGGCCAGTCTTTCGAGTGCCGAACCGTCCTTCACCATGATGCCCTTGCGGAAAAGCTCCCCCGCGGCGACGACCTGGACCACGGGCACGGCAAGGCCCAATGCGCATGGGCAGGTAATGATCAGGACCGCTACCGCGACCAGCATTGCCTGTTTCCAGTCTCCGCCGAGGAGGCCCCAGGCAAGAAAGGAGACCAGCGCCAACAGATGCACGGCCGGCGAATAGAGCGCCGCAGCGCGATCGGCGATCCTGCGATAGCGAGCTCTTCCACCCTCGGCGGCTTCCATCAGGCCGATGATCTCCGAAAGAAGCGAATTCTTGGCAATGCGCGTCGCGCGCAGGACGAGCGAGCCGGTCAGGTTCATCGCGCCCGAACTCACCTCGCTGTTACCGGCGACGGCGACGGGGCTGCTCTCGCCGGTGACGATGGAGAGATCCACGTCGCTTTCTCCGATGACGACTACGCCATCGACGGGAACCCTTTCGCCTGCCGCTATCGAGATTTCATCTCCCACCGCGATCTCTTCTACCGCAATGTAACGTCGGGACCCGTCCGGATTGATCAGCAAGGCCCCGCGCGGCGCCAGCCTTGCAAGTCCGTTGATCGCCGCCCGAGCCTTTTCCCGCATGATATGATCGAGGGTCCTGCCGATCAGCAGGAAGAAGAGCAGCGAAACCGACGCGTCGAACCATGCATGTTCACCGTGATGGATGGTCTCCCACAGTGAAACGGCATAGGAGAGCGTCACGGCGAGAGAGATCGGAACGTCCATGTTGGTGCGCCCGTGGCGGAGCGCATTCCAGGCCGATTTGAAGAAGAAACGCCCGGCATAAACCAGCGCGGGCGCTGCTATCATCGCCGAGATCCAATGAAACATGTCGCGTGTCGCGGCATCTGCGCCAGACCAGACCGATACCGAAAGCAACATGATGTTGGCGGCCGCAAAGCCGGAAACGCCGATCGCCAGGAGAAGCTGATTGCGGGTTCTGTCGTTTTCGGCGGCCGAGGGGGTAAAGAGATGCGCGCGATATCCGGCCGAGTTGATCGCTGCGAGGATCTCGGACGGATCGGCGGCATGTGTCTCCATCTCCTCCTGGTAGACGCAGGTTACCCTTCGAGCCGTAAGATTGACGCGCGCCGTCTTGACGAAAGGAAGTGTCAGCAACGCCCCTTCTATGGTCGAAATGCAGCCACCGCAGTGAATATCAGGAACGCTCAAGTCCAACTGGCGCAGTCCGCCGCCGAGCGGCTGGCTGGCAAGGCGGACCTCTTCGGCACTGGATGACGTCATGCTGAGAGCAAGCACGCTTTCCGCGTCCATGGTGCAGCAGGTCATCGGTCCAACACCTTGGTATCGATGCGTTTGGCCTCGTGCATGACGACCAAGCCGTCGTTTCGCGAGATGGCCTCGACGATCCAGTCACCCTCGGCCAGGTTGTGATCTGCTTCGAACCGTCCCTCGGCTGTTTTTCTGAGCGTGAGGTGGAAGTCTTCGTGATCTCCGACGGGTCGCTTGAAATTCAGCACGACGTCGTCGACGGCCGCAGGCGCGCCGCTCTTGTCGTGAATGTCGTAGCGGATCTGATGCCCTCTTATGGAGAGATCGCCCGCGACGCCGGAAGCCGCCATTGCCTTCATCGCCGCCGCTTTGCGGTTGAACTCCTGACTGGCGACATAGGTATTTTCCACGACCAGACCGCTCCAGCTGGAGGAGGCATAGAAGGCCATGGTGACATTCACCGCGATCACCACAGCGAAGAAGGTCGAGGTCGCAACCAGCATGTGCAGGCCTGTAAAACCTTGGGCAGAGGTCTTCATTTGGTGTCTCCCGGTGCATTGAACGCCGCGCGGTAGGTTGCCCGATCGGCGCGATCCGTATCTTCGATCACGAACAGAAATTCATTGATTGCGGCGCCGGTGGGCTTGCGCGTAACGAAGACCTTGAGCGTCGTGGCTGCGTCCGGTTCGGCATGGACGGTAAAGCGGCGAGCGTCTTCCTTGCCGAACTCGGGAATACGCATCGTCGCCCCCTCCAGCCCGACCAGGCTTATGTTCACATCCCGCGGCGTCGGCACCATGTTCAGGATCCGAAGCGTGTAGCCATTCCGCAGTGAGCCGTCGCTTTCCAGAACATATTGGGGGTTTCGGTCGTGAACGACGTTGAGTTCAAGGCGCTCGCGAAAGGCGAGGTGGACGAGCATGGCCACGCCGACCGATGCCCAGGCGACCGCGTAAAAGACGATTCTCGGACGAAACACGATGCGCCAGTTGAAGTGCCGGATCGCCGGGACGAAGCTTCCATCCTCGTTTCGAACCCTGGACGGCTGGACGGCCGTTCGCCCTTCGTCGGTCGCCAGTGACATGTTGCTCGCGTATTCGCTCAGCGTGGCATAGGCAATCAGGCCGCGAGGCTTTCCGAGCTTGTCCATGACACCGTCGCAGGCGTCGATGCAGAGCGCGCATGTGATGCACTCCATCTGCTGTCCGTCGCGAATGTCGATACCCATCGGGCACACCGCCACGCAGGCATTGCAATCGACGCAATCGCCCACCGGCAAGCCTTTGGCTTGCGCCTTTTTCGCGTGACGCGACCGCTGCTCGCCCCGCCAGTCATGATAGGTGACGACGAGAGAATTCTCGTCGAGCATCGCACCCTGGATGCGTGGCCACGGGCACATATAGGTGCAAACCTGCTCGCGCATGAGGCCGCCGAGCACATAGGTCGTCGCAGTAAGGACGGCGACCGTGGCGTAGGCGGCTGCAGGAGCGCGGCCAGTGAATAGCGAAACAAGCAGGCTCGGCGCGTCGGCAAAATAAAAAATCCACGCTCCGCCCGTGGCGACGCCGATCAGCAGCCAGATCGAATGTTTGACGACACGCTTCCTCAGCTTGGCAAAACTCATGGGAGCGGCGTCAAGCTTCATTCGCGCGTTTCGATCGCCTTCGATCGCGCGTTCGACGACGAGAAAGAGATCGACCCAGACGGTCTGCGGACAGGCGTAGCCGCACCAGGCGCGGCCGACCGCGGAAGTGACGAGAAACAGGCCGAACCCCGCCATGACGAGGAGACCAGCCACATAATAAAATTCCTGAGGCCAGATTTCGATGAAGAAAAAGAAGAAGCGTCGTGAGGAAAGGTCGATGAGGATTGCCTGGTCGGGCGCGTAAGGACCACGATCCCAGCGAATCCATGGCGCGAGATAGTAGATGCCGAGCGTGACCAGCATGACGATCCATTTGAATCGACGGAATCGCCCCTCTGCACGCTTGGGAAAAACCTTCTTCCGAGGTGCATAGAGAGGCTGCCGATTGCGACGGGCGTTGACCGGCTCGACGCTGAGCCGTTCGATGCTGTCGGGATCTGGTGCAGTGTAGAGGTTCATGGGACCTATCCGATTTCACCCGACCTTGTCCCATCCGCCGCGCATCCTTTCCTTGATACAGATCAAGACGAAGGTCTTCCCGCCAATGGAAAAGGCCACGCCCTGGAGAGAGGGCGTGGCCTGGAGGAACCGCGGGGAACGAACACCGCCGGGACGTCCTCGACAAGTCTGCAGCTAGCGGCTGGTCTGCTCGTGGTCTTTGAGGCAGGTCAAACTGATGATTGAACTGCCGATCTTTGCCGGATCATCCTGATCGGACGGTGGTGGCAGAGCCTTGGCGCGCGCCGACACACGTGATCGTATCGCTGCGCGCGGCGTGCCGTAGAGATCGAGGATCGGATTGTGGCCGTGAGCCGCCATAGCTCTGCTCCTTACGTTCCGCCGCCAAGCGAATGCACGAAGATCGTCAGTTCCTTGACCGTCGTATCGCCGAGGCGCCCTGCCCAGGCGGGCATGACGCCATGCTTCGGAGAAGCGACCTGGCGGATGATCGCATCCTCGCCGCGGGCCTTCAGCCAGATCGCATCAGCGAGATCCGGCGCGCCCATTTCGGCTTTTCCTTTGGCATCCTCGCCGTGACATGCGGCACAGTTGTCGACGAAGACCTGTTTTCCCGCCTCTGCGAGACCGGGGTCCGACGGTGTATTGGTCAGCCCCCAGACGTAAGCCGCGACCTGCCTTGTCTGGATGGGATCCAGAACATCGACAAAGGGCGGCATCTCGGAAGCATGAGTGTCCGTATCCCCGTCGAAGCGAATCCCATGCGCGATCGTCGTCTGGATGGCATCCAGGTCTCCGCCCCACAGCCAATCGTCGTCGTTGAGGTTCGGAAATCCAGGACCGCCGCTTGCTCCCGAGCCGTGGCATGGCGCACAATTCACCTTGAATGCTGACGCGCCGCCGGCGATTGCGAATTCGCGAAGGGCAGAATCGGAATCGATTTCCTGTACCGTCTTGGCGGCGATCAGATCATGAAATTGCATTTGCGATGCCTTGGCCTGGTCCAGGTTCTGCTGCAGTTCGGCGCGGCTGGAAAAACCGAGCATGCCCTTCGTAGCGTCGGTAATCATCGGGATCGCGGGATATGCGATCGCATAGCCCAACGCCCAGACAATGGTGGCGTAGAAGGTCCACACCCACCAGCGGGGCATCGGATTGTTGAGTTCGCGGATGCCGTCCCATTCATGTCCGGTCGTTTCGACGCCGCTAAATTCATCGATATGTTTTTCCGACATCTCAATCATCCTTCAAGGGAATATCGGCGGCCTCTTTCGCCGTCTGCTTGCTGCCTGGGCGAAGGGTGAACACAACCACGCCGACGAAGAATGCCGCCATTGCCAAAAGGCCCCAGCTGTCGGCGAAGTGTCTCATTGCAGTGTAGGTTTCCATAGATCACCTCACCGGTAGCCGGTCGCATCGTCGTAGGTCGAGAAATCGACCAACGTTCCGAGCATCTGCAGGTAGGCCACTAAGGCATCCATTTCGGTCAGCGCAGCGGGATCGCCGTCGAAATCGCCGGTCTTCGCCTTCGGATAGCGGGCAAGCAGGGCCGTCGTATCTGCGTTCGGATCGGCTTGGGCCTTCATGTCGGCTTCCGCATTCGCCAGCATGTCGTCGTTATAAGGTACGCCCACGTCCTCGTTGGCCTTCAGGTCCATTCCCACGTCCTTGACCGTCACTCTCTGCTCTTTGAGGAAGGCGTAACTCGGCATGATCGACTCCGGCACCACTGCCCGGGGATCGGCGAGATGCTGGACATGCCATTCGTTGGAATAGCGTCCGCCGACGCGGGCCAGATCCGGCCCGGTTCGTTTGGATCCCCATTGGAAAGGATGATCGTACATGGACTCGGCCGCGAGCGAGTAATGGCCGTAGCGTTCCACCTCGTCGCGGAACGGTCTGATCATCTGGCTGTGGCAGAGGTAGCAGCCTTCGCGGATGTAGATGTTTCGTCCGGCCAGCTCAAGCGGCGTATACGGCCGCATGCCTTCCACCTTTTCAATCGTGTTCTGCAGGTAGAACAGCGGTGCGATTTCGACGATGCCGCCGATGCTCACGACGAGCAGCGAGCCGACGAGAAGGAGCGTCGCGTTCTTCTCGAGGATCTTATGTTTATCAAGTATCGATGCCATGTCTCACCTCACTCGGCAGGCTGTGCTTGGGGCACGAAAGTGGTTGGGATCGCAGCTTCGTCGCGCACGCGGCCGCGGATCGTCATGAACACGTTCCAGGCCATGACGAGACCACCCGCCAGGTAAAGCGTTCCGCCCACTGCGCGCAGCACGTAGTAGGGGAACATGGCCGCGACCGTCTCCGCGAAGGAATAGACGAGGAAGCCCTGGGAATTGTACTCGCGCCACATCAACCCCTGCTGGATGCCGGCAACCCAAAGCACGGCGGCGTAGATGACGATTCCGAGAGTTGCGAGCCAGAAGTGCCAGTTGACCATCCGCGGGCTGTAGAGGCGCTCGCGTCCCCATAGCTTCGGCGTCAGATAATAGATCGCGCCGAAGGTGATCATTCCCACCCAGCCGAGCGCGCCGGAATGCACATGACCGATCGTCCATTCTGTATAATGGCTGAGCGAATTGACTGTCTTCACCGACATCATCGGACCTTCGAAGGTCGACATCCCGTAAAAGGCGATGGCGACGATCATCATGCGGATGATCGGATCGGTGCGGATTTTGTCCCAGGCGCCCGAAAGGGTCATAAGACCGTTGATCATGCCGCCCCAGGAGGGCATCCAGAGCATCACCGAGAAAACCATGCCGAGTGTCTGGGCCCAGTCGGGCAGTGCCGTGTAGTGCAGATGATGGGGCCCGGCCCAGATGTACATGAAGATCAGTGCCCAGAAGTGGATGATCGAAAGCCGGTATGAATAGACGGGTCGGTTGGCCTGCTTCGGCACGAAGTAGTACATCATGCCCAGGAAGCCGGCGGTAAGGAAGAAGCCGACGGCGTTGTGGCCGTACCACCATTGGGTCAGCGCGTCCTGTACGCCCGAGAAGGCGGAATAGCTTTTGGAGCCAAGAAATGAGGCCGGAACCGCCAGGTTGTTGACCACGTGCAGCATCGCGATGGTGACGATGAAGCCGAGATAGAACCAGTTTGCCACGTAGATGTGTGGCTCTTTGCGCTTCAGGATCGTTCCAAGATACACGGCGAGATAGGCGACCCAGACGATGGTCAGCCAGAGGTCGACGTACCATTCGGGTTCGGCATATTCGCGGGCTTGGGTGATTCCGAGAACATATCCGGTCGCGGCCATCACGATAAAAAGCTGGTAGCCCCAGAATACGAACCAGGCGAGGCTCCCGCCGAAAAGACGCGCGCGGCAGGTGCGTTGCACGACATAGAACGATGTCATGATGAGGGCGTTGCCGCCGAAGGCGAAGATAACCGCCGACGTGTGAACGGGCCGTAGCCTTCCGAAATTGAGATAAGGCGCGATGTTGAGGTCGGGAAAGGCCAGCTGTAGCGCGATGACGACTCCGACGAGGAAACCGACCACGCCCCAGAACACGGTAGCGATCAAGCCGTATCGTACGACTTCATCGAAATAGCCGGATATGT
>Ga0102590_1001912_pt1 | contig 27532 bp, 28 predicted proteins | sample AraplaMF_Col_mMF_FD_76859 | JGI IMG/M metagenome (GOLD analysis project Ga0102590, IMG submission 76859) | Arabidopsis root microbial communities from the University of North Carolina, USA - plate scrape MF_Col_mMF | ecosystem: Host-associated > Plants > Roots > Endosphere | place: USA... | reverse complement strand
GCTGCCGGTGGGGACCTTTTCGTCGAACGGCGGGCTCGTCAGGGCCGATCGACCGCCGGCGCCCGGTCCGCGAGGTCGCCCGGGTGTCGTACGGACCGGTATGGGCGCGCGTCCGCCGGGTGCGACGGGTCACCTTCGTATCCCCGCCGCGCGGCGGCATCGGTCGGTTCGCTCCGTGTGAGGACCCCGGCCGCGCGCGGCCGGGGTCTCGGTGTCGGCGCGGTCAGGTCTCCCGTGACGGCCCCGCGTGCGCGTGCTTCAGCCGCATCCGCGCCTCCACCGTCTCCTCGGCGGTCACGTCCGCCCAGAAGCGGTGGCAGGAGACGAAGACCGCGAGTTCCCGCTCGCGCTGCCGGAGCTTCTCCACCTCGGCCTGCTCGTCCTCGGTCCAGCCCGGGGAGGCGGGGCGCTCCACCTTGCGCCAGCCGGTGTCGTCGCTGAATCCGTCCAGTGGCTCCACCGACCAGGGAAGTCGCTTGAGGAGGGCCAGGAGCTCCGCCCGGACCTGATGCAGCTCCTCCTGACCGGCGAGGAGGTCACTCGGAAAGTCATAGGTCGCAGCCACGCCGCAATGCTACGCCTGTTCGATTTTGGGATGCGAGTCGCTTCCTGCGGTTCACTCGAACGATTGAGCCAGCGCGCTGACCTGCGATTACCCCCTCTTTGAGCGCCCCTCAGGCGTCTTGCGCCCTCTGTTCGGGTTCTCGTCCGGTGTTCCTCAGGGCAGGCTGTTCAGGTGGAACTGGACAGTTGTGACTGAAGGAATTAGCGTGAGGGCCCATGGAGCAGAACATCGAGGGCGTCTCCGCGTCCGCCGCTCGTGCGGCGCGTGACCTGCGGGTCGTGTTCAGCCGACTGCGCCGGCGCATGCGGGAGGTCGCAGGGGAGGAGGGCCTCACGCCCTCCCAGGTGTCCGCACTCACCCTGATCAGCAAGGGCGGTGCCGCCACGGCCAGTGCCCTGGCGTCCGCCGAGGGCGTCCGTCCCCAGTCGATGGCCGCCACCCTCGCCGTCCTCGAACAGCTCGGCCTGATCCGCCGCAGCCCCGACCCCGACGACGGCCGCCGTCAGCTCGTCACCCTCAGCGATGCGGGCCGTGAGCGCGTCGAGGGCGACCGCCAGGCCCGTCAGGAGTGGCTCGCCCGCACTCTTCAGGACCGTTACACGGAGGAGGAGCGCCAGACGGTCCTCGAGGCGCTCGCCCTGATGGAACGGCTCACCCGGCCGTGATACCGAAGCTCGTCCCCGTGGCCGCCGACTCTCGGCGCGCCGCCCGGGCAGGCCGCTGTGCCCGTCGCCCGGCCTCCCCGATACTCCTGGATTCCGTACGGAATCCGATGTCCGCCGCCGAGTTGCCGCGGACCCTCATGTACCTCGGAGCCCCGGGCGCCACCGCCGCCGGCGCGGCGCTCCCCGTCCGGGGCGCCGACACGGCGGGGCAGCCCGAACCGGCCCCGTCGACGGCGGAGCAACCCGTACCGCCCGTACGGCTCGCTCCGCCGGATCGTTCCCCCTCCTCCTCCACCCCCGGCTTCCGAAAGGCCCACGCCATGGCTCCCACCACCCTCGACCCGCGTACCGCTCTGGTCGTGATCGACCTCCAGAACGGCATCGCGGCCATGCCCGTCCAGCCCCACAGCGGCCCCGAGGTGGTGGCCCGCACCGCCGAACTCGCCGACGCCTTCCGGGCCCGGGACCTTCCGGTCGTCCTCGTCCGGGTCTCCTTCGCCGCCGACGGCTCCGACGCCGTCCCCGGCCGCACCGAGCAGCAGCGCGGCGCGCGTTCCTTCCCCGAGGGCTGGGACCTCGTCGTCGACGAACTGTCCGGTCACCCGGGCGACATCCAGGTCACCAAGCGCAACTGGGGTGCCTTCCACGGCACCGGTCTCGACGTCCAGCTGCGCCGCCGCGGTGTCACCCAGATCGTGCTGACGGGCATCGCCACCAGCATCGGTGTCGAGTCCACCGCACGGGCCGCGTACGAGCACGGGTACCACGTCACCCTCGCCACCGACGCGATGGCCGACGCCGACCCCGAGGCCCACCGCGGCAGCGTCGAGCGGATCTTCCCGCGTCTCGGCGAGACGGGCACGACGACCGAGATCCTGGAGCTGCTGGCCAAGACCCACGCGGTCTGACCAGGCGGCAGCCGCCCGGCGGTCGAATCCGCCGGGCGGCTACCTTGATGCCCGTGACCCTCGATGATCTGCGTGTCTTCGTCGCCGTCTGCCGGGCCGGAAGCCTCAGCGCCGCGGCCCGGGAACTGGGGTGCACCCAGTCCGCCGTCAGTCAGCACGTACGGCGGCTGGAGCGCGAGGTGGGGGTCGGCCTCGTGGAGCGGCAGTCGCGCGGAGTCGTGCCGACGCGCGCCGGACGTGTGCTGCGGCAGGCCGCCGAGGAAGGGATGTCCGGCCTCGATCTCGCGCTGCGCAGACTGGCGGAGATCGCCCGGGGCGACGGCGGCGTCGTACGGATAGCCACCGGCAGTGTCACCGTGCGGCACTTCATGGCGGCCGCGGTGGCCGAGTTCCGCGGGCTGCACCCCCGGGTCAGCCTGGAGTTCCGGACGGAGAGTTCGTCCCGCGGCTGCTTCGACGCGCTCCGCGAGCCCGGTCTCGACCTCGCCTGGGTGACCCTCGGACCGCCCGTGCGCGGCGTCGAGCAGCGGCCCGTGGTCCGGCTTCCCTGGGTGCTCGCGGTGCCGGTGGACGACGAACTCGCCGGGCGGGAGCGGGTGGAGGCGGTCGATCTGGCCGGACTGCGGCTGATCGGGCTGCCCGAGGGGTCCACCTCCCGCGCTCAGCTCGAGGCCTCCTGCGCCGAGTTGGGGATCCCGGCGGCCTCCTCCGACACGAGCGTCGCCGACTGGGACACCGCCATCCTGCTCGCCGAACTCGGCGTCGGCCACGCGGTCGTGCCCGATCTGCCCGGCTGGCGCGCCGACGAACGGCCGAGACTCAGGTTCGTCCCGGTTCCCGAACTGCCGCCCCTCACCGTCGGCTGGGCGGTCCGCCGGTGGGACACCCTGTCCCCGTCGGCCCACGCCTTCGCCGACACCGTCACCCGGCACAACACCGTGCTCTGACGGCACTTGGGCCGGCGGGACGCCGACCGAGGCTCCCGGACGGGGACTTCAGCCGCCACCCCGGCCTCACGCGTCGAGGAAGGACCAGCGCAGCTCCCGCACCAGCCGGGTCGCCACCGGCGCCGCCACCCCGTGCCGTTCGGCCGCACGCAGCAATGCGCCGCCGATCGCGTCCAGTTCGAGTGCCCGGCCGGCCTCGGCGTCACGCTGCATCGACGACTTCATCTCCGCCGGGAGCAGGTCGTAGCGGGCCAGGGCGACCGCGGGGTCCGTGGCGGCGCCGGCCGCCAGGGCGACCGCGGGGTCCGTGGCGGCGCCGGCCGCCAGGGCGACCGCGGTCGTCTCCTCCACCAGCGCTGCCAGCTCCTCGCGGTACCGGGTGCGGACCTCGCCCAGGGGCACCCCGTAACGCGTCGTCAGCAGCGCGAACGGTGCGAGGAAGACCATCTTCGCCCACAGGGCGGCCGCCTCACCGTCCAGGACGCGCACCCGCACCCCCGCCCACTCCAAAGCCCCGGTCAGCCGGTCGAGTCGTTCCCGGGCCACGCTCTCGCCGGTCAGATCGATCTCCACGAACGGGCTGTCGTGCTCGATCACCCCGGGCGCGACCCGCGTCGACTCGACGCGGATCACCGCGGGGGCCAGGCGCCCGGCCCCATAGCGCTCGCGCAGTACCGCCGGATGTTCCACACCGTTCAGCAGCGGTACGACCAGGGCGTCCTCGGCGAGCTCGTCCGCCGGCACACGCTCCAGCGCGACGTCGAGCGCGGTGTGCTTCACTGTGACGAACACGACGTCGGCGGGCTCCCGCAGCCGCGTGTCCGCCGCCACCCGCGCGGTGAACGGGCCGTAGCGGCCACTGCTGACGCGGATGCCGTTCTCGCGCAGTGCCTGTACGGTCTTGTCGCCCGCAAGGCAGACCACCCGATGGCCGGTGCGAGCCAGCAGTGCGGCCAGCAGCCCCCCGACACCGCCCGGGCCCAGGACCGCCACTGTGAGGTCGTCGTTCGCCATGTTCCGTCCCCGCTCCTCGCCCTGTGCCCCCGCGGCCGGGGCCCCTCGGCGAGGATCACAAGGGCCTGGAATCCAGTCAATCCTCGGGGAAACTTGCCTGTCTCCAAGGAAATGCTTGGGGATCGCTCACAGCCGTACCGAGGAGCCCGGTACCAGCAGGTGCAACCGGTCCGACAGGCCCGCGTCCGCGAACGCCTCGGTGAGTGTGGCGCCGCCCTCGGTGAAGTGGGCCCAGTGCTCGAAGTGCAGCGGAACCACCTGCCGGGCCCCGAGGATCCGGGTCGCCTCCACGGCCGCCTCGCTGGTCAGTGTGAGCGGCGCGTCCGGGACGAGCGGGGTGCGGGCGGCACCCGCGAACAGCAAGGCCACGTCGAAAGGGCCGAAGCGGTCGGCGATGCCGCGGACGACGTCGAGGGAGGCGTTGTCCCCGCTGACGTACACCGTGGGCAGGTCCTCGCCGGACAGTACGAAGCCGGTGACCTCACCGACGACCGGCTCGCTGCCCTCGGGCCCGTGCAGCGCGGGCACGGCGGTCACACGCAGCACCCCGCCACCGGGGCGGGGGAGTTCCAGGTGCTCCCAGGAGGACAGGGCCCGCACCGGCGCGCCGACACGCTCGTACGCCGACGCCGTGGACAGCGTCAGCGGTGCCTCGGCCAGGTAGCGCCGACCCGCGGCGTCCAGATTGTCCGGGTGCTGGTCGTGCGAGAGGAGGACGGCGTCGACCGGGCCGATCTCCGCGGCCCGGACTGCGGGACCGACCGTCTTCACCAGGCTGCGCGAGCCGATGGGGTACTCGCCCGGTGCGTCGAAGGTGGGATCGGTGAGCAGGCGTACACCGCCCAGTTCGACGACGGCGGTGGGACCGCCCACATAGAGGATGTCCACAGTGGTCACACGGTGCACAATCGGGCGGCCGACGAGGATATTCCCGCCTTGTGTCCGGGAGGGCGGGACGCTGTCGTTCGATGGGGCCACACTGGACCCATGTGCCGCAGCATCAAGACGCTCCGCCCGCCCGCCATCCCCGAGGACGCCACGGAGGAGGAGATCCGCGCCGCGGCGCTCCAGTTCGTGCGCAAGATCTCCGGGTTCCGCGCCCCGGCCGCCCACAACCGCGAGGTCTTCGACCACGCGGTGGACGTGATCGCCGCGGCCACCGCGGAACTGCTCGCCGGACTGGAGGTCCGGGGCCGGTCCCGGGAGGCTACTTCCGAGGTGCCGGGCGGCGCATGAGACAGGCCGCGCCCGCGCCCGCGGCGAACAGGGCTCCCACGGAGACGGCCGTCGCCAGCCAGGTCGCGCCCAGCCACTGGCCGCCGAAGTAGCCGAGAGCCACGCTGTAGGCGGCCCAGGCGACACCGGCGAGCGCCGACCAGGGCACGAAGTCGCGGGCGCGGCGGTGGGCCGCTCCCGCGCCGAGGGAGACGACCGAGCGGCCGGCGGGTGCGAACCGGGCGAGGATCACCAGCGCGCCGCCGCCGCGGGCGAGCGCCGTTCCAAGACGTTCCTGCGCGCGGGTCAGCCGCCGCGAGCGGGCGAGGGCACGGTCCAGACGTTCGCCGCCGCGCCAGGCCAGACGGTAGGCGACCAGGTCGCCGAGGACGGATGCCGTCGCCGCGCACAGGACGAGACCCAGGATGTCCGGTGCGTGTCCCACGGCCGATCCGGCCGCGGCCGCGGTCGCCGCGGCGATGACCAGGACGCCGCTCGGCAGGAGGGGCACGAAGACGTCCAGCAGGACCGACGCGGCCACCGCTGGATAGATCCAGGGGCTGTCGGCCAACGACCCCATACTCTCCAACACCCGAACTCCCCGTACTGACTCCCCAGAGGCAACTGCGTGCCGCAGTCTCGCTGGGGAGCGGCAGGAAGCGGCCTTCGACAGCCGTACAGCGTACGCCTGGCTGTGACGGCCGATGCACCGGGGGCTGGTGAGGCCGGCCGACGGTCCGCCCGAGGTGAGCGACCTCCTGCGGCCGGGTTCCGGCATCGGGTGCCTGCAACCACTCGGCGCCGGGTGGCGCGCCATGGCGGCCGCAGTGCCGGGGGCCGTCTTCGCCGAGATGGTGAAGCACCTGTGGGACGACGGCCGCGTACGGCCTACCTGCTGGGGATCTTGGCCTTCTGGTCGGGGCAGTAGACGACCACGGCGGCGGCGACCAGGGCGCTGGACTCCTTCTCGTTGAACCTGGTCCTGGCGTAGAGGATCGCGTGGCTGTGGCCGTGCTTCTTCAGTTGGTCGCACAGCTCGCTGCCCTCGGATCCGAGAGTTTCGGCGAGTTTGTCGGTGGCGATGCCGCCGAAGTCGTCGGGATCGGCGGCCGCGACCGCGGCCGCGTACTTCTTGTCGTCGGCGGACGGCCCGCTCGAGCAGCCGGTGAGGATGCCGGCGGCGAGGAGAGCGGCCACCGCGGTGGTGATGATTCGTCTCATGTGATGATCATCTGCGCCCAGGACGGGATGTGCGGCTCCCATGGGAAATCTGTGACGAACGTGCAGCGGAGCCCACGGCGACATGGTCCGCCGGACAGAACCTAGTCGACACGTGCGAGTTCGCCGTGCGGCCCGGTGGCCGGGGCGGCTTGTGGGCCCGTCATCGGTGCCGTCGCGCGCAGGACCGCGCGCGCCACCGCGTCGGCGTCGGACAGGGTGACCGAATCCACCCCCGGGCGGGCGCCCGCCGCGGTCACCCAGTGCACGCCCTCGGTCGGCACCCCGAAGGCGAACCGGCGTGGATGCGCGGCGCCCTGCCGGTCGATCAGGTGATAGGGGCGCGGTGTCACATCCACGCCCCCGGTCTCGTACCCGTCCACCGTGTGCGGACGGCATCCCCCCGCGCGGAAGAGCCCGCCGAGGAGTTCGTCGGCCGTGTGCCGCAGATCGGGCTCGGGCAGCCGCGCCTCGACCAGCGTACGGACGCATACGGTCGAACCGGGGACCGAGGCCGAGCGGGCGACCCAGGCGCCGGGCTCGGCCCGCACCTCCAGACCCGGGCCCAGCACGTCCAGCACGCCCGCTTCCATCAGCGCCGCCATCTCCTCGATGCGCCGCCGGGGCGGGCCGATGGACAGGAACGCGTTGAGGGGGGTGTACCAGCCGTCCAGATCGTCCCGGCGGGAGTCGCCGGACAGACCGGCGTGGTCGACGATCAGCCGCAGTTCGTTGCGCAGGTCGCGCAGTACGTCCAGGGCGGCCTTGAGCGGGCCCTCGACATTGCCGAGCGCGGCTTGAGCCGCGTCCTCGCGGAGGTGGCCGAGCAGCCAGCCGCGCCAGGCGGCGGGGGAGCGGAAGGTCCGTCCCGTGTACGGGCGGGAGACACGGTCCCAGCACCAGCGGTCGGCACGCGGTATGCCGAACTCGTCCAGGACACGGCCCACCTCGGGCCCGTCGGGACCGGTGGCGAGGAAGCGGTCCCGGAAACCGGCGCGTTCGGTCTGCCTGCGGCCCAACAGCGCCTCGTAGTAGACCGTTTCCACCTCCTTCGCCACCAACGGCCATATCTCCGCCCGGAAATCCGGTGCCTCCCCGGAGTCCGCCCGCTTGCGGAACCTGGCTATCACCTCGTCGGTCAGCAGCAGCGGGGCGTGGCGGCCGTGTGGCCCCTTCGCGTTGTCGCCGCGCGCCTGGTACGGGACACCTCGGCGGGAGCCGGCGTACAGGCGCGGCTCACGGCCCGAGGGCCGGTAGCGCAGCCCTCGGGGAGTACGGACGAAGCGGCCGCCGCGGCCGGTCGTCAGCAGGGCGGCGTGGTCGAAGAAGTTGAGACCCAGACCGCGCAGCAGAACCGGTTCGCCGGGTGCGAGCGGGGAGAGGTCGACGTCCGCCGGGTTGGCGGGAGGGATGTGGCGCAGACCGTAGCGGGCCGCGTGCGCGGCGAGCCGGCGGCGGTCGGGACCGTCGGTCGAGGGGAGGTGGCCCTGGGCGAGGACCACGGCGGACAGACCGGCGAGGGTGCGGCCGTCGGACAGGGCGAGGACCTGGTGGCCGTCGGGCGACTCGGTGAGGCGTGTCGCCCGGGCCGTGTGCACCTCGACCCGGAGCGGGTCCGGCGCGCCCTGGACCACCCGGGCGAACACCCACTCCAGATAACGCCCGTACCGGGCGCGGGTCGGGTAGTCGTCCGGCCCCAACGCGCTCTCGGCCCACCCCGTTTCGCCGTCGCCCGGACGTCCGCGCCCGTCCGCTCCGTCCCGCGCCCATTCGTACAGGCTCGGCCCGGGCCGGATCGGTCCCGCGCACTCCACGCTCTCGTCGGTGAACAACGTCACCTGGCAGGCCACCGTGTTCATCAGCAGCTCCGGGGACTGCGCGGTGCGCCAGACCCGGCCCGGCCCCGGCGGCGCGGGGTCGACGACGTGCACGGTCAGCCGCGTGCCGGGCGGAAGGAGTTCCGGGGCGGAGGCGCAGAGGCGTTCCAGAATGCTCGTGCCCCGTGGTCCCGCGCCGACGACGGCGACGGAGACGGGCACGGGTTCCACGGTCGCGGCAGACAAAACGGGTGACTCCCGGGCGTGTGGGGGGCGCAGGGCGACAGATCCGCCCGCGTGCGGCGGACGGTCCGCCTCATCATGCCTGCGCGGGCCGCGGAAGCCAACGCGCGTCCCACACGCCCCGGATGTCCCTCATGAGACGGTCAATGATGACTCCTCCACGGTCGTGAGCCGCGCCTTTCCGGTCTCGTCCGGGCGTGCCCGGTCCACCCGCAGCGAGGCGGAACGGCCGCGCAGTGTCAGCGTCATGAGCTGGTTGCCGAACCACGGGCCGCCCGCGCGGCGCCAGTCGAGAGTGGGGCGCGCTCCCCGCCCGTGCCGGGCGACCCGGCGGCCGAGGGCGCGTCCGAGTCCGCTCCAGCCGAAGCGGAAGCCGAGCTTCATGGACAGCGGGACGGAGTTGTGGACGGGGGAGCAGGTCAGTTGCAGGACCCGGGCGTCGGGTGCCGCGCCCGGCCACTCCGGTTCGGCCACATACGCGTGATGCACGTCGCCGGACAGCACATACACACTCGCCGGCGCGCCCTGCCCGCTGCCCGCCTCGGCGACGAGGGCGGCCAGTGCTTCGAACGACTCCGGGAACGCCGCCCAGTGCTCCAGGTCGGCGGTCCGGCGCAGCCGTTCACCGAAGCGGGCCCAGCGGTCACCGCGCTCGCCGCGGCACAGCGCGGCGCTCCAGGCCTCGGCGTCGTGCACGAGGTGCGGGAGCAGCCAGGGCAGCGAGGTGCCGATCAGCAGGTGGTCGCAGGTGTCCCGGGTACCGAGCACCTGCTCGCGCAGCCAGTCGGCCTCCGCGGGGTCCAGCATCGCCCGGCCGCCCTCGTCGAGGACGCGGGCCGCCCGGGTGTCCACCATCACCACGCGTATTCGGCCGAAGTCGCGGTGGTAGCTCCAGCGGACCGTGTCGGGACGGGCGTCGGCCCGGGCGGCGTGCGCGCGCAGGACGTCCGTGCCGTCGGGGGTCTCGCGGACGGCCGCATAGACCGGGTCGGCGGCCAGTTCCGCCGGGGACAGATTGCCCAGGTGCTGGTGGACCCAGTACGCCATCAGGCCGCTCAGCAGCCGTTCGCGCCACCAGGCCGTGGCGCGCATGTCGGCCACCCAGGACGCGCTGGTGTTCCAGTCGTCGATGATGTCGTGGTCGTCGAAGATCATGCAGCTGGGCACGGTCGACAGCAGCCAGCGGATTTCCGGGTCCAGCCAGGACTCGTGGTAGAGCCAGGTGTACTCCTCGTAGTCCGCCACCTGGACGCCCGGGGGGTCGGTGAGGCCACGACGCGAGTCGATCCGGCCACGGACCGCGCGGGACGTCTCGTCCGCATACACCTGGTCGCCCAACAGCAGCAGCACATCGGGCCGTTCGGCGTCCGGATCGGCGGCGAGCCGCGCCGCCATCGTGTCGAGGGCGTCGGGACCCACCGGGTCCCGACGGCCCTGGGGAGGTGCGGCCAGGCGGCAGGAGCCGAAGGTGACACGGACGACCTCGGGGTCGGACGTGCGGATGGTGGAGGGCGGGTAGGGCGACTCGGGCTGCGGCCACACGGGTGTGTCGTCCAGCAGCACCTCGTAGGTCTCCGTCGTGCCCGGCGTCAGCCCGGTGACCGGCACGATCGCGTAGTGGTGCCCGGCGACCTGGAAGGTGCGGGCCCTCCCGCCGGCACCCGACGGGCAGCGCACCTGCGCGGTGCACGGACGGCCGGCCTCGACCCAGACGGTCGCCGACGAGTCGTCCACGTACCTCAGCAGCGGTCCCAGACACAGTCTCACCACGGTGATCCCCTCCTCCGTCGCCCCGTACGGTACGGAACGACGGAGGGGGGCCGGGAGGGGCCCTGCGTCAGCAGCCCGAGAGGTAGCTCTGGAGCGCGCTCTTCTCTGCGGAGTCGACGGAGAGGTTGTAGTAGTACTTCACCTGCACCCAGGCGCGGACGTACGTGCAGCGGTACGCCGTGCGGGACGGCATCCAGGTGGCCGGGTCCTGGTCGCCCTTGGCCTGGTTGACGTTGTCGGTGACGGCGAGCAGCTGCGGACGGGTGACGTCGTTGGCGAAGGCCTGACGCTGGGCGGTCGTCCACTTGCTCGCGCCGGAGTCCCACGCCTCGGCGAGCGGGACAAGGTGGTCGATGTCGACGTCGGAGGCGGCGCTCCAGGTGGCGCCGTCGTACGGGGAGTACCAGCTGCCGCTGGTGGCGACGCAGGAGGAGTCGGTGACGACGTTGGAGCCGTCCCGCTTGAGGATGTACTCGCGGGTGTTGCAGGCACCGCTGATCGTGATCCACGTCGGGAACAGATCGCGGTTGTAGCCCGTGCGGTTCTCGGTCGCCACGGTGAGCGAGGAGAGGTAGCTGCGGGCGGTGGCGCCGCTGACGGGTGTGGGGAGGGCTGCGGAGGCGGTCGGACCGTTGAAGAGTCCGACGGAGGCTATGAGTCCGGTGAGGGCCGCGACTATGCTGAGGTGTCGACGCGCGTAGACCTTACGCATGCGAACTCCCTTGTGGGGTGGGGGCGTTGAGGTGCGGGCGAAGGAATGCTCGTGGGGGGTCGTTGCGGGCAGGGGTGCGTTCGGTGAGAAGTTAGTGACGCGTACATGACATATCAAGGTGTGTGACATGACTTACGGCCCCGGGGAGGATCCCCCGAGGTCGCGTACGATGGACGGCGCAGAAGGGGAGTAGCTCTTCGCCGGACCGTCGACATACTGCTCAGCCCGCCTGAGCCGGCACCCGGAGGCGGATCCTTTCGTGGGATCGGCCAGCGAGACCTTCGGCATGCAGTGCACGTCCGTGCCCTACGGCACGGGTGATCCGTGTGCTGCCGTGCCGGGGTGTCCAGCAGTCACAGCACTCTCGGTGGGGCAGCCCCGACCGATTGAGGAATCTTGATCAGCATCACCGTCCTGGCGCTCGTCTTCGGCGTCGTCTTCCTGGCCGAACTGCCGGACAAGACGGCCCTTGCCGGGCTCGTCCTCGGCACCCGCTACCGCGCCTCGTACGTGTTCGCCGGTGTCGCCGCCGCCTTCCTGCTGCACGTCGTGCTGGCCGTGGCGGCGGGCAGTCTGCTGACCCTGCTGCCGCAGCAGATCGTGCACGGGATCACCGGTCTGCTCTTCCTCGGTGGCGCCGCCGTGCTGCTGCTGAAGAAGGACGACGGCGACGAGGAGATCCGCCGACCCGAGAACCAGAGCTTCTGGAAGGTGTCGACGGCGGGCTTCATGCTCATCCTGATCGCCGAGTTCGGTGATCTCACCCAGATCATGACGGCCAACCTCGCGGCCCGCTACGACGACCCGCTCTCGGTGGGCCTCGGTGCGGTCCTCGCCCTGTGGGCGGTCGCGGGCCTCGGTATCGTCGGCGGCAAGGCGCTGATGAAGAGGGTGCCGCTGAAGCTGATCACGAAGATCGCGGCGCTGTTGATGCTGGTCCTCGGGGCCTGGAGCCTGTACGAGGTCGTGGCGGCCTGACGGTCGCGGTGCGGGGTGTGTGGGGGGACGGTGTCGGCCGGATCCGCGCGTTCGAGGCGTGCGGCCGTCCGGTGCCCTCGCGGTGTCCGCCGGATGTCCTGCTGGTGTCCGTGTGGGTCGTTGTGTCTTCGGTGCAGGTCGGGCGCGGTGGCGGGGCGGGGAGCTGTTTTGTATCGTGGAGGAACAAAGTGGCTCCCGTCCGCTTCCCCTGACCGGCGGGCGGGGCCGCCTTGTCCCCGGAGGTCGCCAGCCGGCCCCTTCCCCCCGCGCACTGGAGACATGCCGATGACGGCCACGACCGTTCTCACCGCCCGCGCCCTGCTGCTCGACATGGACGGCACCCTCGTCAACTCCGACGCCGTCGTGGAGCGGTGCTGGCGGCGCTGGGCCGATCGGCACGGGCTCGACGGCGACGAGGTGCTGAAGGTCGTGCACGGGCGCCAGGGCCACGCCTCGATGGCCGTTCTGCTGCCGGACCGCCCCATGGAGCAGAACCTCGCCGACAACGCCCGCATGCTCGCGGAGGAGACCGCCGACCTGGACGGTGTGGTCGAGGTTCCCGGCGCGGCCGCGTTTCTCGCCTCCCTCGACGGACTCCCGCACGCCCTGGTGACGTCCGCGGACGTGGCGCTGTCCACCGGGCGCATGGGCGCCGCGGGCCTGAAGCTGCCCGATGTGCGGATCACCGCCGAGTGCGTGGGTGCCAGCAAGCCCGACCCGGAGGGTTTTCTGAAGGGCGCCGCCGAACTGGGGGTCGCCCCCGAGGACTGCCTCGTCTTCGAGGACTCCGGTGCGGGCATCGCCGCGGGGCGCGCCGCCGGGATGCGGGTCGTCGGCGTCGGCCCCCGGGCCGGGGCCCACGGCCCCGATGTGCTGGTCCGGGACCTCACGCAGGTGCGCGTCGAGGCGACGGCGGACGGCCGGATCCGGCTGCACATCGGCTGACCCGGGGCTCCCGGCCGCACGCGTCAGGGCCGGGACGTCTCCGACTCCAGCTTCGCCCTCGTGGCCGGCCCGTACACACCGTGCTCGTCCTGCGTGATGCCGCGCATGAACTGGTACGTGCGCACCGCGTTCTCCACCTGGGTGCCGTACCGGCCGTTCGCCGGGCCGAAGTAGAGATTGACCTGGCGCAGCCGGAGCTGGAGCTCGGTGACGTCCGAACCTTTGTCGCCGTGCCGCAGAGACTCCTGCGAAGGGTTGTCGTCCCCGTCGTCCCCGTCGTCGCCGGCCGTCGGCGGCGGGGAGTCGAAGGCCTGCTCGGTCGTCGCCGACGGGCTCGCAGTGGTGGAGACGGTCGCGCTCGGCGTCGTGCTGGGCGAGGCCGGGGGCGATGTGCCGGTGCTCGGCGAGAGCGACGGGCTCGCCGGGGCGACGGGCGCGGACGCCGTGGACGCCGACGCGGACGCGGAGTCCGGCGAGGCATCCTCCGGCACGCTCGCCCGTACGTCCTCGGGCAGCGCGCCGTTCCGCTCCGGTGAGTCGTAGGAGAAGAGCCCACTGGCCAGCCCGGCGGCTGCCACGACCGTCGCGACGGCCGCGCCGGCCGCCAGCACCACCGTGCGCCGCCGGCGCCCGCGGCGCGCCGGTGCGGCGTCCGGCGGGGCGGCGGGACGGTCCCCGGCCCGGCCGGCCCCGGCGGGCAGGGTGCCGAGCTGCATGGTCTCCTCCGGCCTGCCGGTCCCGTCGGCCCGGGAACCGTGCTGCGCCACGGCCGCGAGCTGCATGGTCTCGTCCGGGGCGCCGGACGCGGCGGGCGTCGCGGAGGCGTCGGGCAGTGCGGTGTCCGGCCGCTCCGTGCCCTCCGATGGCGCGCCGGCCGCCTCCGGCACGACCGCGAGCTGCATGGTCTCGTCGGCGGCCGCCTGCGCCCCGCTCGTGGTGACCCCGAGGTCCACATACGGCCGGATCCGCAGCGGATCGAAGTCCTCCGCCGCTGCCGCCTCCGCGGTACGGGCGTCCCGGATCGCCTCGGACGCCCGTCGGGTGCACCCGCACGACGGCGTGCCGTCCGGCCGCCTCGGTGCCTCGCACTCCGGGCAGGCCTGTCCGTTCGTTCCGTTCACGCGTGGGTCCCCTCCCGACGAATTCCAGAAATTATGCAGATCTCCCTCACACAATCTCCCAGGAGCCCCCGGAATCCGGGCTTCCCTCAGGCACTCAACAGGCCATAACGGGGCACACCAACCAGGATGGGAGTGCACGATCGACGAGAACCCCGGGCCTGCGCGGACCGCGCGCCCGGGCCCGGGGTCCACGGAGGTCGTACGACGTCCCCGGGAGGCCTCATGACCGACGACACTCAGGGCAGGGCGGGAGAGGCAGCACAGACGGAGCCGGACGTCGCCGTCGGCGGCGGACCGCTCTCCGGGCGGCGCCGGGCCGTCGACGAGGGCATGGGCGGGAGCGTCCTCGTCTCCATCGGAGCGCTGCTGCTGGGGATGCTGCTCGCGGCTCTCGACCAGACGATCGTGTCGACCGCGCTGCCCACCATCGTCAGCGACCTCGGCGGTCTGGAGCACCTGTCCTGGGTGGTCACGGCGTATCTGCTGGCCTCGACCGCGGCGACGCCGCTGTGGGGCAAACTCGGTGACCAGTACGGGCGCAAGAAGCTGTTCCAGGCCGCGATCGTGATCTTCCTCATCGGGTCGGCGCTGTGCGGCATGTCCCAGAACATGCTCGAGCTCATCGCCTTCCGCGCGGTCCAGGGCCTGGGCGGCGGCGGGCTCATCGTGCTGTCGATGGCGATCGTCGGCGACATAGTCCCGCCCCGCGAGCGGGGCCGCTACCAGGGACTCTTCGGCGCCGTCTTCGGTGCCACCAGCGTGCTCGGGCCGCTCCTCGGCGGCCTGTTCACCCAGCATCTGAGCTGGCGCTGGGTGTTCTACGTCAACCTGCCCGTGGGCATCGTCGCCCTCGCCGTGATCGCGACCGTCCTGCGCATCCCGAGGAAGGCCGAGCGGCACGTCATCGACTACCTCGGCACCGTCCTCGTCGCCGCCGTCGCGACCTGTCTGGTCCTGGTGGCCTCGCTCGGCGGTACCACCTGGGGCTGGGGCTCGGCACAGACCGTCGGCCTGGCGGTCCTCGGTGTCGTCCTGCTGGCGGCCTTCGTCCTCGTCGAACGCCGGGCGGCCGAACCCGTCCTGCCGCTCAAACTGTTCCGCGTCCGCACCTTCACGCTCTCGGCTGTCATCAGCTTCATCGTCGGCTTCGCGATGTTCGGCGGGATGACGTACCTGCCGACGTTCCTGCAGATCGTCCACGGCATCACACCGACCCTGTCCGGTGTGCACATGCTGCCGATGGTGGCGGGCATGCTGCTGTCGTCCACCGGCTCCGGCCAGATCGTCAGCCGCACCGGCCGCTGGAAGGTGTTCCCGCTTGCGGGCACCGGCATCACCACGATCGGGCTGCTCCTGCTCCACCAGCTCGACGAGCGCAGCAGCACCACGGAGATGAGCGTCTACTTCTTCGTCTTCGGTCTCGGTCTCGGCCTGGTCATGCAGGTCCTGGTGCTCATCGTGCAGAACGCCGTCCCCTACAAGGACCTCGGTGTCGCCACCTCGGGCGCCACCTTCTTCCGCTCCATCGGCGCCTCGTTCGGTGTGGCCATCTTCGGCACGATCTTCGCGAGCCGGCTCGGCAGCAGCCTTCGCGAGGCGCTCGCGGGGCGTCCGCTGCCGAGCGGTGTCAGCGCGGACGCACTGACGGCCGATCCGCGCGGTATCGCGGGGCTGCCCCCCGCGGTACGGCCCGCGGTCCTGCACGCGTTCGCCGGCTCGATCACCGACGTCTTCCTGTACGCCGCGCCGGTCGCGCTCCTCGGGTTCGTCCTCGGGTGGTTCCTGCGCGAGGACAGGCTGCGCGGGTCGGTGACGGCTCCGGACGGTACGGAGACGCTGGCGAGCAACCCGGTCGAGCGCTCCTCGTACGACGAGGTGTGCCGGGCGCTGTCCCTGCTCGGCTCCCGTGAGGGGCGGCGGAGCGTCTACGACAAGATCACCCGGCGGGCCGGGTACGACCTGCTGCCCGGGGCGAGCTGGCTGCTGCTGCGGATCAAGAAGTACGGCTGGGCCGAGCCGGGGGTGCTCGCCGAACGCAGCACCGTCCCGCTCACCGTCATCCTCGCCTCCGCACGGCAGCTGGAGGAGCGGCGCCTGGCCCGGCGCGAGGGGCTCGACCTCATGCTGACCGAGGAGGGCCGTGGGGTCGCCGAGCGGCTGGCCCGGGCACGCGAGGAGTCGCTGGCCGAACTGCTCGGCGACTGGTGGGGCCCGGACCGCCCGACGGACCTGGTCAGGCTGGTCCGGGAACTGAACGCGGAGCTGTGCGGCTGCGACGCGGAACGCCCTGACGAGCGGTCGCCCACGCGGCAGCCCGGCACCCTCTAGGACAGCTGCTTGGCGAACCAGCGCTCCGCGTAGGCACGGTCGTTGTGCGGCGGGGTCTCCAGGTATCCGAGCCGGGCGTACAGGGCGCGGGCCTCGACCAGGTCGTGGCGGGTGTCGAGGACGATGCGCCGCGCCCCGAGTGTGCGGGCTGCTTCCTCGGCGGCGGCCACGAGGAGCGGGGCGCCGCCCCGGCCGCGCATCCCACGGTGGACGAAGACCCGCTTGAGCTCGGCGGTGGCGCCGTCCATCAGCCGCACGCCCGCCGTCCCCGCCGGTTCGCCTTCGTACCTGGCGACCAGGAGCCTTCCGCTCGGTGGAACCAGATCGCCGCCGGAGTCGGCGGCGATCTCCCGCTCCAGCTCGTCGGGGTCGGTCGAGCGCCCCTCGTACAGCTGGTACCAGCGATCGCTGACCTCGGTGTAGTACGCCCGCCACAACGCGGCGGCCGCGGGCGAGTCGGGGCGCTCGGGGGTGATGGTCCACGTCATGCCCGCCATTGTGGGGAGCGGGCGGGAGGGGGCCGCAACCGAATATGCGCCCCGCGGCCGCCGCGATGACCGGACGGACACGACACCCCGGCACGGCCCGGCGGGCAGGGTGTCTGCGGCCGTTCACCGGTCGTTTGGGGGCGGCCGTCCGGGCAACCCGGGCGAAAGACGGCCCGCTGGGCCGACAGACCGGAAGGCATCCATGTCCACAGGCGTGATCATCGTTCTGATCGTGATCGTGATAGCGGCGGCCGTCCTCGCGGGCGCCGCCGCCCTGTCCCCGCGTGCCCGCAGCGCGCTCGGCGGGGGAAGTCTGCAACACCGCTTCGGGCCCGAGTACGAGCGAACCGTGGTGCGGCACGACGGCGACACGAAGGCGGCCGAGCGCGAGCGCTACACCGCGCTCTGGACGGCCGCGCAGGAGCGGTTCGTCGACTCTCCGGGGGAGGCGGTGGCCGAGGCGGACCGGCTGCTCGCCGAGGTGGCGGGCGCCCGGGGCTACCCCGGCGGCGACCGTCGCGACGAACAGTTCGACGCGTTGTCCGTGCACCACGCCCCGCATGTCCAGGGCTACCGCCGGCTGCACCGCGCCGCTCCGGCCTCCGGCACCGGCTCCCAGGGCGGTGCCGGCACGGAGGAGCTGCGCGAGACGCTGCTGGAGGCGCGTGCCCTCTTCGAGGAGCTCACGGCGCCGGCGCGCCGGCAGCCGGCCAGCGCTCCGGCGGAGAAGGCTCCCGAGCCGGCCTCGGCCCGTACCGAGGGGCGGTCCCACCACCCGTGGAGGTTCCACCGGCAGCACGCGAAGGGGAGTTGAGGGCGATGACCGAGGTGACACCGAGTGAGGGCGCCGACCGCCGCGAGGCGGCCGGGGCGCGGCAGGAGCGGGTCGTCCGTCGGGAGGGGTCCGAGACGGGGCGGGAGCAGGTCGTCCGTCCGGAGAGGCCCGAGACGGGGCGGGAGCAGGTCGTCCGTCGGGAAGGGCTCGAGACGCGACGGGAGGCCGGTCGTACGGAGAGGCCCGACCCGCGGTCCGGACCTGGCGGGCGCGGGGAGGCGGCCGTGGCGCCGCGGCCCGGGGTGCGCGCGGCCGGGGAACCGGGGACGCGCGGTGACCTGCATGAGGCCCCGCTGCTGCCCCGGGACGCGAGCGACGAGCTGGGGATGCGCCTGCAGCACGCGGTCGGCGGGTTCGTCGACAATCCGAGGGAGGCCGTCGAGGAGGCCGACCATGTGATGGAGGAGGCCGCCGCACGGCTCGCGGAGGCCCTGGCCTCGCGCCGGCGGACCCTGAAGGCCTCCTGGCAGGACACCGGCGACGGCCCCCACGCCACCGCCGACACGGAACAGCTGCGACTGGCCCTGCGTGACTACAGGGCCACGGCCGAGCGGCTGCTGCGCATGTGAGTCGTGCGACACCCGGCGGGGCCGCGTCCCGGACGATGTCCACGGGACGCGGCCCCGCCCGTGGTCGCGCTCAGTCCGCCCGCGGATGCCCGGCCCGGCGCTCGTGCCAGTCCCGGACGATCTCCTCGACGTCGTACGGCTTGAGGCCCAGCGGCGGCCCCGGCGGCGGCTTGAACATCATGTCGCGGATCTTCACGTTCAGATCCTCGACCAGTCGGCGCACCATCCGCTCGGACGGCGCCTTGGCGGCCGCCGCCAGCGTGTCCTCCGCCTCCTTGCGCAGGGCCAGCGTCGGCGGCAGGACCGCGAGCCCTTCGCGGGCCATCTTGCGCTTGATCCACCACAGTTCGTCGTACACGGTCTCGGTGACGGCGGGTGCCGGTTCGCCCGCCCCGGGGAGGTGCGCGAACTCTCCCCGCGCCTCGGCGTCGCGAATCTGTTTGTCGACGAAGGACTCGAAGCCGACACCAGGCGGCTTGCGCTCGGTCATGGGTTCATTGTGCCGGACGTCACGCGGAGGGTCGATCGGGCGAATTATCATTCCGCAGCGGTAGGCCAACCGGGCTCGCCCGCAGAACACTTGACCGCCGCACTCAGGAGGAGCGCACGTGCTCGAACTCACCATGGCCTCGGTCTCCGGGGCGGACGCCGGGGCGACGGCCGGAATGCTGATGGCCGACGCGCCCAGCGACCCGGGCACCGTGCTGCGGGTGGGCCGCGACAAGTCCGTGTGCCGGCTGGCGACCCCGGACGACTGGCTGTTCGTCTCGCGGGTGCACCTGGAGTTCCTGTGCGGGCCGGACGGCGTGTGGCAGGTCACCTGGCTGCGCGGCTCGAACACCGAGCCCTCCTCCGAGGTGGCGCTGACCCTGCCCGGGCTCCCGGTGCAGCCCCTGCCCTACGGCGGCACGGCCAGGCTCCCGCAAGGCGGCTCGGGAGAACTGGTCATCCAGGACCGCACCGCCCCCCGCAGCGTCAACGTGGGCTTCTACCACGAGGTCTGAGCGGCGGGCACGCCGTCAGCCCGTCACCCGTGCCAGCGCGAATCCGTCGTGTCCCTTGCTGCCCACCGTCTGTACCGCGGTACCGCTCAGCCTGGGGTGCGAGGCCATCAGCTCCAGCGCGGCCCTGGTGCCCAGCACGCTGGGGTCCTCGCTGTCCGCCTCGGTGACGCGCCCGCCGCGCACCACGTTGTCGAGCACGATCAGGCTGCCGGGGCGGGTCAGCTCGAGGGCCCACTTCACGTAGTGCGCGTTGTTGACCTTGTCCGCGTCGATGAACACCAGGTCGAAGGGGGGAGGGTGCTCCTCGGCAAGCTTCGGCAGCGACTCCAGCGCCGGGCCGACGCGCACCTCGGCGATCGAGTCGAGACCGGCCCGGGCGAGATTGCGGCGGGCGACCTCCGCGTGGGTGGCGTCGTACTCCAGGGTGACGAGACGGCCGTCCGCGGGCAGGGCGCGGCCCAGCCAGATGGTGCTGTAGCCGCCGAGCGTCCCGATCTCCAGGACGCGGCGCGCTCCCTGGATCAGGGCCAGCAGCTGGAGCAGCTTGCCTTGGTTCGGCGCGACGTTGATGGGTGGGAGTCCGGCCGCCTCGCTGTCCCGTAGGGCCGCTGCGAGCACCTCGTCGGCGGGGGAGAGGAGGGTGGTGAAGTACGCGTCGACGTCGTCCCAGAGCTCTTGCGCTGTGGTCATGCACCAAGCCTTTCCTGCATCTAGTTAGATGAGCTAACTAGTCTTGCTAAGGAATATAGCCGGAGCGGAGGACCGTGTCAGCGAATGGGCGGTGGTGAGGCGCGATATCAGCCGTTCGAGGGAGCCGGTCCCGGATCGAGCGCCGTCCCCCGTCCGCGTGTCAGTTGCGTGCGGGCTCGACCGACGGCGCGGAACCCGGCAGCGGGCGTCCCGCCGACTCCGCCATGAACCACACCGCGGCGCCACCGATCACGGCCGCCGCCATCATGTAGTAGGCGGGCATCATCATGTTCCCGGTCGCCCCGATCAGCGCCGTGACCACCAGCGGTGTGGTGCCGCCGAACAGCGACACGGAGACGTTGAATCCGATCGACAGCGAGCCGTAGCGGACCCGGGTCGGGAAGAGGGCGGGCAGCGCGGCCGGCATCGCCGCGGTGAAGCAGACCAGCAGCAGTCCCAGCGCGCCCATGCCGAGCGCCACCGCGAGCAGTCCGCCCTGGCGGATCAGCAGCACCGCCGGAACCGACAGGAACAGGAAACCGGCACAGCCCGCCGCGATCAGCGGGCGGCGGCCGATCCGGTCGGTGAGGGCGCCCGCGAACGGCTGCACGACCATCATCAGCGCCATCACGCCGAGCACCACCAGCAGGCCGTGGGTCTCGTCGTACTTCAGCTCGCTGGTCAGATAGCTCGGCATGTACGACAGCAGCATGTAGTCGGTGACGTTGAAGACGAGCACCAGGCCCATGCACAGCAGCAGGGCCTTCCACTGGCCGGTGACCATCTCGCGCAGCGGCACCCTGGGGCGGGCGGCCTCCGCCTTCTCCACCTCCGCGGCGAACGCCGGGGTCTCCTCCAGGCGCATCCGCAGATACAGGCCGATGATGCCCATCGGACCCGCGATCAGGAACGGGATCCGCCAGCCCCACGCCATCAGGTCGTCGGAGGACAGCAGCGCGGTCAGCAGGGTGACCAGGCCCGCACCGCCGATGTAGCCGGCGAGGGTGCCGAACTCCAGCCAGCTGCCGAAGAACCCACGCCTCTTGTCCGGGGCGTACTCCGCGATGAACGTGGACGCGCCCGCGTACTCGCCGCCGGTCGAGAAGCCCTGCACCAGGCGGGCGGCGAGCAGCAGTACCGGTGCGCCGACGCCGATCGTCGCGTACGACGGAATCAGGCCGATCGCGAACGTGCCCGCGGCCATCATGATCATGGTCAGCGCGAGCACCTTCTGTCGCCCGACGCGGTCGCCGAGCGGTCCGAAGACGGTGCCGCCGAGCGGGCGGACCAGGAAGGCCGCGGCGAAGGCGCCGAAGGTGGACAGCAGCTGTGCGGTGGGGCTGCCGGACGGGAAGAAGACCTTGCCCAGCGTCACGGCGATGTAGCTGTAGACGCCGAAGTCGAACCACTCCATCGCGTTGCCGAGGGCTGCGGCCTTCACGGCGCGCCTGACCAGCGCCGGGTCGGTGACGGTGGCGTCCGCGCGGGCGGATGCCCCGGATACGGCGTGGGTCTGGGGTGGAGTGACGATCGACAAGATTCCGCTCGCCTGCCTTTCGACGGGGACAAGGACGGGGCCCGCCGTCGGGCGGCGGGCCGATGGGCCGCCCCGGAGGGTGGCCGAAAGGCGACCATAGGTGCAGTTACCGCTCTCACGGACCGTGAGTGAATCGATGCATCCTGCACCTAAATGTGGCCCGAGCAGGGGTGATGGGTGGACCGGAGTGCGGCGCCCGTCGTCCGGTTTGTGATCCTTCTCGCGCAGCGGGGGTGGAACCGGAACGGCCCGCGGCTATCGTCGTCCGGACAAAAGGTGGGCGGACCTCAGGTGAAGAGGGGGTTGCCTGCGTCTCACCGTGGGGGGCCGGGAACCTCATAGGGTTCGGACACGGGGCAACACACGGGACGCACGGGACGAACGGGGCGGGAGGGCCGACGGGGCGTGGCGAACGTGGAGCACGGCGGGCAGATGAGCGGTGCCTTCGGGGCGGGGACCACACACGAGGCGAAGGCACGACTGAAGGTGGCCCGCGTCGGGCTCTGGACGGTCGCCGCCGTCCTGGCGGTACGCCAGGTCGCCGTCGTCCTCGGCACACCCCGGGGGGAGCGGCTGACGGACCTCGAGACCTGGGTCGGGACCAACGGCGTCCTGCACGTGAACGGGTCGCTGTACGACTCGGCGCGGTTCACCGGCACCCCGTTCGCCGGACTCGTCCTCAAGCCGCTCACCCGCGCGGCACAACAGGCCCTCGGCTGGAGCTGGACCTTCGGCACGCTGCTGCTGGTCGTCGCCCTCGGCCTGATCGCCGCCCGCGCCCTGCCCAAGCCGGTGACCCGGCGCAGTTCGCTGCTGGCGGCGCCCGTCGCGATCAGCCTGCTGATGCTGTCGCTGCCGGTGCGCAACACCCTGTATCTCGGCCAGACCAGCATCATCCCGGTGCTGCTTGTCCTGCTCGGCTGCTTCGCCGTGCGCGGGGAACGCACCAGCGGAGCACTGATCGGCCTGGGCGCCGCGCTTCAGCCGACCCTGCTGCTGTTCGCGCCCCTGCTGTGGTTCACCGGCCGTCGCCGTGCCGCGGTCTCCACGGCCGGCACCTTCGCCGTGTGCACCGCGCTCGCCTGGGCCGCGATGCCGCACGACTCGTACACCTACTGGGTGCACCACCTGGCCGGCACCGGGCTCGGGGGCAAGGCCGACGACCACGCGAACCAGTCCCTGCACGGCGCCCTGCTCAGGCTGGGACTGTCCGGGCCGCTGGAGATCGGACTGTTCTTCGTGCTGGGCACCGCCGTCGCGGTCCTCGGGCTGCGCCGAGCGATCCGGTACGCGCACGACGGCCAACTCCTGCTCGCCGTTGCGGTCACGGGGTGCGTCGCCGTCGCCGTCTCGCCGACGAGCTGGCAGCACCAGCTGCTGTGGGTGCTGCTCGCGGTGGTCGGCCGGGTCGGCAGAAGGGCCTCGGACCGGTATGTGTGGCCGGTCGCCGTCGTCCTGCTGATGACGCTGCCCGCGAGGATGATGTTGCCCAACATGGGGGCGCTCGAGCCGCTCCGCGACAACCTGGTGCTCCTGGCCGCCCTCGGCGCCGCCATCTGCGTGCCGTTCCTGTCCCGCACCTCCCCCTACTACCGGGCCCCGATTCCCACCGAGTACGCACGGCCGGTGCCCACCCGATGGAAGCACGTCCCGCTCCTGCCGTTCCTGCGCAGGGTCCTCACCCGCCCGAACCTGCTGCTCGAACTGCTGCTCATCCGGGTCACCTACGCCGCCTACGCCCAGGTCCGGCTCGCCGCGACCGGCGACAGCAGCACGGCGGGCCGGGTCAGCGCCGAGCACCACGGCGACCAGATCCTCGCGGTCGAGCGCCTTCTCCACATCGACGTCGAGCGCTGGGTCAACCACGCCGTCGCCGGGGTCGGCTGGCTGCGGGGCTTCTTCGACTTCTACTACGAGTCCTTCCACTTCGTGTTCCCGCTGGCCGTCCTGGGCGTGCTCTACTGGCGCCGCCCGGTCGACTACCGCTGGGCGCGCTCGGTGCTCGGCTTCACCACCTTCGCGGCGCTGATCGGCTTCTGGCTCTACCCGCTGGCTCCGCCGCGCCTGATGCCGCATCTCGGGATCATCGACACCGTGCACGGGGTGCAGGACTTCTCCAAGCCGGACTACGGCACGCTCACCGCGCTCACCAACCAGTACGCGGCGATGCCGTCCCTGCACTTCGGCTGGTCCCTGTGGTGCGGTCTCACCATCGTGATCCTCGCGCCCAAGTGGTGGATGAAGGTGCTCGGCCTGCTCCATCCCCTCTTCACGGTCTCGGCGATCGTGGCGACGGGCAACCACTGGGTGCTGGACGCGGCCGGCGGAGCCGCCGTCGTCGGCGTCGGCTTCGGGCTGGCCCATCTGTTCCAGGGACCGCGGGCCCGGGTGACCGCGGCCGCGGTCAGCAGTGCCCCGGCGCCGGAGCCGGCCCGTACTCCGAGCTGATCCGGTACGTGCCAGGCGCGCTGACCGTCAGCCGGGTGAACTCGCCCTGCGGGCCCAGGCAGCCGCCGTCGGTGTGCAGCCACGGCGAGTGGGCGACCCGCACCGTCACCGAGCCGGGGCGCGGGACGCGTACGTCCACCTCGGCGCTCGTCGTGCGCACCACGGTGGCGGGTGCCGAGACGAGCGGCACGGCGTCACGCACCCGGTACACCCGCCAGTGCGTGTCCTGCCACACCGGTTCGAGCCAGTCCGGCCGGTGCTCCCGGACCAGCCGGGCCTCCTGCTCGGCGTACCCGTCGGGTTTGCCCAGCGGCAGGACGACCAGGCCGACCGCCCAGTGGTCGAGCCAGCGGCGGTAGGCCGCCGCCGAGAAGGTGCCGTCGTAGAAGAGACGGCCCCGCTCCATGTCGAGCTGGCGGTTCCAGCCGCGGGCCAGGTTCATGTGCGGGGCGAGCGCGGTCGCCTCCCGGTGGTTGCGCGCGGGGACGACCTCGACGCGGGTACGGTCGGCGCCGAGCCCCCGCAACGCCCGGAGCACCCCGCCGGTGTCGGCGGCCCAGGCCGGCACCGCGGTGGAGACCCGGAGGTCGTCGACGGTCTTGCGACCCACCCACACGACGGAGAAGACGAGCGCGGCGATCAGCAGATTGCGCCGCAGCACGCGCAGCCGGGGCTGCCCGAGCAGCGCCGCGAGGAGCGCCGCGGGCGCGAACAGCTCGGCGAAACGCTCGACGTTCGTGCCGACGGGCGAGGGGATCAGATACGCGAGGACTGTCCCGGCCGCGTACACCACCCCGCTCCACCGTGCGACCCGCCAGTGCGGTGGGGCCAGGAGCGTGACGGCCAGTCCCAGCACCACGGGTTGCCAGATGCGGTCGGCCGGCATCAACTGCTCGCCGGTGAAAGGGAACAGCACCGTGGTGGTGGCGACCACCGCGAACGGCGGCAGCAGCAGGACGAGGGCCCGTCGCCGGTCCCGTACGAGCAGGAAGCCGGCCCCCACCACGGCCAGGAACAGCCCGGCCACCGGGCTGGCCATGGTCGCGAGGGTCGCGTACGCGGCGGCCGGCAGCGGCCGCCGCTCCCTCCCCACCAGCAGCACACAGCCCGCGAGGGCGAACGCCACGCCCAGCGCGAAGGTCGTGCGCCCGGAGGCCACGTTGCACCACAGTGCCAGTGAGGCCAGCAGCGCGGGGCCGAGCGGGTGCGGGACCCCGGCACGCGCGATCAGCACGGCGGCCAGCCAGGCGGCGGTGACACCGGAGACCACGGTGACCGTGCGCACGCCGAGCGCGGCCATCAGATACGGGGAGAGCAGGCTGTAGTTGGCGGTGTGCATGCCGCCGTACCAGAAGAGGCCGTACGCCGATCCGCCGTTGCGGGCGGCGAATTGGGCCCACGCCTCCTGGGCGGCGAGATCACCTCCGCCCGTGGCGAGGAGGAACCACCACACGGCGTACAGCGGCAGTGTGGGGAGCGTGGCGAGAAGGGGGACCCGATGGCGGTCCCGGAACGCCCGGAGAGGACGGTGCCGTACAGCGGCCGGGTGCTCGGGCCGGGTGAGGGCGAGGTCGGCAGGGACCACAGGTACGCGCTTCCGTTCGACGTCTTCGGCGGTGTGGGACGACTGTGCCCCCTGGTAGACGTGAAACGGAAGAAGGACGTTCACCCGGCCGCGGGACGCGTCGGCGGAATTCTCGGGGGAGGCAGGGGCGGGGCGCGGGGGGATGCCCCTGCCTCCCTCGGGACGGGCCGGCGGCGCCGGGAGGCCGACGGCCCGCGTCGGTCACTCCGCGCTGACCTGGAGTTCCTTCACGCCGTTGATCCAGGCCGAGCGAAGCCGGCGCGGGTCGTCGACCAGCCGCAGGTTCGGCATGGCATCGGCGATCGCATGGAAGATGAGATCGATCTCCAGCACCGCCAGGGACTTGCCGAGGCAGTAGTGCGGGCCGCCGCCACCGAAGCCGAGGTGTGGATTGGGGTCGCGGGTGACGTCGAAGACCTCCGGGCGTTCGAAGGCCTCGATGTCGTTGTTCGCGGACGAGTAGAAGAGGCCGACCCGCTGCCCCTTGGTGATCCGCCTGCCGCCGAGTTCGGTGTCCTGGGTGGCCGTGCGCTGGAAGGCGACCACCGGCGTCGCCCAGCGGACGATCTCCTCCGCGGACGTGGACGGTCGCTGCCGCTTGTAGAGGTCCCACTGGTCGGGGTGGGTGAGGAAGGCGTGCATGCCGTGCGTGATGGCGTTGCGCGTCGTCTCGTTGCCCGCGACTCGCTCGGGCTCATCTCGCAGGAGCGGGCCGCGATCGCCTGGTCCGAGGAGCGATTCAAGCGCGAGACGTTCGCCGTGCAGGTCCCGACCACGGAGGAGGAGCAGCGGGCCGGTCAGGGCATGTGGCGGCTGGTCGACCGGGACGAGGGGCTGCGGGACACGTCCATGGAGGCGCTGGCCGGGCTCAAGCCGATCATGCCGACGGCGGTGCACACGGCCGGCAACTCGTCGCAGATCTCCGACGGTGCGGCGGCGATCATGTGGGTGTCCAAACGGACGGCGCGGGCGCTGAAGCTGCGGCCGAGGGCGCGCATCGTGGCCCAGGCGCTGGTGGGTTCCGACCCGCACTTCCATCTCGACGGCCCGATCGACGCCACGAAGGCCGTACTGGGCAAGGCCGGGATGTCCCTGAAGGACGTCGACCTGGTCGAGATCAACGAGGCGTTCGCATCGGTGGTACTGAGCTGGGCCCAGGTCTTCGGGCAGGATCTGGAGAAGGTGAACGGCGGCGCGATCGCGCTGGGGCACCCGGTGGGTGCGACCGGGGCACGGCTGATCACCACGGCACTGCACGAACTGGAGCGCACCGACAAGGAGTTCGCGCTCCTCACCATGTGCGCGGGTGGCGGACTGGCCACCGGCACGATCATTCAGCGGTTGTAGACGCCCAGGAGACGAACGCCGCGTAGGCGGCGGGCCCGAGGGTGAGCACCGGCCCGGCGGGGGTCTTGGAGTCGCGTACGGCCACGGCGGCGTCCGGGAGTTCGGCGAATTCGAGGCATTCGCCACCTTGGTCGCTGCTGTAGCTGGACTTACGCCACCGCGTCGCGGCCGGGATCGAGTTGTCCTCCATACCGTTCCTCCATCACGCGCCGGATCAGTTCCGCCGAGTCCCGGAGGGACAGCGCGGCGGCCTGTAGATGATCGTAACGGAGCGAGCAGTTCTTGATGGTGTCCGGATCAGCGGTCGGATGCCCGCTGCCGTAGCCCTCGGTATAAACGATGTCCGGATCGCTCGCGAAGCGGAAGATCGTGAACGAGCCTGTTAGTCCCGCGTGGGCTCCAGCCGAGAACGGCAATACCTGGACGTTGACCGCGGGTGTGGTTTCGAAGGACAACAGATGGGCCAGTTGTCCTCGCATGGTTTCCGGGCCGCCGATCTCTTGGAACAGTGAGGCTTCTCCAAGGACCATCCACAGCACAGGCGGCTCCTCCTTGTCGAGGATGCGCTGCCTGGCCAGGCGTA